>Ga0194062_1000460_pt1 | contig 17107 bp, 11 predicted proteins | sample SepL2225m_MetaG_FD_155481 | JGI IMG/M metagenome (GOLD analysis project Ga0194062, IMG submission 155481) | Anoxic zone freshwater microbial communities from boreal shield lake in IISD Experimental Lakes Area, Ontario, Canada - Sep2016-L224-25m | ecosystem: Environmental > Aquatic > Freshwater >... | reverse complement strand
TTCATACACCCCGTGACGCAGGAGGTGCTCAACTTTGTGAGCTCGCCTCCGCAGGAAACGCAGCCGTGGCGAGTGTTTTCAACTTTGCGTCAAATTGCTCTTTTGTGACATTACTGAGAAACGAAAAATTACAAAGCAACCCTTTTTTGATGGCGCTCAGCGCCTTTTCTTTTTGATTGCAATCCTCAAAGTAGAGTGCCAAATGGTACCATGCTTCCGGATAAGTTGGCTCAATCGCTGCGAGCTTTTCGTAGAACTGTCGCGCTTCGTCAAGTCGACCCAACAGATGCAGGATGCGTCCCATGTTTTCGATGATGACGATATCATTTGCGTTGTAGTCAACGGACTCGCGCGCAAGTGGCAAAGCCTTGTCGAGGTCGCCACTCAATATATAGTAATAGGTCAAGTTCCCGTATAGCGATGTGGATTTTTCATTCTGCGCATACAGGTTCTCGAGTGCCGCAATGGCGCGCGGCAAGTCGCCCGATTTCCAGTACAAGATGGAAAGATTATTGTTCGCTTTGACTTTTGCTTCGCCCGTCAAGGCACTCATATCAATGGTTTCGAGAATTTTGCGCGCATTTTCTAAGTCGCCAAGGCGCAGAGATGTGTACGCGGCGTCGTTTGCGATGAGGACGTCTTTTTGATTCGACCTGTGCGCGCGCAGGTACCATTTTGCAGATTTAGCATGTTTCCCTTTGATGTGTGCAATGCGTCCAAGGGAGGCATAGAACTTATAGCGTCGCTTCCAGATTTTGAACCCGAAAAAAAGCACCGCGTAAACGATTAAGCCATAATAGTAAAACACATAGAAAATAAGGATCGCCATGAGAATCGGGAATATAAATCGGTTGAAAATCTTGAAAAACTTCAAGTGCTCGCCTCCAGAATAAATGTCTTGTTCATTTTAACATATGGGGAGGGAAAAGACCAACCCACTTGAGTGGGCGCGCGCGCTGCGCCGAGTTGCATCTTCGAAAGACGAACGGCGAAAGGCGAAAGCAGCGGAAGAGCGAGCGCTGGTAGGGTTTTAGCCGACTTACTCCCTTCGCGGGATAAGTCGCAAAAAATCATACCAAGATCTTCTTTTTGAAGATCAAAAATGATGATTTTTGGACAAATGCATTTACCTTTTGCTTTTGTGTTTTGGATAAGACATCGTTCCCTGCGAAAAAGGCAACTGGAAGGAGCAAAATCTTGCGATTTTGAATGAATGCGGCGTCGTTGGTAGGGAAATTAGCCACTTACTCCCGCCGTTGGTAGGGTTTCGGTTCACTTACTCCCGCGTAGGGAGTAAGTCGACCGAAACCCTACCAAGACCGTAAATTGAATAATGGTCAGCGAAACCGTCGGAAATCAGAGGAATCCGCGCGTTTGCTCTAGACAAATGAGCCGATTCATTATAAAATTTTAAGGCTATCAGAAATCGGCGAGGAGCGAATGGCATGCTGACGAAAGCACCAAAAGGCACGAGAGACATTCTGCCTTCAGAAATATATAAGTGGCAAGCGTTGGAAGCGACCTTCATGAAGGTGTGCGGCACGTTTGGGTACCAAGAAATTCGGGTACCTGTGTTTGAGCACACGGACCTTTATAAGCGCGGCGTTGGCGATTCGACCGACATCGTGCAAAAAGAAATGTACACGTTTGATGACAAGGCGGGCAGGAGTTTGACACTGCGGCCAGAGGGCACGGCGGGCGTGGTCAGGGCGTTTATTGAGAACGGGATGGCTTCGTTGCCGCAGCCCGTGAAATTGGCATACAACATCACCTGTTATCGGTACGAAAACGTCCAAAAGGGCAGATACCGAGAGTTTCACCAGTTCGGGGTCGAAGCGTTTGGCGCAAAAGGGCCGGCGATCGATGTGGAAATCATCAGCTTGCTGGATGTGTTTTTCAAGCAACTTGGGCTGGAAAAGACAATGCTCAAGATCAATAGCATTGGCTGCCCGGTGTGTCGCAAGACTTACAACGACGCCCTCAAGGCATATCTGTTGCCGCATTTGGACAAAATGTGTGCGCTCTGCAAGGAGCGTTACGACCGAAATCCGATGCGCGTCATCGACTGCAAGTTGCAAGTTTGCAAGGAAATTGTGAAGGATGCGCCGGCGCTGCTTGACTACATTTGCGACGACTGTCAAACACACTTCAACGGACTGCGGGCGGGACTCGAGAATTTGGGAATCCCGTACCAAGTCGATAAAAACATCGTGCGTGGACTGGATTACTACACCAAGACGGTGTTTGAATTCTTTTCGCACAACGTGGGGACGCAGGGCACCATTTGTGGGGGCGGGCGTTATGACGGCCTTGTTGAGAAATGCGGCGGTGCGGAGACACCTGGGATTGGCTTTGCGCTTGGTGTTGAGCGACTGCTCATGGAATTGGAATCGGTTGGCGTGGAGCTGCCGCGTAAGGACCGCACCGACCTGTATCTGGTGAGTATCGGGGCGCCCGCGGAGGACCTTTGCGCTAAACTGGCCTACAACCTACGTGCACTTGGGTTTGCGGTGCAAAAAGATGTGATGGCGCGCAGCGTGAAAGCGCAGATGAAAGCGGCGGACAAACTCGGCGCATCATTTACGATGGTGATCGGGGATACGGAAGTCGCTTCAGGGCGCGCGAAAATACGCAACATGCGCGATGGATCGGATGCAGAAATCGCATTGGATGTCATCGCGGACTATTTGAAAGCAGACCTTTGAACATAGAAGAACAAATTTTAAGCACATAAATTGGAGGAAGAATCATGGTAGATACGATTTACGGTCAAAAACGAACAAGCAGGTGCGGTGAATTCACAAGCAAAGACGTCGGAAAGACAGTTACCGTCATGGGTTGGACGCAGCGTGCGCGCGACCTTGGGGGCGTCATATTCGTGGACTTGAGGGATCGCAGCGGCATCGTGCAAGTGGTGTTTCGCAGCGAAGAAAACGCGGACATCTTAAAAAAGGCAGAGACGATCAGAAATGAGTTCGTGCTTTCCATTGTCGGCGAAGTGGTGCAGCGTTCTGCGGATACGGTGAACCCGAAAATCGCTACAGGCGAGATTGAAATCGTGGCGAAAGAGTTGCGCATCCTGAGTGCTTCGGATGTGTTGCCGTTCCAGATAGAGGATGATTCTGATGTCAATGAAATGACGCGGCTCAAGCATCGTTATTTGGACTTGAGACGTCCTGATATGCAGACAAACTTGGTGATGCGCCATCGTGTTGCGAAAATTACGCGCGACTATTACGATGAAAACGGCTTTATCGAAATCGAGACGCCGATGCTGACCAAAAGTACGCCGGAAGGCGCGCGCGACTATCTTGTGCCAAGCCGCGTGCATGCGGGAAAATTCTTCGCGTTGCCGCAGTCACCGCAGCTCTTCAAACAGTTGCTCATGGTGTCGGGTTTTGACCGCTATATCCAGATTGTGAAGTGTTTTCGCGACGAGGATTTGCGTGCGGACAGGCAACCAGAATTCACACAAATCGACTTAGAAATGTCGTTTGTCAATGTGGAAGATATTATCGAAGTTAACGAAGGCCTCCTGAAGCGCGTGTTCAAAGAGGCACTCGGCAAAGATATCGCGACGCCGATCACGCGTTTGACGTTTCGCGAAGCGATGGATCGCTTTGGGTCGGATAAGCCGGATTTGCGCTTTGGCATGGAACTCGTGGACATCTCGAACATCGTGAAAGACTGCGGATTCAAGGTGTTTACCGATCCAGTGGCGAACGGTGGGAGCGTGCGTGCGATCAATGCAAAAGGTTGCGGCACCAAGTTCTCGAGACGTGACATCGATGGCCTCGTGGAATTCGTGAAAGGCTACGGCGCCAAAGGGATGGCGTGGATTGTGGTGGAAGAAAATGAACTCAAATCGGCAATCACAAAGTTCCTGACGGAAGACGAAATCAAAGCGATTCTCACTGCCGTGAACGCAGAGCCTGGCGACTTAATTTGCTTCTGTGCAGACAAAAACGAAATCGTCTTCGACTCCTTGGGGCACTTGCGTTTGGAGCTGGCGAACCGCCTGGATTTACTGAAGTTTGACGACTTTAATTTTGTATGGATTACGGAATTTCCGTTGCTGGATTATAACGCGGAAGAAAAACGCTACGTGGCGATGCACCATCCGTTTACCTCGCCGATGGACGAAGACTTGCACATGTTGGAGTCGGATCCTCTGAAGGTGCGCGCGAAGGCTTACGATATCGTCCTCAATGGCTGCGAAATCGGCGGCGGCAGCATCCGAATTCATAGCCAGGAACTGCAAAAGACGATGTTTAGTTTGCTTGGGTTTACGGATGAAGAGGCGCAAGAGCGTTTTGGATTCCTGCTCGATGCATTCAAATATGGCGTGCCACCGCACGGCGGCTTGGCGTTTGGTCTGGACCGCTTGATTATGCTCATGTTAGGCAAAGATAGCATCAGAGATGTCATTGCGTTTCCGAAGGTGAAGGATTCGTCCTGTCCGATGACGGGCGCGCCTGACCGCGTGGAAGAAAAGCAACTGAAGGAACTCAATATTGGATTAACGGGAAAGAAAGTAGGGAGTTAATATTACTACGCAAAATCATTCGACAAGTCAACGTCAAAAACACATACGGAATTTCTGCATCATTGCCCACATCGATCATGGAAAGTCGACCCTCGCGGATCGGCTCCTTGAGATGACGGGTATGTTGACGTCGCGCGAAATGGAAGAGCAAGTGCTCGACAACATGGACATCGAACGCGAACGCGGCATCACCATTAAGGCGCAGGCGGTGCGTATGGTGTATACGGCGAAGGACGGCATCGAGTATATTTTGAACCTGATCGATACGCCGGGGCATGTGGATTTCAACTATGAAGTGTCGCGTAGTCTGGCTGCCTGTGAAGGTGCGATTCTGGTCGTGGATGCGGCCCAAGGGATTGAGGCGCAGACGTTGGCAAATGTATATTTGGCATTGGAACACAACCTCGAGATTATTCCTGTCATCAATAAAATTGACTTACCGAGCGCGCGCCCCGCTGAAATTATCACTGAAATCGAAGACGTGATTGGTCTGGAAGCGCATGACGCACCGCAGATTTCTGCGAAAAACGGAATCAATATCCAAGATGTGTTGGAGGCTATTGTAAAACGTGTGCCTTATCCAAAAGGCGACGAACACGCACCGCTCAAGGCGCTGATTTTTGATTCCAAGTACGACACGTACAAAGGGGTCATCATCAACGTCAGCGTCAAGGATGGCCAGGTCAAACTGGGCGACAACATTCATCTCATGAACACAAAGAAGGAGTTTATCGTCTCCGAAATCGGCACGTTTGGCGCAGGGGTGCTCTTGCCTGGCAAAGTGTTGAAGGCAGGCGATGTCGGTTATATCGCGGCAAGCATCAAGAACGTACGGGATGCACGAGTTGGCGACACCGTCACACTAGCTTCAAACAAAACAGCAGAAGCGTTGCCTGGATACAAAAAAGTGCAGTCGATGGTATTCTGCGGAATCTATCCGGTGGATGGGGCACGTTACATGGATTTGCGCGAATCGCTCGAAAAGTTGCAACTCAACGATGCCTCGCTGACCTTTGAACCAGATACGTCGGTTGCTTTGGGGTTTGGATTTCGTTGCGGATTCCTCGGCCTGTTGCACATGGAAATCATCCAAGAACGCATCGAACGCGAATTCGACCTCGACATCATCACCACGGCACCGAGCGTCATTTTTCGCTTGACCATGCTCAATGGCGATGTCGTGATGATTGACAACCCGACCAATTTCCCGCCTGTGACGGAAATCAAAATGATGGAAGAACCCATTGTCAAAGCGACCATTATGACCCCGACCGAGTACGTCGGCAACATCATGGACCTGGCGCAAGACCGTCGTGGCACGTTTATCAACATGGATTATATGGAAGCAACCCGCGTCATACTGACGTATGAACTTCCTTTGAACGAAATTATTTATGACTTTTTCGATGCGCTCAAGTCGCGCACAAAAGGCTACGCATCACTTGATTACGAGTTACTTGATTATCAAAAATCCGATCTGGTGAAATTAGATATTCTGCTTAACGCCGAAGTCGTGGATGCACTGTCGTTCATCGTGCATAAGGACAAGGCTTACGCGCGCGGCCGTAAAATCGCGGAAAAGTTGAAAGAGGCGATTCCGCGTCAGATGTTTGAGGTTCCAATTCAAGCGGTCATCGGCGGCAAAATCATCGCGCGCGAGACGATTGGCGCATACCGCAAAGACGTCCTCGCCAAGTGTTATGGCGGCGACATCACGCGGAAAAAGAAGCTGCTCGAGAAACAAAAAGAGGGCAAAAAACGCATGCGCCAAGTCGGCAACGTCGAAGTCCCGCAGGATGCGTTCATGAGCGTCCTCAAGCTGGATAGCTAGATGAACGCGCCACTTGCGGTCTACGTCCACATTCCGTTTTGCAAATCTAAATGTCTCTATTGTGACTTTAATTCCTACGCTGGCATGGATTCTTTCCATGCCTCTTATTTTGCAGCGCTTGACAAGGAACTTGAAAAGCACCTTCCCACCTGCAAAACGCGCGGCATCCGCTCCATATTCTTTGGCGGCGGCACCCCGACCGCCGTTGATCCACAGTACCTCACGGCCATACTATCAAAACTTAAACCATTTCTCATATCTGAAGATGTCGACGATGCCGAAATCACGCTGGAATGCAATCCGGGAACGGGCACAAATTCCTTTCCTGCCTTGTTCACCGCCGGATTCAACCGCATCAGCATTGGCGTGCAATCCGTCCATGACTTAGAACTACAAGCGCTCGGGCGCATTCACAACTTCGCACAATTTGTCGAGACGTTCGAGGCGGCGCGCGCGGCGGGCTTCCAGAATATCAACGTCGACCTGATGTTTGGCATTCCAAACCAGACACTTGCTTCGTGGGAGAAGACAATCGAAACCATCCTTGCGCTGCGACCCGAACACATTTCTGCTTACGGCTTGAAGGTGGAAGAAGGCACTCCGTTCGCGCAACTCGAACGCGCAGGGCAGCTTTTGCTCCCCGAGGATGCAGAGGAGCGCCTAATGTATCGCGTCGCGATGAAACGTCTCGCGTCAGCGGGATACGAGCACTATGAGATTTCGAATTGGAGCTTGCCCGGCTACGCATGCAAACACAACCTTGTCTACTGGACTTGCGGGGAGTACGTCGGCCTCGGTGCTGGGGCTCACGCGTACTTAGACGGACGGCGGTTTGGGAACCGTGTCGGGGTCCAGGACTATATCATCGCTGCACCTGACTGCATCAACCAAGACGAGGTCTACGACATAGACCGCGATGAACAGATGCGCGAATACATGATGCTCGGGCTACGCCTCAATGCTGGGGTTTCGGAAGCGGAATTTTTGGCGTGTTTTGGTGTGGAGATGCGCGTGAAGTTCGACGAACAGATCCAGCGGCTCGTGACGAAGGGGCTCATAGCTGCGGAAGACGATTCGATTCGATTGACGACACACGGGCTTGATTTTGCGAACGAAGCATTTATTGAATTTGTCTAGTTTTATCCCTCTGGTCCCTGTAAACTTTTGTTGGGTGAGATATATGATTTAGGAAATATATGTGATAAAATATCCTCAAATGGGAGGCGATTTTATGCGTTGTACCAGATGTGGCAATGAACTTCCGGCAAATTTAAAATTTTGTGAAAATTGTGGTCAGCCTGTGCAATCAGCAGGCGTGCCGCCAAGACCGCCGATGCAGCCAATTCCGCGCAAAAAGGCGAACCTGCCTTTGATCATTGTACTGTCTGTAGTGGGCGTTGCTGTTGTTTGTGGCGCAATTTTCTTTTTTCTGCAAATGAGCCAACCGAGCGTCAACCCAGGACCAAACGCAACTGCCGGAATCCAGAGCCCTAGCGTTGCGCCAAGCGCGCAAACGACTGCATTGCCTACGGTCGCACCAACTGCGCTTCCGACTGCGCTCTCAACGATGCTCCCACTTACTGAGGCTGCCGCATTTCTACCCGCAGAAAACATGTATTTCAAATACTACAACAACTATCCAGACGGCGGTACGGGATACGAGGAGCAGTGGACCTATGGAGCCGGAGGCGGCATCATCGCAAGCATCATGAAATCGCCTGATTTGGGTGTCGTTTCTTACTATGTCACGAGAACCGACGGGGTGAATCTCATTTACGACATCAGTCCCAAAACCGAACTTCTTTGGCTCATGAACGATCTGGCAATCGATGCAACTTTAAAGAGCGACGGGTTTACCCAGACAATTCTGAAGGAGCATCAACCTTTAGATTTGGGATTTACTCAACTGACCGATTGCATTGTGGTGCAGGAGGATTTCGCTACGGTAGATTACGAACGAATCAGTTGGTTTGCGCCCGGACTGGGACGCGTCCTAGAAACAGACCTGACAGGAAAGTATGAATATCTGAAACTGGTTGATTTAAAGGAAGTGGAGCAGACTTTTGCTGCCGCGACCTTCGAACAATACGAGAAGAATTTCGCGAAATTGAACTAAAAATTTGATACGAAGAGGTGGATTTTCATGAAGACGAAAGTATTAATCATTGTGTTGGTCGTAATTATTATTGTGCTTGGGCTCCTGCTGGTTTTGCCAGGAATTATGGCGAGCAAGGACAAGAATCCAGTGCCAACCACCGCACCCACGGCCGCGGCGACTGCCATTGCAACGCTCGCGCCGACCGAAGAACCGACGGCTGTCCCGACCAGTGCCCCTACGGCTGCGCCAACAAATGCTAGCGCAAATGTAAGCAGCGTCTCATTGAATGTCGCTGTGTTGAACCTGATGAATAAGGGCACTTCAACACTTGTCGCAACGGTCCAACCATCCAATGCGTTTAACAAAAAGGTGACTTGGAAATCGTCGGACACAAAAATTGCGACGGTCAACGCACAAGGACTTGTCACTGCAAAGGCACAAGGTACCGCCACCGTTACGGTGACCACGGTCAGCGGAACCAAAGTCGCTACATGCAAAGTGGTTGTTACACCACAAGTAATTACTGGCACATTTGTTTCGATTGAATGGGGCGACTATTTGCACCTAAACATGAAGGATAGCAACGGCGATGCAAAATCATTCTTTGTCCTTAAAAACGTCGGCGTGGATCCCGAGACACTAAAGAAAGGCCAGAAAATCAAGGTGCAGTGGCAAAACGTTGATACCTTTCTCGACGCACCTGGAGCAGTTACAAATATAGATGAAATCGTGAAAATCGAATTACTTTAGATGAGGGATGAAAATGAAACTGAAAGTTGCAATTTCTGCGATTGCGTTGTTTGTTCTGCTTGCAGTATTGATGGTGTTTTACCTATCCACAAACTCGGTTAAGCAAATGCCGGTTGTGCAAGTCTCGAAATTTGTGCTGCAGACGGAACCGCCTTCTACGGGAATGCGTGCAGATGGCAAACTGAGCAACATAGAATATAAGAATCTTTCAGTGATTGACACGAATCCCATCGTGCAGAGGTACATCGATTCAAACTTGATTGAATTCAGTGATTACAGCAAAAGCCTTCAAAATGTTTGGGTGGAATACATATATGATTATTATGATTATGCAATTGGTATTCTTGACTCACCAACAAGCAAAGAACATCCAGCAAAAATGAGTGTATTAAGGTTTAAAAGCTCGTTTCGCGAACCTGTCATTAAGGGCATCAAACTTGGTGATAGCATGGAAAGAATCGTTTCAATACTTGGGAATCCGTCCTTTCTTGATAAAAAGGCACGCTTGATTGGTTACAAAACAATGGAGTTCTATTTAATCATTCGAGTTAAAAACGTCGCGGACGAAATCTCATTTATAAAAACACCATCACAATCGAATGAATATCAAATTGCGCAACTTGCTGTGTCAAACTACAAGTCTGCTAAGAGTTATTACCTTCTCAATACTTTTGAAGATAACAAACGTGTCATTTCTACTTGGGGACATTACATCAATGAATTTTCATTCGGATTTGTCTTTGAAGATGCTGGGAAGCCAATGATTAAGATTTATAATAATTTTGATGGTGTTATTCCTGTAAAACGAGGAATGATTGAAATTTATTTTATTAATAAGGATTTAATTTTTGAAAATGAGGTGAAGTACTACCTCAGCAAAAAAAAGGTTGATTCTATTGAAAATTATGGGAAACTCTATTCTCCTGATAAGAAGCATTTTGTCGTTTGGACCGATGAAGAAGAATCTAAAATTTCGGTATTTGACTCTACAGGGATAAATCCGCCATCAGTACTAAGATTCGGTTTAGCAAATCAATCAGCCGAATGGCTTTCAAATCACGAGGTTTTAATTACTTTCGGTATCGATTCGACTGAATATATGAGTTTTGATTTAAATTCTAACCAATTGAAACCAAAGACGGAGCTTGATACTCATGCTAAACCGATTCTTGAAGCTGACTTCAAAGTGAGTCAATTCAGATTAAATATGAGTTTTAGTAGTTTCAAGAACGTTTTAGAGAATCCGTTTGTAAAGATTAAAACATCTATCTATAACGGTGACATAAAAGTAAACACATATCGTCTGGAGGACGGTTCAATCGTTGAATTTTATGATGGAAAGTTAGGGAACATATTATTAAAAAGCAAGAAATATGCGTCGAATAGAGGGCTGAGGGTTGGCGATTCAATGAATAAAGTATTAAAACTATATGCGCTTCCACACGATCTAACAGGTGAAACATGGCACTATAATTATGATTATGCTGACGAAGGGGAAGTGTTTGTGGTGACATTTAAGAATGATAAGGTGAAGAGTATTTATGTAACGCTGTTGGATTGAGATTTGGGAGCTGAGCATTATGAAAAGAACTTATAGTACAAACAGAATTGTAGTGTTTTCATTTATAGTAATATCCTTCGCAACTCTGGCGGCTGTTTTGTTTATGTTCTTTACAAGTATTAATGAAAGGCAAGAGGCTCCTAATGTTGTTTCGAATGTCATTCAAACACCTAAACTACCAGTCAAACCTTCGGTTTTTGCGGCATGTGAAGGATTTGGAGAGGATAAAAAGTGGGGGCTGATTGATAAGACCGGAAAGTTTGTAGTGAAGCCGAAATATGACGAGATAATGGATTTCCAGGAGAATGGGTATGCAGTGGTGACAAAGTTCCAGTTAATCAATGGCACATATGATTCACCATTGTACGGATTAATTGACTCAAATGGAAACGAAGTTCTGCCGTTGAAATACTCAGGAATGTCTGGGTTTTCGGAAGGGCTTTGTCCAATATCGATAGAAGATGAAAAAATTATTACTATCATTAACGAAAAGTTAGAAAAAGTATTTACGCTTCAAGCGGATTCAGTTGGTGATTTTAAAGATGGTATTGCTGTTTTTAGCAGATCAAATAAGGATGGCACTTCACTAAATGGATTCATTGATAAAAACGGGAAAGAATTATTAAAACCTGTTTCTGACTACATTGATAATGTATTTGGAGAAAGAGCATACGTTAATAACTGGGACATCGGTAATTCTATTATTGATCTGACTGGAAAGAAAACAATAGATCTTAAGAACTTTGCTGAAACTTGGTACGTTGGAGACGGTTTAATAACTTACCAGAGCACTGAAACTTCTGATAAAATTGGATTAATGGATATGTACGGCAAAGTTTTAATAAAACCTATGTATGACAGCATTGATAATTTTTACGATGGATTCGCTTTAGTCCGAAATTATTATTCAAATAAAAATAATCAAATAGGCTTAATCAATTCAAAAGGTGAAGTAATTATTCCTTTGAAAGATTATGAAAATAAGGGAATTCAAAATTTTGGGGATGGTTTGCTTGGGGTTTATAAAGAAATTTCTGGCGCACCTGATGATTCGGATTTTGCAAAAAACGCTTTCATGGATATTAGTGGGAAACGTTTTACGGAATTTCGGTTTTATAATGTGACAAAAGAATCCGATGAAATCTATTCCGTTTCTGATGGGGTTTATACCTTTTTTGTTGATAAATCGGGGAGAGAAATGAAAAACTTGCCTAAGGCTTTAGGAATAGGCAGGATTTCAAAAATCGGAGATTTGTATAAATGTGATCTTGATGGAATTCTTTCGTATTTAGATGACAAAGGCAATTTGGTATGGAAAGAAAACTTAATTCGAAAAATTTCAAACGGAATTACTCTGAAAACAGAAGTGTACAGAAGAGGTTATTTAGGGGTAGCTAGATATCCTGTGTTTTCGGGTATTGAGAACCGTGAAGTTGAAAATAGAATTAACTCACAAGTTAACAAATTATTTGCTGAAACATTGATTGCTAAGGATTATCCAAACGAAGAATCTATTGAATTAGACTATGGTACGGAAATTACCGGAAGTGTATTGACGGTACATTTATTTGGTTATGATTACCCAATTGGTGCTCCTCACGGTAATTCGATTGATCTTGAAATGCATTTTAACTTGTTAGACGGAAAAAAACTAATTATTAAGAACTTATTTGAACAAGGCACGGACTATGAATTTCGTCTGAACCAGTTAATTAGAAAGCATGCTATTAAGGAGAAAAAATATTTAAATCCCGCGTCAATAACTATGAGCGACAAAGATACTTTGTTTAATGTTACGAAGAATTCGTTGATGATTACTTTTATGCCTGGTGAAATTAATACCGTAGATGGAGAAATGATGCCGACCTTTGAAATCAAGTTTTCTGAGGTTGATAATATTATCGATAAAAACGGCGCGTTCTGGAAGGCTTTGACGACGAAAAGAAGCGGGAGTTGAGAATTATGAAAAAAACATTTGGAAGTAATGGAACCATTGTGTTCGCATTCGTTGTGATTTCGCTCGTGGCGTTAGCGGTTTGCGTGTTCTTATTTGTTACGGGGACCCCTACGAAAAAACCAGCGGTTCTCGGTGCTAAAAATGTTTTGGCGGTGCAAACGCCAAAGCCGTCCTTCGTGCCAACCCTGTATCCGGCGTGCGATGGATTTGGGGAGGACAAAAAATGGGGTCTGATTGACGCAAAGGGAGACTTTGTGGTTGAGCCGAAGTATGACGAGATTGCGGATTTCCAGGAGAACGGGTATGCGGTGGTTAAGAATATCATTGACTCAAAAAACGATTATAAACAGCTAGTCGGATTAATTGATTCAACTGGTAAAGAGGTTTTGCCGTTGATTTATTCGAGTATTTCTGATTTCAAAGAAGGTCTGAGTAGTTTGACGGTTGAGCGAAGCAAGGAAGTCAAAGTGATTAATGAAAAACTGGAAAAAGTCTTTTCCTTGAAAGCGGATTACATTGAAGACTTTCACGAGGGGGTAGCGGTTTATTCTAACGATACTAGTGAAGAATATTTACGGGGTTATGTAGATAAATCTGGCAAATTGTTAACAAAAGCAATCTATGGTTTAGCGGGTACAGTTTTCGATGGAAAGGCATTGGTAAGTGAACTCGATTCTGACGGATACGCTCGTATTATTGATACTAGCGGTAAAACACTGGTGGACCTTAGTCAATATATTAATGTGAGTCAACTTGAAAATGGATTGCTTACTTTTGCAAATTACAATGCAAAAGTTGGACTTATGGACATGAATGGAAAGGTTATTATTCAGCCTGCTTACGACAACATCGACGAATTTATTGATGGATTTGCAGTAGTTTCTAAGTCCGATGATTCCAAAAATAAAACTGGCGTAATCAAGGAGAATGGAGACATTGTGATTCCTGTAAAAGCACAGAATATTCAGAATTTTGGAAAAGGCATGTTTGGGGTGTATAAGAATCTGTTTGAAGATGGATGGGGCCGTTTTGAAAGCCAATATGCCAAAAATGCATTAATGGATGTTTCGGGTAAGCTTCTGACTGATTATCAATTCTATAACGTTTCACGAAATATCGACGGCAACTATTCTGTTTCTGACGGAGTAAAAACGTTTTTGGTTGACCAAAAAGGAGTTGAACTGAAGAATTTTTCGAGAATTAAAGGCGTAGGAACTATAACGAAAATTGGCTCATTATATAAATGCGATATTGATGGAATCCTTTCCTATGTTGATAGCAATGGAAAACTAATTTGGAAACAAAATCTACTCAGAGAAATTGCGCCATATATAGGGGCAAAAACTACTATATTCAGAAATGATTACTTAAGAGTGGTAAGGTATCCAGTTATTTTGGGAAGCATAAATGAAAATGTTCGAAAAATAATTAATATGGAAATTGAGAAAAAATTCAAAACTATGATCACACCCTCGAAGGAATCAGATTTGCAAACAGAATCAATCGAAATTGACTTTGATGCGAAAATCACCGGGAACCTTTTGACAATAACTCTTGATGGTTACGATTATCCTATCGGCGCAGCACATGGAACGTCATTAAAAGATATTTATCATTTTGATATAACAACTGGGAAAATATTCGACTTTGCTGATTTAATCATTTCTGGATCAGATTACGAATCCAAATTGAACTCTATTATTCGCAAACAAGCTATGAAAGAAAAAGATAGATACTATGAACCATCTAAAATTTCGATCAACGGTAAAGACACATTGTTTGATGTTTCTAAAAATTCATTAAAAATAGTCTTTACACCTTATGAAATTGCACCTTATGCTGCAGGTATGCCTGAGTTTGAAATCAAGTTTTCTGAAATTGAATCTATCATTAACAAAGACGGCGCCTTTTGGACGGCGTTGCAAGCGGAGGGGCCACAACCCTAAGCTTATTTGGCAGGTGGGATAAAAAGTGGCCCTCTGTCTCTGGGCTTGGACTGAAGGACCCGATATTATCCCGAAAAAATCCCTGAACAAGGGATTTTTATCCTACCTTTCTTGTTTTAGACCATTTGCACCCGATAAAATCCATAATTGGGATGCATAAACACCATTTGAACTTCGGAATTATGAGAAATAGGCAAGAAGGTAAAGGCATTGGGATAAAAACGTGATGTTCAGGCCGAAAATCAGGATAATAAGTGGCCCTTCAATCTGCGGCGAGGGACAGAGGGACGTTTTTTATCCCACCCGTCAATTGAGCAGCTGGTTCCGGTTCTCATTTCTGCGCCAGCGGCATGCATTTACCTTCTTGCCCTTGAGTTTGCGCAAATGCCAGCGGCATGCCTTTACCTTCTTGCCCTTGCCTTTGCTGTGTTCACAAATTCGTTACAATTAATTACAGATTACCTGTTGACAAAAGAATCAAGGAGTTTTATTATGTTATTAGCACTCAAGCATGACGAGTGCTAATAACATGCTTGATAGAGTACTTTCGAAAACTCGAAAGACAAGGAAAGGCAAGCGTAGGCGTATGCGATACGCTAGCGAAGACTTGACGCAGTAAGCAGAAAGCATTCCGCCAAACAGGTAATAATCAAACTATTTGCGAGGCGTATACAGAAGAATTGCCATAAATGTGGAGGGAATCGAGAAATAGAGAAACTTTGGAATGCTTGCTTTCTGCGGTTTCGAGATTTTTCGAAAGTACTCTTGGGAGGAGGCGAGCGAGATGTCTTTAGATGATAGGAAACTAAATATTTTAAGAGTAATTATCAATGACTATATCGAATCGGCAGAGCCCATTGGGTCGCGCCACATCTCGAAGAATCTTGAAATTGGACTCAGCTCCGCCACCATTCGCAACGAAATGGCTGACCTGGAGGAGATGGGATTCTTAGAGCAACCGCACACCTCGGCGGGGCGCGTGCCTTCGGAAAAGGGCTATCGGCTCTATGTGGATCAGTTGATGGACAAAATCGAGTTGTCGCAGAATGAGATTTCAGAGATTTCGCGCGGGCTTGAAATGAAGATCAACGAAGTGAATCAACTCATCAAGCAGGCATCGGTGGTGGTTTCGCGGATTACGAATTATCCTTCGATTACGGTGACGTCGGCCATGAAAAAAAGTGTGTTCAAAGCGGTGCAGGTTGTCCCAGTTGAACTTGGTAAAGCGCTCATCATCGTGGTGACCAACTCGAGTGTTGTCCGAAATGTGCTTGTTGATATTCCAACTAATATTACGCCGGAATACCTGATTTCCTTCTCAAATTTGCTCAACACACAGCTTGCGGGGCTTTCCATCAACCAGATTTCGCCGGAACTGTTGCTCGAAATTAAGCGCAAATGCGGGGTGCCGATTGAGCTTGTAGCGCCAGTGTTGGACGGAATCGTCGAGTGTATTGCACAAATTGACAAGCCAGAGTACTATTTGGACGGCTCGGTCAACATCTTCAATCATCCGGAGTTCCATGATGTGAGTAAGGCACGGCGTTTTCTCAATGCGGTGGGAGAGCAGGAGACGCTCAAAAAGATTGTTTTCTCGGAACCGATGGGGACCGACTTGATCATAAAGATTGGCGAGGAAAACGATATCGAAGAAATGCGCGGATGCAGTCTTTTGACGGCTTCGTACAGCTTTGGAGAGGAGGTCATTGGCACCATTGGCGTAATCGGGCCGACGAGGATGAACTATTCGAAGGTTGCGACGTCCCTAAATTATATTAGAAATAAGATAAATAACGAAATCAAACAATTGATCGGCAAGTAAATAATACAATGTGAGGAGATGAGTTGCAAATATGAGCGATAAACACAAACACGAAGCGTGTGAAGAGAGTAAATGCGGCGCAGGCGGATGCGATTGCGCACAAGAAGCAAAGACAGCAGACGTGATAGAAATGACAGAAGCAGAAGCGAAACGCGATAAGAAAGCGAAACTCAAGGCCAAGGAACACGAACACGAAGCGAAGTTGAAAGCAGCGCAAGACAAAGCAAAAGAGAATCATGACCTGTACCTCAGGACGATGGCGGAGTTTGACAACTTTAGAAAACGCACCGCAAAAGAGAAACAGAATGTCTATTCTGACGCGATTCAAGAAATGGTGAGTGTGCTTCTGCCGCTCGTGGATAATTTCGAACGAGCACTCAATGCAGAGGTTTGCACCGAAGAAGGCATTGCACTAAAGGCTGGCGTGGAGATGATTTTTAAGCAAATGTTTGAAATCTTCCAAAAGCTTGGTGTCAAGGAAATCGAGACGGACGGCGTGACGTTTGATCCAAATCTGCATGAAGCCGTGTCGCACATCGAGGACGAGGCGTACGGAGAACAAGAGATTGCGGAAGTGTTTCAAAAAGGGTACCGAT
>Ga0194062_1000459_pt1 | contig 17116 bp, 18 predicted proteins | sample SepL2225m_MetaG_FD_155481 | JGI IMG/M metagenome (GOLD analysis project Ga0194062, IMG submission 155481) | Anoxic zone freshwater microbial communities from boreal shield lake in IISD Experimental Lakes Area, Ontario, Canada - Sep2016-L224-25m | ecosystem: Environmental > Aquatic > Freshwater >... | reverse complement strand
AGATAAAAGAGCCACCTTCTCGTTTGAAATAATGTATATATGTAGATAAAAAGTTTTGACATCTCAGGCCGGTTTTGGTTTCCTGAAGATCCTGAGAAGCAGGTAGGTGATGCCGCTGAGGCCAACCGACAGCATACCGCCAAAAACAAGGCTTCCGACGACATACTGAACGAGGTTCGCTTTGATCCACTGATAATCAAATCCGGATGAATAATGCAGTGCGGATGTTTCTGACCCCAGAACCCATCCGCCGGTAATATAACTCAGGTAGAGTACCAGCGGAAGCATAGGAGGAATGCTGATGTTGGATGCGGTCACAGTAATGAACTTGTTCAGTTTTAGCACATGGGCCAGTCCGAAAGCTGCCACCATCTGCCATCCCAATACCGGTAACACCCCGAGAAACACTCCGAGCATCACCGAGAAGGTGATCTTCTCGTTTGAATCGTTCGTATCGATCACGTATTCCCTGATAAAGCCCTTGATAGATTTGTTCTTCAGTCCTTTGGCGAAAAGAAATGGCCTTACCACGAGCACAGCCATAAACACCAGGGTAGCATTGAGGATGCTGGTCCTGAAAAAATCAGGCCCTTTTCTGAAATGGGAAACCCTGCTTTCTATGGGTGCATAATACACCTCGATGGGCACCGAGAGTATTTTCACGCCCTTCCAGGCAAGGCGGACAAGGATCTCTACTTCAAATTCATATTTACCGGTATACAGTCTTCCTACATCCTTTATTTTATCGAGAGGATAGAGGCGGAAACCGGTTTGCACATCGGCTATTTTCTGGCCCGTTTCTATCCTGAACCAGAATATCGAAAATTTATGCCCAAAGCGGCTTGATGCAGGAACCTCAGGGCTGTCCATGTTTCTTGCACCCACGATAAGGCTTCCCGGCTCTGTTTCTATCACTTCAATAAACCGGCTGATGTCGGCTGCGAAATGCTGCCCGTCGCTGTCGATGGTGATGGCGTATTGATAGCCCTTCCCTGCAGCGTAGGCAAATCCCTGCTGCAAAGCCCTTCCTTTGCCACGGTTCACCGGCATAGTGAGGGTGCAAATCCCGGGAATATCTTTAAGCACTTCCGCCGTACCATCCGTCGAGCCGTCATTCACAACGATGATATCATCAGTGAGCGAAAGCACATCCTCTATGATTTTAGCCAGTGTCTTGCCGTTATTGTAGGTAGGAATGATTACACAGCATCTTAGATCAGTAATTTTGTGGCGGACTTCCGCGTTGTTTTGCATATGCTGTGGTATAGTTTCAGGCAGATTAGACAAAAATAACAAAAATCCGTAATTTTGAAAGGTGAAAATTCTACTGATCAACACACCGCGCTCTCCCGAAAACAGAATACTTCAATTCGCACCCGACGCCGCAAGGCCTTTTATCCACAGGAGGCTTATCGGTCCTCCGCTCGGGCTGATGACAGTTGCAGCTGCAGTGAAAGATCACGATGTGCTGCTGTTCGACACCAAAGGGGAATTTGACCTGAGTCCGGATCACCCTTCTCTGCAACACCTGGTTCGCAGGCTGGTGAATGAGTTCAGCCCCGATGTGGTGGGAAGTACCGCTATTACATCCGAGTTGTATTTTGCCTGGGAAATCTTTCAGGAAGTAAAAAATGCCGATCCCTCCATTGTCACTGTACTTGGCGGACTGCATCCTACCTTGCTGCCTTACGATTGTTATCACCCTTCGGTGGATGTGGTCTGCCCGGGACAAAGCGCGCATATCTTCAGGAATGTAGTGGAAGCGCTGGAACGTAAGTCGGCGCTGGACTCGGTACCGGGTATTTTGCTGAATACCGGAACGGAGTTAAAACGTACCGCCGGCAAGCCTCCTACCTGCGACGCGGCCAATGCCGGCTACCTGATGCCCGACAGGGAACCCCTGAAACGATGGATAGCCACCTATAACGTAGGCGGAAACCCGTATCCCAGCACCTATGTGTTCACTTCCCTGGGCTGTCCGTACAAATGTACCTTTTGCTCGATCTGGCCGCAGTTCAAAGGAAAGTACTACCAGCGAACGGTCGAAAGCCTGATCACTGAGCTGCACTCCATTCCCGATTATCCTGTAGTGCGGTTTGCCGATGCAAATTCCGTGGTTGACCTGGACTTTATGAATGCCCTCTTCGACCGTATCCTGGAAGAAAGGATCAGTAAAACTTTCGTTATGGATATCAGGGCCGATGTGGCGTCGAAACATCCCGGTATTATCCGTAAAATGGCGAAAGGCGGATTGAAGATCGTGATCTGCGGATTTGAATCATACCGGGATGAGGAATTGAAGAAATACCGTAAAGATTCCCCTGCCAGCGACATTGCAGAAGCTATCCGGGTGTTCCACGACAATGATATCATGATCCGTGGGAACTATGTTATCCCCAACGATTATTCAGAAGATGACTTTAAGGCGCTGGAAGAATATTCTGCACTCAATCCTGTGGTTTATGCAGGCTACACTATACTCACACCGATGCCCGGAACCGTATTTTACAGCCAGGTGAAACATCAGATCACCGATCACGATTACCGTAAATATAATTTCTTTAATTCGGTGATGAAGACGCGGCTGCCGTATGAAAAGTTCCACGAACGCGTCGGAAGCCTGTGGCTGATAAAGAAGGGCGGAGACGTTATATAGAAATGGAATACTCGAATACTCGAATTATGAACTGCGAATTTAAATTATAAGCCAAGCAGTTCACATAAGCCGCCTCAGGTGGAACACCGTAGCGGCGATGTGAAGCTGCGAACGGTTAGTCCAGTAACGCATTCCAGGGAACGAACTTGCCGGCGCCGGGGATGAACTTCGAATTCCGGCGCAGCGACAGTGAGGGCCCGCACTCGGTGAGCACACCGATACCCGAGAGGAACATCTGTTTCTGCGTAGCCAGCCAGTTAAATGGAGTGAAGATATTATTCACGACCTCCTCCCTTGCCCTTTCTGCATCGGTTATCAGCTCCTGGTTCAGTAATGATATGAGGGGGATTTCAGGCGAATGAACATCAGCAGAAAAAACCGTTTCATATAAATCTCTCGCTGCCGGGGCCAGGAGGTTGGTATGATAGGGGATAGTCACACCGAGGGATCTGGCATGCAGGGCGCCTTCTTCATGGGCTTTGACGATAAACACATTGATGTGAAAGCTGCTTCCGGCCAGAGTGAATGAATGATCGCTGTTCCGGTTCGCAATCACAAGGTTCAGCTTATACTGCCCCGCGATGTCCCGTATATCTTTTTCGGTCAGGCCGATCACTCCGCACATCCCGTAATGGACCCCTGAGAGGCACTTCCGGATGGCTTCGTAAGCTTTCTGAATGAACAACAGACCAGTTTCAAACGAAACCGAGCCGGAAGTAAAGAGTGCCGCGTAGATCCCCATGCTGTAACCGGCAGTCATCACTGGTCTTACACCTGATCTCATAAGGACTTCAGCACAGCTGCAACCATAGACATAGGTAATGTACTGGTTCCTTAATTCATCATCCAGCATCGGATTGGTTTGGGGATGGAACGACAGAAGGTCCACCTGAGTGAATGCTGCTGCCTTCTCAAGATATTCCCTGAAAATTTCCGGAAAAGCAGGTACTGATAATGAGGGATCATCCCGGTAATCACTGATGAACGCGGGAAAAACGAGGGCGATGTTGTCTTCAGCCAATGCAGGATTATTTATCCAGTTCCAGCAAACGGTTCTCGTGTTCGATGATCAGCAGCTGCATTTCGATAAGTTGTCCGATCGTTTGAACCGGATGTTTGACTGCATACTTACCAATAGTTTTCAGCTCTATATCGAGGTTGTATCTCTTTTTGAAGACCTCGATGAGTTCAAGGAACATCAGTGAGTCTCCGTCAAGGTCTTTAATTATACTGGTATGATCGTGGATTTGGGAAGTATCGGCCTCACATTCTTCAGCAAAGAACGCAATGACAGCTTCTCTCACTTCATTCCGGGTGTTCTCTGTGATTTTTGCCATGGTAATTTATTTTTTTTTGCAAAAATATTCAAATTCCGGGATATCTCCTAAACACCAGAGTGGCATTATGGCCTCCAAAGCCAAAAGAGTTTGAAAGGGCAACAGTGATTTTGCCTTGCCTGCTTTTGTTGGGAACGTAATCAAGATCAAGTTCAGGATCCGGATCGGTATAGTTAATGGTAGGGGTAAGCATATTGTTTTTCAGGCTCAGCACCGTGATAATGGCTTCTATAACTCCTGCGGCACCGATGGTATGGCCTATCATCGATTTGGATGAAGAAACGGGGATTTGGTACGAGCGTTCGCCAAATACCTCTTTAATGGCCATGGTCTCGTATCGGTCATTCAGTTCGGTAGATGTGCCGTGGGCATTGATATAATCCACTTCTTCAAGGCCAACACCTGCATTCTTCATAGCTTTCTGCATAGTGGCTGCCATCCCTTCACCGTCTTTCATCGGGGCCATTATGTTGTATCCTTCGCTGGTGAGGCCATAGCCTGCAAGTTCACAATGAATGTGGGCATTACGTTTGATGGCATGCTCTTCCGATTCAAGGATCACTACACCTGCGCCTTCTCCTATCACAAACCCGTCCCTGGAAGCTGTGAAAGGCCGGCTGGCCGCTTCAGGCGGGTCATTGGCAACCGACAAGGCGTATAAGGCATTAAACCCGCTTATTTCTTCGGGATTGATAATGGAATCGGCTCCTCCTGCAATGATCACATCGGCCATTCCGTTCTGTATCATCTGCATCCCCTGGGCGATGGCATATGCCGATGAAGCGCAGGCTGTATTGATGGCAAAACTCGGGCCCAGAAGCTGATACTCCAATGAAATCCAGGCGGGCATCGAATTGGTCATGCTTTTGAATACGGTATTCTGGGGGGAGGTGTCTTTTTCTATGCTCGAATTACCGGTATTGACCACACCCATAATCACTGCACAACGCGACTTGTCCTCTTGCCCGAAATCCAGTCCGGAATCCGCCACAGCCTGCTTTGCAGCCACCAGGCACATCCTTGTAACCCTGGTCATCTGTCCCGCTGCACGCTTTTTTACAAAAGAGCGTGAATAGTCTTCAAAATCATGAGGGACTTCCGCAGCAATACGTGTCGCAAGGGTTGAAGCATCGAACAACCTGATGGGTTTTACACCGCTTTTACCCTCTGAGAGGTTCTTCCAGAAAGAATCTAAATCATAACCCAGAGATGAAACAATTCCCATCCCGCTGATAACAACTTTTCCTGCCATCAGCCATCCTTATTTATTCAAGGCTAAAGCCCAGTTTTTAAGCAGGGTAACATCGGCCTGGCTGGGCACATTATCGGGGTTGTTCTTACGCCATTTGTCGGGAGGCATTGCACCTTTCGAAACTTCTTTGCTGATGTCGAACGCTTTGCCGGCCTGTTTTTTTGCATTGTAGGTATTCCATTTTGCAAGGCTCAAATGCATCTTAGCCATACTGTTTCCGTCCTCTCCATGACAATCCATACATGCTTTCTGTACGACTTTCATCACTGAATCGGGCAGTTCGGGATTGCCTTCATTGGCGTTTACGGTGACCGATGCGCTGGCCGGTCTGAAATCCAGGGCGATGAAAAAGATCACAGCCATGGACACTCCCAAAATAGCAAAAAGTGTTTTCATAGTATTTATGTTAATGTTAAGGCAAAGATAAGCAATTAATTAAAAGGTCCCTGTTCAGTCCCGAAATATTCTTTCAGAGCCGCGTTTAGTTCGTCAATGGTAAGCCCAGAACGCGTGATGAACCGCCGGGCAGCATTTTTATAGGTAAATTCAAGGTGATGCCTGATCTCTTCTATCTGTTCAGTATTTGCGGTCACTGATGGCTGTTCTGCCTCAATTCCGGAATAATCATAAAACCCTTGTCCAGACTTCCTGCCGAGATGACCCATTGAAATCATCTCTTCAAGCTTGCTGATCAGGGGAAGGTAATAGCTGACATGGGGATAGTCCATCGTGTAATTCCGTATACTTGCAAGCATGGTGTTTAACCCCACATGATCGAAAAAGTCAAAAATACCGCCCGGGAACAAGGAGTCCTTCACCGCAAAGTCAATATCACTGCAGGTATACTGCCCCTGATCGACAATGCGGTAGGCCTCGTTCTGAACATCAAGAAAGATACGGTTTAAGATAAAGCCTTGCTTCTCGTTCAGCAGGATATACTTTCGTTTGATAGCATCGAGGAAGGATATCAGCCAGTCAACAGTATGATCGGATGTGGCAGGAGACCTGATGATCTCTGCAATGTTCACCAGGTTCAGCGGATAAAAGAAATGGAGACCGGCGAAATTCCGTTCACGGGCCGGTGAAGGGCAGAGAGCCGAAGGGTTGATGGAAGAAGAGTTGGAAACAAGGATTGCATCGGTATTCATTATTGCATCGGCCCGTAGCAGAACTTCCTTCTTCATAGCGATGTCCTCAGTGATCGCTTCAATCACAATTCCGCAGCCTTCTAAGAGGGCAATATCCGTGATGATGCTTGTTTTTTGAAGCCGTTGATGCTGTTCTTCCGTAATGATGCCGTGTTCAAGCATCCTCCGGATCTTCTTCTCAAAGTTTTTTCTCAGTTTAGGGATATCGGCTCCCGGGCTCACGATCCAGCATAGCTCAATCCCGCATTCGGCGAGATAATGCACCAGGTTGGTACCCATTTTGCCTTCACCGATAATCCCGGTCTTTTGAGTCTCCATGTTAGTTCACTGTCTGTTCTTGTATGGTCTTATCCTTCCATTTTCCCGTATCCCGGGCCATCACCATACTACGGTATTCATCCATATGGCGGTGATGTTCACGTATGTGCCTGTTATATCCCAGCATCGACAGTAAAAAGCCGAGGCCTTTGTCGATGGCTATCTGTTTATGGCGGATGAGATTAAATATAAAAACAAATAATGCCCTGCGATCCCTGTCGGATGTAAGTACATATTCTTTAAACGTGATCCAGCTTAGCCGTGCTTTAAGCCAGGCAGGGATACTGCCTCCGGGCCGGATAAATGCTGCATTGCTGAACAGGGCTTCGGCTTTATCGCGGATGACGGGAAAAGAATACAGCCTGGTGATTGTTTCCATGTATTTATCGAAGATCCCGATTCTCGTCATATGCATATAATCGATGGTAGGGAAGTGGCCTACACCCATTTCCGGATCGTAGTTACCGAGCCTCCCTTCTCCCATCAGCTTTTTATGGGTTTCAGTACCCGGCGGCGCATGCAGCAGATGCAGGTTCACATTGGGAAGATGGTGTTCCAGTGTGAACTTAAAGATACGCTCGAACTCATCCTCCGTATCGTGGTCAAAACCAATTACAAAGCTGGCGTTGATGTGAATGCCGGCAGCATGTATTTTGCTGATTGCCTCCTTATATATGGAACCGCCGCGGTTATGGTGTTTCTGAGTCTCGTCGAGACTTGCTGGGTTCAGCGATTCAAATCCCACCAGGATATTAAAACAGCCTGCATCAGCCATCAGATGCAGAAGTTCTTCATCGGTAGCCACGTCGAGGCTGCACATGCAGCTCCACGAGATACCAAGGGGTTTGATAGCCTTCATCAGCTCTTTGGCGTAACGTTTGTTGATGGTGAGGTTATCATCCACAAAAAAGAAATACTTTGAAGGAGCCGCTTTGATCTCATCGACCACGTTACTGATCTCGCGGTATCTCATTTTCCGGCCGAAGATCTTCGAGACCAGGCAGAAATCGCAGTTGAACGGGCATCCCCTCGAAACCTGAATCGCCACCTGGAAGATCCGTTTCATATTCACCAGGTCCCAGCGGGGAGGCTTCTGACGGCAATATTCAACAAATTCAGACGATTTGTATACCGGTTTCATCTGTCCTTTCTCAAAATCGGCAAGGCACTGCTCCCACAGGCCTTCGGCTTCACCTACAACCACTGAATTGCCATGCTTCAGGGCTTCCTCCGGCACAAATGAAACGTACGGACCTCCGAATACAACCTTTGATCCGAGTTTACGGTAATGGTCGCCAAGTTCAAATGCCCTCCGGGCCGTTGCTGCCAGGGTTGTGATCCCCACGATGTCGGGCCTGATGTGCTTTGGGATATCCTCTATTTCCTCATCGTATATGGCGATCCGGTAATGCTCCGGAGTAAGGGCGGCAATGGTAGGCAGGGCAAGAGGTACCATCAGGCGTTTTTTTCCGAAGATCCCCGCCAGCTCTGAATGGGCAGGATAGTTGATGTATTTCTGCCGCGGACTGAGCAGGAAAAGAGTATATCTCGGTTTAACTGATGCCATGATGCAGGATATAAATCAGAATGTACGCCAGGTCATGATATAACCGGCCTGCATGAACTTGCTCACTTCGGTGACAAAACTCAGGATGGTTTCCCCGTTTGCAAGCGTTTCCTCCCTGAGTATCCTGTCGAGGCAAAGGAAAGCCATCGGAGGTCCGAGGTAGCCCATATCCGACATTTTGGAATACAGGGTATGCCTGGCAATCCCTAGTTCCGTACATTCATCCATCACGAGTTCAGAGATATGTCGGGAGGGAAAGTTCACCTGGAAAAATTTCACCGACTCGGTATCCAATGGGTACTGATGTAACATGCGTTTCAGTCCGTTCAGAAAAACAGTTCCGTTGGCTTCATGGAAATTCTGCCGCAGTTCCTCCTGGAACATCTGGGCCAGGTGATGATAGCCTTTGTCGAACTCTTCTTTCGGGTTCATCCAGTAGGCAGGGCGTTTGTTTCCCATGGCCGAAGGTTTGTTCCCTCCGGCCGATTCCATATACACATGATCTACAAAGAGTGCGCCACGACCATGGCGATCATCTCCGCCCGCACTATTGCCCGGAGCAGCTTCCAGGAAAAGGGCGGAAGCGCCGTCCGACAAAAAATACCGTAAAAAAAGCTCTTCCTTGGTTACCAGGGGCTGATTGTAATATTCAGCGACCAGTTCCGACGACGACATGCTCGATGAGATCACCAGCGCATTATCGTAACGCCCGTACCGTATCATATCCGAGGCAACGAGCAGCGCTTTATAGGCTGATGTGCAGTTGGCATGGATGGAAAGTTCCGCACAACGGTCTATTCCAAGTCCTTCCTGAATCCTAACCGAAGCCGTTGGCATCTGATCCTGGTGGGAGCTGCCATAAACGATCAGCTGAACATCTCCGGCCTTTGCGCCGGCAGCTTCAAGCGCCAGGCGGGCTGCCTTAACCGACATGCTGATGTTGTCCTCGGTAAACGTCCTGGTCTCCGGGTCGATAGCGAAATGATAATACTCCACTTCAAGAAGCTCCGCCATCAGCCCTTTGATCCGTTGAAGCCATTTGACTATCCTGGGCGGCGCATCGGTAAGTTCTCCCAGGTACCGGTCCACCTGGGTTTTGTGAATAGGCTCGCCGGGCAGGAAAGAACCGCTGCCTGATACCATGACTTGGCGTGGAATGGTATTTTCTATGCCGGGCTCTTTCACGAAAGATATTTCTTTATGTACAAACTGCGTTTCCCGGGCCTGAAATCCGGCATCAGCTCCCGTGCAAAAGCCAGTGCAGCCGGCATCAGGGCTTTTTTAGGAACGATCTTATCGACTATCCTGTATTTCAAGGCATCTTCAGCAGTGAAGGTAGAACCTTTAAGAACACGTTCAAGAGCTGTTGCCTGACCCGAAATACTGCATAACTTGTATATCCCGCCGAGCCCGGGTATCAGATTGAAGGAGGCTTCCGGCAAACCAAACACCGCCTCTTCACCGCACAGCCTGAAGTGGCTGAACAGGGCGAGTTCCAGGGCAGAACCAAGACAAACGCCACGGATGGCCGAGATGACAGGGATACTCAGACTCTCAAGCATCATCAGGGATTTGTAGTTATTGGAAAGAAAATCAGGAACACCCTCTGAAAGGCCGCCTGCATCGGTCGGTGTTCTTTTGAGGATATCCTTAAGCAAAACAGGGACATCTGCCCCTGAGGAATAATGACGGCCGCGTCCGCTGATGATCAAAGCTCTGAATTCTTTCTGATCCCTGATGAAGTCAAGTACCGATGCGAATTCCTTGAAGAATTCCATCGTCATGGTATTTGAGGGCGGACTGTTCAGACCCAGCAGGCCAATGCCTTCATCGAACCCCAATTCAATCGTTGAAAATTCAGGGATTTTCATGGTTGTTAAAGCTGGGTAAGGTTTCTCCTTTTCGCTTCGGCCAGGGCAAGCTCACAGAACAACCTGGTTTCTTCTTTCATAGCCTCTTCACCGCTCATCGTCCTGGCATTCTTCAGGGCTTTCATCACGGCGTTAATAACTGGCAAAGGCCTGTCTTTTGTGAGCCTCTGCAAGAAGTTAAAAGAAAAATCAAAGACTTTTTGTTTGCTCACTATGAAATCGACCAGCTGCATCTCCCGGGCATCCTCAGCATTGATCATGTCGCCGCTCATGATGAGCTTAACCGATTTTGCAAAGCCGGCTTTTTGATAACACCTCGTCGTTCCGCCCAGGCCAGGCAGTACCCCCTGGTTGATCTCGGGAAAAGCAAATAAGGCATTTTCGGAACATACCCTGATATGACAGGCAAGAGCTACCTCAAGCCCTCCGCCAAAGCAAATTCCCTGGATTGCCGCAACAACAGGGATATCGAGGTTCTCAAGATGCTCAAGGACTGCTTTTCCCTGAGCAATTTTTTCACCCACATTAACCTGTTCGCTGATCATCCTGAACAGGTTCTCGAGTTTGCCACCTCCCGAAAAATGCTTCCCGGCCCCGCAGATCATAATCCCCTTCAGATAATCATAAGAGGTCCATTTCTTAAGTGTGTCGATCGCCACAAACTCAGGCTGAAACAAATAGTTCTCAGGGGGATTGTCAAGCGTTATAATCCCTATATCATTCCTTATCTCCCAGCTTATTTTGTTTATCGTTTCCATACGGTCAAGCGGCCTCTCATTTTCATACATACTGTTTCGCCCGAAGTCACTTCAGCAGAAACATCAAATTGATCCTGCCCGGTATCACTGAATTTCAGATTCAGTCCGAGCAACGGACTATCTATTGGGTTGATCAGACTGAGGTATTTGATCTGACCGGCCTGGGATAATAACAGTGGGCATGCGAGGATCTCCTCAGCAAGCTCCCTCACCATCTCCACCTGGCATACTCCCGGCAATACAGGATGACCGGGAAAATGTCCATGAAAAATACCATTGCTGCCATCGAGTTCTACCAAAGCAGCGTACTTTCTCATATGAGCTGCCTGCTGTTCATCAGGCAACTCATCAAGTGCACTCACACGATATAAGTTATTCTTTAGCATCCCGGTAAAGGCTGTTTCTGAAAGCGTAAAAATACAAAATTATTGAACCATATACTGAATCATCCCGCAGGATGTCAATGGCCAAGGAGGTTTAACGTCAAAACCATCCTGATCCTTGGATTCTCGATCAGGATCTCCGAAGGAAAATGCTCATTGTATTCCTTAAACCGTATCAGCACGGCATCGAAGTAGTTACTCCACCCGGCCAGCCCTGTGATGTTTTTTTCACTTCCATCAATCCATACATAGAGGTTTTGCCGTAAAAAATAATATACAGTTTCTTCCGATTCCGTATCGATGTATTTCCTCACGGGTTTGCTCTCGAAACGGCTGAAAAGCATCACCGAAAAATCTTCCTGTAAAATTTTCAGAAAAGATTTCTTCTGCAAAGCTTCAAAAATATAATCGGCTTTATATGACTTCTTGTAAAACTCCATGTCGAAATAGGTCATCCCTATCTCGTTGGCAAAGGTGAAGTGAAAACTGCTGTCGGAAGTCCTTTTGATTATTGAAATACCCGTCAGATGCTTGCCTGCCACAACCAGGGATGTGCGGAATAAGGCTTTCTCAAACCCTTTCAGAAATGGCGAACTCCATTCCGGTATTTTAAACGAGCCATTTCCGGGAGAACTCAACTGGGACTTCTTTACCGGATCACAGGCTGTAAGCAATATAATCAGAAAAATATTAAGGGATAATAAATTTCGCATCCGGAATATTCTTGTTAATTTTTTTTTCACTGAATTCTATCCTGGTATAATCCCCGGAAACCTCACGCATCATTAGTTTATCGACCGAATAGTCCGATTTATTGAAAAACAAAACGATCTCGCTGAGGGCTTCTTTGATCCGCTGATTTAAAGGGATCAGGGTTGCCTGGTACTGATAGTGCAGGTCGGTAATGCTGCATTGAAAATTCTTCGTGTCCGACAGCAGGGTTCCCTGTACGGCACCAATCAGGATATTATTCACTTCCCTGAATATTTTATTGGATTGAAGGCTGATATGATTTTCCTTATCCTCGTCTTTTACATAAATCCTGTCGTTATTGAGAATGATCAGGTAGGGGAAAGGTTCTTTATACTCCCACCTCAGGAGTTTCTCCTTTTTAAAATAAAAATTGCCGCTCGAGATGATCTTTTCCCTGATCACACTCAGTTCTTTGGTCTGTGTGAAAGCGGCTTCAATGGAAGTGGTAGTCCTGGCCGATTCACTGATTGTTTTTCGTACATCCTCAGAGTCGGACTGCGAAAGCGGTTTGTTCTGGGCCTGTGTGAATACATAGCCCAACAGTAAAACGAGCAGGATTGCTATTTTAGAGGTTCTCATAGGCTTGCAGTTTTAGCATCTCATCAAGAGGAATAAAACCAAATCCGGTATCCTGCAATGATACAATAATTTTTTCAAGAATACCGGCCGTCAGCTCCGAACTGTCATGAAACAGCAGGATATCGCCTGGCCTGACTTTAATTATTGTTTTTGAAAGCAGGGATTCTGCACTCCCGGACGTTGTGTCAAACGACCTGAAACTCCAGCCTATGACATTCAGCCCTGTTCTGCCGATAGCCCTTGCCACCATCGGATTGATCACCCCGTAAGGAGGCCTGAACAGCTTCATCCGTTTACCCGTGATCCTTTCCGTTTCAGCAATATTCTTTACCAGGTCTGCAGCCATTCTCCGGGCCGGAAGAAAATCCCAGAGCACGCTGTGCGACCATGAATGATTGCCTATGAGATGGCCTTCACCCAGTATCCTGCGAAGCACTTCCTCGTTTCCTCCGATATTCTTCCCGATTATAAAAAAAGTCGCTTTTACCTTGTGTTTTTTCAGCACATCAAGCACAACAGGGGTCGTTGCAGGGCTTGGTCCGTCATCAAAAGTCAGGGACAATAAGGGTTTACTGCGGTCTCCGTGAAAATGCACTTCTTTGTAATGAAATCCTGAAGAGTGAAAAAATGCCATGCTACCCGTAACGGCCATATAAACCGAGACAAGTACAAGGTAAAAAATTCCGGGTCTGCTGCAAAAGACCGAAATGAAACCATCACCACAGGGGCAAATAAAAAGCCTGCAGACTGTGAACAGACTGAACAGCAGAAGAAACAGGGAGGATGTATTTCTGAAATTGAATATTTTCAAGGTTTCTGTATCAGGATGAACGAATGATTCAGGCCCAGGTAATGATTATACAAGAGGATGGTTTTGATAGGCCGCCCTGACTGGTGTCTGACGGCAGCAATCTCCGGAACATGTTGACGTTTCATGATCATGGCAGCCATCCATAAGCCGAAAGCCGATGAAGTCATGTATTCCCCGCTGAGATGTTTCCATGCTGCAATTCCTGCGCCCCCGAGTGAATCTGCAAGTTCTTTATATGGTCTGGCTGATGAGTTGTCGCCGTTCATCCCGCATACGACCAGGTCAATATTTTCGGGGCTGAGGCCTGATCTTTCGAGAAAATCCGTAAGGATCAAAGGCAATGACTTCCCGGCCGGACTGAGGTTAAAAGTGAGGACATCTCTGAGTCTTGCATAGGATCCATCGGAAGGGGAGGAGGAAAGCAGGAAAAATGACGATCCTTCACCCGCAATACTGCCACTGCCTGCGGAAGTAATCAGTTCTGACGTCTCAACAGGCTTTCTTCTCCAGTGGCCAAGCCGATGTGTGATGGCAAAGGAGTTGTTGGTGAGTTCGTCCATGCCTCCTGCAAGCACAGTCGAGGCCCTGTCATTCCTGAGCTGTATCAGGGCATCAATAAGGGCCGATTCAAACGACCAGCCCCGGTGAACGTAAGTAAAATTGTAGTTATGGCATTTTAACAGCAATGCGATCTGGGCCGAGACGGTATTATGGGTCGACTGGATAAAGGAAGTGGGAGTAAGCAGCTCCTCCTTGTTCCGGATCAGGGTGCTGATGAATTTCTCAGTATCTTCAAGGCATCCGAGACCTGTCCCTGTAATGATCGCATCAGGCATCCCGCATCCTGCATCTGCAAGGCAGAGCTTTGAAGACGCCACACCCATTTTGATCAGCCTGCCCATCCTGCGAAGTATGTCGGGGCTTATGAAATCCCTGTAATTAGGCTCAAAGCATCCAAGCCGGTTCGACTGAACCCTGTTCACTTCATCCAGAAAGTGGCTGTTATCGGTGGTTTTCTGGGGTGAAACATTCCCCAGACCGTTGATATATATGGCTTTTTCCGATATCATGGGATCGGATTATATTTCGAGAACAGAAGGGATGAGTTATTCCCACCGAAACCGAAGGAATTTGAAATTACATGTTCAACCGCCACATCCCGTATCAATGAAGTCACCGGGCGTATGTACAATTCTTTCATCGGAGTGGACCAGCGCAGGTTGGGGAAAATGCAGTGATGATTTATTGAAAGCAGGGATATCACGGCTTCAATAGCGCCTGCAGCGCCCAGGGTATGCCCTGTAAACGATTTTGTGGAAGAGAACGAAGGCACTTTCTCCCCGAATATTTTCTGAACGGCGACTCCTTCGCTCAGATCATTATTTGCAGTGCCTGTTCCATGAACGTTGATATAGCTGATATCGGAAGGTAAAAGCGCACTCATTGCAAGAGCCTTGCCCATTGCGAGGGTGGCTCCGGTTCCATCGGGTGATGAGGCGGTCTGGTGGTAAGCGTCATTTGCATTGCCATAGCCGCTGAGAACACCGTAAATGGTCTTACCCTGCTTTAAGGCTTGCTCCTCCGTCTCCAGGACAAGAAATGCCGCTCCTTCACCGATGGTGAGTCCGGCGCGGTTTTCATCGAAAGGCCGGCAGCCTTCCTTATCAAGAATCATCAGGGTATTAAACCCGTTCAGAGTGAAGCGGGTCACAGCATCTGTTCCTCCGGCAATGACCCGGTCGAGCATGCCGGCTTTGATCATTTCAGCTCCGAGCATCATTGAATTTGCCGATGAACTGCAGGCCGTACTGATGGTTGTGACATAATCCGAAACTCCCAGGTATTCAGCAATGGCTTCAGTGCTTTCGCCGCAATCATGCCCGGCCACATCCCTGAGTCGGCCTTTTGCAGGGTTTTCAAGAAATTGAGGATAAAAATTCTCGCTCAGGTCCATCCCGCCAACGGTATTGGCCGAGATAAGCCCGGTCCTCAAAGCCTGACCCGGTCTGAACCCGGCCATTTCAGCTGCCTGCCGTGCCGCGGCAATACCCAGAAGCGCCGTACGTGTGTATTTCCTGTTACTGCGCAATGAGCATACTTCCATTAATTCTTCATTGGAGTGCTTCACCTCAGCCAGGGGCAACTTCCCTTTGTGTATGGTTTCAAACCGTGTGATAGCACCAATCCCGGAACGCCCGCCTATCAATGAATTCAGCACATCATCTGCATTCATCCCGATGGAAGAGACAATACCGTAACCGGTGATCACAACAGGGTTTGCCATGAAATTATCTGTGATTAAGGCTGCAAATTTAGAAAAAAATCCGTAAGAGCTATCTCCTGATCAGGATAAAGGCGTGGTCGGTATTCCTGAAATGATTGTGGATCAGAATGTTTTCAAGTTTTTTGGGGGCTGATGGCATTACCCTCAATGAAGCCGGTATCATCTGCCGCTTGATGATATTGGCTGCAACATACATCGCAAACCCTGAAACGGTATGATATTCCCCGCAAAGATGTTTGTATAAAACCTTTGTGCTGCCGGGCACTGATTTCGTGATGACTTCATTGCATATCAGATCATGGTCTTCAAGACCGTTGTTCCCCATCAGAACAAGATCCACATCTCCCGGCTTGAGCCCGTTCTCAGCTAAAAACCTTATAATGAATTCTGAAGTCTCATCAGTTGATCCCGGATTATAGAGAGTTTTCACGGCTTCAAGCTGTGCATAGGTGGTCTCGTTTCTTTCACCCGAAATGATAAAATAAGCTGAACCTTCCCCGGCCAGAGCCCCTGGGGCTTCGCTTTCCCACAGATCCAGGTTTCGCAGCGGTTCGCGTTTCCATAAGCCCGTTTTCCTGACGATCTTAAGATGATCAGGAGTCATCTCGTCGATACCGCCTGCCAGAATATGGGTAGCCGAGCCGTCCTCTATCTGAAGCAATGCATCGATGAGTCCGCTTTCAAGTGAAAAACAACGGTGTACATAAGTCGAGTTGTACTGATGGCATTTCACGTTAATAGCGATCTGGGAGCTGATGGTATTGTAGGTCGACTGTATGAACGGAGTCGGGTTGAGAAATTTTTCTTCTTTCGTGAGCTCTCCTAATATCTTTTCCGTATCCTCCACGCTTCCCAGTCCGGTCCCGGTGATTATTGCATCGGGCATCATGCATCCTGCGTCATTCAAACAGATTTTAGCCGAGGCGATCCCCATTTTGATCAGGCGGCTCATCCTTCTCGAAGCGATGGGATCGATATAAATTTTATACACCGGGGGAATCGACAGTAGAAAATCGGCTGTATGCTCCACCGCAGTTTCGAGAAAATCCGAACCGGGCAGGGTGTTCTGAGGAGAGATAATGCCTATTCCGTTAATGAATGCCATACTTTTTAAAAATCAGGGAAGTGTCGTTTCCTCCAAAACCAAATGAATTGCTCATCACCACCTTTATATCGACTCCCTTTAACAGTTCCACCGCGGGGCGGAACTTCAGTTCAGGCATCGGATCAGAAAAATTCATATTAGGCCATATTATGCCATGCTGCAATCCGAGTATGGAAATAATGGCTTCTGCAGAGCCTGCGGCGGATGTCATATGCCCGGTAAAGGGTTTGGTCGAACTTACATAAGGTATTTTTCCTGTGAACAGCTTTTCAATCGCCCGGCCTTCCGAGCGGT
>Ga0194062_1000458_pt1 | contig 17116 bp, 12 predicted proteins | sample SepL2225m_MetaG_FD_155481 | JGI IMG/M metagenome (GOLD analysis project Ga0194062, IMG submission 155481) | Anoxic zone freshwater microbial communities from boreal shield lake in IISD Experimental Lakes Area, Ontario, Canada - Sep2016-L224-25m | ecosystem: Environmental > Aquatic > Freshwater >... | reverse complement strand
GCGAGCGCCCATTTTTGTGCAACAGATAGCTCCAGCGGCACTAGCATAACGTAATATAGTGTCCCAATCCATTCCTGAAGCAACGGCTGCAGCAAAAGCGCCATGAAAGGCATCACCCGCTCCTGTTGTATCGATAGCGGTGACTGGAAAAGCGGGTAAACTGCCTTGTTCTAGTCCTTTTTGCCAAACAAGTCCTCTTTCACCCAAAGTAATAACAACATTCGGTGAAAGTTGTCCTAAGCGTGCCAAGGCAGTTATTTCATCCCCCGCAAACTGTACGGCAAATTTTTCAGAACAGACCAGGTAATCAACTTCAGTCATTAAGCCTAAGGTACCTTCATGTACAGAGCCGGCATCCAGTACTGTCAGTGATCCTGATTGTTTTAGATGGTGAATGAGTTCTAAGGATACGTGAGGTTCGTGACCGTCAAATAATACAACTTTTGCTGTAACAGAAGAAAAATCGATAGCATTTGCACACAGTGCCTGGGTGTCCCCTTTGTAATTAACCAACGCACGATGACCATTGGGTTTGACTAAAATCGTAGAAAGCGGAGTGGGAGATGTGCCTCGAATGATAAGGTCTGTATTAACACCCCAATCAAGTAATTCCTCGTAATGTTTTTCCCCATAAATATCGTTGCCTAGATAACCGGCAAAGGCAACTGTGAAACCCAACTTCGCAACTGTGACCGCTGCATTAGCCGCAGGACCTCCACCACATCCGAGAAAGTTTTCAGCGACAATCTTTTCATCATCCAGAGGGTGATGATTAACAGAAAAGACTAAATCGTAAGAGGCATGGCCCACACAAAGTACATCAATGTTCATTCCGAAGCCATAAGTTTTTAGGCCAAGCCTTTCGATAGGTCATGTTTAATATCGGCAATAGCCTCAAGCCCAACTGAAACCCTTACTAAACCATCTTTAATGCCGGCGATAGCTCTTGCCTCAGGTGTTAACCGACCATGAGTGGTGGTTGCCGGGTGCGTTATAGTGGTTTTAACATCACCTAGGTTTGCGGTAATTGAGATCATTTCCGTTGCGTCAATTAATTTCCAGGCCTGTTCTTTGCCTCCGGCTAATTCAAAGCTAACGATGCCACCGAAATGACTTTGTTGACGTTTTGCCAGGTCGTGTTGAGCGTGGGATGTTAAGCCTGGATAATGAACTTTGGCAATGTCGGGTTGCTGCTCCAGCCATTTAGCCAGTTCGAAAGCATTATCACAGTGAGCCTTCATTCGGATAGCCAAGGTTTCTAAGCCAGATAAAAACACCCAGGCATTGAACGGACTCATGGTAGCGCCACCTGTTCTTAGATAAGGGTAAATGAATTTTTCAATGATTTCGTCACTCGCTATCACAGCACCACCGACACAGCGACCTTGTCCATCGATGTATTTAGTTGCTGAATGGATAACTATATCAGCACCGAACTCGAATGGTTTTTGTAAAATAGGTGTACAAAAGCAATTGTCGACAATCAATAAGCAATTATGAGCGTGAGCTATGTCCGCCAGTACAGAAATATCAGCAATTTCAGTTAAAGGATTTGATGGTGTCTCCAAAAATAAGAATCGGGTATTTGGTTTGATGGCCGCTTCCCATGCAGCAGAGTCAATCAGGTCGACAAAATCAGTTTCAACACCAAATTTTGCAAAGTAGTTTTGGAAAACCAATACGGTGTTACCAAAAACCCCACGTGAACAAACCACATGGTCACCCGTTTTTAGTAAACCCATGCCAACGGCCATAATAGCCGCCATGCCGGATGAGAAAGCCAAGCAGCGTTCGCCCTTTTCCATATAAGCTAATCTTTCTTGAAATGCAGAAACCGTTGGGTTAGTAAAACGGGAATAAATATTGCCGGGTATCTGTCCAGTAAAACGCAATGCTGCATCTTCTGCGCTTTTAAAGACATAACTGGAGGTTGTGAATATTGGAATGCTATGCTCATCTTCATGCGTGCGGTTTACTCCAGCTCTAATTGCCTGAGTTTCCAAAGAATAGTCGTTCCAGTTAATGTCTTTCATAGGCTAGCTTGATTTTGAGTAATGGGTAAGGGCAAACGGATCTGCTTGCCCATAATCAAAGAGTTGGTAAAGTGAGTTATTTATAACATTTCTATTATAGACTTCTCTGAATTGCGTTCCGCTTGAGCATTGTCATTGCGCAAAGCTTCAGTTCTGTCCAGATAAGCATCATCAATATCACCTGTTATATATTCTTTACTGAAGCAAGAGGTATCAAAATGCTGGATGCTAGGATTACCTTTACGTACTGCTTCAATTAAGTCCTCTAGATCCTGATAGATTAATCGATCAGCACCTATGGCCTCACAAACCTCTTCTTCAGTTCGGTCATGGGCTATTAATTCATTGGCAGCGGGCATGTCGATGCCATAAACATTGGGGTATCGAACCGGTGGCGCTGCAGAGGCAAAATATACTTTCTTAGCGCCAGCATCGCGTGCCATTTGAATAATTTGCGCAGACGTTGTACCTCTGACGACAGAGTCATCGACTAACAGAACATTTTTGCCGTTAAATTCAAGATCGATAGCATTGAGTTTTTGTCTAACCGACTTTTCCCGCATTTTCTGACCCGGCATAATGAAGGTTCTGCCGATATAACGGTTTTTCATAAACCCTTCACTGAATTTAACGCCTAGTTTGTTTGCCATTTGCAATGCTGACGTTCTGCTAGTATCAGGAATAGGAATGACAACATCAATGTCATAGTCAGGCCATTCTCTTATCACTTTCGCGGCTAGTTTATCACCCATGCGTAAACGTGCTTTATAAACCGAAATGTCGTCAATAATTGAGTCCGGTCTAGCAAAATAAACATATTCAAATATGCAAGGGCAATGGTCTGTTTCTTCTGCACATTGTTTAGTGTGTAAAATACCTGATTCCTCAATGAAAATGGCTTCACCGGGTTCTATGTCCCTAATAAGATCAAAGCCTAAAACATTGAGAGCAACACTTTCAGAGGCGATCATAAAATCAGAACCTTCTTCTGTCTTTCGTTCTCCAAATACGACGGGTCTGATACCGTGAGGATCTCTAAAGCCTAAAATTCCAACACCAGCAATCATAATAACAACCGCATAAGCACCTCGACAGCGACGATGTACACCTGCAACTGCTTGAAAAATATCATCGACACTTAATGCTAATTTCCCTAAGGTTTGGAGTTCGTGCGCAAAAACATTTAACAATACTTCAGAGTCAGAGTCCGTATTAATGTGGCGTTGATCTTCTACGAATAAGGCTTTTTTTAACTCTTCTGTATTGGTTAAGTTACCGTTATGCGCGAGCGTTAGGCCAAAGGGTGAGTTAACATAGAAAGGCTGAGCCTCAGCTGAGCTTGTACAGCCAGCAGTGGGGTAACGGACGTGAGCAATACCCATATTGCCTTTTAACTTTAGCATCTGGGCATTGTTAAAAACATCTCGTGTTAAACCATTATCTTTACGTAAATGTAAACGTCCGCGCTCACAAGTAACAATACCTGCCGCATCTTGTCCTCGGTGTTGTAACACGGTTAGTGCGTCATAGAGTTCTTGATTTACGGCTTGATGTGAAACGATCGCAGTAATACCACACATAATTTTTAGTAGAGTTTAAGGGTTATTATCGGAAATGAATATGTTCAGTCAGGTCTGAAGAGATATGGTCTTTTAACCAAATTGCAACTAGTTGGAATGGGGGGAGTAACTTTGATTTATTCCACAAAGCATTCTCAGGTAGGTGGGTTAAGCCCGCTAACATGACCAAGGTCAAAATAACTAGCAGGCAATGAATGCTCCGACAAATCATACCTCCAAACCGGTTCAGAATTGATAGCTTAGGCTTTTTTAATAATCCACCCAGTAGCATCCTGATTGAATTTGCTACTAATAAGGTTAATAAAAATAATATTGCAAAAGAACCCATTATCTTGGTCGAATGATCGGAAAAATAGGGTTCTAGAAATATAGAAAATTCACTATTAAAAGTTAATCCAATCACCGCCGCTATTACCCAGCGAACCAGGTTAAAAAGTTCAAAGCTGAAGCCAGATAGGACACCCTTAATTAATTCGATAAAAACTATCCCAATGATGACAATATCTATCCAGTTCATTGTTTTTAACCTATTGATTCAATTTCGGAAAGGATTTTATTCCCCAACGATAATAGATTGGATTTTTTGGCTATCTAATTTTTCTTTCATTTCAATAGCGTGTTTTTTATCTAGCGTTGGTCCCACTTTAAGTCTATATAAAATAGTGTTGTTCGGTCCATTAGTGGTACTTATTGTTGCGGGTAGCCCTTGTTTATGGATAGTTTCCATAAGTGCAATTGCATTTTCCTTTTTACTAAAAGTACCCGCTTGAATAATCCAGCGGTTAAATTCAGGCTTTGGTTTTGTCGAATTAATAACCGGTTTTTCAGTATTAATTACATCCGCTGAGAAAGGTTGGGTCTCTTTTTGTATCGGTTTAATTGCACTTAATTGAGATCTCTTCAACGGTTTTGTAGTTGGTTCAATGACTGTATTCTTTTCTACAGGTTGTTCAAAAGGTGCGATTATTTGAGTAGGTTCAGATTTGGTCTTCGGTTTCTTGAGCTTAGGAGGCTTATTCTTTTCACCAACAACGCCTGTATCTAAAGAGTTAGCTGAATTATGGTCTATGGGTTCATCAAATTGCCCACGTCCATTTTCATCTGTATTACCCGACCCAGATTCATCACCCATTGACTTGGTAGCGGTGGATGAGCGGCTTGCTGAAAGTTCGGCTTCTTCATTGGTCTCAACGATTTTTTCAGGCTTGGTAGTCGGTGCATTTAAAACCTGATCAGCACTGGTAGGTAATTTGTTCGCTGATACTTCACCGGTTACATCAGGGGTTGCGGGAATATTGAGTGCAGTAACTGATTGACCACTGTTATCAATAGGGTCATCAAACAGCATAGGTATAAAAATAGCGGCAAGCGCTGTAACAACTATGGCCCCAATTAATCGTTGCTTTAATTCTGGATTCATTTTATCGACTCACATTTTTCAAATTCATTCAAACAATCAGATACTAAAAAGAAAGATCCAAAAACCAGTAGCAAATCATTTTCTCGCGATTGATTTTTTGCTGCGTTGAAGGCATCCTTAAAACCGTTAAAGCCAAAATAGACACGCTCTACCGGGCTTTCTGAGAAAAATCTTCGCATGATGGCTTCTGATGCTGTTCTTGGGTTGGCTAACGGTGAAAAAAACCAATCGTATACCACTGGATTCATAATTTCCAGTACACTTGCTATGTCTTTGTCTTTCATCATTGAAAAAATAGCGTGTATTCTTTTGTTAGGAAAAGTTGCTTTAAGATAGTCGGCCAGGGTTCTGACGGCTTCTGGATTATGCCCAACATCTAATAGAATTGGAATTTTATCATTAATTAATTGAAAGCGACCGAGTAAATGGTTATTTTTTATACCTGTTCTAATTGAGTTATCACTGACAGGTAGCATATCTCTCAATAAATGCACGGCTAAGATTACCGCTGAAGCGTTACGATACTGATGTTCGCCTTTTAACCCGGGTTCAGGTATTTGATCAATAATTTGATTTTCAAAAGTCCAGTTCCACGTCGAAGCTTGCTTGCTATACGTGAAATCTTTATTAATACAATAGAGCTGAGCCCCCTTTTTAAGAGCGTAGTTGATCAGTGAATCGGGTGGCGCCGGGTCTCCAACAATAGCCGGTGTGTCAATTCTAAAGATACCTGCTTTTTCACCACCGATGGCTTCTCGGGTAGCCCCCAGCCAGTCAACATGGTCAATACCAATACTTGAAATAAAGGCAATGTTAGGGTCCACAATATTGACGGCATCAAGTCGCCCACCTAAACCGACTTCAAGTAATTGAATATCCAGATCAGATCGCCAGAATATGTCAAGAGCGGCCAACGTGCCAAATTCGAAATAACTTAACGAAGTGTCCCCTCTAATGGACTCTATTCTAGCAAAGGCATCGCAAATAAGTTCATCTGAAACGGGTTGCCCATTTATTTTAATTCTTTCATTATATTTGAGTATGTGCGGCGAAGAATAAGAGCCAACCCGATACCCTTGGGCTTTATAAATAGCTTCAAGATAGGCTATGCAGGAGCCTTTGCCGTTGGTGCCAGCAACGGTAATGGTTATGGGTTTGATACCCTCTGGATTAAGCGCACGATAAACTCTCGCGGCTCTTTCCAGTCCAAGGTCTATCGCTAAGGGATGTAGGCTTTCCTGCCATGCCAGCCAACCCTTTAACGAGTCAAAACGCATCATTATTGCTAATTTTCAGAGTCAGTTAGTCTAACTCTGAAGTTGTTTCTGCATTTTCTTCGCTTTCAGCAGTTTCTTCAGCTTCAATAGTTATTGGTGCGGGTGGAAAAGTGAATGATGGCTTATTTCTAGCTTCGGTTAATAGCGCTAAAATGCTGGTTACTTTACAGCGGATATCGCGTCTATCAATAATCATGTCTATGGCGCCATGCTCTTGAAGAAATTCACTTCGCTGAAAGCCATCAGGCAATTTTTCACGTACAGTTTGTTCTATTACTCTCGGGCCTGCAAAACCAATTAACGCATTGGGTTCAGCAATATTAATGTCACCTAACATCGCTAAGCTTGCGGAAACGCCTCCCATGGTAGGGTCAGTCATAAAAGAGATAAAAGGAATGCCTGCATCGGATAACCGGGTTAACGCAGCACTGGTCTTCGCCATTTGAAACAAAGAGAATAGTGATTCCTGCATTCTTGCACCACCACTTGAAGTGAATACGATAAAAGGTATGCCTAATTCAACACATTTATTGACACCACGGACAAATCGCTCTCCAACGACTGAGCCCATAGACCCACCCATGAATTTGAACTCGAAAGCTGCAACAACCAGATCAATGCCATTAAGTTTGCCCTTCATGACCACTAAGGCATCACTTTCTTTGGTTTGCTTTTGAGCGATGGTAATGCGTTCTTTATATTTCTTGGTATCTTTGAATTTTAGAGGGTCAACAGGCTTAATGTTTTTGCCAATTTCTTCGCGACCTTCTTCATCAAGAAACATATCAATACGTGCTCTTGCTGAAATGCGCATATGATGTTCGCATTTTGGGCACACACTGAGATTTCTTTCCAGTTCTGTATTGTAAAGAATCGCATTGCAGCTAGGGCATTTAGTCCATAATCCTTCCGGGACTGTTACTTTTTTATTAGATCCTTCTGTTCTAATGGTTTTGGGTAGTAGTATTTCAAACCAACTCATGGGTATGCTCCTTAGAACTATTAGTAGACTCTTTAACTATCCAGCGCTTGGCGTATAGAGGCTAATAGCGTAATAATTTCTTGTTTAGCTAGATCAAGATCGTCTAAGTTATCTTCAATCTTATTAATGAGGGCGCTACCAATCACAACGCCATCGCCAATGTTAGCAATCGTTTTTGCCGTTACTGCATCTTTTACACCAAAACCAATAGCAATGGGTAAGTTTGTGTTCGCTCTTATTTGTTGTAACTTATGTTCAACATCAGCCGTATTTAAATGACCTGCGCCAGTGACGCCTTTAAGAGACACATAATATATATAACCACTGCCTGCCGCATCCATTTTTTTAACACGTTCATCCGTACTATTCGGTGCTAACAGAAAAATGGGGTCAATACCACGAGCCTTTAGTAAGGCACTGCATTCCAGGCCCTCTTCAGGCGGTAAGTCTACGGTTAAAACCCCGTCAATATCAGCTCGTTGTGCGGCATTAGCAAAGGCTTCGTAACCCATTGCTTCAATAGGATTGAGATAGCCCATTAAAACAATCGGCGTATCCTGATCTGTTTTTCTAAACTCTATAGCCGTTTCAAGTGTCCGTCTCAGGCTCATTTTATGAGCTAAAGCCCGTTCACTTGCGCGTTGAATAACCGGCCCATCGGCCATGGGGTCAGAGAAGGGGACGCCTAACTCAATAACGTCAACACCGGCTTTAACCATTTCATGCATTAAAGGCACGGTAAAGTCAGGTCTAGGATCGCCGGCGGTAACAAAAGGAATTAATGCTTTGCGGCCTGCTTTTGCAAGTGCTTCAAATCTAGCAGCTAATCGACTCACAGTTCTATCCCCTCACGTTTAGCCATTGTTTGCATATCTTTATCGCCACGACCCGATAGATTGATGATTATCGTTTCATCTTTACGCATCGTAGGGGCAAGTTTCATTGTGTAAGCCATTGCATGACTTGATTCTAAGGCTGGAATAATGCCTTCCATGCGGGTTAAGGCATAAAAACCTTCCAACGCTTCAGTATCAGTAATATTAACGTAGTTGGCGCGACCAGTATCTTTTAACCAGGCATGCTCTGGGCCAACACCGGGATAATCCAGACCTGCTGAGATAGAGTGCGTTTCGATAATTTCACCATCATCATCACACATCAGGTAGGTTCGATTACCATGTAATACGCCCGGACGGCCCGCACATAAGGGGGCTGAATGACGGCCAGTTGATACGCCATCACCTGCGGCTTCAACACCGTACATTTTTACAGACTTGTCTTCGATAAAGGGATAAAACAGTCCAATCGCATTAGAGCCACCACCCACACAAGCGACTAGCGCATCGGGTAAACGTCCTGTTGCCTCTAAGCATTGTTCTTTAGCTTCGCGACCAATAATCGATTGAAAATCTCTCACCATCGCTGGATAGGGGTGGGGGCCGGCCACAGTACCAATAATATAAAAGGTATTGTCAACGTTGGTAACCCAGTCCCTGAGTGCTTCGTTTAAGGCATCTTTTAAGGTTTTTGAGCCTGATTCAACAGCAACCACGGTCGCGCCCAGTAATTTCATTCGATAGACGTTTAAAGACTGTCTCGCAACATCCACAGCGCCCATATAAACCACGCATTCCAGTCCAAGTCTTGCGGCAATCGTGGCCGTAGCAACGCCATGTTGTCCTGCACCCGTTTCGGCGATAATTCGCGTCTTACCCATCCGTTTGGCTAACAGGGCTTGACCGACCGTATTGTTGATTTTATGCGAGCCGGTATGATTCAGGTCTTCACGCTTTAAATAGATTTGCGCGCCGCCCAGTTCACGACTCCAGCGTTCTGCATGATATAAGGGTGAAGGTCGACCGACATAATATTTTAAGTCTGCATCCAGTTCAGCAATAAACACTGGATCTGCTAAATAACGTTGATACGCTTCATTGAGTTCTTGAATAGGCGGCATTAGTGTTTCAGCAACAAAAATTCCACCGTAAGGGCCAAAGTGGCCCCGTTCATCCGGCATATTATATTTTTCGGTCATGTTATTCCTGGTCACCCTCATAAACTTGTTTTATAAATGCCGCCATTTTCAGCGCGTCTTTAATGCCTTTTTTTGCTTCGACACCACTACTGACGTCAAGCGCGTAAGGTCTAATTGTTTGCACTGCGTGTTTGGCGTTGGTATCATCCAAGCCACCTGCCAAAATGATTGGCAGAGCACAGTGTTTGGGAATTAAATCCCAATTAAAACGGCTACCCGTTCCGCCTTTTGCATCTGGACGATAAGCATCCAGCAATAGGCCATTAGCATCGTGATACTGACGGGTTAGCGTAGCTAAATCAATACTGTCTTTTACTTGAATGGCCTTAATGTAACGTTTGCCGTAAATTCTGCAAGCTTCGGCGGGCTCATCACCATGAAACTGAATACAGTCAATCGGCACCCGTGCCAAAATCTCACGTATACGTGCTTCCTGCTCATCGACAAATAAGGCAACCACCGATGTAAACGCGGGCAGTGCATTTACAATAGCAATCGCCTGGTCAATGTCAACATGCCGTGGACTGGGTGGATAAAACACCAGACCAATGGCATCTACACCCAATTGAGAGGCATAAACAGCATCTTCAGCGCGAGTAAAACCGCAAATTTTAACGCGTGTTCGCATAAAGTGATATGAGAATTTATAGAATAAAATTTAGCCGAGTAGAATAACACAAATTGAACTTGAAAATGGTCTGAAAATTTATTTAACTTAGGGCAAACGCATTATAAAGTATTTGAATAACAGCTCATTAGTCACAATCAATTTTTGATTTAATGTTTTAACCAATGAGCCAGATTCTGCCCTACCATTTTTCAGACCTAAAAGGGCCACTAATTAATTTCATCCTTTGGCAACTAGTTTGCATGAAGATGACAGTGTTGCTTATGCTATTTTTTGCTTCCACAAGAATAGTTTCATCGTTGTTTTATCATAAATTGAATTAGCCTTTTTATACCCTTTACAATGTAGCAAAATAGATACTAAAATCCCATCATAAAATTCGCCGTTCAGCAATACCAGTCATTTATTAGTAGCACTTACCAATAGAGAATTAGAGCATGAAGAATCACTTGTTAATTGGGATTGGCGGAACCGGGGGCAAAATCCTACGTGCGCTACGTAAGAATGTGTTTCAGGAATTTCGCGGCAGCGATCCTGAAATCGTCAAACTTCGTTATCTTTACATCGATTCCAGCAAGGAAATGATGGGCATCGATGATGGCAGTTGGCGAATTTTGGGAGAAAGCGTACAGCTGGCACCACGCAGCCAGCTTCTCATCACTGGTGGTAATTTGAACCAGATTCTCGACAATTTAGGCGGTCATCCCAACATTCAACCATGGATCGGCAGCCGTGATCAGTGGAAGGACATCCTCAATAGCATTGTCGGCGAAACTCTCGGTGGGCAAAAGCGTCGGCTCGGTCGTTTTCTGTTTGCTTGCAAATCCCGATCATTTAAGGATCAGCTAAAGCAACTCGCGGCGGAACTCATCACAGGCGGCGACGCCAGCGTAACCTTTCATATATGTTGCGGACTTGCCGGCGGTACCGGTAGTGGCAGTCTCATTGATGTGATCGCGCAAATCCGCGCCCTTTATCGCGATCCTAAGATGTATCGCATCATCGTCTATACATTGCTGCCGGAAGAAATCCCCAACCCGAATTGGGACACGGGCAACTATCACGCCAACGGTTATGCCGCACTTGCCGAACTAAATGCCCTCAGTGTTGGTGTCTATCGACCCCACGATGTCGCCGAACGCGGCGAACGACTGCAACTTAGCGATCCATTCAACGGCTGTTATGTCTTTTCCAACCGCAATGAAAACGGCCTGCAAGTCGATGTTGATAAAACTTTGCCCGGCATTGTCGCCGATTTTTTGTTCCAAAAACTCGTCGCCGTGCGAAATGCCGAAGCTTTGAAACTTCTGGAAAAAATGGAGAACGCCGAAAACGGCGACGGTACGCCGGAAACCCGGATCGGCTCAAACGTTCCGTTACGCAGCAAACGGTTTCTCACCTTTGGCATCAAACGGCTGGCCGTGCCTGAAATTGAGATACGCGAATATCTCACCTACAAATTTGCCCGCCAGGCTGCCCTTCAACTCCGTTTCAACAACTGGGACGATACTTTCGGCTACCGAGACGAACCGCGTAACCAGGATTTCAGCGAATTCGTCCGTGATAAGCAGACGCTCGAACGCTGGTTTCTCACCGACGAGCACTTCACGCTCTCGCGAGGTATTCTCTCCGAGGAGGTCAACAACAAAAATTGGAAGCCCATCGTCAACGAATGGTTGGATATCGTTCCGCAATTCATGGGTCTGGTGCAGGCGCAAAATGACAAGACGTGGTTGAATGAACTCGAAAAGTTGATGGCTCAACGCTACGAAGAAACCTTTCGCAAACTTGGCGTTCGCAAATTTTATGAAACCAAGCTTGAAGCCCGCAAAGATCATGTCCGTGAATTACGCCGCCGAGTCGAGGTCGAATTGTTCGATGATTGGAAAAACGGTGTCAAATCCATGCACGACTTGGGTCGTTGCGTGGCCGCCCTTGTCACAGCGCTGGAGGAGCGGTTGCGTGCTGTGGATGACAAAATAACCCGAGCCAAGAACAACATCGACAACGCCGAGCAAAAAGTCACCGCCAACCGCCTTGAATGGGCAAAAGTCTGGTGGCTGCCGCATTTGTTTGGCCGTCGGCGCAAACTGCTTGATGTCCACGGCGAGTTTTTGCGCGAACTTTACACTGCCCGCACCCAAGCGGAAGCCTGGGTCTTCGCCAAGCGACTGTTGCAAGAGGCAGGCAGCGAATTCAACCGCCTCGCCACCGACATTGCTCAGTGCTCTCAGTTGGTGGACGAAAGCATTAAGGAATTCAAGGAGCGCATCGATGAACGCTGCAACGACGGCGACAGGCTTGACCTCCGCCAGTCTTTAGTTCGTTTTTACAACGCCGAAAACGTGCGTCTCTTTGCCCGTGACCTCGATAAGGACAAGACCGAACAAACTCGCCAGTCACAGGCAGTTCGTTATGCCCTCATCGAACAGATCGTTGCTGATCTGACGTTTTCTGCCTTCCATAACCGCATCAGTCGACAACGATTTTTTGATGTACTTGAACAAAAATGTGCTCTTAGTTCAGCGACTGCACACGACACTTTGGTTGCCGCAAACCGTAACCGTCAGCCACTATTTGGCGTCAATATAATCGGCCAGCTCGAACGGGAATATTCTGGTAAACCCGATGATCTTCGGAAATTCATCCATGATCTGGTGGAGCATGCCGGTAACTACCTTGAGTTCGACCCGCAAGCTATCGTTGTCGGCGTCGGTAAAACTAAAGTTTCACAATTTCTCGTCATTCTGCCGAAGGCAGGGGAACACGCGGAGTTCAGCGAAAATTTGAAAACCTTGTTCCGTGAACATCTGCGTGGAGGCGTACCTGCCGAAATCATCGAGAGCGAAACCAAGGCAAATGAAATAACGCTCCTTGGTATAACAAACCTGTTCCCGCTCCGCTATGCCAAGGCTACCCAATTTCTCAACGAAAGTTATGACCGCCGCATCAGCCAGAGTGATAAGCCAGACCGGATTAAGCTCGAACTCCATGGCGAAGGTGACGGTAGTCAATTTCCAGAGCTTCTCCTCGCCGACGAACGCGCCCAGCGGGAGAAGGCTTTACCTGCGCTCCTTATCGCTAAGGCATTGGGACTCATCTCTGTCGTAACCAGTCCCGCCACTGGCATCACAGAGCTTTATTTAATCGGAGAAGACGCAGAGGGTCTGCCGGTTCACACTCGGTTAGGCAAAACGCTACCGGAAGCTTCAGAAAACATCGATCTCGTGGCGGCTCAACGCCTGGAACAAGATTTTGTCGCCCAACTTCAGCAGGACGCTTTACGGCACATCGACAAACGGGCTGAACTTCAACAAAAAGTTCGCGACGAACTCAAGCAAATCCTCGTTGACCGCCGTACTGATTATGATGACCCGCTCTACAAGCGCTTTGAAACCGCTGCCCGAACAGCCATTCAAAATCTTAAAGTCAATTAGTACCTAAATCCTGGAGAAAGCATGGCTACTCTATATAAATGCCCGAATTTCGGCAGTTGCGATAAGGCCGATCAAGGGGAAATAATCTCTATCGCTACGGGCGCACCAGAAAAATGCCCGGAATGCGATACATCGCTTATTTTCGCAAAAGGAACGAAAACGGCTAACAACAACGCAGCCATTCTGGGCGGGATTTTGTTCATCTCGTTGCTCTTAGGTGGCATTGCCTGGTTTATCTTAAACACCTCCATCCCTCCTACACCAATCCCGGTTGTTTCTGAGTCCATTCCCACGCCACTTCCGACTGTGACAACCCTGCTACGCTTCCACGGCTCCAACACTATCGGAGGCAAGTTGCTACCCGCTTTAGCCGAAGCCTTCCTGAAGCAGGAGGGCTACACCCAGGTTCATAAAGAAGACGGTGCCAAGGAAGATGAAAGCTTCATTATCGGCGAGCGCGGGGGCAAAAGTGAACAAATCGAAATCCAGGCGCATGGCACCAAGACTGCCTTTGAAGATCTCCAATCCGGCCTCTGCGATATCGGCATGGCCTCTCAGAAGATTAATCAAGAGGAACGGGATAGGCTATTGCCTATACTCGGTGATCTGACCTCCAGCGCTAGCGAACATGTCCTAGCGCTCGACGGAATTGCTATTATTATCCATCCCTCCAATCCGGTTAGAACCCTGACTCTTTCTCAGCTTGCCGACATTTTCAGCGGCACTATCACCGATTGGTCTCAGGTGGGTGGCCGAGCGGGAACTATTGGTATCTATGCTCGCGATGACAAATCCGGTACTTACGGTTTCTTTAGAGATGCGGTTCTTAAAACACATAATACAAACCTTTCCGCCCATGCGCAGAGATTCGAGGATAGTGCGAAGCTATCAGAATCTGTCGGCAGCGACACTGCGGGTATTGGATTTATCGGTTTGAACTATGTGGGTGCGAATAAGGTTATCGGATTGGCCGACAATGGCGTGGAAGCACTAAAACCAAACCTTCTTACGATTAAGACTGAGGATTACATGCTTTCTCGGCGACTGTATCTATATACCGCAGAAAAACCGTCGAATCCGAATGTATTCAAGTTCATTGAGTTCGCAGTAGGTGCCACAGCCCAACCTGTCGTTGCTTCCACCGGTCTTGCCAACCTGGACGTGACCCCGTTGCTGATGACCGAATCAAACGATCTTCGCAAGCAATCAACCCGCTGGAAAAAACTAACGGCGGCAGCGGTCGAGATTCCGACCCGCTTCCGTTTTCATACCAATAGCGACGAGTTGGACAATCGCGCCAACCGCGACATCGGGCGCATTGTTTATCTCTTAACCCAGTCGGCCTATCAGGGTAAAGAAGTCGTCCTTATTGGCTTCGCTGACAATGTCGGTTCGCCGGATCTTAACAAGATACTCGCACAAAAACGAGCCGATATTGTGAAAAACGTATTGGCCGAGGAAGGTATAACGGTTCGAGATGCCGAGGGTATCGGCGCGGAAGCCTTTGTGGCCCCCAACGACACAGATGAAAATAGGCAGAAGAACCGGCGGGTGGAGATATGGGTGAAATAAGAAATTTAGCTAGCAAAGGAAAGCATTGTCCGCGATTGTTAAACTCGTTTTTCAACTTATCCCCGAAGCTAATCTTAGAGAGAATCGACTAATGAACAAAGAAACTATTATTTGTATTATCGCTGTACTTACATTTTTTGTAGGTATAGCCTCGTGGTTGATCGCTAAAGAACAATTTTTTGATTATATAGGCTGGTATTGTAGCGAATTGCGTCCTTTGTTTGCTATTTGCGGTTTTTTTTTCGTCGTTGCTTTTTGGCTATTTGCGCACCATAAGCCAAAAGACCGTATAGTTTGGGTTGCGATTTTGTCATCGATACTATCTTTTCTTTTGATCGCTTTTCTGCCGCTGTTTTTCTTCTTGCCACAACCAGAGGTTACCGTTAGAATCAAAGGTTCCACCACTATCGGAGCAGAATATATGCCGCTACTTGTATCTACTTACGCTCGAGAACATGGTGCTAATAAGATCAAAACAGAAGTTGCTATAGAATCGAAGGGGGATATTCTGACTACCGTATCCGCAAATTTTAAGGAAGGCTTTATTGAAAAAGATCTCAAACTGAATCCTGGGACTCAAAAACTTCATAGCATCCAGTTTGAGATAGAGGCTAAAGGTACCCCTTATGGTTTTGATGACCTTCGTGCCCGTACATTTGAAGGTAGTCATTCCAGTGAGCACGCTCATCTATGGATGGCATCAAGTCATCTGGAAGAATCTCCTGACTACAAGGATCTCTCATCGAAGGTTCAAACGGCAGTGTTTGCTAATGATGGTATTTCTGTTATAGCTCACTATTCGCAGCCCATTGATACGCTCACAATAGAGCAGATTCGTAATACCTTTAATGGTACGCAGAAAGTATGGAAAGAACTTGGTTCAAATACTTCAGAAAAAATAGAGGTCTGTATTCGCAAGGATTCTGGCACGACGCGGGAGTTTGAAAAGCTACTTGGCTTAGAGGAAAAGACATTAGACAAAATCGAACTCTCAGCGCTAAACTTTAAAGAATGTAATTCTAATGAGGGAATGATTAAATATGTTTCAGAACAATCATTTAGATTAGGATATGCGCCATACCTCTTAGCTACACGGGAAAAGCAGGTCAAAATCCTCGGAATAAAGCGTGATTCTAATTCGCCAAGGATAGTTCCGACAATATCCAATATTCTTAATGGCACATATCCGCTAAGACGAGAACTATATCTGTATTCATTGAAAGCTGGAACCTCTAATGAAGATATCATAGCAAAAGACATCGCTGCGTCTGCCCTGAAAGATGAAGGACAGGCTATTGCTGATAAAGCCGGATTAGTTCCTCTCAAAATTCCGAATCAGAACACCCCTTCACAAGACTGTCCTGCTGTCGCCGCCGCTCAATCTTTAAGCCCTCCAATAGTATTACCTGAATATGATCCTAGGCTAAGACCAGTCTTTGAAATCAAATTTGAGTACGCAAATCCCCGTTTATCTGAGAATGAGAAAGCAAGGTTGACCAATTGGGGAGAGGCGATTTGTCATAGTCAAAGGAGTTATGTAGCTTATGGTTTTACTGATAGTTCTGGGGGGGCAGATTACAACTATACCTTGGGGCTTTTGCGATCCAACTTTGTAATTAATATGCTAAGATCCAGACCCTGCGAGTTTCACTTTGCACCACCAATGTCTATGGGTGATCGATACGCGCGGCCATTTCCGCCTGATAGTAGGCGAGTCGAGATTTATGAATTGCAATGATTTGATCTAACTCGCCTAGTGGAATCGAGGATAAAAAAGTCACATATCCTCGGTTCCGTTTTACTTCATAGAGACTACTTGTTGGGTTTTGCTTCCATGAAAATATATACTTGCAAATGGACTATTTAAGCCTGAGCAGCATCTGATAGCAACAACGTATACGTGCTTCCTGCTCATCGACAAATAAGGCAACCACAGAGGTAAACGCGGGCAGTGCATTTACAATAGCAATCGCCTGGTCAATGTCAACATGCCGTGGACTGGGTGGATAAAACACCAGACCAATGGCATCTACACCCAATTGAGAGGCATAAACAGCATCTTAAGCGCGAGTAAAACCGCAAATTTTAACGCGTGTTCGCATAAAGTGATATGAGAATTTATAGAATAAAATTTAGCCGAGTAGAATAACAC
>Ga0194062_1000456_pt1 | contig 17152 bp, 14 predicted proteins | sample SepL2225m_MetaG_FD_155481 | JGI IMG/M metagenome (GOLD analysis project Ga0194062, IMG submission 155481) | Anoxic zone freshwater microbial communities from boreal shield lake in IISD Experimental Lakes Area, Ontario, Canada - Sep2016-L224-25m | ecosystem: Environmental > Aquatic > Freshwater >... | reverse complement strand
TCGGTGGTTCAAAGCGCTGTTCATACTTGAGTTGAAAAGGGGCTGTTTCATCCCATTTTGCTGAAGTATTTTGATACTCTTCAATCGCTTTGACTCGATTGAGTTCCGCTTCTGTACATAAACTTAATGCCAAACCTCTTTTTCCTGCACGTCCTGTACGACCAATTCGGTGTACATAAATTTCTGGGTCCCAAGGTAAATCATAATTGATAACCGCTTGCAGCTCTTTAATATCAAGTCCTCGTGCGGCCACATCGGTAGCCACCAGAACAGAACAACTGTTATTAGCAAAACGAACCAGGACTTGATCCCGATGTTTTTGATCTAAATCGCCATGCAAAGCCTGTACAGAAAAGCCACAATTGCTTAATGCATTGGCAATATCCTGACACTCTCTTTTAGTATTACAAAATACGACAGTTGATTCTGGACGATGATACGCTAACAAATAGCCCAACGCGTTAATTCTTTCTGCCTTTTCAATTTGATAAAAACGCTGTTCAATTACGCTCTCATGGTGACTGCTATCAATCGTCACTGAAAGAGGTTTGTACTGAAACTTCTGGCTAATCTCTCGAATAGGGTCGGTATAAGTCGCTGAAAAAAGCAGTGTTTGTCTATGTGTAGGCGCATAAGAGATAACATCCGTTATCACTTCTTCAAAGCCCATATCCAGCATTCGATCCGCTTCATCTAATACCAGCGTTTTTAAATTGCTTAAGCGCAGACTTCGTTTACGTAAATGCTCTTGTAAGCGCCCCGGTGTACCGACAACCACATGTACACCATGTTCTAAAGAACCGACTTGAGGACCAAACGGCACACCGCCACATAAAGATAATACTTTAATGTTTTGAGTAAAGCGGGCCAGCGTGCGTATCTCTTTACAAACCTGATCGGCCAGTTCTCGTGTTGGGCAAATAACTAAGGCCTGCACCCTAAAGCTGCTAAAGTCTAATCTTGACAACAATCCAATGCCAAAGGCTGCGGTTTTACCACTACCTGTCTTTGCTTGAGCAATAATATCCTTGCCTTCCAAAATATGTGGCAAAGTTTCTGCCTGAATAGGCGTTAAGTGGGTATAGCCTATCGACTCAATATTTTCAAGTAAGGCAGGTTTTAAGGGTAAAGAAGAAAATTCAACAGTATTCACAAAGACTCTTTTTATCAAACGCGAGTGGCGGCGAACTGCCGCCATTTAATGACTTATGATAACAGATAATGTTTGTTGCTCACGCTAAAACCCACCAAATAACTCTAGATACAATTCCCTTAAATCTAAAAAAAGCGTAGTATATAAGCCTAAACCACCTTTCTTCTTTACAACCGCCTTAAGCCATTACAGTCGCCTTAAGTTAATCCATTTAAAATTGAGCATAAATGACATTTAAATCAAAATCTGCTCCAGATAACTCTTTAGATGTTAATACGTTTATTTTTTCGATCTCGCCTCTCCAACTTACACTGGCTTTAACTTTACTGATTACAGGCTGTACTTTAGGGCCTGATTTTAAGAGCCCAGAAAGTCCGGATACGGATAGCTACACCGTTGATAAATCATCAAATCATTTATCAACAACATCTTCAAAATCGGGCGCCGCTCAATCTATAAGTATTGGAAAAGAGATAGAGGGACAATGGTGGACTTTATTCAATTCTCCAGCGTTGACTCAGTTAATTGCTCAAGCGTTAGAGAACAACCCAAATCTTCAGGCAGCTTCCTACGCTTTGACCCAAGCCCAGGAAACAGCTATTGCTGCGCAAAGCTCTTTATTTCCTGCCTTAGATATCGTCACTAAAAGTACTCAACAAAAAATATCAGGCGCTCAATTTGGTAACCCTAACTTTGCAGGCTCTACCTACACCCTTAATAGTGGGTCTGTGCAAGTGGCTTATACCTTAGATGTGTTTGGTGGAATTAGACGACAAATTGAAAGTATAGAAGCCGAAGAAAACTACCAGCGATTTCAATTGGAAGCCGCCTTTTTGACAATGGCGTCGAATGTCGCCAGTAGTGCGATTCAAGAAGCCTCGTTAAGAGCGCAAATTAAAGCGACTGAACAAATAATAGCATCACTTACCCATCAATTAGAACTAGTCAAGCGACAATATGATTTAGGTAGCGTTTCAAAGATCAACATCTTGTCTTTGCAAGCCACCTTAGAACAAACCCGAACGACCCTGCCGCCTTTACAACTGCAATTGGCTAAAACACGACATAGTTTAACGGTACTAGTTGGCGAATTACCCAGTACAAAACTGAGCGCTGAATTTAATCTATCTGAATTACATCTACCCGAAGCATTGCCGTTGAGTTTACCGTCTAAATTGGTGCAACAACGACCTGATATTAAAGCACAAGAAGCCTTATTGCATGATGCCAGCGCTCAAATTGGCGTTGCTACCGCTAATTTATTACCCAACTTTACCATCAATGCTAACGTCGGCACGATTGCTACGCGATTAGCGGACTTATTTGTCCCTGGCAGTTTAATCTGGAGCGTTGGGGGCAACTTGTTGCAACCAGTCTCGAGTCTCGGTTCTCTAATTCATAAGCGTCGTGCGGCATTAGCAGCCTATGAACAATCAGCGGCTCAATACAAAAGTACGGTGTTACAAGCTTTTCAAAACGTTGCTGATACATTAAGTGCACTGGAGCTTGATGCAACCGCTTTAAAAACTCAAGATACCGCGTTACAGACTGCATTGGATAACCTGGAACTGACCCGACAACAATATCAGATCGGTGCGGTCAGTTATCTGTCTTTATTGGTCGCAGAACAAAACTATCAAAAAGCTCAAATGGGGCAAATTATTGCCCAAGCCAATCGCTATACAGATACAGTTACTTTGTTTCAGGCTTTAGGGGGTGGCTGGTGGAAGCGCCCAGACTTATCGACTCATTTAATAACTGAGCAACAAAAAAAATCAGCACCCTAAGATGAACTATTCATGTTAATGGACAAACAAACTCACCTTTTACCCACGCTCTAACTTACTTTAAATTCATGTTTGCGCAAAACTCCGACAGGACATTGAAATGATTAAACGTATGATCATTATGCTTAGCATAGTAGGGATAATACTCACCGGAATTTTCGGCTTCATCAGCTTTAAGGGACGCATGATAAAACAGTTTATGTCCGCTCAAGGTGAACCACTACAAACAGTCTCAACAACGACTGCTGAATCGTTGGAATGGTCACCAAAACTAGAGGCCGTAGGTAACATCCAGGCTATTCAGGGTATTAATGTCAGTGCCGAGGTTGCAGGCATTGTCGATGAAATCTACTTTAAACAAGGCGATACCGTTAAGGCAGGCACGCCGTTATTACAATTACGCGCTTATGATGATAAAGCTAAGCTTGAGTCACTTAAGGCTGCTGTGCAACTCGCACAGGTCACTTATCATAGAGATCAAGCCCAATATGAAGTCAATGCCATTAGTAAACAAACGCTGGATATTGATAAAGCGAACCTTGATATGGCCAACGCTAATGCCGCTCAACAACAAGCACTGCTTAATAAAAAACTGATTCGGGCACCATTTACCGGCCAACTCGGCATTCGACAAGTTGATGTGGGGCAATATCTTGAGGCGGGTGCAGCAATCTGCACCTTACAATCACTGGATACTGTTTTTGCTGATTTTTATTTGCCTCAACAACTTCTCGGCTCGCTCAAACTCGGACAGCCCATCAATCTCAAATCAGATACCTACCCTGCCCAGACATTTACGGGAGAAATTACAGCCATCAACCCTAAAGTTGAACTTAACACTCGTAACGTTCGACTAAGAGCCACGTTAAAAAACCCTCAGAATAAGTTACTGCCAGGCATGTATGTCACAGTCAATATTACCACTGGGACAGCCAACAGCTTTATCACCCTACCTCGCGCAGCTCTAACGTTTAATACTTTTGGCTCTAGCGTTTATCGCATTGAAAAAAACGGCGTCGATGAAAAAGGCCTACCCAAGTTAATTGCCAAACAAAGCATAGTCATTACTGGAGACATGCGAGGGGATCAAGTTGCAATACTCAGCGGTATTAACGCAGGCGATACCATCGTCACCGCAGGACAAATAAAGTTACACAATGGATCACCCATTGCTGTTGATAATTCAATTCAGCCCAGTAACCAGGCTAACCCACAACCCATTGACCAATAATCCGCTATGAAATTTACAGATATTTTTATCCGTAGACCTATTCTGGCGACTGTCGTCAGCATGATGCTTTTAGTGTTGGGGCTACGTGCACTCAGTGAACTGCCTATTTTACAGTATCCGCGCACAGAGAATGCTGTTGTCACTATCACAACAACCTACTTTGGAGCAGATCCCGATCTGGTTGCCGGGTTTATTACAACCCCGCTAGAAAATAGCATAGCACAAGCGAATGGCATCGATTACATCACTTCAACGAGTCAAAACAGTATCAGTACAATAACGGCTAATTTACGACTCAACTTTGATCCAAACAAAGCTTTAACCGAAATCAATGCCAAGGTTAATGCCGTTCATAATCAATTACCCCCAGAAGCACAAACCCCCGTATTGAGTGTTAAGATTGGTCAGACTATTGACGCGATGTATATTGGTTTTTCCAGCGACCAATTACCCGCCAACAACATCACCGATTATTTAATCCGTTCAGTTCAACCTAGGTTACAAGCTGTTGAAGGCATCCAAACGGCTGAACTGTTAGGGGGGAAAAACTTTTCTCTACGCGCCTGGTTAGATCCCAATAAGCTGGCTGCTTATTCACTGACCGCCACCGACATTAGCGCAGCATTAGCTAGAAATAACTATATTGCGGGTCTAGGTACAACTAAAGGCCAAATGGTTCAGGTTAACTTGGTGGCTTCAACGAGTTTACATTCTGTCGCCGAATTCGAAGACCTGGTTATCAAACAACAAGATGGAGCCATTATTAGACTAAAGGATGTAGCTAAAGTCACACTAGGCTCTGATGATTATGAATCCAGCGTTTCTTTTGATGGCGATAAAGCGGTTTATATTGGCCTGCAAGTCGCATCCAGTGCAAACCTACTTGAAGTTATAGAGAGAGTGCGCAAAGCGTTTCCGAGCATTCAAGCCCAGTTACCCGCAGGCATTAGTGGAAAAATAGTTTACGATTCAACAAAGTTTGTTGATAGCTCTATAGATGAAGTAATCCATACGCTTATCGAAGCATTGCTCATTGTTACATTGGTGGTTTTCGCCTTTTTGGGCTCACCTCGCTCTGTACTCATACCCGTTATTGCCATACCTCTTTCTTTGGTTGGTACATTCACCATTATGTTGGCCTTTGGGTTTTCGATTAATTTACTGACCTTGTTAGCGCTAGTTCTTGCCATTGGCCTGGTAGTTGATGATGCTATTATTGTTGTCGAAAATGTTAACCGGCATCTTGAAGAGGGACTGCAACCTGTACAGGCTTCTTTGCTTGCCGCTAGAGAACTCACTGGCCCCATTATCGCAATGACCATTGTATTAATTGCCGTTTATGTTCCCGTGGGTTTCCAAGGTGGACTAACAGGCGCATTATTCTCTGAATTCGCTTTTACAGTGGTCGGTGCAGTCACTGTTTCTGCTGTTGTCGCGTTGACCTTATCACCCATGATGAGTTCTAAATTGTTAAAAGCACATACGGGAGACCGCAGTGGTTGGGAAGAGCGTATTGTTGACTTTATTGACCGACAAGTTTCGGCAATGCAACGCGCCTATTCTCGAACCCTTCATAGTTCATTGGACTATTTACCTGTCACTAGTGTATTTGCTCTAATTATCCTAGGAAGCATCTACTTTCTTTATAGTAGTGCCAATAGAGAACTCGCGCCCCAGGAAGATCAAGGGGTTTTAATCACCATGGCCACTGCCGCACCGGATGCAACCCTACAGCAACGCCTGCTTTATGCTGAACAAGTTTACAAAAAGTTTATTTCACATCCTGAAACGGATCATGTATTTCAGCTTAATGTACCGGGTCAATCCATTGCAGGGATGGTACTTAAACCTTGGCATGAACGCACCACCAATACAAACCAGTTACAGCCTATCATCCAGGAGGAAATGAATCAAATATCGGGGGTTCGGGTCGCAGCTTTTCAACCGCCACCATTGCCAGGCAGTAGTGGCCTTCCTGTACAATTTGTAATCGGTTCAACTGATTCATTTGATCAATTAAACACCGTCGCACAGCAATTTATGCAAGCCGCACAGAAAAGCGGCATGTTTATATTTCTGGATAGTGATTTAAAGTTTGATCAACCGCAATCCCAAGTGGATATTGATCGTAATAAAACAGCGCTATTAGGCCTGAGCATGCAAGATGTCGGTTCGTCTTTGGCCTCTATTTTAGGTGGTGGGTATGTTAATTATTTCAGCATGACCGGACGTTCTTATAAAGTTATTCCTCAAGCACAACAAGCCTCCCGACTGAATGCAGCTCAATTACTTAACTATCATATTCGTACCGCTGATGGCAGCACCATTCCACTATCTACCATTGCTTCTATCAGCACTAAAACAGTCCCGCAATCATTAAATCGTTTTCAGCAATTAAACTCAGCCGTTATTTCAGGCGTACCATTCCCAGGTGTGACTGTCGGTGATGCAGTCAATTCCTTACAAAAACTGGCTACCCAACTATTACCCCCCAGTTATTCTGTTGATTATGCGGGTCAATCGCGGCAAATGATTCAAGAATCCAGTAGCTTTATTTTTACCTTTGCTTTTGCCTTAATTATTATTTTCCTGGCGCTCGCGGCACAATTTGAAAGCTTCAGAGATCCGCTGATTATTCTGGTGTCAGTGCCCATGTCTATTGCAGGAGCGCTTATCTTTATCGCCTTAGGGATTGGTGGAGCAACTCTTAACATTTATACCGAAGTTGGCCTGGTTACCCTGATGGGCTTAATCAGTAAGCATGGTATCTTGATTGTTGAATTTGCAAATATCAAACAGAAAGAAGGCCTATCGAAAAGAGAAGCTATTGAAAGTGCCGCCAGCATCCGGTTAAGACCGATTGTCATGACAACAGCTGCCATGGTATTAGGCGTCTTACCGCTTATTTTTGCTTCGGGTGCAGGTGCCGTTTCTCGCTTTAATATAGGTCTGGTTATAGCAACGGGCATTGCTATAGGCACATTATTCACACTCTTTGTTGTTCCAGCCGTGTACCTTTTAATTGGTCAAAATCATTCCGTAACAATTGATGAACATTATCCCTAATCCTGACTTTTAGAAGACTGTTTCACCTATGACTATTTTCTTAAGTTTTTTAGAATCTCCTCCAATGGAACCAGATTCATCTTGACCCTAAACAAGACTTCATTATTTTGCAACAACCCATAACAATGATAGGTTCGCTGCCTGATATTTGTTTGATTTAGCGTATTGTCACTGGATTCAGGTAATTGCTTCACTAAAATATGTAACTTGTCATTATTCTTAAGCTGACTCACATAGTGCCTGTCTACCGATATTTCATGGGATGTATAAACCATCGGATTCAGTTTAAAATCATGATGTTCTAACTGTGCCTTCTCAAGTAAAGCTCCCGAAGTCAGACTACAGGGAAATATTTCTGGATAATTTGCGATATGCATTAATTCATCAAAATAATCCGACTGCTCGGCTAAAGAACCCGATAAGAAATTCTTGACTGACCCATTATTCATAAACTTACGCTTAAAAAAATAATCTGTCCCTGGAACCGTTGTTAAATCTTCTACCTCATTAAGATCAGGTAAGTTATCAAACGATGTATCCGACAAAAAAAGTGGTGATTGAGTTTCTTTCTTAAACCCCAATAACACCGTTTTCCCATCTGACTTCATGGCAATACGATTACCTAAGGTCAAATGTGGAATGGTGGTAATGAGCGTCTTTTTGATCTCCAGATAAACCGGAGTTCTGGGCCGAACTGCGTTTACAAAGGTGATTTGGTAATTACTAAAACGCAGATCGTTTTCAGCAATTATACGGTTTTCATGATGTGCGGCCCGATAAAGCAACATTTGGTATTCGATTAACGTATTGAGTTGATAACCCAATACGATAGGCCCTCTAAAGGGATTGTGAGTTATCTGTAACCATTTATGCTTATCATGAAATAAATTAAAATCATCTGTCGCATTACGCGCTACTTCAATATGAATCTGATCGAATATGAATGACTCTTCTTTCATGACAACTCTTTCCTTAAGAAGGCTTATATTTATCAATTACCTCAAGTTTAGCCAAGGCAGCTTTTATGTCTGCTTCAGTATCAGCATTCAGTTCATTATTTTTATAAACTTTTTCAAGCAGACCTTCTGTAACCAAAGCTTCTTTAATCCAACGCTTGGTAAATCGATAATTGCTATAAGTGGTAGCGACCTCTCCCGTTATTGGATTTAACAAGCCTTTCTTTGCATTAGTCTTATTGGTTTCCTTACTAACATCAACTTTAGGAATACTTTTTTTCAACGGGGTTGGTTTAATGGTACTGGGCTTTTTAGCGGGTTTAACAGATTCTGTTACCGGCTGAGGAACTATTAAGTTTTGAACACTTTCCTTTGCTTTTGATTGTGGCTCTTCTACTTTTGGAACTTCTTGATGCTCATTGACGGCCTGATAGACAACGTAAGCCACAAAAATGATAATTAGTGCAAATAGCCCTTCAAACATAACACCCTCGACTTGTTTATTATTTTTATATTTTTGTCTTGAGGTCTTCTCGTGAACAAAACAATAAATTGATGATTATGTTACACAATATACCAGAATCAATAAATCTAGTTAAGATTTAAATCAACACGTTAATCAGTCCATTCGTTTGCTTGTTGCACGTTCTTGGGCCGGGAAAACATTATTTATACACTTCTTTTCTATGTCCGATTTCAACGACGAGAATAATTAGCTGATTATTTTCGTATGTCGTTAGAATTCTATAATCACCTACTCGATATGCCCAATATACAGAGAGTTCGCCTTGTAAGGCTTTGCCTATCTGCTTGGGATTATCAAGCAATGCTAACCTGTTTTCTAAAAAATCAATAATGCGCTGTTTGATAGGTCTATCTAGTTTTGCAAATTGTTTGGCGGCGGTGTTAGTAAATTCAATTTTCCAAGTCATTGGCTTGTTTTATTTGCTGTAATGATAAACTTTCGCCGCTATTAAGATATTCCGCATAAGCATTATCCCCTAGTTTAATACTTTGCTGTTCCGCTTGATAATCCTGAATAAATAAGTCAATAAGTTGTTGAATAGATTGATGGGTTTGTGAAGCAATCTCTTGTAATTGTTGCTCCGTTTGTTGATTTAGAGTAATCATTTGCTTATCCTCATATTTTTGTTGTTTTGCTTGGTATTATTTAGCGAAGTTCATCGTCAAAAGTTACTGATTAATATAGTAAGTTATGGCATTACCCATTCCATTCGCTTACCTGTTGCTCGTTCATAAAGTGTTTCGGGAGATACATCAAAACCGCAACTCCAAACCACAGTAGACCATTCATCTAATTGAAAGGATTTAAAATCATCAATATTACGCAAAGGTGCTGCGGCTTTGTATTTAAAAATAAGGTCTTGCAAATCAACTTGCCCTAATTCACCCGTGTTAAATAATAAATGTAGTCGATAACCATCAAGGTAATGCGCTTGTTTTACAGTTATAATCATAATTCCTCACACTAAGGGCTTAATTCTATGAAAGTCTTTTGTATTATCATTTTGTTTTGCGCGATAGTCTGCTAATAACTGATGCAATTGCTTATCGACCTGCTCTAAAGCAGATGCAGAATCAATCCACCAATCCGTAGACCATATACGCATGACTTCCCAACCTAAGTCTCTTAAAATCTGTTCTCTTAAAAAATCACGATCTCTTGCGGTTGCAGAACTATGATAAGTCGCACCATCACATTCAACAGCACTCAAGTAAATGCCAGGCGCATCCGGATTAACAACACCCAAATCTATCCTATACCCCGACACCCCCACTTGAGAATGCGTTACCCATCCTTTTGCATGTAACTTTTCAGCAACGGCCTGTTCAAAAGGTGAATCAAAAAATCCACCGGGCGCCCCAACTGGTGCAACAAGTGCCGAACTACCTCGTTGTGCATATTCAAGAAAATGCTTTAAATCTCTAATCCCTTCAGCACTGGTACGTGACAAATCTATTTGCTCCGGTCTTAATGATGCAAACACATGCATTTCTTCCTTTGCTCTGGTCACAGCAACATTTAATCGACGAGTCCCACCTGCCTGATTCATAGGACCAAAATTCATACTCAACTTACCCGCCGCATCTTTACCAAACGTAATCGAAAAATAAATTTGATCCCGCTCATCACCTTGTACGCTTTCTAAATTCTTTACAAAAATAGCGTCAAACTTATCTTCAGCAAAGTGTGGCTCTATTTCTGGATATTCTCGACGCTTGTTTTCAAACAGATCATTGATTAATTTCTGCTGATCCGTATTAAAAGTCACAATACCAATTGATTTATTAAAAGTGGGCTGACGTAATTTAGTAACAATATCTTCAACAATCGCTTCGGCTTCACCGCGATTAATCCGATTTTGACCTTCCTTATAAATAGACTCTACCGGATGATAATGTACGGACATACCCCCAGTATCATTATTGGGAAAGGTAATTAATTTTCCACCATAATACTTGTGATTTGAAAAAGTTATTAATGATTCACAACGCGAACGATAATGCCAGTTTAGATTGATACACGGAATATTTGCCGCTAAACATTCATCTAAAATAGATTCCATGTCTTCTTCTAGCTCATCAGAATAGCCATCACCTTCTGACTTCTTCGCAAAGAACGACGTCGGTGACAATTGTTTTGGATCACCCACAACAATCGCCTGTTTAGCTCTGGCTACCGCACCAATCGCATCTGGCACAGTAATCTGACTCGCTTCATCAAAAATAACAACATCAAAGGCCTTACTATCAGCCGGCAGATATTGCGCAATACTCATAGGGCTCATCATGACACACGGTGTTAATTTGGTAATCACTTCTGGCATTTGACTCATCAATTGACGTAACGGTTTATGTGCCCTTTTCTTCTGAATCTCTCGTGATAACACACCCCACTCAGAACCGCGTTGAACATTCTCTGTGCTAGGTATCTCCTTAGCTAACAACGCAGTCACATAGTCCTGAGTTAACTTCATAAAACCCGTATCTAGCGCTTGATAAGTTTCAATTTTATGACGATGCTCAGCCGGTACAAAACCTCTTAACACATCATCATTATCAATGACCGAATTAACCCACCAACGCGAATAGTTTACCAATAACAATTCTTTTGCTGGCAACCCTCCCGTATTATCTAACTCAATATTATCAATTAGAGGCGCCAAACCTACTGAAATAGCATCCTGTCTTACTTTTCTCCACGCACACCAAAATCTAAGTTTATTTGCATGTGTTAACCAGCTATCACATTGCTGAATTACATTTTTAAAAAAGTCATCTGACGCCTGATATTTATAAATATCAGTTGATTGTGATCCGATAATAGTCGCTAATTGCTGAGTATTTTCTTGAAAAGAACTCAAGACATCTAAATAAGACATGCCCTTACTACCCATCGGAGCGCTGTGTTGAAGTAACTCGTTTTGATCAATCACTAACTGTGCGATGCGTTGCTTATTGGCGCTAAGGAGTTCGGTATCTACACTCACATTAGCTAAAGCACTTAAAACACCGTCCATCCATTGACAAGAAGTCTTAATCCATTCAATATCTGAATCAACCCCCTCCCAATACCGCCCTATAACAGCCCCTAAATATTGATATTTTGCGATGCTGCTATATAACTGTTTAGCCTTAATTAACCGATCAACATCATGAAGAAGAGTATCGGGATTAATTTTCTTGGAGGCCGTTTTCTTCAAGGCCTTTTTAACTGAACGCTTACCTAACCATTTTGTCAGAAACCACTTTTCCTCAGACGCAAGCCATTTATCTTTAATGTCTTCTAATTCAAGCTCTAATACATTGCGTTTAAATGTGTTTTTAACACCCTCCATCTGCCCATGAAACTGTTCAACCAACGTGGTTAATTCCAACAACTCTTTACGATGAATACCCGCTTGTGAGGAAAAACAATATGCGTAATTCTCAGCATACGCTTGGGGCAATAACTCCGCTATTTTTTGCAACGCCACCAGTTGTGATAATTGCCTAAAGTTAATGCTAAGACCTAAATGCTGAACATAATCACGGGTTGCCGCTTCAAGTGCATTAATAATAGCTTGTGTCCCGCCAGCCAGACTTAATACCTCACTTTGCCAAGAAGGCGACCAATCGCCATGAGCAATTTCTGAAAATATATCTAACCCAAGCCCAGTTAGTTCCCCACTATTAATATCAATTCGCTCAGCAATCGTGTGTAACGCCTCAAAAGCCTCTAAGGAATGCTCATTGGGACTTTGCCATTTCAGCTTAATAACCGGAACATCACTGTATTTAATAACCACCCCCATAGCTTCATGAGGTGTTAAGCCATTGGGGTAATTAAAATGAAGACGTTCAACATATTGGTTTAAATCAAGTCTAACTTGCGCTAACCGTTCCGCCTCTCTTTCCCAATTAATATTGGCATTTGTTAAGGTGTGCCAAGCACTACCCAGTTGGGCAATCACTTCTGATTTTTTAGCCTTTGCAGAATGTAACTGAAGACAACGATCGCCTAAACCAACTTGTTGCAAGCGTCGATAAACCACTTCTAACGCAGCGGTTTTTTCAGATACAAATAATACTGTCTTGCCCGTTGCTAATAACTGAGAAATCATATTCGCAATGGTTTGACTCTTACCGGTTCCCGGCGGGCCAATTAAAACAAAATCTTTTCCTGCTTCGGCCGCATAAACGGCGGCTATTTGCGAACTATCTGCCAAAAGTGGAATAAAGGTATCTCTGGGATGACGATCGCTATCTAATTTTGTAGGATCAGGAAATTGAATATCAGCACCAGAATAGGCATCTCGTGGACTTTCAATTAAATGCTTCACCACGGCACTTTCTTTTAACGAATCAACCCGCTCACACAGGTCATTCCACATCAAATATTTAGTAAATGAAAAGGTAGAAATGACCACCGTTTCTTCAACCTCCCAGCCCTCAATATCTTTTATTTTGAGCCGTAGACTGTTTAAAATCTTATCAACATCTAGCCCATGCTCATCCATCGGCAAATCATTTTCTAAGTCTGGAAGCTCAAGCGCAAAATCTTTTTTTAACATTTCGATTAAGGTAGGATTAAAACGCGGCTCATCTTCATGGGCTTTAAGTTCAAAACCAGATTTAACACTTTTACGCGTAATCTCAATCGGAATCAAAATAAGGGGCGCTTTATATCCTCGTTGCGCGTCTTTACCCTGAGTCCACTTCAAAAAGCCTAAGGCTATATACAGAATATTTGACCCCGTTTCTTGGATAGCTTCTCTTGATAAGCGATAAAGCTCTAACAAATCAGCCGTCAATTTTTTAGTATCTGTATTGGCTATTAATTCTTTTTTTGATAAATGCGCTTTTAATTGCTCATCCAATAAATTTTCATGATGAAGTAATAAATGCAATTGCTCGGAACGGGGATTATTATCACTCGTCAAAGTTTCATTTGATAAAACCTTAAACTTTTGATTATCAGCCAGCATATCCTCCAAACTGCCTAGATTGATACAGTTAATTTCTATCGCTCTTTTACGAGTGGTGAAATTTAAAAGCGGATTACGCATCGTTAAATCCAGCAATTGCCGCTTCCAATTTTCTATGCGTGCATCTGGAGTATCTAAACTGGTGTTTGATTCTATCGGCGAAATAGCCCCGTACTCGGGGATATCTGTCATAATTTCGACAGGAAGATCAACCTCATCAATCTCGACATTTGCTTGAACGCCTCCCACTAAATCGATATCCGACAAAGGTTTAATTCGGGCTGATCTAGCACGTTTGATATCTATGCCTAAAACAAACGTCTCATCGTCTTTTAATTTATCTTCAGCCGCTTGTTTCGCTAAACTGAACTTAGTTGGCGGTTTACTGGTACATAAAGTTGTTTCAAATACGATCAATTCGTTTAATTGACAACGCTTACGTAGAACTTGAGCATCATAAATCAACGTTGCAGAAAGATCTTCATTCGCTAACCAGCAACCAACAAAAGCATGTCCTTTAGTAAAAATAACTAGCGCATTAAGACCCAACTGCTCCAAACAAGAAGCAAATAATAAAGCAGTATCCAAACAGGTTGCCAAGCGAGTTTCTATTATTTTAGAAGGCAATCTTACCTTTTGCCCTTCTTCTTCAAAACTGGCGGGCGGATTGGCATAAGTCAGATCTAATTTACAAACCGCACTCCATAAGGCGCTAATAATCGTTGAAACTCTTCTAGGACTATTAGATTGATAACCCTCCAGTGAAGCTAACTGCCCACCCGCCTGAAGTACTTTTGATACATCCCTTATGATAGTTTGCACGGCTGCATCATTAGGTTGCACAAAAGCAGCTAAAATTTCAGGCAATATTTGAGTGCCTGGCCATTCATGCTTCGTTAATAATTGGACTTCTTTAGTGACCGTATCTAACACTTCATCTTGTGACCTCAAAGTGAATTTAATTTCACCTAAAAGAGACTCGTTGATTGTGCGTAAAAATTCTGCGTTTAATTCAACTTTTATATCGTTTAATATGACTTGGCATTCAGCATTAACTCTATCAATAACCCAAACTCTTTCAATCAGAAAACTCGGCGCACTCGTCAAAACTAACTCAAGGGTATGATAGTTTTTTGTACCACTGTTTCTTAATTCAATTTCCGTAATAACCGGAAGAGAGTTTTGTTGAAAAGCTAAATTCAACTTTGGAATAACTGAAGTGATGATCGATATTTGGGTATCTTGCATTATAAAAGTCCGTATTTTTTAAATTTATTTTGTTCGCTAAGACTACTGGCCAATTTAAGCTAATCCAAGTAAACCCCACCAATTTTGTGACGCGTGAATAACACGTACTATAGATATGCCATCATTGCGAGGCATATAAAAAATTAGGATATTAATAAACCTTTTAACTCTCCATTTTCGCATACCCGAAAATTTTGGATTTTGTAACGTTAATGGAGAACCCATCAACGGATTTATAGCGAGTTCGTTAAAACTTACCTCAGCATTTACTAAGAACTGGTCGGCTACAGTAAGGGTAGCGTTTTCTGCTAGATAGATATAACAAGCTACAAGATCGTTTTCAGCTATCTTGCGCTTATAAATTTGTGGCATTAACGCCTGGCCTTTCTAGACTCAAGAATATTAAGCGCTGCGTTACGAATTTCTTTCCAGTCTTCTTTACCAAGCTCACTTTCAGGGCTATTTAAACCTTCTAATAATTTTGCCTCTAACTGCTCTTCGGCTTTAAGTTTTTCATCTGCACGAATCAATTCACGCATATATTCACTCGTGCTACTATAACGCCCTTGTGCAACTTGTGAGTCTACAAACTGCTTTAGTGGATCTGGAAGGGAAATATTCATGCTTTGCATCACGTCTTCTCCGTTTATTAAAGTATAGATAAACACTATGATACAAATGACAATAAATGGCAAGAACCGTTATTTTGATATTGCTCCTCTATAGCCAAATTCTATGTAAGCCTTTCGTATTTCACCTCTCAAGTAATTCTGATTGATGAAGTTCTGCCCACTCCTCAACTAAAGCGCGTACTTTGACAGGTTACCTAATACCCATTCTTTTGTTTGTCTTAATGGAAGGTACCACATCTGCAAATTGATTTTAAAGTATTTAAACAGGGAGATAACCAAAGAGTTCCTACGAATATATCTAACTCATTTTTTTTGTTGTCAATCTTAACTTGTATATGAACTGTACTTACCCACAAATAGTTATTGTGGGATTGTTACCAGTGTGTTACGACAAATAAGACTTAAATTATTCATTAAAACAGCACAAAAGTTGACGTAAGTCATTGATTCGTAATTATCTTAACAAACTGTATAAGTATTAGACAATCTAACTAAATTTAATGAAAATTAGGCAGTTAGAAAGTTACTCAACCGGTAATCCACAAAGTTATCCACAGCTTCTGGGGATAACTTCAGGTCAATTAAACATCAATGACTTACAACAATTTTACCTCTGTGTAAGCTTCAGTGGGTTATAAAAACACATGCGTATCCAGCAACAGCTTCATGATTGATCTAACCAAAATCATCACCTAAGAGCGCATCAAAATCATCAGAAATATGAATTTTATTCTTATATTCACCGACAGTTCTTTTGGATAATTGTTGCCGTAATTGCTGCTTTCTTAAAAAGGCTACAAAATCAAAAACCTGTTTTTGTAATTCAGGCTCTAAAACTTCAAACTCATGCACTAATTGCTGACTATTCATTCTTAAATCCTATTTACTCGCCGTTATTTCACAGTGTAGCTTTAATAATTTCGCTAATTCTGTTCGTTGCAACTGGTTGGTTGCTACCGCAATGACCCAATCATAAAGCTGTGTATTATTCATCATTGGTTTAATGTGATTTTTTACTAAAAAGACCAGCATACATGCCGCTGCTGTGCGTTTATTACCGTCTAAAAAAGGATGATTATGAGCAATCGAATAACAATATTGAGCGGCACTCTCATAAACGTCTTGGGTATAATTCCATGTTTGCTGCGCGGCACCTAAAGCTGATTCAAGTAAATTATTATCTCTAATACCCTCTATACCGCCAAAACGTTCAATTTGTTGTTGGTGTATTTTTAATGCCAAGGGTTTAGAAATAAAAAATAGCGGTGTCATTACTGCGCCAACTTCTGAAAAGCCTCTGTATATTGCTCCATCAATTGCTCGTGAATCAATAATGCTTCGTCATCTGACTCGTTTTTATCAAGTAACTGCTGATTAACAGCGTTTTGTAGCAATGCTAAAACAAACTCGGATGGCGTTACTTGGTTAATTTTAGCTGCTTTCTTTAATTGTTCTTCTATTTCATCAGGAATGGTTAAAATCATCATTTCTATATCCTCAATGGGTAAGCTTTTATTATTTCCCATCTAATCCCCTCGTGCATGGGAACTAAGAAGTTTCGTCGTCTAATTGAATTGCGACCTCTATTTC
>Ga0194062_1000455_pt1 | contig 17154 bp, 26 predicted proteins | sample SepL2225m_MetaG_FD_155481 | JGI IMG/M metagenome (GOLD analysis project Ga0194062, IMG submission 155481) | Anoxic zone freshwater microbial communities from boreal shield lake in IISD Experimental Lakes Area, Ontario, Canada - Sep2016-L224-25m | ecosystem: Environmental > Aquatic > Freshwater >... | reverse complement strand
ACTCATACGATGGAGCCAATGCTGGATCCAACTTGAGGACAGCGTCGTTCTTTGCCAGCATTTCTTGATACTCAATCTTCATCTTGTCGTGGTGATTCACTGTTTGATCTCCAGTTTGATGAACCACTCCGCCGGGAAGAGGCCTGCGAGGACGGGCTCGTCTTCGACGCTCAAGTCCCTCACCATAACGTCATCGCACTTGTTGGCGAACATGACGAAGCGATAGTCATGCAAGAACAGCAACGGTGACTCCTCTGGTGATACTATGCAGGTGAGAACACAGTCGGCGACGAACCGGTTGTCCTGATTTTCCTGAATCAGACCAAGCAGGCTGACGGCGCGGTCAATGACGAGTCTACCGTCTGTGCTGACCAGAGTCTCTTTCAAAGAGTACAGGGCCATCATAGCACATCCGAGCTGAGTCTTATGACTGACCGTACCTGTCTTCTTTACAGCATCCCATTCCAAAACTTTTCCCATTGCCATTTCTATCCATCCTTGTGGTTGACACAAAGGACCTCTGCAGGACCATTGCTGAAAATTTTCTTGCAGGAGGTGAGCTCTTCGTTCATCCAGATCTTGCCTTCCGCCCCGCAGACACGGTTAGCGGCGAAGCGAGCCTCGTGGAAGTTATTGGAGCGGACGATCAAGCTGAAATTCTCGTCGTAACCCTCTCCTTGTTGCTTTAGCTGAGCAAGCAGAAATAACATTTCAATCTCCTTTGCTATATCGATTCTAGGCGGTTTGTGCCGTAATTACATTGTACCCCACCTGAAGCAGGCGAACAATAGGCAACTTATGAGCAGACAACCTTTGCCCACTCGTCCAGAAAATTCTCTTCTTCCATGGGATTGGGAATTGCGTGAATGAACGCCGAGCGATCGTACCAGAGGAAATTGTCTCTCATCTCGTCGCTCCGCGTAACCCTGACTCGTGTACCGTCTTCGCTGACAGCAGTGACGCGGTAGACGTGCAAGAAGCACAACTTCTGGTTGCGAACGCAGACCTTGGGAATATCAGTGCTGACGTCATTGCCAAAGCAGGCGACGACATTGTCGTCAAAGAAGACGTCATCCTTCTCCTTCTCAAAGGCTCTGATGTGAGCACGCATCATCTTAAGCAGCTCATCTTGAGAATGGCGGTAGAGAATGTTGATGAAAGTGGTGACGTCCATGAGATCTACCTGATCAACGGTTATGGTCTCAAAGATCTTGATCATGGCGAGAGGACCCTTGTCACGATTCGGCAATTCCCACTTGGAGTCGTGGAGCTTTTTCAGGTAGTCTAGAAGTCTTGCGCGCTCAATTGTCTTCATGATCTTCCTCCGCGTAGTCTTCGAACTTCGTCGGGCTGGGATCCACCGTCGTCAGTTCGTCTTCCGGATTCTCCCCGTACTTGAGGAAGCAGCTCGCCGGGAACCAGCCTGGAACGTTGACACGGTGAGGGCCTCCGGGGAAAGCAACGCGGATGAACCGGTGAGTACCAGATTCTTTTCGCGAAATCAGAAGCGGTAGGGTCTCCATCCGCCGGGACACGTTCCCATTCTGAAGGTTTGACGAGACTTCCAGCTACCGGACAGTCGTGGTTAGTGCAAGTGACTCTGTCGTTGACTATGCGGGCAATCGCCCCGCAGAATTTGCATTTTCTCATGCTGGCCCTCATCTTAATACCTATTAAGACCGACTTTATCGGCCCTCTTCAGTGACGGTAACACTGGTGATGAAGTAGACGTTGTACAGACCTTGTACAACAGTCGCGTTGTGCGTATAGCCGTGTAATCTATATGTCGGTGGTGGCGCATTATACGTCAACATTTTTGATTAGTTTTGGTAATTTTGGTTAGTTTTTCGCTCCATTTCAGTAATTCGAGGGTTATTTTGGTCATTTTTGCTGACACTTGTATAACGTTTGGTAAGGTTGGTCTCGTTCATACATCAAAAATGCTCTATTTTGGATCAAAAATGCTCTATTTGGGACCAAAAATTGACGCATAATGGGCCACCGCCGACATACAGATATACATTGGCAAAATTGCTATATAGAGCAAAAAAGCCGGTCGAAAAAAAGTTGTAATTTACAGGGTACTACTCTATATGTCGGTGGTGGCGCATTATACGTCATGTAAGGCCCTTACCGGACTAAAAAAGGTTGTACAAACCGCTTTTGACCCCTGAACTCGTAGTTTTGACCCTGATTTTGACCAAAATGAATCGCAATTAAGCTCATGATTTCGGCGAGTTTTGACAAAGGAACTGACGAAAATTGATGGTTTGATCCATATTTCGTGATCTTCCGCATCAAAAATGTCTCTCTCCACGTAAAAGCCGTCACAACCTCGGCTGTATAACCCCTGTCGTCAACGATGTGGACTACAGCCTTACCGTCGTCAGTCCCGAGGTTGAACATGATGTGGACATTTGTGGTATCGTTCTTGGCCTCACGGTCAGCCCAGTCAATGACCTCTGAAAAGGTTGTCAGCGGTCTCATTGCCTCAGTTGTCGTTGTTGACACTTCTGGCGAGCTACAGCTCGGGCAGCGACCCTGAAGATATTCAGGTTGCCATTCGTGAGGGCATTTTCTGCATGTTTGATGAATCATTTCGTACTCCTCGATCAATGTCAGGGTAAGGCCCTGCTTGGAAGATGAGTGGCATTCTCACCCTCGTAGCAATGTCTTACGCTTCGTAATCGTCCTGAAGCTCAACTGTGATGCCGCAGTCGCCGAGACCTTCGATGATCTGGTCAATTTGGTCGTCAATGCCCGAAGTGGTATTGATGCGCACTCCTTCGAGAGCGCAATACTCAAGGACATCTGTGATACTGCAGATCACCTCATTATCAACCAAGAACAGGAGATGGGACTCCTTCAACGTCTGCGGTTGGGGTGTCATGACTGCCTCCGTGGGAGGGTGTATGTGACTACGAGAAGTAAGAGGAAAATAATCAAGTTGAGGGACATTGTCGGCTCCTTTAGCCATATCGATTTCGAACAGTGTTCGCGGTCCTACCGGTTGGCGTAGGGTCTAGCGGATAACCTGCAAGGTGTATTTCTTGCGGCAGTCTTTACAGGCAAAGTCTTCCTTGAAGCTGGAGACCTTGACCAGTACGATGTAGTACATGGCGAAACGCTGGTGACACTTGCAGCATGTCGCAGTTCCGCCCTCTGTTGACTCGTTAGCCCACTGTCGGATTTTGGCGGGTGGTATGAACCGCCGACCTGACTTGCTTTTCTCACTATCGCTACCGTCTGGGCTGCTCTGATTGCAGCCGACTAAATTTGCCCACTTCATACTATCGCCCATTTCAAACCTCCAAAAACAAACTCAACCAGTTGGTTGGCTACATTTATAGTAACACAACTGACACCTGCGAGCAATAGGCAGTTTTGGAAGTCGAGCGTGGTATCGCGCATAAGAACTTTGACGCTGACGCCGAAGTGGTTCATCGGTTTCATCGAGCGCAAAACATTCGGCCCTACATTATATACACATGGCCGCAGGTTTTATCAGCTTCACAAATTGCCCATTGTTCGGGTGGCTCATACGTGTTACCATGTATGTAGCCACCCAAACAGGTGAGTTTGATCAAAGGAGTTTGAAATGTGTAATTGTCCTACTTGCGGAAAGCCTTTTTCAAAGCCGGTTATCCCGGCGAAAACAGCACCACTCTCAGCGGAGCAGATTGCGATTGCGAAAAAAGCTATCATTGAGCTAGCGGATGCCTGGAATCGGGAAGGCACAACGATGGTTAGCTTCCACCCAGTCACCAACGGTGTTTCACCTATCCTGGTTTTCACGGGGGAAGAGTGGGTCGCGTTTGACCTCACCTATGTTGACTCCGGAAGCAATTGGGGTTGGGATAACAGTTATCACCAGGAGTGGGAATCAGAAGAGTAGTTTCAAAAATGCGATGGGCAGTTTCAAAAACTGCCTATTGCAATTGCGCTTCATATAGCGTACACTAATTATAGCCCCGCAGGTAGCGGAGGCACCAAAGCAAGAACCCTAAAGGAGGGTTACAATGTCTGAGCAAATCGTTTCCAAAGTAGCTCCCGTCGCAGTTGCGACAACCGTATCCGTCCCAGTTGCTCCCAAATACGGAGTGGGCAAGTGCCAGATTTGCGGAAAGCCGCTGTCGGCCACCTCCAACGACATCGGCACCACCTGCTCCTCGCACGTGGGCAAGCTCCGCCAGCACGCCCTCATCCAGGACACCGTGCCTCAGGGCTGGATCCGCATGTCGGTTGTTTGCCGCAAGGCTAACGAACAGGGCATCACCACCAGCGCGTTGGTGAACGCCGCAGGTGGGGACGCCTGTGTCAAGCCCCTGCTCAACAAGGTCTTTGAGGTGGTCTACGTCAAGAGCGGCAAGTGGATGTCGCCGGATGTCTTGACGGTGGGTTTCGCCATGCTCAAGAACCCGGACCCCAAACCGGCTGTCGCCCCCAAAGCGGCAAAGGTTGACGAGGCTGTCACGGCTACCAGCTCGGCGCTCAAGCAGGTCGTCAAGGGCAAGTAGTCGCTAATCGGCACAGGGAGGGTAGCACTCCGGGCTTCGGCTAGGGTGCGCCCTCCCACCCATTCATGCAGGAGAAAGAACATGGCAACAGAAGATTTTGATCAGGCTGCGTTTGAGGCGAAGAAAGATTTCGCTAAGATGTTGGAAGCAATGACTCCGGAAGAGCGTGCTACCGTCAACAAAATTATCGCGTGGTGGCGCAGGTGGTTCATGACCGCCGGTCACAAACGGCTCGCAGGAATCATTCTGGGTCGGTAGGTGTGGTATCGCGCGCATGTGAGGGCTCCTTCGGGAGCCCTTTTTTGTTCGTGGTATTGCCTGAAAGAACCCTCGCCCTCGGTCTCTCTTTATTCTTCGCCCTCAGCAGACCTCGTACCGCTTCAGCCTCGGCGCTTCATAAATTGGGGCTTGTTCTGCTGCTTCAGTTAGCGTATACTGTAATTACAGGCAAAACCGCCTAGTCTTGGTCAAGGAGTTTCATATGTCAAAGCAGGTAGTTATCACGCATCAGGAGGCTCGTATGCTGCTCAACGCTGCATCGGTAGTGTACAAAACTATCAGCGACTTCAGATTTGCCATCTGGGAAAACTCAGTTTGGCACCATCCAGGTTGGCGCACAGTCAGCCTAAAACTTCGGGCATGGGATAAGCAGGTTCCGGAGGTTCAGGAGTCGTTGGTGCAAGCCATTTCGGCTCTGCTTCCAGACTTTCGGTGCTACCGCCGCAAATACCTCATATCATGGGTGGCCCACTACACTCCGGATCGAAAGTCTTACACGGAAAGGTGGCACTATCCAGAGTTCTGGATCTGGGCAGTTGACAAGGCAAAGTTTGATAAAGACAGCGAAGAGTTTTGCACCTTCACCCCCTTTATCACGTATGGCCCAACCATCCCGGTCGGGGAAGAGTCAACGTGGTGGTTTCGGTGGTTTCGGGATACCAAACCTGTCGCCGGCCCTTTCAAAAGCAGTCGCAGCCGCGACAAGGCAATGGCTCAGCTCAATGCCAGCATAGGGTTTGACCCCAAAGCGGAGCAGGAGCGCACGCGGAAACTTTTTAGGGCGCGTTATCCGGTAGGGTAGGGTAGGTTTCGGTAAGCAGGCGGGCGCTATTTCAGGCCCACCTGTTTCTTTGCCCACCGGTTTCAGTTTCGCCCTCGGACTGTCAGGTTGCTGCTGGCGTAGGGGTATAAATGTACCACTTTTGCTACAGCGACCGTTATCGAACGTTGTAGCGCCCCTACAGCGCATCATTTAGGGCCGTTGCTACAGCAAACACAGCGCGATACACCGAAGCCGGCTTCATATTTTGCCACTTGTTCGGCGCCCTCATATAGCGTATACTGTAATTAGCCACCCAACAGGGTGAGTTTGACCTCAGGAGTTTGAAAATGGCAAACGATGTTCTGGTACTGGTACAGTTTGAAGCCCAAGTTCCGTGGAGCTCAATAAATGGAAGTCCTGAGCTACCTGGAGATGAGGGCAAGCAAGCCATCATAAATGATATGGATTTTCCGGAGTCAGCGGTTGTCGGTGCTACCGTCCATGTTTACTCGGATCTTCCTACCCGCTACCATGTCAGTGGTGAAATGTTGAGGCTGGATTCGTGGTCCGCAGGGCGCTCGGCTGTGATTCTGAGCGTTGGAGAGTAGTTTCATAAACTGCCTATTGCACCCGCGCTTCGTTTGTGCTACAGTATATGTAGCAAGCGCAGCGCGGGTCTTACCGCAGCCCTCCGCTTAGCGGGTAAGGAGTTTCAAATGTCCAGCAATCGCGTAATCCAACTCTCGGAAGTTTCCACCACCTCATGGCCTCTGCCCGTTTCAACAACTATGCACACGCCATCAACGATCAACTCGGCCATCACGCACATGCTCTACGATTCACCGTGCGATCATTTCTATACGGAATGCGAAGGTTTATTCCGCATGTACATCCTTGACTATCTCGGCAACTGGCAAACCTCAACGGGGTCAAGCCTGGACGAGTGCGTCAACAACCTTCCGCCACTTCCGGAGCATCGGGACCTTCAGGGTAACCTCTGGTACTCTCACCCCTCAATGCCTCGCACATTCATGGTCCTTGGCGAAACATGGGTCATGCGTCCGCCCTCAAATCGTAAGGTAATCACAAGCTAACGTTCGTCTTCGGCAGCAGGGCTGGCGCTTCCACAGGTCAGCCCTCTCTTTTGGATTGTGGTATCGCGCTCAAGAACGATCGTGGTATCGCGCTCAAGAACGATCGTGGTATCGCGCTCAAGAACGATCGTGGTATCGCGCTCAAGAACGATCGTGGTATCGTGCCAAGAATCCTTCGTCTTCGCCCTCGGATTCTCCGTCAGGATCAGACCGATTCCTTACCGGATTCCTTCGCCCTCGGCGCTTCATAAATTGCCCCTTGTTCTTGCGCTTCAGGTGTGCTATAATAATAGAGTAAGGCAAGCACAGCACGGAAACGTAGCCCTTCGCTTAGCCAGTTTAGGAGTTTGAAATGACCATCGCCAAGTCTTCCGCAGGTTTCCAGGTTCGCGAGTTCCCCGTTCGTGTCGTTGCTCAGACCCGCATCTACCGTAGCTCGGGTCTCTACTACGTGATGACCAATCTCGGCATGGCCCCCAAGTTTCTCAGCCAAGAAACCGTCTCTCTGGACGGTGTCACTTATGTGTCTGCTCTCGGCGGTTCGTTTCCCAATGCAGAAGCTGCGGCTCAGGCGGCAGTCTGCTGGAGTCGGGAAACCGGCTACCCGTCGTTTGTTTTCAGCCCCCACAGCACTTTCGGGGCAACAGAAACTCACGAATCGGAAACTGTCGTCTACGGTTAGTCGGCGGTCGTAAGTTTCAAGAATCGGGCAGTCACAAGACTGTCCTTTTCTTTTCGTGGCGTCGCCTGAAAGAATTATCGTGGTATCGCGCGAATTCCCTTTCCGTTTCGGACGGATTCCTACCGTCAGTTGATCTTTCGCCCTCGGACTCTCGCGGTATCCTTCAAAGAACGTCAATTTCGCCCTCGGGATCGTGGCATCGCCCTCAAGAACCCTCGTGGCATCCTTCAAAGACGCCTTCGCCCTCGGGCGCGGCTGGCGTTTCGCCCTCGGGGCCTACAACCCTGGGCCTGAGGCTGAAGCTGAAAGGTGCTGCTGCAAAAAAATACCCTTGCCTGTTGGCAAGGGTATTATGCTGCCCACTATTTGGGCATGTAACCGGCTAAAAATTGCAGCCCTTGCGCGGGCACGGTAAGGGTTGCGTTGGGCGCGGGCAGGCTTGCCCCGCTGCTGGTAATAAGTACAAAAAGTACAACTAACAGTAGCACTAAAACAAACAAGGCAAACACGGTTTTCACAGGCTTTTTCCTTTGGGCATAGGCGGGGCCCCTTGCGGGGCCCCTATGGGCGGTACTGCTACTTTTTAGCGGGCGGGGCTAACAGGGCAGTAAGGGCGGCAAGGGCGGCAATGGCGCAATATTTGCGCGTGCCTTGTGTGTACACTTGCCACACGGGGGCGGCGGGGGCGGCAATGCCCGCATCCCTGCCCGTTAGCCTTACCACAAACCCAGCCGTGCTACCCATTGCCTCGGCTTTGCGGCATAGGGCACTAAGGGCAATGTACTGCGCATTGGGGGCGGGCGGTAAAATGGCGCCTGCGGGCAATGGCAAGTAATACTTGCCCTTGCCAATGGCAACAGTGCGGGCACAAGTATGGCCTGTACCAAACTGCGTGGCAATGGGTTTGCCACAAACAACGCAATGGTACTCGCCAAACTTTGGCGCGGGGCCTATGGGGGCCGTTACAGGGGCTATTTTAGCCATTACAAACCACCTTGCTACCACACTGCTAAACCACTACCCCCGCGGGGCCGTGTGTTTGTGTGGTGCTATGCACTCATAATACGCTATCCCAGCCCTAATTACAGGTTACAAATGTAACCTTACATTACGCCAAATGTAACCACAAAATATTACATTTTAGCCAAATGTAATATTACAATACAATTGCTACCTTTTTAGTGCAAATAGCCCTTTAGCGCCATTGTAAGGCTATTTTTAGCCCATGCATACTGCTATACCAGTTTACCCTATAAAACGTGCCTTGCCCCGTGTAGGGGCATACAAGGGCATTTATATACCACCCGCGAGGCGCCAATTTAGCGGGCAATTTATAGCTATGCGCATTCGGGCTAAAACCCTATAGCTACGGGGTACATTGCTCATAAAAATATCCGACCCTAAATTTTGAAGACTGAACAATTTGGGGCTAGTCACTGAACGACATTTGTGGTACAATATTAGTATGGACGACATTGAAGTCATTACCCCCACTGAAGAGACTGCTGCAAGGCGAATGATCGCCGACGCCGTCAAGAAGCAGGGTCTTACCGAGGTCATGATGTTCAGCGTTGGCAAGAAGATGACCTATGCTGACGCCCTTGCCTCCATGCTCTGGCAGGGAGTCGTAGAAGGCACCGTCTACCTTGCCGACGGCTCCACCATTAAGCTCTCGGACGAGACCAAAATGTGGCTGGACATGATGAAGTTCCTTGTCGTCCACATAGATGGCGGGGCGAATAACAACAACAACTTCAACGGAGTCAACGTCTTCAAGGTCTATCAGGGCATCGACGTAGACCGCGTGTAATCGATATGGCAGTATCATCAGCGACAATCCCTACCGTCCTAAAAGATCCCCGCACGAATGTGCTCAACAGACCGTATCAGCCCTTCGGCAACGCTGTCGACATCTTCTACGCTAAGGACGACCAGGTCATGGTCTGCGGCCCCTCTGGTACTGGAAAGAGCCGGGCGATCTTGGAGAAAATGCATCTGATGTGCTCCAAGTATCCGGATATGCGGGCTCTCATGTGCAGGAAGACGAGAGCATCGCTGACGCAGTCGGCAATGGTGACGTTTGAGAAAATGGTCATCCCTGTCAACGAATCAGTTCACTGGCGTACCGGTGAGCAGGAATACCGATACGACAACGGCAGCGTTATCGCCATCGGGGGCATGGATAAGTCCATCAAGATCATGTCCACGGAGTATGACTTCATCTACGTTCAGGAAGCCACTGAGCTCACCGAAGATGATTGGGAAACACTTTATACTCGTTGTCGTTACGGTCGTGTTCCTTACAATCAGGTAGTTGGGGACTGCAACCCTGTTTATCCGAGCCATTGGATCAAGAAGAAAGCTGATGCTAAGACCCTCAACCTGATCCCCTCCGTTCACAAGGACAATCCCGTCCTCTGGGATCAGATGAAGCAGGAATGGACTCCGCGGGGCGTAGCGTACATGAGGAAGCTCGAGAGTCTTAGCGGTGTTCGCAAACTACGCCTCCTTTATGGTCTGTGGGCCGCTGCTGAGGGTATGATCTACTTGGAGTGGAATCCCGATTTCCACATGGTTGATCGATTCCCGATTCCGATGGACTGGCAGAGGATTTGGGTTATAGACTTCGGGTATACGAATCCGTTCGTCTGGCAATGTTGGGCGGTTGACGGAGACGGGATCGCTTACCGCACCGCTGAGATCTATATGACGGGTCTTCTCGTTGAGGATGCTGCCGATCTGATCAAAGCGTGGTTGAGAGAGAACGATGAGCCTCCTCCGACTGCAGTCGTGTGCGATTGGGATGCAGAGGATAGAGCAACTTTTGAAAGACACATGAACGTTGACACCACTCCGGCCAACAAGGATGTTCTCAATGGTCTTCATACCGTTATGTCGCGTCTTAGGAAGGGCGACAATGGGAAGGCTAAGTTGTACTTTATGAGAGATTCCCTGTTGGAGGAAGATGTCAATTTACTTGACGCTATGAAGCCCATAAGTACAGAGCAAGAGTTTGATGCGTATGAGTGGGAAAATCATGACAAGAAAGAAACTCCCAAGAAAGTCGGGGATCACGGGATGGACTGCGTCCGGTATCTCTCCACTTATCTTGAAGATAACGATTACGGATGGAGCAGAGGAATGACCGTATGACACTACCCTCCAGTCAGCCAAGATTCAAGAACAAGATGGAAGATCCCAGCGAGTTCTTTATGTCTACCCTAAATCTGCTCCAGGATTTGGAAGATGATCCGGAGCCCCAATATCAGGCTGACTCAAAATTGAGAGACGCCTGGCTCATCAGATTCGTCAATCGTGAACCCCACCTATCCGGTGTTATCAGCTCAGTTACTGCTATTGACAAGAACAGAGGATGGTCCGTTGTTGGTGGCCGCAATCAGGTAAATAGAGTTACTCAGATGCTCCACTCATTTGAATGCGCTCCTGGACTCACAGGATGGAGACCAGCTTTCGCGGCTACTTCAGAAGCGTTCTGGAACACTGACATGGGCGGGGTTGTTGAAATTGGAAGAGACGGCAGGGGTGGACCAATAACGAAGTTGTTCACCGTTGATCCGACAAGATGCCAGCTCACTGGCAATATGGATACGCCGTTGAAGTATTATCCGACCAAAGGCGGAAAAGTCCAAAAATGGTCGTCAGATGACTACTTCAGGGTCTCATCCCTACCGTCTCTTCTAGAGGGCTTCAACGGTTTGGGAAGATGTGCGGTAAGCAGAGCAGTCCAGATCGCTCTAACAATGATAGCGTTACTTCGTCACGATCAGGAGAAGCTGCTGGCTCGTGCTCCGAGAGGACTTCTGCTTTTGTCGGGGATAAAGCAAAAACAGTGGGCTGACGCGATGGCTGCGAGAGATGCTCAGCTGGATAGTCAGAACGACAAATATTTCGGGGCGGTTGCCGTTCTCGCTTCATCTGCTGCCTCTGTTGATGCGAAACTCGTGGCTCTTTCGGAGCTTCCTGTATCCTTCAATTTGAGGGAGTTCATGGATATGACAATGTACGGATATTCGCTTTGTTTCGGGTACGATCCGAGCGAATTCTGGCCTGTTCAGTACGGAGCTCTGGGGAGAGGAAATGAAACACAGATTCAGCACGAGAAGGCAACAGGCAAGGGAAGACTTGACTTCGTTCTTGGGTTCCAGGAGCAGTTATCAAACTTCCTACCGGACAGCATTGATTTCACGATGGAGCAAAGAGATGACCAAGGGGATCTTCTTCATGCCTCGGTTGATCAGGCGTGGGCTAACGTTGCTAAGACGATGTATACGTCGAAACTTAACGGAATCCCGCTGATCACGAACGAGGAAGCCAGAGTTCTTCTCGCCCAATACGGTGTAATTCCCACGACGTGGTCTCCTACCGCTGAAGTCGCAGCGAACGATATCGAAGATTCAGACGACGAGCCTGTTGTCGATCAGCCAGAGGACATGCCGAAAGATACGAATTCTCCGGACTCCTCGACAGGTGGAAGAAGTCCTGATTCAACCGGTCAACCGGCCTCCACAAATCCTGATAAAGGAAATCCCGCAGCTCAATCTCTTCAATCAGTAACGGCTACCCAGAGAATGCGCATTCTCAGGGATCAACTTCTGGAGTCTCCCAGAGTCTGGCAAGCTGCTCGTAAATTTCCCAATGATCCGGTAGTTCAGTACAACTATCCAGCGAATACTCAGCTAATTTTATGGGAATCCGGAGCTGAACTTCTGAAGCCCAGAGTGTGGAAGAACGAGTTTATTTCTCAGGGGAAGAATAAGGAGAAAGAAGTGGCGAAGACTGTATTCCAGCCACAGATTCACATCACCATGCCTCAGCAGGAATATCCTTCTCCGGTAGTTCAGGTTACCGTTCCTACTCCGATCGTGAATGTTACAGTTCCTGAGCAGAAATTCCCGGAGATTCCGGTTCCTGTTGTTCATTACCATGCTCCGACAATCAAGCAGGATGCTTCTCCGGCTCCGATAGTAAATTTCAATCCGGTCATAAATGTTCCTCCTGCGGAAGTTACCGTCAATGTTCCCGCTCCTGTCGTGAATATTCCCGAGTCTACCGTCAACGTGGTAATTCCCAAAGATGCAATTGTCGTGAACAATACAATTTCTATGCCAGACGAAACCGGTAAGGAAACCTTCAAGGTTAGCAGAGGTCCCGACGGAAAAATTTCTGGCGTTGAGAAGACCTCAGATTAGGAGAACGACATGGCGAAAACTGTAAATACTGCTGAGCAAGATGCAGCTCTGAACTACATTGCTGCTTCAACTAGATTATGCGTTTGCAATGCTCAACCTCTGACTTATGCGAATGCTATCACCGACTATATGCTCGCGTATGCGGCGATGACTCCTGGAGCTGGGAATGGTGATTTCACTCTTGCAGCTGATGTCAGCGGTCGTAAACTGACCACAACAGCAAAGAACGGGGTGTCTATAGCCAACGGAGGAGTTCCCTCCTATCTGGCTCTAGTTAGCGTATCTGACACAACTTTAAGATCAGTCACAACCTGCTCAGTCGTCGGCGGTCAACCGCTAGTCGCTGGAGGAACTGTTGACATTCCAGGTTTCAAAGCAAATATTCAGGATCCCACCTAAGGAGAATTCTTATGCCCGCTCAAGTAATCGCAAGTGCTTATACTGACGGTCCTACGCTGACGGCAGCGGCGACTGCGTCATGTCTTCCAACTTACGTTCCCACCACTCTTCCTTCCGGTTATTGGCAGATCGGTCGTATCTGGCGTTTGACGGCTGCGGGAAGAATATCCTGCGTAATCTCAACTCCAGGAACGGCTCGTTTCGATCTTCGCATGGGCTCGGTGACAGTGTTCGATACTCTGGCAATTCCGCTCAACGTTGTTGCCAAAACGAACGTCAACTGGTTCCTGGAAGTTCTGCTCACCTGCCGATCAGTAGGTTCCAGTACGAGCGGAACTTTATTCGGTCAAGGATACTTTCTGAGTGAGGCCAACATTCTGGTTCCTGTTCCGTCTACCGGTCCTGGTCCTGGCGGTCAATTAGTTCCGTACAACACGGCTCCTGTCGTCGGCACCGGTTTTGACAGCACAGCAGCGAATGCTCTTGACTTCCGCTTCACCCAGACTGTGGTTACCGGAAGCATGACTCTACATCAGTTCATGATCGAGCAGATGACTCCGTAATCATGCCAGTTATACTAATGGTTCCTCAGGATCCAACAGATATCGTAATTCAGGGAGAACAGATAGTTCCTCCTCCGAGTCCTACGACTGTCGCATCAGCGTATTCCCCGTTGATACTCGGAGGAACTCCAATGCTGGATCTACCTGGATTCCCTGTTCCAAGAGATATGGTCGGTCAGCCGGAATGGTACGGAATGCTTCCTAGACAGATAGGACCAATGGCATTCGGTCAGGCTGGAATGGTGGAGATGCTGACGATCGGAGCTCCTACCCGTGTGAGCCCGAATATTGATCCCATACAGACGTTCTTGAATGCTTCATTCCCGATCGACATTACAGGAATGTGGTTTGATCTTTCAGCGGATATTCTTGGAGCGATCGAGGCTGTCAATTCTGCAACGTTTCCAGGGGTGGAACCTGCAGGAACTCCTGTGGTTGTAATTCCTAGAGGAGCGGTTTTCAGAAGCGGTCTAGCCAAAAGGATTACGGCTCCTGTACTTCCGGTTTCGTTCGGTGTCAATCTGATGGAAACTTTCACCGAGAGCACCCAGAGATGGAAGATTACGGGAATAACGAAGGATTCGGCGGGAAACTTCATCGCAGGATGTAGAGTAATCGCGATGAAAAGTGACCGAATGACTACTGTTGGAGTTCCAATAGAAGCTGACGTTATCTCTGATGTTGACGGATCCTTCAGTATAGAGGTAGGAAATAACAACTCATTTCAGCTAATCGGGTATCTTCCGGGATCCCCGGATGTGGCCGGAATTACCGTGAATACCGTTGTTCCAGTGGTGATCTGATGCCAGATATTTATCTGAGGCCAGGAGATGCTACTCCAAGCAATATAATCCTCCGGAATCCTACTACCGGAGGAACTCCTGCTCTTTCCGTTTCTGATCTTTCTCAGATTCAGACTCTGGAAAATGTTTCTCTTTCAGCTCACGCTCCGACTTTTTCCCTTACTGTTCAGGATCTAGTTCAGGCTCAGAGCTTTGAAACTCCGACCCTAACCGGATACGTTCCCGTCTTTACGTTAGCTCCATCAGATTTATCCCAAGCTCAGGTCTTTGATCCAGCGGAACTATCAGCTACAGTTCCCAATTTTTCGCTCTCATCCTCGGATCTAACCCAGGCTCAGACGATAGAGTCGGTAAATCTTTCGGCTACCGTTCCTACTTTCTTGCTGATTCCTGACGATCTGATTCAGCCACAAATTATTGAGTCTGTAGTTCTTAGTGCGTTTGAGTCAGCTAAGTTAGCAGTTCAAGACATAATTCAACTTCAGTACATTGATAACGTAGCTCTGATCTCCGCAGAGCCGGTGTCTGAGCTTTCGTATAGTTTACCGGTAGGAACTCCGTTCAGATTCCAGATATCCTCAGAGGAAGACGACGAGGAAGTCGTAATTCTTCTCTCTATGATGGTGTAGGAGGCAAGTATGGCAGATGATCCGGTTAGAATAGTTACATCAGGACCATCGGATCCTGTACGAGAAACTTCTGACGGAGATCCCGGCGACGAGAGTACTGGGGTTGTTGGGATGATCAATTTATTGGTAACTCAGCTGGTAGAAGGAGATGCGAAATGAAGGTTGATCTAATAGCCATTTTGATCCCTGTGGCCGGGATAGTTCTCTTGATCCTCAATCTGGGAGCTGCCATTATTCTTCCCAACTCTGTTCGTTGGAGATGGGTGAAATTAGCCTATGCCTTGATTGGATTGATGTGGGCTTCGATGTACGCTCTTTTGCTCTTCGGATCCTCTTCGTCGTCAGAGAGTTTCTCAAACTCAGTATTCATGACGACGGGACCGGCTTCATTCATTCGTCCGATGATTCTGTTGACTCTTGGGATCCTGCTTTCGAGTAGCATCATAACAATCCGGAGATATTGGACGAGCGAGTCGTTCAACAAGATACGGAAATTTAGCTTTATTGGATCAAAAGGGGAGTCCAAATGACCTCATTGAGCCTTGCTCCCATCACTATTCAGGATGTCGTGTCATTTTTATCAGTAGTTCTCTTGATCTACATCTCTATCAAGAAGACTCCGGTAGAAATACGGAAAATTGGCGCGGATGCTGACGTCAGCGAGTCTTCGGTTCTAAAGACGAATGCAGAGCAGGCTAATCTGTACGCAGAAGCTACCAGAACTTACGCGGAAGAGGTGATCAGATTGAGGCAAGAAGTTACTACGCTCAATCAGAAGCTGGACAAGGCTATAGCAGAGATGAATGAGGCAAATAGGCAGAGCGTTCTTTGGAAAGACTACGCTACCGTTCTTGCCCATCAACTTCGTTCGCACAGAATAACTCCCGAGAGCTTGGTCACGGATGAGGATGTATCGGGAGATGCAGCAATTCCCACAACTCCCCGGAAAAAGAAAGAGGATATTCAATGATCTACGGATGGAATATATCAGAATGGAATTCTATCTCGAATTCATCGTCATTCTTGAAGGGATCCGTCAAAACTGAGTTTGGTATTCATAGGGCCACTCAGGGAATGCGCGATGATCAGTCGTTCACAGAGCATCATAACATGCTTATGAACAACTGCGATCTTCGCGGGGCGTTCTGGTGGCTTAATCATGACTGGGCTCACAATGTGAAGGAACCCTGGGTTCAGGCAGAAAATTACTGGCAAGTCCTGGTGAAGGGCGGGCGGAATGATTATAACATTCCCCCGATCATCGACATCGAAGGAACTGCATCTCTGCCTCTTCCGGATGCTACAGCGTACATCAATCGTTTGAAAGACGCCGTGGACACTCTATCCAATCATGCGGGTAGGATGCCTATTCTGTATTCAAACTGGAGTATTTTCGAGCAGTATCTCAACATCGATGCTCCTGGTCACGAATGGATGCTGAAGTGCGGAATGTGGATAGCTTCTCCGCGAAAGCTTCCGGCGACCCCTACCGGATCCGACCCTTGGGAACTATGGCAATTCGCTCTTGATGTGAAAGATTGGCCCGGGATCGATACTTTGGACGGATTGAACAGATGGCCCGGAACGAAGGCTCAGATGCTCCAGTGGACAAAAGATCCCTCCATGAAGATTCCGGAGTATGATCCGATTCTCGATGGTGGCGGTGTAGTACCTGACCCCGACCCTGAGCCAGATCCAGAGCCGGTTCCTGCGGAATACTCTGCTACAGTCACGTCTACGTATCTGAATATTCGAGACAGCGCAGGAAGAGAGCATGATCCTTTGGGAAGATTATGGAAGGGAGCTACCGTAGATGTTGGAGAGGTCATCCTGGACGGAACCGATAAGTGGAGAAAATTTACCGGATATATCGGCGAGGATGTTGACGGAACTCAGTTTTTGGATGTGAAGGAAAAGTAGATCACTTTCGGGGAGCAGAAATGATTCAAAGTCCGTATTTGTCTGTAGTTTCTGGAACTTACAATAGATTGTCAAGTCTCCAGAGAATGGTGGGTAGTGTAAGAACTTCCATCGGAAAGGGTATTCCGTACGAGATTGTTCTCGTAGACGGAGGATCTACCGATGGAAGTCTTGAATGGATGAAAAAGCAGAAAGATGTCGTTCTGATCGAGCAGGGATCTCTGCTCGGAGCGGTCATAGCGTTCAACGAAGGATTCGCAAAAGCTAGAGGAAAATATGTCGTTATAGACAATGA
>Ga0194062_1000454_pt1 | contig 17180 bp, 15 predicted proteins | sample SepL2225m_MetaG_FD_155481 | JGI IMG/M metagenome (GOLD analysis project Ga0194062, IMG submission 155481) | Anoxic zone freshwater microbial communities from boreal shield lake in IISD Experimental Lakes Area, Ontario, Canada - Sep2016-L224-25m | ecosystem: Environmental > Aquatic > Freshwater >... | reverse complement strand
GTTATATATGTTATTTCTTAATATTTGTAAAGTTTGAATTTCTTTTTTCAGAAGAACCTTTTCAATGCGTGAGTAAATTTTTTGGGGTGAATTAAAATTGTTGATATATGCCGAGAGGGATATAAGGCAGATCAGGAAAAAAATTCCTGATACGAGGGTGTATATCGCATAGTTAACTGATATTCTGTTTAATGCAAATGGTCTCATTAGGCCTTCTATAAACGATTTTCTTTCTTTCGTTGGGGCACTATTCCAAAACGGGCCATCGTTCGTCAGAAAGCTTAAAATTAAGAATTTTCCGGGAACAGAATATAAATGAGACTGGAGTGCCCGGCTTGATTTTTTCTTGCCATGAAATTTGAATATGCGCCTTTGAACAAAGCTTTGATTAGGTTGCCTTTTCCGGTTTTGTATTTTTCACTCAGTAATGAAATATAATACGCATCGAGGACCTGCGGTAAAATTTTCACAATGTTAAGTTTGTTTTTTCGGGTAAAGATCGTGAATGAATTTTTATTGAAATGATAGAGGTGACGTGGAAGGTCGTAAGCTGCCCAATAATTTTTATAATGAATCGCGTCCCAGGAGCCACAATTTGGTAAAGCCATTATGACCACTCCCCGGGGTTTTAAATATTTCTTAATTGATTCAATCGTTGCATTTAGTTCATGAATATGTTCCAAAACATGCCAAAGGCTAATACAGTCGAATTTATTTTCATTAAGATTGAAGTCCAAAATGGTTTTCCTAATGTCTAGGCCGTACTTCGTTTTTGCTGCCTCCCGGGGTTTGTCATTTAGTTCGACCCCCGATACATCTAATCCTTTTGTTTTGCAAAAGAGTAAAAATTCTCCTGTTCCACATCCTATATCCAGAATACGTTTTCCTTTTGAATATTTTGAAACGATTGAAAATTTCTTTTTTAACATCAGCTTACGGGCCTGAGTATAAACCCAGGGCAGTATTCCCTTTTGACTGGTATCATGCGATATGTAATCGCTGGAGTCATAATATCTGATACTGTCTTCAAAGGCGGGTCTTGGGTTTGTAAACCTTAATCGGCAATCGCTGCATTCAACAATTATGAAGTCCTCTTTAGTAAGAAAATAATCGCAAGATTTCATGCACGGTTTGCTTGAAACCGAATTGCAGGAGGGACAATTGTTTAATACTTCCATTTGAGTAGTTTCACGTGAAACAAATCTTATTTCCCTAGAAAAATTACAAGCACCGAAATGTCGGAAGGAGATACACCGCTGATCCTGGAAGCTTGTCCTATTGTTTCGGGTCTGACCTTCGATAATTTTTCTCTTGCTTCGTTTGAAAGTGATAAAAGACCGTGATAATTAATTGTCTTCGGGATATTATAATCATCTAAGCGGCCCAGTTTTTCGGCCAGCTCTTTTTCCTTTGCAATGTATGAATTATACTTAATTAGCAGTTCGGTTTCATCCATTTCTTCCTCACTGTGTTTACCTATGGAATCGATACGCGATCTCACAGTTTGGACTTTTTCATACAGATCATGAAGCAATACTTGTGGTCTTTGAATAATTTTTTCTATTCGTATCTTTTGTTGGATCTCCGGTAAGCCTTTTTCCTTTAGGAAAAAGTTTATCTCTTGGGGAGTGAGGGATTCTTTTTTAAGCAGTTTTTCGAGCTCCCGTATATGAAGATATTTTTTTTGCAATCGTTTTACTCTCTCAGCTTTGGCCAGTCCTAATTCAAAAGATTTCCCGGTCAGTCTGTAATCGGCATTATCCTGACGTAAAAGCATCCTGTATTCAGCCCTGGAAGTAAACATTCGGTAGGGTTCTTCTGTTCCTTTTGTAATCAGGTCATCAATGAGAACGCCAATGTAAGCTTCTGATCTTTTTAAAATAAAGCCTGGTTTATTCTGTACTTTTAGGCTTGCATTGATGCCCGCCATAAGTCCCTGGGCTGCAGCTTCCTCATAGCCCGTAGTACCATTTATCTGGCCAGCAAAAAACAGGTTTTCGACTTGTTTTGTTTCCAGGTTAAATTGCAACTGTGAAGGAGGAAAATAATCATATTCTATGGCATATCCCGGTCTGAAAAATTTAGCATTTTTAAATCCCTCGACTTTTCTGAGTGCTTTAAACTGAATGTCTTCCGGCAAAGAAGATGAGAAGCCGTTTACATAATATTCTACGGTGTTCCATCCTTCCGGTTCAATAAAAAGCTGGTGCTTATCCTTGGATGCAAATCTCTCTATTTTATCCTCGATCGACGGACAGTACCTTGGCCCTCTTCCCTTAATTCTTCCGGTAAATAAAGGTGACTTTGAAAACCCTGTTTTAAGTATATCGTGAACCTGTTGATTTGTGTATGTTAAAAAACAACTGCGCTGTTTACTCAGCTTTTTAGTAGCTAAAAAAGAAAATTTGCCGGGATTTTCATCTCCTTTCTGCTCGGTCATTTTTGAAAAATCAAGGCTTCTTCCATCGACTCTTGCAGGCGTTCCTGTTTTCATCCTATTAGAATCAATTCCAAGTTTCTTTAAGTTCTCTGTCAGATTTTTTGATGTACCCTCTCCTATCCTGCCTCCTGTAAACTGTTTGGTTCCAATGTGTATAATTCCATTTAAAAAAGTTCCGTTCGTCAAAATTACTGTTGTCGCAAAAAACTCCATTCCCATCATGGTTCTCACTCCGACTGCTTTTTGTGCTTTAACTATCACTTCTATAACCGTATCTTGCCAAAAATACAGTGTACTAATTCCCTCCAAAACACTTCTCCATTCTACTGAAAATAAAACTCTGTCGTTCTGGGCTCTCGGACTCCACATGGCCGGACCTTTCGACAGATTTAGCATTCTGAATTGAATCATGGTTTTGTCTGCCACAATTCCCGTATTCCCACCCAGAGCATCTATTTCACGCACGATTTGTCCTTTGGCTATCCCTCCTATTGAAGGATTACATGACATCTGTGCAAGATTAGTCAGGTTCATAGTAATAAGCAACACATTTGAACCCATGTTCGCTGCCGCAGCTGCTGCTTCACAACCTGCATGGCCACCTCCGACTACTATTACATCGTATTTTTTAATAGTTTTTTTCATTTATGTTCCACGTGAAACATTTACTCACCTTCGGTTAATTCCCCAACCCTTCGGGCGCAACCGAGGATCGGTGCTCTGTCTGAGGGTTAATACTATTTAATCCCGCTTTAAATGCAAAATCGCGTTGAATTCCGTCTATTTCAACGCGATTTCTCTCTTTTTTCATATTTAATTCCTCACGTGCTCTTCCGACCCTCTGGGATCGAACTTTGAGCCGGGGCTTGCCCCGGAGTTCATACACTTAATTACTCTGGTGCTCTTTCGACCCTCTGGGATCGAACTTTGAGCCAGGGCTTGCCCCGGGGTTCATACACTTAATTCCTCTGGTGCTCTTCCGACCCTCTGGCCAAATTCCGGTCATTCTCTGTCCTTGTGAGAATATCAATATTTTCAGCACATATACTTCTCAATATACTTATTTTCCAGATTTGTCATTTTACGTTTCTCAGCCGAACTCCCGTCATTATATCCCATTAAATGCAAAACACCATGAACTAAAACTCTTTTCAATTCGACCTCAATATCAACTTGAAACTTTTCGGCATTCTCTGTTACCCGATCAATACTAATATAAATATCACCACTTACTATATTCTCCTCTTCCGATAAGTTGAATGTAATAATATCAGTATAAGTATCAGTATTTAAATATTTTATATTAATTTCATTAAGGACTTCATCGGTTGTAAGAATATAATTAATCTCACCAGCAATTTTAATATTGTCAGCAATAATCTCTGCAATCCATGCTCTTATCTGCCTCTTGTTCTTAACAAGATATTTCAATTTCTCTGAAAAAAACCTGACCATGCTATTCTTAGTTCTTATTTACCGCAGAAGTACTTTTTACCCAGTACTCCTTCAACTTGTTGATCCTCATCAGTGATTTCTCATAATTCATGCTTGACACATAAAATGTCAGTGTTATACTCTCCCCTTTGACTGATATAGTAACCTCATCAGCAAGCGCTTTCACAATGTAAATTTCTTTTGATAGTTTGTGCTTCCTGATTTCCTGTTCCAGAAAGTGTTCCTCGGTAAGCTGAAGATCCTGCTGATCAAATTTCAGCTTAAAAGTGAATCCTTTAATGGTCTTTTCGAATGTTACCATAAGGTTTGCTTCTTTTTTTGTTGCCGACACCGAAATGAGGATATTCGCAGCCTCTGTCGATGCAAGCAGAATGTTGCCGAAATAATCATTGTTAATATTGTGGTAATCACAAATTTCTTCAATAAACCTTTCGAGTTTGTAAAGCTCAGCTTTACCGTTTATAGAAATCTCTCTGTAATCCTTTTTCATCTTATTTACTTATTTTTAAAAAATACTCTGAGGCTTTAGTTCTGTAGTAATAATTAACAGGCGCTGAAACAAAATTAATAATTCCGACACCGCCGGTGTTCCTTTTCTTATACTCAAAATTCGCTGCAGGGTTACTAAATAATTGCTTTTTTGCTTCAGTCGATTCCCTTTTTTCATCTTTTTCCCGTCTTTGCTCAGCCTTTTCTGACTCCAGCATCCTGCTAACGATAGCCTGCTGCCTGTTGATTGTTTCCTGATTTATCATTCGGTTCAGAATGTCTTTTTCGTTTTTCTCCATTTCCTCTATCATTGCATTGATATTCCCATTGTCTTTTTCTCCCTGTTCCTTCAACGCATTTTCATACTCCTGCAAAGCCTGACGTATGGCCTCCTGCGCTGCAGCTATTTTCGCTATTTCTCTGTTTGTTCCTTCTTCTTTTTCACGACTTGTTTTAGTTCCGCCTTTTGAGTTGCTCAGTTCTTTCTTCATTTTTTCCAAACTCTTGCTCATTTCCTGCTGCATCTGCCGCATCGAATTCATGCTTTTTTTGCCTCCGGCTTTACCAGGCTTCTTAAATGCTTTCTGTCCATTGCTCATCTTTGCATTATCCATGTCCATGTTCATCTGTCGTAAAGCTTCATCTAAAAGAATAGCAAGATTATTCATCCTCGTCATAGAAAATTGCTGCCGGCCCGTTGCTGTAGGTATTACCCGATCGGCCAATGTTTTTTCGGAAAACGTCAAATTCTCGTTGACTGCCGTTACTTCTTTCATGATGATACTTTTCATCATGACTTCCCTTCGTGCTATCTTATTCAAAGTATCTTCTATTGTTTTAAACTTGTCTTTTATTTGTTTCTGGTCCTCAATAAGCTTCAGAAATTTTGGATCGTTGCGGTTTATGCTTATAGTGCGGTATATAATATCTTCCTGCTGAAACGATAGTTTATTCAGGTTCTGAACCAAAAGTTTTAATGCTGCAGCATCTTCCTCCTGGGCTTCTTCTTCCGACTCCTGCTGCATGCTTTCCAGCTTCTCGGCAAGTTCCTTCATCTCCTGAGAGGTTTTCTTTTGATTTTTTGATGCATCCTTCATTTTGCCGGTTTTCACCAGTTCATTATTCTTATCCAGCTGTTTTTCAATCGAATTCCTGTCGCTTTCAGTACTCTTTAGATCCGGACTGCTCTCCAATTGCTGGCTTTGTTTCTGAAGCTCCTTCAGTGACTTTTCAATGGAGTCATACTTCTTTTGTATTTGTTGTTGCTCCATTGCAAGTTGCTCATTTAACTTTTTCTGACCGTCAGTCTTTTCAGCAAGCTTGCTTTGCTCGTTCGCCAGGTTTTTCAATTCAGCGGTGCTCTTTTCAAGCTTTCTTTCGAATTCAAACTGCTTAAACAACTGAAGGTTCCTGTCAAGCTCCTTTTCTAATTCCTCGTTCATTTGCTTGATCTTTGGAAGCAACTCATTAAGCTTATTTTTATCCATTTGATTCAGCAGACTTTTCATCTCCTCCACTGTTTTCTTCATTTCATCAGTAAGCAATTGATTAGCAAGTTCGTTAAGTTGCTTTTGTTTTGACAGTATACGTTCGCTGGTTTTAAGGTACTGTTCTTCGTTCTTAATATTCTGCTCATTTCTTTCTTTATATTCTTCGACCTGTTTTTGAATTTTTTCATTTGCCCTAATGACATCTTCCAGCTTCTTTTTTTCCTTCCACGACACATCGTTCTGTTCGATCATCCTGCGGGTCATTTCATCCAAAGTTTTAGAAACGTCCCTAGTCTCCTGTAAACTTTTATTCAAATTTTTCTGAATATCTTCTGAATTTTTATCGTTCTGTTCAGCTATTTTGTCAAGTGTAGGAATTTCAAAAGTCAATGGAAAGGTTCTCGAAGACTTCGGACCATGTATTCCATCATTATCCCATACCTCAAAATAATATGAATACTTGTCGCCCGGATTCATGGCGATACTCGAAAAGTCGACCGAATAAAAATAAGGCTGTGAGGATTTGTTTTTGTCCAGCGTAATAAGTTCCGTTCTTACCAGCTTCTGAAGGCTGTCGGTTTGTCCTTTAACACTCAAGGTAAAACTCAGTTTGGTGAAACCATAGTCATCTCTGATCGTTCCCTGAAGAAACAATTTACCCGTAAATGCTGTATCGGGAGCTTCGACTAAAGTTATCTCGGGAAAAGCATCTTTAATAGCAGTGATTAAATAACTTAAGGAATCTGAGTTTTTCGAAAATTCATTCTCCTGCAGAATAGAATATTTTACCGATTCGTCAAAGCGTTTTTTGCATATGAACATATCTTTGTTCTTTTTTTCGAGCCTGATCTCCGCTGCCGGAAACCTGAATTTGACCATGGTTACATTTCGTGTAGTTACGGTCCATGTAATCAAACTGCCTTCAGGAATAATAAAATCACCTATATTATCCAAGGTCTCTGACTGTTTCCCGGTATATTGAGGATACTCCAGTCTTGCTTCAAAATTCATAATAATCGGTTTCGGATAAATACTGATCTCGTATTGTTCTGATTCTTTATCATCGGCTATGAGAGTAAAAAACGTATTGGCCTGTAAAGCCCTGAACAAAAAAGAAAAACCGGATTTGCCATCGCGTTTCATCGGAAACGTGGAATTTCCCGTCTTAACTGAAACTTCATCAGGAATTTCATTTCCCCTGAGTTCTACCTTAAGGTTAAAATCCTCTTGCTGCATCACCTTAAGCTCTTTGTTCAGAATAATGATCCTGAACAGGGCAGGAGGGCTGAACTTTTCGCTGTAATGGATCAGCCTCCGTGTAGGGTCTGAAATGATGGAGGGTGCGATAATAAGTAAAAAAAGCAAAATCAAAAGAGGGGGGAGGGCATACTTTAGAAATTTCAAATTTTTCCGCAGGTTGATTACGCCTGAGAAGGGTATTGGTCGTAGCGCCTTTATGCGTTGTTCAATACTGGCCACAAGAAGTCCAATACTTTCGGGCGAACTGTTCTTTTGTTCGATCAGCTGAAGGGTGTTCAACAGCTTATCACCGATCTCGCTGAAATGCTCGCCTATTATTGCAGCTGCCTGTTCGTGAGTGAGTGTTTTCCCGATTCTCAAATAACTCAGCAGGGGCACAACAACAAAAAAGGTGATGTTTCCGAGACTGGCCCCAACAAAAAAGCAAACAATAAAAATCCTGGTAAGAGAAGGAAAATAGCTGAAATACTCCAGCAGAATCCCTATGAGGTAAAGTGACAACAGTAAACCCAGGCTGATCAGGCTCCCACGGATGATCTTATTCTTATAATATTTCCTGATAAACTCATTAAGTTTACCTGATAAAATATTCTCGGCGTTCATCAAGGACATAAGGCAAAGGTACGAAATTGCTGATTTTAGAGGATATAAGCTTAACTTTGCAGCCCAAAAATCAGGAAGAATCATGGAAAAATCAGGAATTCGGGTTCGTTTTGCTCCTAGTCCTACAGGCCCTTTACATCTGGGAGGTGTACGTACGGCTCTTTACAATTATTTATTCGCCCGTAAACATCATGGCGCTTTTATACTCAGAATAGAAGACACCGACCAGAACCGTTTTGTGCCGGGTGCCGAGGATTATATTATCAAATCACTTCAGTGGTGCGGATTGGAGTTTGACGAAGATGTGCTGAAGGGCGGGCCTCATGCACCATACCGGCAGTCGGACAGATCGGCTATCTATAAGACTTTTGTTGAGAAGCTGCTTGAAAATAAACATGCCTACATTGCCTTTGACACTGCAGCCGAGCTTGAAGAAGCGAGGAACCGGATTTCTAACCAGCAGGAACAGTTCCAGTATGGGATCCGAACCAGGATGCTGATGAAGAATAGTCTTTCGATGACTGCTGATGAGGTCACTGCAAGGATTGAACGTGGCGACCGCTATGTTATCCGTATCCTGATCCCCGAAAACCAGACTGTTGTTTTTCACGATCTGATCAGGGGAGAAGTCAAAGTTCATACCGAAACACTCGACGATAAAGTCCTGTTCAAATCAGACGGTCTTCCTACCTATCACCTGGCAAATGTAGTGGATGACTACCTGATGAAAATTTCCCACGTGATCAGGGGAGAAGAATGGCTGCCATCGGCTCCCATGCATTTGCTTTTATACCGGTTCTTCGGATGGGAAGACTGTATGCCGCAGTTTGCACATTTGCCTTTGATCCTGAAGCCCGACGGAAACGGAAAACTCAGCAAAAGAGACGGAGACCGTCTGGGATTTCCCGTGTTCCCCCTCGAATGGAAAGATCCGGTTACAAACGACCTCTCGCATGGATACCGCGAAGATGGTTATCTGCCCGAGGCGTTTATCAATATGCTGGCTTTGCTTGGATGGAATCCGGGTACTGAACAGGAGCTTTTCAGTATGGATGAACTTATTTCGGCTTTCTCGCTGGATCGTATCAATAAATCCGGCGCAAAATTCGATCCTTCTAAAGCGCATTGGTTCAACCATAAATATATTCAGCAAACCTCCGATAAAGAACTTTATGATTACCTGGACCCGGTACTGAAATCTCATGGCATAAATGCTGAACCTGAATATGTCATTCGCGTGATCGGGCTGATTAAAGAACGTGTTGAATTGCTGCCCGACCTCTGGAAACATTCGGTTTTCTTCTTTGTAGCTCCGGAAACCTACGATCAGCAGGTGAAACAAAAGATATGGCAGGAAGGAACACCGGCTCTTGTCGAAGAATTTGCCAACATGGCCTTAAGCCTTCAGCTATTTGATAAAGATAATTTTCACAAACTTGTTGAAGAATACACCGGGGCTAAAAAAATTAAAATGGGACAGCTCATGAATCCGCTTCGCCTTTTATCTGTAGGCTCAAACCAGGGCCCGGGGATGATGGATATTGTGGTCCTGTTAGGTAAAGAGGAATTTTTGGCAAGAATTTACCGGGGATTAAAAAATATTTAGCAATTGCTATATCGAAGATAATTAGTAATTTTGCTGCATAAAAGTATTTAGGTTCGTAATAGTGTGATTCCCTTAAAACCCTAACAAATGAAGAAGTATACGATTATTTTGTTAAGTGTATTTACACTCCTGGCGATGGCCTGTTCCAAGAAAAGTGATACAAACGGTTCAAATACTCCCCTGGTTTTTTCTAGTCTAAACGCTTCGGATACTACGATGGCCGTTAACGGGCTGATCACTTTGACTGCCAATGCATCGGGTGATGGATTGAGTTATCACTGGAATGCTTCCTATGGCAGTTTTGTCGGTAGCGGGACAATAGTAAAATGGACTGTTTGCCATGCCGATAAATTCGTTATTACTTGCGAAGTCCAGGATGCAAACGGAAATTCTACCAGCAAGCAGTGTACAATCCGTGTTCATGAATAGGCTCATTGCACTGCTCTTCACGGGTTTGCTTTTTATCTCAGAATTTTCATATTCCCAGTGCTGTTCAAGCGGCAGTCCGGTAGGAGCGACCGTGTATGTAGGCGTTTTGGCCAAAAACAACCTGAGGTTTATCGCCTATTACAGGAACAGCTATTCCAACACTTATTACCAGGGTAGCAGTAAGACCGAAGATAATGTCCCTCTTAAGTTTTCCTATTATAATTTTACCGGTCTCTCATTCAGCTATGGAATAACCAAACGCCTGACAGCGGAAGTCGATTTCGGGTATTTTCTGAATAAAACCCAGGAATTCAAATATATCGACTTTAAAGAGACCGGTTACGGTTTTACCGATGGCGGGGTAGGGCTGAAGTACGCGATCTTTATCAAGCCTTCCCGTCAGATAGAATTAACGGCAGGGGCAGGTTTCCGGTATCCGTTCAAGACCAAACCCCAGGAGCTTGACGGGGTTCAGCTCGCCCGCGACGTTCAGCCTTCGACCAATGCGTTTGCTTTAAACGCTATGCTTTTTTTCAATAAAGGCTGGCCTTCGGTGGGGATACGGTTGTTTACCTTTAACCGTTTCGAGTATAATTTCGCCGATAAGCTTCATTATCAATACGGCAGCGTCTTGCTGAATTCGGTTTTCTTTTCGAAAAAGATCATTCCGTATTTCTTTGCTATCCTGCAGGTTCTGGGGGAGTGGAAGTCGCATGACAATGATGCCGGTGTGATCCGTGAGAACTCCGGCAATTATTTGCTGATCGTTTCACCTCAGCTAAGCTATTCCATTGCCGGAAAATGGAACGTTTCGGTGCTTTACGACATCCCTGTGTACAAGGATTACTACGGAAAGCAGCTCACGCCGAAATATTCATTTGCAGTAAGTGTTTCCCATGATTTTGACCTGAACCGAAAGAAACCTAAAATGAATATTGAAACCCTTCCGAAATGAAGAGATCCCTGGTTTTTTTTATACTTCCTTTACTCATAATTTCTTATTCGTGTAAGAAGAAAACCGAGGGACCCTTGTTGAGGCCTTTGCTGATGACAATTAATGTTGCCGGGAATTACTTCAACCCGGTCCTGGGCGGTGTAATTTTCATTTCCGATCAGCAGGGAAGGGCTCTTTCCGATACGTTTTGTCCGGGTGATGGCAGTTACCGGTTTTACGGAAAGGCTGGGACCACAGCTCCTTCGCTGTTTGAGATCACTATCTTGAGGGCCGAACCTTTCTGGCATAGTTTTAATATCACTATTGAAACCTATACCTGCATCAATTCGTCGGAATGGACCCTGAAGGCATATCGCGCCGATACCGTGGGAAAGGTATATCCATCATATATCAACATTCCTGCCCATAACGATGCCATACTGGTCTCATCATCCGGATTTTCTAACCTGACTTCAAGCCTTGAGCCTATACCCATACCTTTATATACCAGTCCTGATGCCATTTATTTCGGGATCCCCACATCAGCAGGCACAAAATATAAATGGTTCAGCGGAATACAGGCTCATAGTTCTTACACTTTTGATCTTTCGAATCCTCTGCCGGCTGACAAAACAACGGTTTCATTTCCTGCTCCGGTTCAGTACTATGAATGCCGTGTACAGGGATTTCCGGATGGGAATTTTAACTCTCCTATCCCTTATATGGTGGATCAGCTGTTGGGTGACGGCAGCGTCACTAACAAAGCCGAGGTTTATTTTCCCCCCTCAAAATTCCAGGGATTTCACACCGATATCATGCTACAGGAGAGTTATACATCGAACCAGAACTGGTCGTATCATGTTGATGGCGGGATCCCAGCTTTGTTCAGGAAAATCGATGCCAGTCTAGTTTCTTTTACATCTACGAATACCAGTCTGCAACTGAAGGCATCGGGAGATATGGACGCGGTTTCAGGGACATGGCAGTTCCTGAGTCCTTTCCAGGGCATGGTTGAATGGACGGTTTACGCACCGGATACCGCGACAAGCCTGCAATTGCCCCATCTTGCTCCCGCTCTTTCAGGAATGTTCCCGTGGTTCAGCCGGGATTCCCTCACATTTGAGAAAGCTCAGCTGACCGACCTGGTAAATTGCAAGGGCTATGCCGGTCTGATCGACCGGCTGTTTAATCCTCTGAATCCTTCCAGCTTTGAGCGGCAGGAGGTCAGCAGTCTGAGTGGGTTCAATCCGCCGGGGAGCCGCCGTTTTACAGGAAGAACTTACCGCAACTCAGGATTGAGCCATCTTTAGCCAGTACCCTGTATACCAGAACACCATGTCCCGTATTTCCTGAAAGATCGACTTTCTGCAGGCGTGAATTCACTGTAGCTGACTTTAGTTTTCGGCCCATTATATCGTATATTTCGAGTTGCGAATAAAGGTAATCCCGGCAACGGCTGAAGTCGAAGGTGACACACATTCCTTCCCCATTGATCACCAGGATCTCCTGCCGGCCTAAGTTCTTATGCTCGGTCACCGGGGTGGTTATTTTCCAGAGATTGTAAAGTGTTTGGAGAGAATCTATGGGATCGACCGGGTACTGCCCGCTATAGTTCGTCGGATAGGCCATCCAAAGATCGCAGTATAGCGAATCAGGCGGATCGGTCATGTTCGCCACTCTGAGGAAGGACGACTGGGAGGAGGAGTTTTTCGGGGCACATCGCGTATCGGCGCCCACTACCTTGGCTCCCTGGAGAGCTGCCATCAGCCGGTCAGCCAGGGTACCTGTGGTATTCAAAAAGCGTGACTGCATCGAATCAAGGATCATCTGGCCCATAAGGATGTTGCCCTGAATAGAATAATAAATATGGTTAGTATCGTTCTTGTAATTCTGGCAGTTGATGCCGGTATAGGAAGCTGCACGGGGATGACCGCCGTTGTAATCGGCTATTCCGTACTGCCTGATGGTAGCGTTATTTCCTGCATCGTGGGCCACCAGCGAATCGATGATCTGCTGAGGCGGAAGCCCCATCATCATCCAATTATGAGCATGCTGTTGGTTCAAAGAGGTCCAGGAAGCCTGGGTGTGTATTACACCTATTCCCGGGATCACGTCGCTCAGAATCGCCGCACCGTGGGGATAGGTCGTCGAAGAACCCACACATGAGGCGCCGGCGCTGCCTACCTGTCCGGTAACCGAATCAATGGCTACAATTGAAAATGTATCCTGTGTAAAAGCTTTTCCGCCGGAAAGGACAAAAGCGGCTGGCAGCAATAACATTCTGACAAATTGTTTAATAATATAGTTCATATATTTCAGTTTTGATTGATTAGTCATGGTTTGATAAAGTTTACGATCTCCGCAATACGGCAAATTTAATAATATATCAAAGTTAAACATCATTCTTGTCAAACTCTTTGATTTATATAGATTCGAACCATGAGCCTCTCCTTAAATATCTGATTTACAGGGACTAAATCTATTTACAAGAGTATTACAACAGGATTACAATAAATCCCGGCCGGCCGGGATTACTTATATTTCCCGGAACAGATTCCTTAGAATGATTAAGGAATTATCCGATATAAAAGCCAAACAATAATTAAAACGTAGACCACATCATGAAGAAATTATTACAAGGTTGCCTGTTATACGCAGTAATTAGGCAATTGTAGGAGTGATGGTCTATGAAAGCATATTGGAAAGCATATTGGGTTTGCCTTTTTCTCCTTTGAGCCGGTTTATTTCATCCCTTAATTCCTGATTCTGTTTTAGCAACAGTTGATGTTGCTGAAGCAGGCTGTCGATCAAATTCAAGGCTTGAAATAATCCAGCACGCAAGGAAGCAATATCATTCAGCTCATTTGGATTTATATGCAGGATCGGATCCTTCATCGGCAGTTATTGTAAAAACAAAATTACAGGGTGCCTTTAGCAGGATCGAGGCCAAGAAAAAATAGTAATCAGTAAGTTGTTAACAGACTACCCTCATTTATTGAGAGGATACTAATCCCTTTAGAAAGGCCCTCATTTTCAGCCAATGAAAGCAAGTATATCAATAGAGAAGGCCGCAGTCATGCTGGGCATAACCCCGGAAGAACTTACCGCCTTTTGCGACCGTGACCACGGGCAGCGTTACCACCATCGTACCATCTATTCGGGCCGGATAAGGTTCTTTGCAGCCGATATAATCAGAATCACAAAACAGCTAACCCAACCTGTTAACGTATGCACGTTTGAATATATTGAATAATTTACATATATAACCCATTCCCATATGAGATTTGACACCTCCCTGATTCGCGCAGCCCACAATTTTCGACTCGTTTTCATTCGGTTGAGGTATGAGAGCATGATCTCCCGACAGCAGGTAATCTTCCTGGGGTATCTGATCGAGAATGGATTCGTGAAGGATTTTGCGGTCCGCTCTGTCATGACCAATGGACTGTCATGGGAACTGGCAAACCAGTATTTAAAGTACCTCAAAAAGATTGGCTATACGAGCAAGCAGGGGAGGTTGTGGTGCATTACAGACAGGGGGCAAGTGTACTATGCCACTTTCATGAAAGACCTCAATAGAAGCTGGGAGAAGCCGTTCTCGTGGAGGTGATGAGATGATTAATGGGCGGGCAATACACACCGACTACCTTCTGACGATTTTGGCTGACCACTTCAACCTTTTAATAATCAATGAATAGGGGGTCGCATTTACATCGGCCATGAGCGGACAATGTTACTATCTGTTCCATTGCTTTGCAAAAACATGAAGATTATGCCAGCGATAAGGATCTTTAGTGATTATCTTATCTTGCAATGCCCCATATTGTGAAACTCCGTCTTCGATGGTATTAAAATTTAATTCCTTCAAATTTAACCTGTATCCCCCTCCTTTGATTTTAGAAAACCATATGACTACAAAAGGAAAGGAGTGTTTTATGGAAAGTTTGAACGAAAAGACACCTATAGGAAAATCAACCCCCAGGCATTTTATATGACGAATATTGTTGTTCATAGTACCATCAATCATTATCATTCCAGGCCTTCCCGCCAACAAAAGATTTATGAACCTCTTCTCAGAATGGTTGTGCCTCAGTATCCCTTCAAACTCACCCCTAAAAATGTAATCCTGAGGAAGGAGCCAATTAAATGGTATTTTATCGAGATCGGGAATATTTCCTGGAGCTGATAAAATTGCAGGATTGAAACCATTCTGGTGCAACACATAGCCTATGCACATTGGGCCATAATGCATCCCGACCAATAGCAACCCTTTGTTTCTTGAAAGAATCTTTCTAATGTCATCAATACTAGTGAAATCATTGTGGTTCAAGCTTTTTTTATAAGCATTTGGAATTAGTGTCACCCAGATAAACATATCAACTTGTGCCAGACAATATCGAATAAAATGCTTTCGGATTCCTCGGTTTGGAATTATTCGTTTTAAATTATAAAACAGCTTCCATGATAAGATATTCTGGATTAAAAAAATTGGAAATAAGAGGCACGTAATAAACCCAATACAGATTAAATTCTTTGAAAAGAACTTAACAATGAAAAATTTAAGAAACGATATTATAAATAACCGTATATTTTTCATCACTCAACAATGCGATTTTGTTCCTTTAAAAAAAATGTCATCAAGGATCATCCCTTTATGAAATGGCATGATCGCATCATCCTGAATGACATAGGTGGCATCGAATGCATCTAATTTAATCCTGTCGTTTACCCAGGAAGAGACCTTTGTAGTCCGTCCAAATAGTTTCACATGGCGGTTAAAAGGATGATTTCCATATTCGTAATTATCCTTAAAACCTAGATATTTAACTATATCAGACACATGAACCATTTCCTTGGGATTTGTTATTCCATAAGGACGTACAGACCGTATAGTAACATTGAATATTGTTTTATGATATTTTTCTACAACCTTTAAAACAGGAGCAATTTGATGAATATTTTCAATCGTCGCTTGCACCCAAACGGGAATTGCTAATTTATATGCATTTTCAAGAGATTTAATGATATTGTCCATTACCTTGCCAGTTGTCGAATATCCTGCAATATGCAGGGGAAGAAATAAAAAATCCATTCCGCTGTCATGAAGGTTTTTCAAATAATGTTCATTTATTGTCTTCTGACCATTTGTCACCACACACAATCGCTTCACTGAGGTTTGTCTTTTTACTGCACTTAGTAAGGCTGGAAGATCTTTTCTGACAGTGGGTTCTCCGCCTGCGAGATTTACTGTTGGGCAATCTGCATCCTTCAAAATTTCCACCAGTCTGTCAATAGATCGATCGGCAGGAAGCAGATGATTATAGTTAGAATGTGAATAACAATATTTGCATTTTAAATTACATTGATAGGTCACAGGCAGGATTAAGTATTTCAGGTGAACGTATCCTTCATATTCATAGGCGGAACGAAAAAAATTTACATCTTTTTCGACTAATTCAGATTGTAATCCATGCTGAGGACAATTTGTTTCCAGAAGCATTCCTTCATCAGATTGCCAATAAACCCCTTTGATATCGTTTCCACATTGATGACATGTGGAAACTGTCTCTTTATAAAATTCTCTCATATTCTTTGTAATCTGATTTCCTGGCTGAATGAAATATCTAAGAGAAATCCTTCACAATTTGAAACATCAGACCATGTACTCCTCAATATTCTTTCGATGATTACCTGCATTACACCGGCATGAGTAACAAGAATAACTTTCTGATTTTCCCTGTCTCCTATTAGTTGTCTATAAAATTTCGTAATTCTCAATTCAAAATCCTCATACTTTTCAATTTCAGGAATTTGGATTGTACGAATATCGGTTTTTTTTTCAACAAGCAATCGTTTCAAACGATAAAAGGAATGGCCCTGGGCTACTCCATAACATCGTTCACCTATTCCTTTTTCAATAAGAATTCTGCATGGAGGTATTTCGGCAGCAAGAATGTTGGTCGTCTCTACTGCTCTTTTAAGATTACTTGAATAAATCCGATCAAACTTTCCAAATATCAGTAGTTTTCGCCCAAGTTCTTTAGCCTGCCTTTTTCCGACCTTTGTTAAATGGCCCTGCATTTGTCCCTGAACCACTCTACCTGCGTTTTGTATTGTTTCTGCATGTCGCACTAATACTATGATCATAGGTAAAAATCCTTTATTTAGTTGAACAGAAACAAACCTTCGACAAAAACAAAAAGACGATTAATCTTCAGTCAATATTTCTGATTTATTTTACGCATATTATAGCATTGTGACTGGCTTTTCCAGTATAACTGTAAATATCACTTTTTATTTCTCACAGCCTTTATTGCTGCCCGGATATTCAGTTCAGGGGTGTTAATGTGCAGCCCACAATCGGCCCCCAGGATGAAGGGGAGGTTTTTCATGGTATCGCAAATAGTCTTAGATTGTTTGAATATATCTTGTGGAGTTTTATTGACAAAAAGATTTTCACGCTCCAATCCTCCG
>Ga0194062_1000453_pt1 | contig 17185 bp, 14 predicted proteins | sample SepL2225m_MetaG_FD_155481 | JGI IMG/M metagenome (GOLD analysis project Ga0194062, IMG submission 155481) | Anoxic zone freshwater microbial communities from boreal shield lake in IISD Experimental Lakes Area, Ontario, Canada - Sep2016-L224-25m | ecosystem: Environmental > Aquatic > Freshwater >... | reverse complement strand
TTGCTTTACAGCCATTAGCCGAGTAACAACCCTGTGCCTGGGTGGTATCAGTAGGAGTGGCGGCACCGTTCATGGTTAAAGTGCCATTCGTGGGGGCTTGATAGCTTTTAAGCCAGTAACCCGCCCCGACAGTCAGTGGTAAATTAGACGATAACAAAGGCTGATAAGCAGGCACTGCGCCCACAGTTCTATTTTCAATAATCCAGCCGATACCCGCTGACGCATAGTTTGCTGTGCTTAGATTGGACGGCGTACCGGTACCCAACACACCTGCTATCGTGCCTGTAGCGGGTACACAAGGCAATGCCAGCATTTGCCAGAGGGCACCCACGCCGCCCGTGCCGGTGGTTAGAGGCACACCGGGGCCGCAGTCGGTGTAACTAAAAAGTGAATTGGCCGCATTGGTACCGGCTGGTGTCGTTACCACCACACTTGCAACTCCGGTAGCATGTGCGGGTGTGGACGCAGTCAGGGATGTATCAGATACCACGTTGACCTGGGTTGCTGCTGCGCCACCCAGACTAACTGCCGTCGCACCTGTGAAACTGGTACCAGTTAGAGTCACTTTTGTTCCACCTGCTGTGCCGCCATATGCAGGGTTGACAGCGCTTATTGTAGGAGCATCAAAGGCTGGAGAGGTTGTGACTGCGCCAATACCACTAGCCGAGTTGCCCACTGCCACAAACAGGCCGTTGCCGTAAGTGACACTATTCCAATTGTTATTAGCCGCCAAGAGCTGACTAGTCCAAGTGATACCATCAGGGCTGGTCATGACCTGATTGCCAGAGAAAGACACTGCCACAAACAGGCCGTTGCCGTAAGTGATTCCATTCCAAGTGTAATTGGCAGCTGCGGCCTGACTGGCACGGCTGGTCCAAGTGATACCATCAGGGCTGGTCATGACCGCCCCGCCGCCAGAGTTACCCACCGTCACAAACAGGCCGTTGCCATAAGTGACAGAGGACCAATAACCACCGACAAATGGAGTCCCAAGAGTCCAGGCGATACCATCAGGGCTGGTCATGACCAGGTTGCTGCTGCCAGAGGTCGCCACCGCCACAAACAGGCCGTTGCCGTAAGTGACACTACTCCAACCATTAGCGGTTGATGTGGTCTGGAGGGTCCACGTGACACCATCTGGACTAGTCATGACATTGTTGCCGATGCCAGAGTAACCCACCGTCACAAACAGGCCGTTCCCGTAAGTGACAGCAGACCAATAATTACCAGCCGATTCATTCCTGCTAGTCCAAGTGATGCCATCAGGACTAGTCATAACCTCGCCGCTGTAGGTGGTGTTATTGGTACCCACCGCCACAAACAGGCCGTTGCCGTAAGTGATACTATTCCAAGTGTAATCGGCCGCTGAGGTCCGGCTAGTCCAGGTGATACCATCAGGGCTGGTCATGACTCGGTTGCCGGTGCCAGAGCTAGCCACCGCCACAAATAGGCCGTTGCCGTAAGTGACGCTATTCCAAGCGTTATCGGCCGCTGAGGTCCGGCTGGTCCAAATGGTTCCACCGGTTGCATGAACTGATGAAGACCCCATCAGGATCAGAATCAGGATCAAGCCAATAAGCGACGGTAGCAGGGTGATATGCCTGCGTAAACTAAATTGATTAACGTGCTGCATAATATGACCTCTGTCCGGTGTCAGACTTTTTGGTTATTAAGGAAAGCGCTAAAGTTAAACAGATTGCATTTTCTTTGGCACTTTTTTTCGGGAATAAGTGTATTTTATAAACCCTATAAAAGATAGATTTTAATTTGTTATATCAAGCAGATGAAATTAGAGGCATTTAAAAATGAGTTTTGGAAATCAATAACAATTTAAATGCGTCAACTGATGCTTGCATCAATTACTTATCATATAATGCCAACTTCAGTTTTTAAGTTTACCTTTGGAGTTATCATGAAGAAAGTTATGTTTGTTGGCTCAATCGCTTTATTTTTGTTCTCAGCGCTTGCCAATGCTCACGGTCCAGTACGTCAAAAGACCGAAGAACAAATTACTATTAATGCACCCGCTGATAAAGTATGGGACATTATTAAAAATTTTGGTGATATGTCTTGGCACCCAGATATTTTTAACACCACGGTCAATGGTGGAAACGTTAAAGGTGCAACACGTGTATTGACCTTAAAAGACGGTGGCACTATCACCGAAGAATTAAAAAAATATGATGAAGCCAAGAAGACTTATGCTTATAAAATCACTGACATTAGTACAGCAAAAACCATTGTACATGCCGGTGTTGAAGAAAAGGTGCCAGCGCTGCCAGTTGATAACTATTCAGCCAGCATAGAAGTCGAAGCAAAAGGAGATACCTCAGTGGTTTCATGGACTGCAGGTTACTACCGTGCTTATACCAATAACAATCCCCCAGTTGAAATGAACGAAGAAACTGCGAATGCTGCGGTAGGCGCAGTTATTAAAACAGGTTTGTTCAACTTGAAGTCTTTGGCTGAAAAGTAGGATTGATCGGGTGTTTTTATGTAAATACCCTGTTGTAGCGATGTTGATCGCTACAACTTTTTTTGTAGGCCCCTTAGCGGCTGCACCTTTTGCTTATATCAGTAATCAGCTGGGTAATAGTGTCTCTATTATTGATACTGAGCTGGGAAAAGTCGTTGATACCATCAGTGTGCAGGGTAAACCTGCAGGTGTCGCAGTCGCACCGGCAGGTGATAAAGTTTATATCAGCACTCCAGAAGCCAAAGGCTTTGCTGTTTTAGACGTTAAAAAAAGAACTATTATTGCAGAAGTGCCGGTGAGTGAGGGGGCTTTGGGAATCGCTGTGGGTACAGATGGTAAGCGAATCTATGTTGCTGACTGGTACAACAATAAAGTGGATGTTGTGGATGCTGATAGCTTTAAGATTATTAAAACTATCGCAGTCGGTAAATCGCCTTCTGGCTTGATTGTCAGTCCCGATAATCATTGGTTGTATGTTGCCAATAGACTCAGCGATTCAGTTTCCAAGATTGACCTGTCTACCTTAACTGTGAATAAGACCACGCTCGTGGGTTCTCATCCTTTTGGCTTGACCATTGATAGTCGAGGTGAGCGTATTTATGTTGCCAATGTAAAAAGTGATGATGTAACCGTTTTGGAAGCAAGGCGATTATCACTTATTGCGACGGTTAAGGTCAGTACTTTGCCTTACGCTACTGCTTTAGCAATCAATGATTCACGTTTATTGGTGACGAATCAGGATGATGGATCTGTTTCAGTGATTGATACGGCAACATTAAAAGAAATTGCTTTAATTGAGGTAGGTAGTAAACCTGAGGGTATTAATACTCACCCTGATGATCGGCATGTTTATGTGGCTAACTGGTTTGATAATACCGTATCAGTGATTGATGCCAAAGTGCTTAAAGTGGTTGAGACAATTAAAACAGGTCAAGGGAGTCGAGCGTTTGGACAGTTTTTTGGTAAGTGATTAAGTTTGCATATTCAAAACTATACGCTATTCTAACCACCTGTTTGATATTAAGAGACCTGGCTTTTTTGCCAGTTGGGTCATTGTGATAGACTGCTAATCAATTTTAATTACGTGAGAATGAAATGGCTGAAACTGTAGACGAATTAACAGTGACCTATGAGGATGGCGGCGTTGAGACTGTTAAAGAGCTTGACAAGAAAGTTCTGACTAAAGGCGCGTGGGCCACAGTGATGTATCGCTATAGGGACTGGAACCGTGCCAAAGAAGAGTATGGTCCTGATAAATACACCATTCGTCGCTATCAAAAGCGCAATGGAGAGTATCAACAAAAATCAAAATTTAATATATCCAGTAAAGATCAGGCAAAAAGTATTATTGCTGCATTAGAAGAATGGGTCGATAAGGACGATTAGTCAGTTGGGCGATTAAAATACAGGTGTAGATTATAATAATAAAGCGGTGTTTGATGTAGTTAATTCACCGCACAGGGGGAGTTAGTTATGCAAGCGCAACGCGGATTTTTTATTCAATTCTTACGGTTGGCTGGGCCTTTTTGGCATTCCGAAAATAAAGCCATTATTCGCCAACAAACCTTATTTTTAATTGCTCTTACTATCTTACAGATGGCGCTTGCGGTGATTGTAACCCAATGGAGTGCGGCGTTATTTGATGCGATTGAACAACGCTCCATGTCTGGATTATTCACTCAGATTGGCTACCTCATTTTGATCTTTGTCGCCAGTATGGTCGTTACTTCGGTACACTTAAAAGTTAAGCGGAGTTTGCAAATCGGTTGGCGGGCCTGGCTAACAGAGCGCGTTATTGGTCAATGGATGAATAAAGGTCGTCATTATCAAGTTACGCATATTCAAACATCGGAGCATGATAATCCAGATGGTCGAATAGCTGAAGATATTCGGATTTCCACGGATGAAGCGATTACTTTATCTCATTCTTTATTTTATAGTTTGTTGCTGCTGATAAGCTTTACTGAAATACTTTGGCATCTTTCTGGCAAGGTGATCCTGGATTTAGGTTTGTTTAGCTTTCCTGTATATGGTTATCTGGTATGGATTGCGGTTATTTATTCTTCTGCAGCTTCAGTATTAGGCTGGTTGATTGGTAAGCCTTTGACGATAGCCACGAATGCAATGCAAACGGTTGAAGCTAATTTTAGATTTGGCTTGGTAAAAGCCCGAGAACATTCTCAAGCTATAGCCCTTATTCATGGCGAGAGCAACGAGCAAAAGAGGTTTCAGGTTTTTTTTCAAGAAATTATTAACGTTTATAATCACCAGACTAATGCCTGGTCAAATATACTCGTTTTCAATTCAGGTTATTCAGTGTTGTCAATGGCATTCCCCGTTCTTATCGCGGCCCCACGATATATCCTTGGAAATATTACCTTGGGCGCGTTAATGCAATCAGTGCAGGCTTTTCAACAAATGTCCAGCGCATTGTCTTGGCCAGCGAATAATATGGCGGCCATTGCACAATGGCGGGCTTCTGTGGAACGAGTTATCAGTTTAGTTAATGCTTTAAATGAATTAGAGTTAGAGATTAATCGTCCAGATCCACAAAGAATTCTGATAGAAAAACCTGAACAGAATGCTTTGGTGTTCAATAATTTAAGCATCGCCAAGCTGAGTGGTGAAGTTCTAGTGTCGGGTATTAATGAAAGAATTCGCCAAGGCGAGCATTTATTAATTAAAGGGGATACCGCGTCGGGCTCAAAACTGTTTAAAGCCATTGCAGGTCTTTGGCCTTGGGGGTCTGGAAGTATTGAGTTGCCAGATGGTGAGCCCATGTTTTTTATGTCGCCAAGACCCTACTTGCCTGATGGGACATTACGCGCTGCAATTTGTTATCCTTGTTTGCCAGAAGGATGCAGTTTGGCATCATTGGATGATTTGTTTAATTTAGCAGGTGTTGGGGATTTGCTAGGGCAACTTGAACAAGTTGATGCATGGGATAAGGTGCTGACTCGCGAACAACAACAGCGTTTAGGATTAGTTCGTTTATTGTTATACGCGCCTAAATGGGTATTGATAGAAGAAGCTTTTGACTCATTAAGTCCTGATGGAGAAGAGAGTATGTTACGTTTGATTTGTCAGCAATTACCTGATGCAACTTTAATAATTCTTTCAAACCAACCGACTGCTGAAATATTTCATTCTCGATACCTCACTTTATGATTAGGTATCTAAAATAAATTAAGTTCTATGGGTTCAAGTCTAAAGAAGACATGCGAAAAAAAGCTTCGGGGTGTTAATTTAGGTGGCTGGCTGGTGCTTGAAAAATGGATGACACCCAGTCTTTTTCAGGGTTTGCAAGCGCTGGATGAAACATCCTATTGTGTAGAGTTAGGTCAGCAGGCCCAACAGTCGTTAAAAGCCCATTGGAATACCTTTATTACGGCAGAAGATTTTGCCTGGCTTGCTGAAACTGGTATTAACGCAGTCAGGATTCCCATCGGTCATTGGATCTTTGGAGCAGGTTATCCCTATCATCCTGCTTACGGTGAGTCATTAAGCCCCTATGTGGAAGGGGGGATTGAGATACTTGATCAAGCCTTTGATTGGGCGGAACAGTATCACTTGCAAGTTGTATTAGATTTACATGCCGCACCGGGATGTCAGAACGGTTTTGATAATGGAGGTATTCAAAATGTCTGTGATTGGCCTAAAAAAGACAGTTATATTAATTATTCATTGGAAGTATTAGAACGACTCGCTGAGCGATATCACTATCGTTCTGTTTTGCATGCGATTGAAGTATTAAATGAGCCACGCTGGGATATTGATACCAGCGTATTAAAATCTTATACCACCGATGCTTATCATCGTATTCAACGCTACTGCAAAGCGGATCAAGTCGCTATTGTCTTTCATGATGGGTTCCGGTCATTTCATGAATATGATGGCTTTTTACAAGAACCCGAATACAGCCATGTTATATTCGATATTCATCGTTATCAGTGCTTTGAGCCTAATGATCAGGACGCTGATATTTATACCCATATTGCACATTCTGTGATTGAATGGAAGCAAGAAGCTGATGATATTATCGAAAACCTGGGTCATTCAACTTATGTCGGTGAATGGAGCTTAGGCCTGGATTTGAAAATGGAAACGCATTGGCTGCAAGGTTCTTTTGACTACTCCTTGCAAACTATCGATCAGTTTCAACGAGACCTTTTTTACAAAGGCTATGCCGCAGCACAGTTACTAACCTTTGAAAAATACCTGGGATGGTTTTTCTGGAGTTATAAGACTGAAACTATGCCGCAATGGAGTTTTCGTGATTGCGTGGAGAAAGGCTGGCTGCCTGATCGTTTTTGAACTAGGTTTTGGTGAAGATTAAATCCCAAACACCGTGGCCTAAGCGGATTCCCCTCTGCTCAAATTTGGTCAGTGGGCGGTATTCCGGGCAGGGGCAATAGTCATGTGTTGGGCTGGTATTGCTTAGGCCCGCATCTGCTGATAATACAGCCAGCATCGACTCAGCATAATCCTGCCAGTCAGTTGCGGCATGGAAATAGCCACCGGTTTTTAATTTCTTGTTTAATAACTCAACAAAGCTGGGTCTAACGATACGTCTTTTATGATGCTTCTTTTTGTGCCAAGGATCAGGAAAGAAGAGGTGTAGACCCGCCAGGCTATGATCAGGCAGTTTATGTTCCAGAATATCAATGGCATCGTGACAATAGATTCTGACATTACTGATATTTTGTTCATTCAATAATATCAGTAAATGACCCACGCCCGGTTTATGTACTTCAATGCCAATATAATCGTTGTCTGGATTAGCAGCGGCCATTTTAGCCAGACTATCGCCATTACCAAACCCTATCTCAAGAAAGAGAGGCGCTTCACGACCAAATACCTGGGTAAAATCATAATCCAGTTTAGGGTCCAGACAAAACGTATCCCAATGATTATCTATCGCCTGTTGCTGGCCGGGTGTGAGGCGTCCTTGCCTTCGGATAAAGCTGCGAATCCTTTGCGGCAGAGTTTGTTCAGCATCGCTCATGCAGGTTTAAAAAAACAGACCATCGATAGGTGAAGAAGCAGAGGCAAAACGTTTTCTAGGCATACGACCTGCTAAAAAGGCTTCTCGACCGGCTTCAATACCTTTACGCATCGCTGAGGCCATGAGTATCGGGTTTTTTGCTTCAGCAATCGCAGTATTCATCAGTACACCGGCACAGCCTAATTCCATTGCAATAGCCGCATCAGAGGCAGTGCCAACGCCCGCATCAACTAAAATAGGTACATTGGCATTTTCTATAATCGTTAAAATATTATAAGGATTACGGATGCCTAAACCTGAACCGATGGGAGCTGCCAAGGGCATGACCGCAATACAGCCAATGTCTTCCAATTTTTTTGCGGCGATAGGATCGTCATTGGTATAAACCATCACATCAAAGCCATCTTTAACCAATAGTTTAGCGGCGGCATAGGTTTCTTCGACATCAGGAAACAGTGTTTTCTGATCAGCCAAGACTTCTAGTTTAACTAACTTATGTCCACCCAATAACTCACGACCCAAACGGCAGGTTCTTACCGCATCTTCTGCGGTATAGCAGCCGGCAGTGTTGGGTAATATAGTGTATTTATCGGGCGAAATAACATCCAGTAAATTGGGCTCACCCGGGTTTTGACCAATATTAGTACGTCGAATAGCCACCGTGACAATTTGAGCGCCACTGGCTTCTATCGCTAAACGGGTTTCTTCAAGATCTTTATATTTTCCTGTCCCAACCAATAATCTTGAGTAGTAAGTAGTTCCGGCAAGAACGAAAGTATCTTCTTGACCACCGCCAATCGCGTGAACAATTTCTAAAGCATCTTGAGCGTGTAACATTTGGGTGCTGTGTTGTTGGAAGGGTAATATTTCTTTATTTAACTCAACGGCAATCTTTTTTCCAGTGAGTCCCAGGCTGTCAATAACGCTTGCAACAGTGATATTTTCAGCATATTCCTGTGCTTCACCATTAACATAAACAATCATTAGTTTGAACTCCCTTTGGTATTAATGTGTCTTCGTGTTTTAACGGCTGCAGCCAGATTTCTTAATAGAGGTGCTGTGTCTTCCCAAGATAAGCAGGCATCAGTAATGCTTTGCCCATAGGTTAATTCCTGACCTTCAATAACATCCTGATTACCGGCTTTTAAGTGGCTTTCAATCATAACGCCCATCACCCTATAATCACCGTTAGCAATTTGATTGCAAACGTCATGACCCACGATGAGTTGTCGTTGGCACTGTTTTAAACTATTTGCATGGCTAAAATCGATCATGATATTAGGTTTTAAACCCGCTTCTATCAAGCCTTCAGCCACTTGTTCAACACTCACAGCATCATAGTTAGGACGGCCATTGCCACCTCTTAAGATAATATGTACGTCTTCATTGCCTGTTGTTGAGAAAATGGCCGAATGTCCGGCTTTAGTCAACGATAAGAAATGATGTGGGCTCATGGCTGCTCTGATGGCATCAATAGCAATTTTGATGGTGCCATCTGTTGAGTTTTTAAAGCCGATGGGGCAGGAAACACCGGAGGCCAGTTCTCTATGGCCCTGGCTTTCTGTCGTTCTAGCGCCAATAGCACCCCAAGCAATCAGATCAGACACATATTGCGGTGAAATCAAGTCCAGATATTCAGTGGCGGCAGGGACGCCCAATGTATTGATATCAAGTAACACCTGTCTGGCTATCCGCAAGCCTTTATTGATATTAAAGCTTGAGTCAAGATCGGGATCATTAATCAAACCTTTCCAGCCCACAGTAGTACGTGGTTTTTCAAAATAAACCCGCATAACAATAATCAGCTCATCTTTTAGCTCATCTTTAATGGCCTTTAAACGACCCGCATATTCGAGTGCTGCTTTGGTATCATGAATTGAACAAGGGCCAACGACGACCAGCAAGCGATCATCTTCACCATTTAACAGCTTATGAATTTCTGCTCTTGCAGCCAGTGTGGTTTGTGCTGCTTCCTCGCTGATTGGCGTTTCATCGTGGACTTGAGCAGGTGGAATGACTTCTTCAATACCACAAATTCTCAAGTCATCAGTGTTATATTTAGTTTGCATGCTAGCTACCAAGCTGTTGCTGTCACAACAATGATTGTTAAATCAGAGCATTTTAACTGTTTTCGGGAGTTTCTTGTGAGTTTTTGCTATTAAATTGCTTGGGTCGTCTTTTCAAGGGTTAAAAAACTGTAGCTGAATGACGTGCTGTTATCATCATTAATGTCTTCTCTAGCGATTTCTTGCCATTCATTCAGGTCGATTTCAGGAAAATAAGTGTCGCCGTCAAAGTCTTGATTAATGAGGGTTAGGTACAGTTTATCAGCCAGGGGTAATAGGGTCTGATAGAGATCAGAACCGCCAATAACAAACAGCTCAGGGGTTAGTCCACTGGCTGTTTGTAATGCGGTCTCAAGACTATTAAAAACCAGGCAGCCCGCTTGCTGGTAGTCCGTATTTCTGCTGATGATCATATTGGTACGCCCCGGCAATGGTCTACCAATAGATTCATAGGTCTTTCTACCCATTAAAATAGGCGAGCCCAGGGTGATTTGCTTAAACTTTTTAAGATCAGCTGATAAGTGCCAGGGCATTTTATTATTTAGGCCGATCACTCGATTACTCGCCATAGCGACGATAAGAGATATTTTCATTTTCTTCAAGGGAGTGCTTTGATATTCTGTAACTATTAGCAGTTTAAAATAGCATATTAAAATTAGTCTATGAAAAATATCTTGCTTGTATGTATCGGTGGCACTATTAATACGACGACTAGATTTGCTTGGCTATAATTTGAATGACTGTAACACTGATTAATTGTTATATTGGGTAATCGGCAATTTATTACTAAATAATCTATAAGATACGCTCATTCATGAACATTGAAGCATTAGAAAATAATCTCAAAGCACTGGTAACACATATTAATCGGGATAATTTCATTTATGATTTGTTAACAGCTTATGAGTTGCCCAAGGCTTCTGTGACCCGCTTACAAAAAGGTGATTACAATCTTTCTAAAGTTCAAGGTGAAATTTTATGGAAGAAGAAGCTGTTTTTCAAACAAGAAACCACCCTTGATTTACATCAGAGTATTGACCAACTCAGTGCAAGCTCTGCTATTACCAAACAACAACCACGATTTATTATAGTCACTGATTTTGTCACCTTGTTAGCTGTTGATACAAAAACGAGTGACAGTCTTGATATTTTACTGACTGATTTATGCAAACATTATGATTTCTTTTTGCCGTGGGCAGGCTTAGAAAAGACCCAGTTCCAAAGCGAGAATCCAGCCGATGTTAAAGCGGCTGAACGCATGGGGCGCTTGTACGACATTATTTTAGAAGACAATCCTACCGAACAAAAAAACGAGTTACACGCACTCAATATTTTTCTTTCACGATTGTTGTTTTGTTTCTTTGCTGAAGATACGGGCATTTTTCAAGATAATCAATTTACAAATGCCATTGCCTCTCATACGGCACCAGATGGCAGTGACTTACAAGCCTATTTGCACAAGTTATTTGCCGTTCTTAATGCGAGTGATAGAACAGACTATCCACAATTTCTACAAGACTTTCCTTATGTCAATGGTGGCTTGTTTGCAGATGATTACCCTTTGCCTCGCTTTAGCGCCCGATCAAGAAAGATTATTATTGAATGTGGTGGGCTGAACTGGAAGTCAATCAATCCAGATATTTTTGGCTCGATGATTCAAGCGGTGGTGCATAACGATCAGCGCAGTAGTATGGGGATGCATTACACTTCAGTGACTAATATCATGAAAGTGATAGAACCATTGTTCCTTAATGAATTGTATGAAGCAGTTGAAAAAGCCGAAGAGGATGAGAAAAAGCTCACTAAACTGTTAGGGCGACTCTATAACTTACGTATTTTTGATCCAGCTTGTGGTTCAGGTAATTTTTTAATTATTGCCTATAAAGAGTTGTGTAAGTTGGAAATGGAAATATTCCGGCAATTGCAGCAGATTAACGCAGCAAACTGGGGACATGCTGTTTCAGGCTTAAATCTTAATCAGTTTTACGGTATTGAGTTAGATGATTTTGCGCATCAAACGGCAAAGCTTTCTTTATGGCTAACAAAACATCAAATGAATCTGGTCTTTAAGGACATCTTTGGAGAAACACGCCCCACGCTACCCTTGCAAGACGCTGGTAACATTGTTTGTGGTAATGCTACACGATTAGACTGGGAGGTAGTTTGTCCGAAAGTGGATTTAAAAGGGAGTGCTTATGAGGTTTATATTCTGGGTAATCCACCTTATTTGGGTTTTTCAATGCAAGGAAAGCATCAAAAAGAAGATATGAAAATAACCTGGGGTGGTACAACAAAACTCGATTACATAAGCATTTGGTTTTTAAAAGCAGGGCGTTATATTAAATCTAATGATTTTCGCTTTGCATTCGTAACAACAAATTCTATTAATCAGGGTGAGCAGGTTGCATTACTTTGGCCAAAAATATACAGCATGGAATTAGAAATTATTTTTGTTCATACCTCTTTTAAGTGGATTAATAATGCTAAGGGTAATGCAGGCGTTACATGCGCTATAGTTGGTGTTGCGGTATGTAAAAATAGTAAAAAAACTATATATACTGATGGTTCTAGCAGAACTGTTAATTCGATAAGTCCTTATTTGACAGCAGGTAATACCAGTATTGTTACCAAACGTAATTTGGCTATTTCTTTAAAATCACCACTTGTACTTGGGAATATGCCAAAAGACGGTGGAAATTTAATTTTATCCACTGATGAAAAAAATAATTTACTTAGAGAGGCACCTGAGGCATTTAAATTTTTAAAAGTTTATCTGGGTTCAAAAGAATTTATTCGTGGCGAGAAAAGATGTTGCTTATGGATTGAAGATCTTGATCTCTTAGATGCATTAAACATACATGAAATAAAAAATAGGATTGATAATGTAGCTAAAATGCGCTTAGCCAGTAAGAAAGAAGGGACTCAACGATATGCAGATCAGTCTCATCGTTTTGTTGAGATTAGGCATCAGAATTCAAATGCAATTATAATTCCTAGGGTTTCGTCTGAGCAAAGAAACTATATTCCAATTGGATTTATTGATGAGAATGTAGTTGTTGGTGAAGCGTATGTAATTTATTCACCAGATCCATACATTTTTGCCATTATTTCATCAAGAATGCACATGACTTGGGTGCGCACCGTTGCTGGACGTTTAAAAACAGATTACCGTTATTCATCATCACTTTGCTACAACACCTTCCCCTTTCCTGACATCAATGACGAACAAAAACGTCAATTAGAACAGCATGTTTTTAATGTTCTTGATGAACGTGAACAACATTCTGAAAAAACCATGGCACAACTTTACGACCCCGATAAAATGCCTGCCGGTTTACGAAAAGCACATCATGAAATGGATTTAGCTGTTGAGCAATGTTATCGTCCACAGCCATTTAAATCGGATGAAGAGCGCTTAGAGTATTTATTTAAGCTCTATGAAAAGATGATCGCGGCAGAGGTTCACTAAGCATGGATTATCATTTTGAATGGGACCCTGTTAAAGCCAAAAGCAATTTACAAAAGCATGGTGTCAGCTTTGAAGAAGCCGCAGAAGTCTTCTTAGATCCTTTACAATTATCCTTACCAGATAATCAAACGGTTAGCTCAGAAGAGCGGTGGATTACTTTAGGAAATACCAAGTCAAATAAGCTGCAATTAGTCGTGCATACCTTCATGACTTATCACGAAGATCAAATCACTATCCGGATTATTTCAGCAAGACCTGCCACTCGACATGAACAAAAACACTATGAGGATTCATAATGAAAGACGAATATGATTTTTCCAATGCAGAACGGGGACGTTTTTATCACGCTGATGCGCAATTAAATATTCCGGTTTATTTAGATCAAGATGTAGAAAGCTGGTTTGCAGAAAAAGCGAAACTTAAAGGCGTTAATCTGCAATCATTAATTAATGAGCTGTTGCGTAAAGATATTTCTTTAATACAGGAAGTCACCGGTAAAGGATAGTAATGCCTAATCTTGTTGATGTGAGCTACGCGCAAACCGGACAAAGTACAGCAACTAATAACATGGGTATGCGAGAGATGCAGGCTCGCGCTTATGAAGAGCGCAATGCCCAGTACTTGTTATTAAAAGCCCCGCCGGCCTCTGGAAAGTCACGGGCGTTGATGTTTTTGGGTTTAGATAAGCTGTTTAATCAAGGTTTAAAAAAAGTCATAGTGGCGGTTCCTGAAAGAGCTATTGGCGCCTCTTTTGATTGCACTGACCTTACTCAGGAAGGTTTCTTTGCCGATTGGCGTTTTAATAATGATTATAATCTGTGCACACCAGGTGGTGATAAAAGCAAGGTAGGGGCTTTCAAAAGATTCTTGGAGGATGCCAATGAAACCATTTTGATTTGTACGCACGCTACCTTACGTTTTGCCTTTGATGCTGTTGATGAGTCGGTGTTTAACAATACACTGTTAGCGATTGATGAGTTTCATCATGTTTCGGCGGATGGAAATAATCGCTTGGGCGAAGTGCTACGCTCAGTGATCAATAATACCAGCGCTCATATTATTGCAATGACAGGTTCTTACTTTCGTGGCGATAGTGTGCCGGTGTTATTACCAGAAGATGAAGCACGCTTTACTAAAGTGACCTATAACTATTATCAGCAATTGAATGGGTATACCTATTTAAAAACTTTGGGTATAGGCTATCATTTTTATCAAGGCCGTTATTTAAGCGCTATTAGTGAAGTACTCGATACCGATAAGAAAACCATTCTACATATACCCAATGTTAACGCCGGTGAATCAACCAAGTTAAAGCATAATGAAGTGGATTTTATACTGGATAGTATTGGCACGGTCACGCATCAGGATTCTGAAACAGGGATTATTTTTGTTAAGCGTAAACTGGATGGCAAAGTGATTAAAGTTGCGGATTTAGTTAATGATACGCCTAAAGAGCGGGACAAAATCGTTGCTTATTTGCGGCAAATGAAATCTGTTGATGATATGGATTTAATTATTGCTTTAGGTATGGCAAAAGAAGGATTTGATTGGCCTTTTTGTGAACATGCCCTCACGGTAGGATATAGGGGTTCGCTGACTGAAATTATTCAAATCATTGGGCGTGCGACGCGTGATAGCATCAATAAGACCCACGCCCAATTTACTAACTTAATAGCTCAACCTGATGCGGCTGATGATCAAGTTAAGTTGTCAGTAAATAATATGCTTAAGGCCATTACAGTTTCATTATTGATGGAACAGGTATTAGCGCCTAATTTTAACTTTAAAACTAAACGTTTTGATGACGAAGAGGATGAAAAAGGCGTTATCAAAATACGTGGCTTTAAAGAACCCAGTTCAAAGCGAGTTAAAGAAATTGTTGAGTCTGATCTTAATGATTTAAAAGCGGCTATTTTACAAGATCCAAAAATCCTTCAAGCATTACCCGGTGAGTTTATTGATCCTGAAGTCATTAATAAAGTCATGATTCCGAAAATAATCCAAACCAAATATCCAGATCTGAGTGCAGAAGAGATAGAAGAAATAAGACAGCATGTGGTCGCTGATTCGGTCATTAAAAATGGTGAAATTAAAGAAGTGGGTAACAAGCGCTTTGTGCGTATGGCGGGTAAGTTTGTCAATATAGACGATTTACATATTGATTTGATTGATCAGGTCAATCCCTTTCAAAAAGCGTTTGAAGTTTTATCAAAATCAGTAACGGCAAAGTTGTTAAAGGTTATCCAAGAAACCATTGATGCCGGACGCATTAAGATGACTGATGAGGAAGCCGTGATTTTGTATAGAGATAAGATGAGTGCGTTCGTAAAAACCCATTCAAGAGAACCTAATATTAATTCTACTGACCCTTTAGAAAGGCGAATGGCAGAAGCGTTGATTTATCTTAGAAATAAAAAACGTCAACAAGCAACTGGAAGCGGCATGTGATCGACTTTGAGAAAGAGTTGGCGACTATCTTGCAGAATGATCCTTTGGGCTTATTAAATATAAAGCCAAAAGTATCCTCCTCAGTTACGATGGATGAACGTTTGCTTTCTTCATTTGAAGAAATTAATACCTTTGTAAAAGAGCGAGGTAAACAGCCTGAGCTCTCTCAAGATATCCATGAGCGTAAGCTGTATAGCCGTTTAAAGGGCTTGCGTGAAAGTCCTGAAAAAGTAGCTGTATTAATAGGGTTGGATGTCTTTAATTTATTTTCTAGCGAGAAAATGCCCATTGTTAAAGAAATCAATACGATTGATGATGTTTTGCTTGATGATGTGCTTGGCTTACTGGGTGACAGCTTTTTGAAGGAAGATAATCCCAATGATATTTTTAAGCTTAAAAACATCCCTAAAACATTAGAAATGCCTGAGCAGATTGCTCGCAGGACGCCTTGTCAGGATTTTGATTTGTACGAGCCCCTTTTTAAACAATGCCATCGTGATTTAGTGGCTGGAGAAAATGAACTCAGACCCTTTACCGGTGAACAACAAATAGAGATCGGTCATTTCTTTATTCTTCATGGCATTATGGTGTACGTTGCTGAGGTGGGAAATAAAGAAAAGAAGCGGGGTAAAGTCAATGCCCGGTTACGTTGTATTTTTGAGAACGGTACTGAGTCTAATATGTTGCTGCGCTCTTTAGCAACTGAACTTTACAAGGATGAGGGTGGCCGACGTGTTTTAAAGCCAGGTGAAGAGTTACTCTCTGAGTATGAACAAGTTTCATCAGTTGATAAGCCAACGGGCTATATTTATATCCTGAAATCTTTAAGTAACGATGACAAAATCAAAGCGATTGAAAACTTATATAAGATTGGTTTCTCTACTCAACCTGTCCAACAACGCATTAAAAACGCGATACAAGAGCCAACCTATTTAATGGCGGATGTGAAATTGTTGAGTGAGTTTCAAACCTACAATTTGAATCCACAAAAACTTGAATTATTACTGCATACCTTCTTTGCAGAGGCTTGTCTCAACATCGATGTGTTTGATAATGAGGGACAACGCTATACGCCAAGAGAATGGTTTGTTGCTCCGTTACATGTGATAGAAACCGCTGTGAAACTGTTGATCAATGGCGAGGTTATTAATTATCGTTATGACAATAATAAACAAGAAATCATTGAAAAATAGGAACTGCTTAGTTGTTAACGATAAAAGTTGTCGGGTATGTTGAACACAATAGTATTACAGAATAATAAGTCTATGAAAAATATCTTGCTTGTATTTACCGGAGGCACCATTGGTTCAATGGCTTCCCAAGGCACTATCAATACCACGAAAACGGCATCTTATAAACTGCTTGAGCTGTTCAAACAGCAGGATAGCAGTCATCTGCCAGTTAATTTCACATCTATTCAGCCCTTACAAGTCTTAAGTGAGAATCTTGCGCCTACCGCGTGGCAGCTATTGATTCAGGCGATAGAATCCGAGCAACCTGAGCAGTATGATGGCATTATTATAACGCACGGCACGGATACCTTGGCTTATACAGCAGCAGCGCTCAGCTTTTACTTTAATGCGCTTAAGATTCCATTATTGCTGGTGTCCAGTGATTATCCTTTAGACGATGTTAGAGCGAATGGTTTAAGTAATTTTATCTGTGCGGTTGAGTTTATTCGTCAAGAGTTGCAAGCGGGTGTTTTTGTGCCTTATTGCAAT
>Ga0194062_1000452_pt1 | contig 17196 bp, 10 predicted proteins | sample SepL2225m_MetaG_FD_155481 | JGI IMG/M metagenome (GOLD analysis project Ga0194062, IMG submission 155481) | Anoxic zone freshwater microbial communities from boreal shield lake in IISD Experimental Lakes Area, Ontario, Canada - Sep2016-L224-25m | ecosystem: Environmental > Aquatic > Freshwater >... | reverse complement strand
CGATCAGCGCCAATTGAAACAGCACTTGAATCGCATGGGACATAAATTGTAATACTCATGCAAGTTCCTCTGTTTCATTGATAATGCGGTCAAAAGTATCTGTAGAAACGCGCCCATAAACGTCATGGTCGATTTGTATGGCAGGTGAGCAAGCGCAGTTGCCTAAGCAATAAACCGGTTCAAGAGAAAATTTTCCATCTTGCGTGGTTTCATGGTAATCGATACCTAAGCTTTCTTTTATATGTTTTTCCAGGTGTTTGCCACCCATTGCCTGGCACGATTCAGCTCGGCAAACATGGATTGTTTGTTTTCCTGGTGGGGTGTCACGAAAATAATGGTAAAAGCTGATGACACCATGAACTTCAGCGCGAGAAAGATTGAGTGCTTTCGCGATAGTCGGAACGCTATCGACAGGTACATAACCTAATTCATCCTGTACGGCATGTAAAATAGGCAGTAGCGCACCCGGTTTATCTTTGAGCGCTGTAATAATAGTTTGCAATGCTGCTTGTATTGTGGTGGATTCAGTCATTCTCTGCTCTCAATGGCAATTCTGCTTGTTAAAACAACACGCATCCTTCGTGCTACCTTAAAATAGTGGGATAGCATAGCACAAGAAGATTTTTGTGTAAAAGACACAATTACTAGGTTTTTAAACTTCTATATATAAGGAGAAATCTACAGTGAAAGACCTATTTATAGTAGGCTGTACAAGAAATACTTAGGATTTAATTTTTGCTGCCATTTGTTAAGCAGTTTTGGAGTGTTTCAGGGTTATTGGAATTGTAACTAGAGGGATAGTGGTGGTAAGCGATAGCCTATAGATCAAGGCTACCGCTTTTACAGCATTAGATGAGAGTTACTTCTTCTGCTTGTGGACCTTTTTGGCCTTGTGTAACAGTAAACTGTACTTTTTGACCTTCATCAAGCGATTTAAAGCCAGAACTGTTGATGTTACGGAAGTGAACAAAAACGTCAGGGCCATTTTCTTGTTGAATAAAGCCAAAACCTTTTTCAGCGTTAAACCATTTAACTATACCAGTAGTCATTTTTAGTCCTATGTAAAATATGTAATTGAAGCCTTTAGGGGCTGGTAGCGCTGGGAAATTTAAGAATTACTTATGATAAACAGGACGAGCAATATAGGAAAAACTTCGTAGAGATAAGCATAACGGTAAAACAATTTTCAAGCTGATTGAATTCTATAGGGATGGCTTAATAAAGTCAATCATAAACTCATTCAGTCTTTATGGTATGTGAATGGGATTATTTGGTTTGCTTTGTAAATAGGAGGCATTAGGGTCAATAATGAAACGATTATTCATGGTTGTTCTACCAATCAGCATACGAAATAACATGCTATCTCTATTGGTTAGGGTCATTTCAGCATTTATAATTGATTGGCCTAAGATCAGTTGAGTTTCTATCACATAGCGCCGTTGCTTATGACCCCCAGAGTCTGACACAATGCGTCGATCTTTAATAGGCGCATGACATTCAATAAAAATATCAGAGTTCCGTTGTTTAGGGTGGATGGCAAACATAACCCAACGATGCCCGTCCTTTCTATAAGGTTCTATCGCAAATGCATGTAATGCAGAGGAGCGTGCCCCTGTATCAATTTTTGCTTTTATTTGGCTGATGTTGAGTTCTGGTAAACCCACCCATTCACGCCAACCCAACATGGGTAGTGAGGAAGTTATATTTGACATCTTAACAAGCCTATAAATTATTTATCGATCAACTTCTTAATATTGCCGGAGGGGGTGTCTTGGCTTTTAGGTTCCATATTAACATCTCGCTTTCGACCTCTACGTAATTGGTTATTGCCGCGCTTTTTGTTATTACGCATTTTTACTCTTTTTATATCGAGTTTATGCTGATTAATTTCTACTGATTTCAAATGCTGAAAAATATCTGGAGGCATTTCGTCGGGAAGTTCAATCAGTGTATAGCTGCGCTGAATATTAATATTATTAATGTTGTTTTTATCGACACCGGATTCTTCTATCAGAACTTTTTTCAGTTGTTCAGTGGTAATGGAGTGATCTGAACCTACATCTAGTCTATAACGAACCATTTTAACGATGAATGATTTGTTCTTTGTGGGTAAATGACCGTCCAAATTTTTATCTTTAGGTGCGGGGGCGGGTGTTTCGAGCTGTTGGGTTAAATAGACAAGCGCAGCAGCACACGTTAAGCTGTCAATCTCCAGTTCATGACTTATGGATTTAATAAAGTTACGCTGAGTTTCTAGATTCTCTATCGCTAGAATTTTCTGTAGTCTATTTTTCAGCGGTGTTTCTTTATTTGTGTAGTGAGCCATAGTTAAGTTTTTGTAACGCTCATGGGAAAATTTCTACATAAGCTTCATCTCGGAGTTTACGCATCCAAAGTTCAGTTTCTTCTTCTATTTTACGTTTACGAATAGCATCTCTAACAAGATTTTTTTTATGTTCTGCACTGTTATCTTTATTTTGACGATCAGTCACCTGGATTAGGTGCCAGCCGAATTGCGATTGCACCGGGTCACTGACTTGATTGATTTCTAGTTTTCCCATTGCATCTTCGAAAGGCTTAACCAAGTCACCAGGACTTACCCAATCGAGAGAGCCGCCTTTTAATGCAGAACCTTTGTCATCGGAGTTAGCACGTGCGAGTGTTGCAAAGTCATCGCCATTTGCAATTTTCTCTTTAAAGGCTAGTAATCGTTTTTTAGCTTCTTCATCGTCGATTAGCTCATTAGTTTTTATCAAAATATGACGAACTTTTGTTTTGGTGATCATATGGTCATCAAAATCCTTGATTTCCAGCATTTTAATAATATGAAAACCACTAGGGCTGCGGATAGGGTCAGCAATTTCACCACTATGCATTTTACTGACTTCAGCAGTAAATAGGGTAGGGATGTCATTGATTGATCTCCATCCTAAATCACCACCTTTGAGGGCATTGTCATCGTTTGATTCGCTTATCGCTTCTTGAGCAAAATCTTTTCCAGCACGCAGCTTTTTTACTAATTCATGGGCTTTAGTTTGTGCGTTCTGGATTTCGGAAGCTGAAGCACCTTCTTTAACGGCAATAAGAATGTGACCCAGATGATATTGCACTTGCTCATTTTTTATATTGCCTTGGGTTTCCAGATAGTGATCGACCTCTCTATCTGTCACTTTAATCCGACCACCTATTTCTCTTGCGCGTAACTGGTTAATGATAATTTCATTACGCATGTTATCTAAAAAGTCTTTATAAGACATGCCTTGTCGCTGTAGTTCTTCTCTGAATTGTTCTAGAGACATATTGTTGCGTTGTGCGATATCAGCCGCAGAACTATTAAGCATGTCTTCAGTAACTGATATACCGGCCTTTTCAGCGAGCTGACGCTGAAGTTTATCAATGATAATCTTTTCTAAAACCTGCTTGCGTAATATAGATTCAGGGGGCATTTGAGACTGACTGGCACGTATTCTTTGTTCAATAGCTGCCACTTCCTTATCGAGTTCTTGTTCTAAAATGACATCGTCTTCAACAATAGCCGCAATTTTGCCCAATGTTTCAGACCAGACTGAATGGCTGCTGATTAATAGAATGCTTGTTAGTAAGTAAAGGATGGTTATATTTAATAAGCGTTTATTAATCATTTTTGGTATCCACGATAGCCATAAATTTCATTTCTCAAGAAGGTATCCATGTCATCTCCCATAGCAGATAAGCCTTTTAATTCAAATTCGAAAAATATTCCATTTTGAGCCGTACCGGTGAGGGTGTTGTTAGTAGCAAGGGCACTGTTAGCGTTTGCAATGTTGTTAATGTAGCGTCTGACAGCAATGCGAAAACGCCAGCAACAATTTTCTTTTTCTACACCAAAGAAGGCATCTTGCGTTTTATTATAAAGTAATGAATATTGCCATCGACCCATAGCGCTCCAGTTGTCATAAATAGGATAACGAAACGAAGTATCTGCTTGGGTTATATCATTACTACCATCAGGTACTAACGGGTTTTTTCTATAGAGATAGCCGATATTAAATATTTCATTTGTTTTGGTAGCAAAGTGGATTGCGCCATTTATTCGTTGAATATTGTTATATTGAGTGCTCCACTGTATGCCAGAGGTGGCTGATATCTGGCGAGTTATTTCACTCGATAATTCGGTTACTAAATTTGATGTACGATTGGTTTGTACCTGACTACCGATAACGGGAGTTTGTCCATATTGCAAGGTAACGTTACGGTTACGAAAATACATAATTTGACCCACATTCAATTTGAGTCGTTCCAATCCCGATTTATCATCAATCAGTCGCGAAGTTAAGGCTGTTGTTACCTGATTAGCATCTTGTATTCTATCTGAGCTACTAAAGCTGTTTTCGCGGAACATGGAATAATATTGAAAATCATATTGCGCTGTATCGAATACAGGGATATTTTGCTGATTGCTGTAAGGCACATACAAATAGAACAGGCGAGGTTCAATGGTATGTAATAAGTCAGCGCTGCCAATATTAAGATTACGCTCAAAACTCATACCTGTATCAGCAGAAAACAGGGGTAGTGTTCTGGAGACGGAGTTAGGTGCATCTGGTAGGGTATTGCCTGCTTTTACGTTAGAAAGCATATAATTAGTCTGTTGCAAAGAAAGTTTAGGCGTAAAGTAAGAACTGGCAGTTTGCAGCGGAATACTTATCGAAGGCTTGACGTTGATACGTTGACCGTCAACCAGACTGGCTTGTTGAAAATGGGCATATTCATTCTCCATGGTCGTGTTCAAGGGCATGAAACTGAATGAATGATTCAAATTAAGATTAATACGCGGTAACACACGATATGGCAATGGTGTATTAATCAACGTCGTATTAATCGCCTGGTAATTAGCAAACGAGCCAACCAGGTTAACACCTTGTCCTGCATAAGAAAGGTCACCCGTACTTTTTAAATAGTTAGCGTTTGAAAAGCTTAAGGCGCTACCTAATTGAGCGAAGTATTCTTTATCTGATACATAATTCAAATCTAAATTTGAATGGATGTTTTGGGTAATCGTTGAGGTATTTTTAATAGAGCCAAGGTAACGAGTCGATTTGGTTTGACTGTCATTGGGCATAAATTCTGCGCCTATTCTACCTCTGGATTGTTCAGTCAGATAACGGAATTGACCTGATAATAAGAGGCCTCTTTGGGTCATTTCCCGAGGGGCAATAGTCGCATCATAGTTAGGTGCTATATTCCAGTAATAGGGGGTTGAAAAACGAAATCCACTATACTTGGTGTTACCAAACGAGGGCATTAAAAAGCCGGATAGTCGGCGATTATCAATTGGAAACGCCATGTAGGGGGTATAAAAAACCGGTGCACCTTTAAACTCCATCCAGGCATTCTTAACGGTCCCTTGTCCGGTTGTTTTATCCATAGTCATGTCAGAACTATGAATCACCCAGTCCTGATTGCCTGGGCGACAACTGGTGTAGGCAACATCTTTGTATTCTGAAAAGGTTTTACTCTTTTTATTATAGAGCTTTGCACGGCCTCTCAGTGGAGCTGTTGCCGCAATAAATTGTGCATCTCTTAACTTGTATTCGTCTGTGGCTAAGTTGAGCATAGCGGTATTCGTATGTAAGGCGAGTTCATCTTCTCGGTAGTAGACATCGCCATGCAGGTCAAGTACCTGAGAAAGACTATTGTAGTTAGCCTTTTCTGAAACAGATTGTTGATCAGCCCGTGACATTTTAACATTGCCAGAGTAATCACCAATTTCATTGTCGTACATTTCCGCATAGTTGGATTTTACTTCCATCGGTGCGGTTTCTCGTTCAGAGGCTTTTGAGACGAAATTCTGTTTTGTGCCGCGTTCGGCGTTACAACTTTGCCAGGGATCATAAGCAAGTTGAGAAGTAAGTGTATTAAAAACCTGTTCCTGCTGACGATTAAAAGCCGGCTCCAATAGGCTAAGCATTGGCGTTTCGTATATGAATGGCGAGGTCTTTTCTTTGGGAGTAGGTGACGCTACTGCTACTTCGGGTTCAGCATTGTCATTTGGCACTGACCCAACTTGCTGACAATTCCAATTTGCATCCCCTTTTTGAGAATTACAGTTCCAGCCTGATTTAGAACCCATTGCTTCTGTTGTTTGGGTATTTTCTGGCGCCGATTTTGGAGTGCTTGATGCAGATTGTTCAGAGTTATTACCTGGTTTCCTCGCCATTGTCGGTTGCTTTCTGGGTGTGGCAACTACGGTTTGATCAGGCTTAATAGTTTCTACAGGTTGAGTCTCTATAACCTTAGGTGTGCTTTGAGTGATCTTCGGTTCTGAGACAATGGGTTTTGTGTTTTCATCTGATGCGGGTAAAACTGATTTTTTCTCAGGAACGGGTTCAGCTACTTTAGGCGTTTCAGTTAAGGCCGGTTGTACGGGCTTTTGAGATTCAGCGGGCGCAGCTTCTTTTGCTTTAGCAGGTTGATTATTGCTATCACCAATACAAACCCATTCTTTGGTATCTTTATTTTGCTCGCAATTCCACGATGCTTCATTCGCAAAGCTAGTAGAAGCGGTAATTGATGGTAAAAAAACTAGAAATAAACGGCGAAGCATAGATGATAATAAGTTAGTAGCGTAATGGATCGTAAATCGAATAAAATGCTCAGGCTACAATTTTACCTCAATTTATCTCAGCGTTATAAATAATCTAACCAAAATCATGATACCCAACGATTTAAGAATACTATCCATGCTGGATTGGCTTGAGAATGATCTATTATTGATTATTAATACCTGCCAACCCGCGTCTAGTGACGCCAGTTTTCGACGTTACTTTAGATTGACGGTAGTCGAGGGGCACTATATCGTTATGGATGCGCCACCAGAAAAAGAAAATATAGCATCATTTATAAAGGTTGCAGGAATATTAGCGCAATCTCAAGTCAATGTCCCCACTATTTTCGAACAAAACTTAAACGATGGTTTTTTATTATTAGAAGATTTTGGCTCTCAGTGCTATCTGGATGTACTGAATGTAGATAATGCCACCCACTTATATCAATGCGCTTTTGATGCACTATTTAAGTTGCAATCGCTGACCGATATTAATGGGTGTGGTCTGCCATCCTATGATGTTCCACTTTTACAAAGAGAACTCACTCTATTTAATGAGTGGTTTCTGACTCAATTACTGGATGTACAGATCCCCGCAACACTTTGGCAAGCAGTCTGTGAAAAGTTGATCATTTCAGCACTTGAGCAACCCAAGGTGTGTGTGCATCGAGATTATCATTCACGAAATCTTATGGTATTAACTGAAGATTCACCTGGCGTTATTGATTTCCAGGATGCTGTAGTCGGTCCGATTACTTATGATTTAGTCTCATTATTAAAAGACTGTTATATTGCCTGGCCCGAGACTCAAGTTGAAGAGTGGATGACGGTTTATTATGAACGTTTAGTGCAAGCCGGATTGATAGCGTGTCCATATGCCCAGTTTAAACGATGGTTTGATTTAATGGGAATGCAACGTCATCTTAAAGCGATTGGTATTTTTTCAAGGTTACATTTAAGAGATGATAAATCAACTTATCTCCAAGACATACCCCGCACATTCAATTACGTGATGACAGTGTGTTCCAGTTATCCAGAGCTAGAGGAGTTTGGTGAGTTTTTGCAACATCAGATAAAACCGCTGCTTGATGACACGCTTTTTATTGTAAAGAATAACGATATCAACGAGGCTTTATGACTATGAAAGTGATGATTTTGGCAGCAGGACGAGGTGAGCGGATGCGTCCCTTGACGGATGTGACACCTAAGCCTTTACTGCCTGTCGGTGGTAAAACCATCATTGAGCACACGCTTAACCAATTAGTCTCGGCTGGCTTTAAAGACATCATCATTAATCATGCCCATCTGGGACAGCAAATTGAAGATTATTTAGGTGATGGACTGCGCTACGGTGCCAATATTCAGTATTCACCTGAAGGAGAGCAGGGCTTAGAGACTGCGGGTGGCATTATTAACGCCTTACCTTTATTGGGTAACGAAGTATTTATGGTCGTTAATGGTGATATTGCAACAAACTTTCCTTTTGAAACCCTGGTAGATCAACCGGTCGATCTAGCTCATTTGGTTTTGGTTGATAATCCTCAACATCATGAACACGGTGATTTTGGCTTGGATACCCTTGGACTAGTCACAGATAACAGTGCCGAGCCTTTTACTTTTAGTGGTATTGGGTTATATCATCCAGACTTATTTAAAGACATTCCGGCTGGAAGTAGTAAATTGGGGCCCTTATTACGTCAGGCGATTAGTCATAAAAGGGTATCGGGTCAAAAGTTTTCTGGTTTCTGGATGGATATCGGTACACCTGAGCGCTTACAGACACTTAATCAATTGTACTATTCGTAACCCTTCGGGGGGATTCTATAATTGTCGTAAGCTCTGCACGCCTAACCGTTCTATTAAGAGTTGCATTAAGAGTTCAGAGTCAATTGGCTTGGTGACATAATCGTCCATCCCAATTGCCAGACATTTTTCACGTTCGCCGTTTAGTGCGTTGGCGGTGAGTGCGATCACGACTTGATGAGGTAAGCCGTGAGCGGCCTCCCATTGACGCAGTGCTTCGGTCGCCGCATAACCATCCATAATCGGCATATGGCAATCCATGAAGATCAAATCGTAAGTCTTGTTCATCAGTTTGTCGAGTGCCACTTGACCATTTTCTGCGACATCAGGAATGATGTTGAATTTAGCCAGTTTGGCCACGATGACCTTTTGATTGATTTTATTATCCTCTACTACGAGCACTGTTTTGCCTTCAAAACTGGGCAGTTGAGTCTTTGGCTTAGGTTCCACTATCGCCAGACTTAAATTCCCCGTTAAGGCATTCACCATCGCATCATACAACTGCATTTGCCGTAACGGTTTCATCAGGCGCTGGACAATATGCGTACCTTGATAATCTTTCGGTTCAATTTGATTGTCCGAAGTTAATAAAATGATGGGTATATCTGCCAGGATGGGTATTTGAGTCAGGCATTTTGCCAGGGTTAAGCCGTCCATGATAGGCATCTGGTTGTCCAGCAAGATTAAATCGTAGCAAACGCCTTCTAGGGCAAAGGTTTGCAAATTCATTAAAGCGGTGCTGCCGTCATCCACCTCGCCGACTGATAATCCCCAGCTATTGAGATAATTGTTTAAAATTTGTCGATTGGTTGCGTTATCATCGACAATCAGAGCACGTTTCCCGGAAATATCATAAGCACGTCGCTGGGTCTGGTTACGTTCACTTTGTACCAGCGGTAAGCTAAACCAAAAGCAGGACCCGCAATGGAGTGTACTGGTAACATCTATATTCCCTCCCATCAGTTCTACCAGTTTTTTACTGATGGAGAGGCCAAGACCTGACCCACCAAAATGCCGTGTAGTTGCACTATCCGCTTGAATAAAAGGTTTGAAAAGGCTAGCCAAAGTGTCTTCAGAGATGCCGATGCCGGTATCAACGATTTCAAAGCGTATCCTTGTTTGGTTAGTGTCATCCACGATGGGTAGGACTGTGACTGACACTTCTCCCAGTTGGGTAAATTTAACGGCATTACCCAATAAGTTAGTCAGCACTTGCCGAATCCGCATCGGATCGCCGTGCCACAATGCAGGGAGTGTCGCGGGTAAGGAACAGTTTAATTCCAGCCCTTTAGGATAGGCTCGATGAGATAACAAAGCACAAACATCCTCGACCAAATCAATCAGATTGAATTCAACCTGCTCTATTTCAACTTTATCGGCTTCAAGTTTGGTCAAATCCAAAATATCGTTGATGATGTCCAGCAACGCTTCTCCAGAAGATTGGGCAGTTTTAAGATAATCCAACTGATTGGGCGACAGCGTCGTGCCACCCAATAACTCCAGCATCCCTAATACACCGTTCATCGGTGTACGGATTTCATGACTCATATTCGCTAAAAAGTCTGATTTTAACCGGGTTGCTTCTTCGGCGATGTCTCTTGCTTTAACTAACTGTTCGAATACTTCATGTTCTTGAGTAATGTCATCAATGATGATGACAAATCCTTTAGTCGGATCATTGTTATCAAGGACTTTGCCGGAGAGTCGAGCCCAAAACAAGCTACCATCCTTGCGAACCAATTCCAGCTCCATACGCTCAACGAGATTTCCTTTAATCTGCTTGTAAATGTCTACACCTTTCTTGTCACAAGTCGTTTGGTCCAAGTGCCAAATACGGGTATGCTGTCCTATGAGTTCACCAGCAGCATAACCAAAAATAGTCTCCAGCTTTTGGTTGCAGCGTTGAATGATAAATTCATTGCTAAAGAGTATAATGCCCGAGGTCGCTGCATCAAAAATGGCGAGTTCTTCCTTATGCGCTTTTCGTAAGGTTTCTTCTGCTTCGCAACGCGCACTGGCATCAATGTGGGTGCCGCTCATGATTAGCGGGGCGCCGTCTTCATCGCGTTGGGTGACTTTACCACGATCCGAAATCCACACCCAGTGACCGTCCTTATGGAGCATCCGTAAGTCGCATTCATAATAATCGAGTTCACCAGACAAGTGCTTTTTCATCAGTTCATTGGAGCGCTTTAAATCATCCGGATGAACGAATTGCTCCCAGCTTTCCATCGTAAAGGGTACCAATTCATCCAGTTGATAACCAAAAATTTCAGCCCAACGCTCATTGAATTTCGTTTCACCCGTTTGCAGGTTCCATTCCCAGGTGCCGGCATTGGTTCCTTCAATAATATTTTGCAGATGCTTACGCTCTTCAGCCAACTGTTTCTTAATATAAAGACGCTCGGTGATATCCTGAAACACCACGACAGCTCCCTGAATGATGCCTTCTTGATAAATTGGATGGGTCGTGTAACCGACTGGAAAGCAGCTATTATCTTTACGCCAGTAGACTTCATTGTCAAACGTTCTTACTTTGCCATCCATTAGTGTGGAATACGTTGGACACGCTTGCCAGGGGTAAGTACTTCTGTCGGCATGGCTATGATGGATCGTTTCATGCATCGGGATTCCAGTCAATTCTTCTGGAGAATATCCCAACATTTTTGCTGCAGACGGATTCACGAAGGTAGTGCTACCATCCATGTCTATCCCAATAACGCCACTAGGTGAAGATTCCAAAAGCAAACGGTTACGCGCTTCACTTCTGATTAATTCTTGGGTAGCATCGATGGCATCCAGCTTAAAAGACACATCACTGACCAAGGTATTGATTAAGGTTATAACTTCGTCATCAAAAAAATTCACTTCCGGGTTGTACACGGTGAATACGGCGTAGATATTACCGTGCTGGAAAATCGGGAAACTAGCAATGGCATGCCAGTTATGCTCCAACGCATGGTCTCGCCAAAGAGCCATCGCAGGATTATTAGAAGTGTCATTATTTATACTGGCTTTTTGCTCACGGTAAGCCGTACCCGCTACTCCCATTCCATCGACTCTATCAGCTCGAGTTGAGATAGTCACCTGGTCGAGATAATCAAGGCCTTGTCCGTACTTAATGAGCGGTACAATGCACTGACTATCAGGATCTTCGACACCGATCCAGGCCATAGTCATCAATCCGCTTTCAATCGGTATTCGGCAGAGATTATCCAGTAATTGTTGCGCATCGGTTGCATAGAGGATCTGTTCATTAATAGTCGCGAGATTTTTATAAAACTCTTTGAGTTTTACCATATGCGATTCAGTCAGTATTTTTTTGGTAATATCTTCAAGAGTGGAAATGATATATTCCGCTTTGCTATCGGGTTGCCGCACGCATCGTGTTTCAACCATAGCAAATATTACCTGGCCATTCTTACGGATAAAGCGATTTTGAAACGCATAGTGATTAATTTCACCCTGCAACAACTGATGATACTGTTTATTACTTAACAGATCATCAGGGTGTATTAAATCCTGCCACGTCTTATTGATAAGCTCTTCTCGGGTATAACCCAATAGCTGACAAAATCGGTCGTTAACTCTTAGAAATTGATTGGTTTCAGGGATTATAATGGCCATACCAATAAAAGGCAGCTCATAAAACTGTTGTAATAATTGATCTGATTTGGACTTCTCTGCCTTAAGAGTGAAACGCTGTGTTATCTTTTGCTGGCGAAATAAATAAAACAAAACGACCATCATTCCAACGATGGCAACACATAGAATACCCATGATCCAGCCCAGCAAGCTCCACATAGGAGCCAAGATTTCCTCCCGATCAATTTTAACTTCCAGTCGCCACTGAGTACCTTCAATCGGACTATAACCACACAGAACTTTCACACCACGATAGTCAACACCCTGCACAAATCCCAATTTATCAGCAGCCATTGCAATCACTGCAGGCAGCGTTGATTGGCTCAAAGACTGTCGCAAGTTTAACGCACTGTTTTTGTTAAACCGCAACTCATTCATATAAAGAACCGAATCGCCATCTTGTCTGACTAACAAGCTCTCAGCACTCTTACTCGGAACCGGCCAGGATTGGATCATCGGATAAAAAAATCGATTGGGATCGATCCGCAACACAATAAAAGCAATAACCGGCCCTTCTGCCACTGGACCACCTAAAATAGGCACTACCCAATCCATATGAATATGACCATTTTCTTCCCGGTACAGATCAGTATGCTCTGTTTCCTTGTTAGTGATAACCTGAGGAAACAATGTTTGCACCGCTGAGGAAACATCCAGTTGATTACCTAGACCGAATAAAAGTTTACCTTGCGTATCCACTAACAACACACTTTCATAATCATAGCTCCTCTTAAGTGAGCCAAACCGCTTTAACAGGGCACGATTTATAAACGAATCGTTTGGATGCTTTATGAATTGTTGGATACCTTGTGCTAAATAAACTGATTCTTCTAAAGAATTGCCGTCACCTTGTCTTTCTCTTAACCAGCTCTCAATCTGCCCGGTCTTAAGCCGGAGAATACTTTCCAGATTGTTGTTGGATTCCTGTTCAACTGCTGGGATACGGATCGCAAGGTACGTGACGCTGACTAATATCGGCAACATTAGCAACAGAAAGAAAATTTCAAAGTTGTAATATTTATTCTTCATTGATCATTGATTTAGCTATTGATAGCTGTTTCTGAAAGATTCAAATTGATCGCACTGTTTATGCTAGAGCGAGGTGGTTGAAAGTATGTCATATGTGCTAAACAATACCAGAAATATTCTTATTTAAATATTTTAATCGAATGTACTCAATGTCACCGATTAGATTTGTAACAGTATGTAACAAATACTGAATTTGTTACATACTGTTACAAAAATGTCGGAGTCAGGCAATCTAAAGCAATGACTGTCAAATAGCTAGACTCATCACCCGCCCACTGACATACTCATCACGTCACTCCACTGTCCAACCTGTTCATCATGCAACAAATAGATGGCTTTATATTGCCACGTTTGACTTTTGCCTGGCACTGGAAGCGGCCATTTATCGGTCGTGTTGGGTTCGGTATTGATGGTTAAAAAGCCAAAATTATTGCCATCACCCCGATCTACCCAAATTTCTATCGCGGCTGCATTACCTTTGGTCCAGACAATAATCGGATGACCGGCTTGATTCTGGGTACTTAAAATAGGTTTCCAGGCGCTAGGATCAATAACATGTGCTGACCCGACTAACCATAAATCTTTACCAATGGCATCGGTGTAGTTTTTATTCGCTTTAATCAGCCCGACTAACGCTGATAAGCGGGGTACAACGCCCGGGTTAACCGCAGAGGGAATGGGTTGAGCTAACGCGGGAGGCACCGGCCAACCTGCTAAACCACTGGTGCCATCACGGAGTTGATTTTTATAGGCCGTCCAGCTTTGAGAGTAGGCTTGCATATCGCTGGTACTCTGAAGGGCATAACGGAAACTGGTGCTATCGGCATTCAGTAAATTCAAATCGTCAGCAGTCATATTAAGCAAGGTGGCATACTGCGGTAAGGCAGTGCTCAGATGATTAAGCAAGTCAGCTTTACCGCTGTCGGTACTCGGCATAAATGTAATGGTGCTCATACTGGTTTGGTTCCTTTCTAATGATCAATTTAAGAGGTGACGCAGAACTGACTCAACACTCTGCAAGGGTTTTTTAGCATCCTGCTGTTATTAAAATGCATCTAGCCGAAACGATGAATCACTGGCCCACGCTATCACTCAGTTTGAACAAGCTTTTTGAGTGCTAGAAAGTCATGGAGCTATAAAAATAATGACTTTTGACCGCTATAAAAGTTACTTTGGAGTACTGGCACTTTATGGTGAAGTGCTGCAAAAGGCCGATGGATAGGTAGAAAAGGTTGGGCTGGCGCTAGCCGAAGTGATTTGAGCGCTAGCCCACCCTGTTTTAGTGCTGGAATACTACTGGATAGCGCTAGGTTGTCATAAAAGTAGAAATTTTGTGATTATCTAGCGCTTAAATAGCCTGTTCAAGCACTCTAAACTGTTTCCTCAGTGGCTAGTAAGACCGGTTGCTGTGCTGTTTGACCCCTTTAGAGACTAGCCAGCATACGCTTAGCGCTCGGTCAGGTTGCGCCAGCACTCGGCAGGCTACAGCTAGCGCTAAACTATGAGGGTTTAAACTAATTTATGATTGCTGATCGCTAGCGAGTGTTGAGCGAGCGCTGCTTAACAGTAAAAAATCAGTTGACTCATTGAGGTTGGTGCTAACTCAGGAGGCTTGACTAGAACTATAAACCTATTTACACAAACCGCAAGATAAATACTGTATTTATTTAATAGCTCTGCCAAGCTGTTTTCATGTCTTTGAATTTATGGAATTTAAAGAAGACTTTCATTTAGGATTTGAATCGCTTAAAAAGATTCATTTACATCAGTTTTAGCTTGTTTATCGCATCTGCTAAGCGCTCTGCGCCGTGTATGGGATTATTATCAAATACCATCATATACTTAAATTTAGCACCGGCCTTGGACTCCCAAAGTTTACCCAGCTGAAGTTTTAGCTCTGAATCAGAGTTATCCCTATCATCGCCTTTAGTTTCTATAATAATGATTTTGCCACTCTCGGTTTTGACAATAAAATCAGGGTAATGGTTGATAAAACCATTAATCCTAAAGCCTTTGCCTTTGGAAAGATTTCTGTGCCACCAGATAATATTTTCAAGATTAGCAAACTCATTAATCACTCTGGCCTCAAAAATCCCCATTGAGGCTTCAGTACTATAAAGACTCTTAGGTATATCCGGTGCGTTGGCGGAGGGTGTAATAATTTCCGGCAAAGTAAAATGTGGCTGAATGCCGATAGTATCAACATCAAGAAAATCAATAAATGTTTTCTGAGCATGGATACCCGATAGAGTGTTGATTTTTTGTTTTATTTTCCTGACATAGTAAATGTCCCGCTCCAGTGCATCGTGTATCTGGTTGTCACTAAACGAGTCGGTAATTCGACTGATGTAACTTCTTATTTCTGGTTCAGAAATAGGATACATATTACCAATGAGCATGGTTAGTCGGGCATTTAAGTTCATCAACCGACTCTCCCGATCACCTTTTAAAATGATCTGGTTGTATTTCTTTCGTTCCTCTGGCTTGGCTTTAAAGGGTGTGATTTTATATTCCCCTTCATCCACATATTCCAGGTCAAGTCGATATAATTCGGTTTCAACATCTTCAAAGTTGATAGTGGCATCTGCCTTGCCGAGATTAAATGCCTTTAATAATAAATCTTTCTCAAACAGTTGAGTGGTTTCGTCTTCAATCCAGCCTTGGGGTTCGACATGAATAAAAAACTGAGGTATTTTCAATGCTATGGCATCGTCTCTAAAATTACCTTTAAGCTTATGTTTGTTCATTTTATCTTCCAGCTCAATCGGAATATCAACATTCAATGCCTCTCGGGCTTGTTCTTCGTAGGTCTTCGTGGCAATAATGGCTTGCCTGGTTAATTCGTCAACCGCTATTTCACTGGTGGTTCGATGATCATTCTGGGTGGTATTTTCAGCATTGACGACTGCATTGATTATTGCTGGATTAATCACAAGCTCAGTTACATCGTAACTCGCTTGATTTTCAACGGAGTTATTTTCGTTAATCTGGTTTGGTAAGGCTATCGGTGGATTTTCTTGCTCATCACCGTTGTCTATTGTGAATAGATCATTGGTCTCAGGCGAATGATTATCTTCTGTGATGATATGTGTAGTGACGCGATAATCTTTGTCAGAAAACCCGGCCCGATTAAGGCCCTTAACAATATTTTGCAAAGTTGCACTAAACAGCGCGGAGGCCGTAAAGACATAACTGGTATTTAACAGCTCATGACCGTGTTGTTGAACATGTGGCATACGCAGTATTCGCCCCAGAATTTGTTCTACATCAACTGCAGAGGACTTATCAGCGAGGGAGGCCAGAATATAAGCAAATGGACAATCCCAACCTTCTTTAAGCGCATTGACCGTAATGATGTAGCGTACCGGACAATCGCGGCTCATTAGATCCAGGCCTTTTAGCTCATTGATGTCCGCTGTTTTGATTTTAATCTGTGCTTCTGGAATACCGGAATTAATTAACTGCTCTTTGGTTTTTTCAAAGGTAGTCTTGTCTTCACCGGAACGGGGTTGAGCCTGAAATAACACGATAGGGCGAATGTATTTTCCACCAGCCGCCTCCTCTTTAATGGCGATATCTTCCAGTCGTTTACGCATTAAGATAGCGCTTTCAATGGCTTCATTACGACTGGGCTGGTTTGAAACAATCACTGGCAGTTTAACCATGTGCTGTTTTTTAAGTGCCATCGCATCGACATAGCTGATGATGTTACTGTTATTTCTGGGGGTTGCGGTTAGATCAAAAATAAAATGCGGATTCAGATTAACCAGCATTTCTACCGAAAGCTCAGTTTCGGCATTATGACTTTCATCAACAATGACAATCGGCTCCAGTCCACGAATCACGTTGATTAACGCTGTCGGGTCGTAGCCAGGTAATAAGGCGGCCTGTTCTTCCTTCTCATTGATGGCAAAAGAAGCGAGATACGCATTGTCCTGAAAGATTTTACGGTCTTCTTTGTTCTTGGCTTTTAGGCTACCAAAGCTCATCACAATAATAGACAGTTGCTCACTGACCGTATCAGCCGAAAATCCAGCACCCATGAGTAGATCACGTTTTTCAAATACCGCCACACGATTACTGAAAAGCTGGTTAAGCCTTCGACGGTAGGGGTGTTCTGGATTGTCTAAATT
>Ga0194062_1000449_pt1 | contig 17261 bp, 14 predicted proteins | sample SepL2225m_MetaG_FD_155481 | JGI IMG/M metagenome (GOLD analysis project Ga0194062, IMG submission 155481) | Anoxic zone freshwater microbial communities from boreal shield lake in IISD Experimental Lakes Area, Ontario, Canada - Sep2016-L224-25m | ecosystem: Environmental > Aquatic > Freshwater >... | reverse complement strand
CCACTAAAGACCTTACAAACGTATGAATTTAAATCGATTGTAAGGTCTTTTCAAAAAAAATGAAGCCAAGTCACATTGAACATATTGGCATTGCGGTAAAAAGTCTGGACGAGAGCATCCCGTTTTACGAAAAGATACTTGGAAGCAAATGCTATTCAATAGAAGAGATAAAAGATCAGAAGGTCAGAACAGCTTTTTTCAAAATAGGCCCGACGAAGATTGAATTGCTTGAAGCCACCGACCCTGAAAGCCCTATCGGAAAATTCCTGGAAAAAAAGGGAGAAGGAGTTCATCACCTTGCATTTGCCGTGGAAAATGCAGATGCTGCATTAAATGAAGCAAAGGAAGCAGGAATAGAGCTCATCGACAAACAATCACGCAAAGGGGCTGAAGGACTGAACATCGGCTTCCTTCATCCGAAATCAACAAAAGGAGTATTAATGGAATTCTGCAGTAAATAAAGAAATACTTTAAATCATGGAAACAAAAAAAGCAATCGATATTCTGAAGATGGCCATTCTGATGGAAAAAAGAGGTTTTGCCTTTTATTCCAAGGTCGCTGAGAGTACGGCAAACCCCGAAATCAGTCATATTTTTCATGTCATGGCCGATGAAGAAACCAAGCATGTGAAGTTTCTTTCCGAGCAGTTTGTGAATTATGAGAAAGAGTATAAGTTTCTCCACGTAAACCTGTCGGACCTTGAACATGAAGAATTTGCAAATCTGATCCTGAGCGAAGCGATGAAACAAAAAATCTCCTCCTCGGGTTTTGAAGCGGCTGCTATATCAGCTGCCGTTGATTTTGAAAACAGAGCAATCGAGGTCTACACAAAACAGGCGGCAGTCACCAGCGACCCTAATGAAAAAGCCTTATACCAGTGGCTTGCCGATTGGGAAAAGGGCCATCTGAAAATACTCAGTGACCTTGATAATGAACTGAAGGAAAAGATCTGGAACGACAACCAGTTCTGGCCTTTCTGAAAAGATTACATGCTGGTCCTCATGGCTTCGACAGGATCAAGCCTTGAGGCGGAAAAAGCGGGAATAATCCCCGAGATAAGTCCTATCAGCGCTGAAACACCCACCCCCAGGAATATATTGCCCTGGGTAAGTATCAGGTGAAAACTTGTCGTATTTGAAACAATCAGGGTCATGATCAGGATAATGAGCAAACCCACTATCCCTCCTATTAGTGAAAGGAAAATAGCTTCAAAAAGGAATTGAAGCAGAATAAAATAATTTTTCGCCCCCAGGGCTTTCTGGATCCCGATAATACTGGTTCTTTCCTTTACTGAAACGAACATAATATTGGCGATGCCGAAACCTCCGACAAGCAGGGAGAACCCGCCAATGATCCAGCCTACCATCGCAATCACCCTGAAAAGACTGTCAAAACCCTTGGCAATGATATCCGTTTCATTTATTGCAAAGTTATCCTCTGCTGATGGCTTTATTTTTCTGATCGACCGCATAATACCTGTGAGCTCGTCCTTGAGTTCCGCATTAGATACCAAAGGCTTTGCTTTCACGGCAATGGTGGTACCCATTTCTTTGAGGTTGACCAGAGTCTTGAAATAATTTACCGGCAGGTATACAACTTTATCATTGCTGTTACCGAAAAAATCCTCACCCTCCTTTTTCATGACTCCTACAATCTCGATGTTCCTGCCAAAAATCTTTATTTTCTGACCGATGGCATCCTGGCTGGGAAACAAACCGGTCGCTACATCGGCGCCCACCAGAGCAATGGGGCGTCCACTTGCAGCTTCATTTCCTGAAAAATACCGGCCATAAGCTATCTCAAACTTCCAGACTTTGTCAAAATCATTGGAAACGCCCATGATGGAAACATTTTCAACATAGTTGCTACGGTATTTTACGGTTTTGCTCACCTGTGAAAAGAAAGCAGTGTTTTCGGCAAGACTGCTTCGTTTTTCAATTTCACGAAGGTCTTCAAGGGTCGCTTCAGGCCTCTGGTAATACTTCCACCAGGGATAATCTGACCCCATAGACCAGGGCCATTTCTCGATATACAGCACATTGCTGCCGAGGGAGGCAATGCTTTTCCTGATCGCTGCTTCCATGGAATCAAACACAGTGAACACCGAGATCACACAGAAGATGCCAATGGTGATGCCCAGCAACGACAAGATGGTTCTTACTTTATTAACCACAATCGCCTGCAGGGCAAAAAGATAGCTTTCCCTGAAAAGACGAAGAAAAATTAGATATGCCTGAAACTGTTTCACAGCCGGTAAGTTACGAAAATCCTTAAAAACAAAGCCTGTTTTATTGCAAAATCCCCCGATTTTTCTTAACATTGCAGGAAATTGAGCCTCCTGATTTAAGACGAAAAAAACTGCCCGGAGTTACACTTTCTGTTATGATTGACCAAATAAAAATTACTTCCGCACTTATCTCTGTCTACTCAAAAGAAGGGATTGAAGAAATTGCAAGAAGTCTGCGTGCCCACAATGTACATATTTATTCTACAGGAGGAACTTATGAATTCCTCAGGAGTAAAGGGATTGAGGCGACATCGGTAGAAGAAGTTACGGCTTATCCGTCGATTCTCGGGGGGCGCGTAAAGACGCTGCATCCGAAAATCTTTGGCGGCATTTTATGGAGGAGAGGCCAGCTTGCCGATGTAAACGATGTAGAACATTATGATATTCCCTCCCTGGATCTGGTAATTGTAGACCTGTATCCCTTTGAGAAAACGGTGGCAGCAACAGATAATGAAGAAGAGATCATCGAAAAAATTGACATCGGGGGCATCTCCCTCATCAGGGCAGCGGCCAAGAATTTCCAACATGTAGTCGTTATTCCGTCGGCACATTTTTATCAGCCCCTGATGAACATTCTCAATAACTTAAACGGTTTCACCAATGCCTCACAAAGGAGGTATTTTGCGGCCCAGGCCTTCAATGTTTCTTCTCATTATGATACCCAGATATTCAACTATTTTAACCGTAAAGAAAAAATAGAGGCATTTAAACAGAGCCAGATCGACTCAACAGCTATGAGATATGGAGAGAATCCGCATCAGAAAGGCTCTTTTTTTGGCTCCCTTAATGAATGTTTTGAACAGCTTCACGGGAAAGAACTTTCGTATAACAACCTGGTTGATATAGACGCTGCAATTAACCTGATTTCTGAATTCGCTGAACCTACGGTAGCCATCATCAAACATACGAATCCCTGCGGAGTAGCGTGCCGGGAAACAATAAAAGAGGCCTATCTTGACGCACTGGCCTGCGACAGCCTTTCGGCCTTCGGTGGTATCGTGATAGCCAACCGGATCGTCGACCTTGAGACTGCCGAAGAACTTAACAAATTGTTTTTTGAGATTCTTCTGGCACCCGAGTATGAAGCTAATGCACTGGAAATATTAAAGTCAAAGAAAAATAGAATTCTTTTATGCCAGAAACCAATATCTTTCAGTACGAAGCAGTTTAAATCGGTACTGAATGGTGTTCTTGAGCAGGAACGGGATCTGAAAGTCGAAACGGAAACCGATTTTCAGTATGTAACAAAAAAGAAGCCCTCAGCTTTAGAAAACCAGGAACTGCTGTTTGCCAATAAGATTGTTAAAAATTTGAAATCTAATACTATAGTTATATCAAAAAATAAACAACTGATCGGTTGCGGAATGGGACAAACATCCCGTGTTGATGCCATGAAACAGGCTATTTTGAAAGCAAAGACATTTGGATTCGATACCCGGGGTGCTGTCATGGCGTCCGATGCTTTTTTTCCATTTTCCGATTCTGTTGAAATTGCTCATGAAGCCGGTATTACTGCAGTCATTCAGCCCGGGGGGTCAATTCGTGACGCCGATTCTGTAAAATTCTGCGATCAACATGAAATGGCCATGATATTCACAGGAATACGCCACTTTAAACATTAAAAAAATGGGATTCTTTACTAAGGAAATCGCTATTGATCTGGGCACTGCCAATACGATTATAATTTATAACGACAAAGTGGTGGTCGATGAACCATCTATAGTGGCCATTGAAAGAAGTTCCGGAAAAATCATTGCAGTTGGTAAGAAAGCGCAGATGATGCACGGGAAAACCCATGAAAACATCAAAACCATCAGGCCTTTACGAGGCGGGGTGATAGCCGATTTCCAGGCTGCCGAGCATATGATCAGGGAAATGATAAAGATGATCGAGATCGGGAAATCATGGTTCCCACCGGCAATGAAAATGGTCATCTGCATTCCTTCCGGGATCACTGAAGTTGAGGAAAGAGCGGTAAAAGATTCAGCAGAACAGGCTGGAGCCAAGGAAGTACGGCTTATCCATGAACCTATGGCGGCTGCTATCGGAATCGGTATTGATGTCCTTGAACCCATTGGTAACATGGTGATTGACATCGGGGGAGGAACCAGTGAAATCGCTGTCATCGCCCTGGGAGGGATCGTAAATAACAAATCTATCCGCATCGCCGGCGATGAATTCAACTCCGATATTGAGGAGTATATGCGTAAACAGCATAATATTAACATTGGTGAGCGGACTGCGGAGCGAATAAAAATTGAAGCAGGGGCCGCACTTGTAGATATCGACAATCCACCGCCCGATTACGCAGTTCATGGCCGCGACCTGCTTACTGGGATTCCGAAAGAAGTCATTGTGAATTATGCTGAAATAGCTCATGCCCTTGATAAATCAGTGGCAAAAATAGAAGCCGCAGTTCTTAATGCTCTCGAAATGACACCGCCCGAACTGGCTTCCGATATATTTGAAACCGGTATTTATCTTACCGGAGGAGGCGCCCTTCTCAGAGGACTCGATAAGAGGATCCACCTGAAAACAAAACTAAAAGTCCATGTGGCCGAAGACCCCTTGCGCGCCGTAGCCAGAGGTACCGGGATTGCTCTCAAAAATTTTGATAAATTCACCTTCCTGATCAAGTAAAACAAGGTTATGCGGAACTTATATGTATTTATCCGCAAATACTATTTCGTTTTATTATTTCTTCTGCTCGAAACAGTTTCTCTGGCTCTTTTTTTTAATTTCAATGAATTCCAGAATACAAGGCTCTACGACATTACAAGCACATTTACCGGGACCATAAACAGTACCTTCAGAAATATCTCTGAATATTTTTCACTCCGTAAAACCAACCAGACCCTGGTTGAAGAGATGGCCAAACTGCATTCCCGCCTCCCGGATGCCTATTATGCTTCTGATGCATATTCCTTTTACCGCAATGATACTGTGTACAAACTTCAGTACAGGTACATCAGCGCCAAGGTTATCAGCAACAGCACCAGCAAAAGGAACAACTACCTGATGATCAGCAAAGGAAGTATTCAGGGGGTAAGGAACCAAATGGGCGTGATCATAGGAAACCGTATTGTTGGGCAGGTTGTTAGCGTCTCACCTCACTTCAGCTGGATTATGTCGATACTGAATAAAGACAGCCGGATATCGGGAAAATTCAAGAAGAACAACCAGCTGGTGAATGTTGAATGGCCCGGAGGAAGCTACCGGTACGGAAGCGTGAAAGAAGTTCCCAAGCATGTCGACATTAAAATAGGCGATACGATAATTTCAAGCGGGAATTCCGACATTTTTCCCGAAGGAATACTTATAGGGACTATCAGCGATTTCACGGTTGCCGCAGATGAAAACTTTAATTACGGCACAATCCTGTTTTCTACCGATTTCAATAGCCTCGGCTATGTTGAAGTCGTGGTCGATCTGATGAGAAAAGAGAAAGAAGACCTCAAGGCAAGCTTTAAAAACGAATAAGACAGGACTAATGACAACATCAAAAGTGGTATTTTACAACGTTTTGAGGTTTTTCCTGCTGATCTTGTTACAGGTGCTGATTTTAAATAACATTTACCTTGGTGGATTTATCAACCCTTACTTTTATATTTATTTTATCATACTTCTCCCGTTCGAGATACCGGGCGGGATATTATTGATTTTTTCGTTCTTACTGGGAGCCGGGATAGATATTTTTACCAATACATTGGGACTGAATATCTCAGCCTGCCTGGCTATGGGTTATGCGCGTCCTTATATAATACGGTGGATTTCATCAGGCCCTGATTCACTGATTGGCGATAGCCCCTCTTTGAAAAACCAGGGACTCAAATGGTTTCTCTACTATTCCATCAGCCTTATCCTGGTCCATCATTTTGTTTTCTTTTACCTTGAAGCCTTTCGATTTACCGAATTCTTAAGAACTTTTCTGAGGATGACCCTGAGCGGTGTTTTTACTCTTCTGCTCGTTATGATCAGCGAGTACCTCTTCTACACTAAAGAAAAATAAAAAAGGCTGAAACGGTTTACCGGATCAGCCTCTGAATCTGAGGTATCGAGCGGAGTCGAACCGCTGTGGGAGGTTTTGCAGACCTCTGCCTAGCCACTCGGCCACGATACCCTGTTATTTAGGGAGTGCAAAGGTATAAAAAATGTACGATGTACGATGTACGATGTACGAATTTATTACCCTCACTCCGTACATTGTACATCGTACATCGTACCTAATTCACGTATCCATGTCGTTTTGTAACTCACTTGTGCCATCTTCCCTCCTACCGGCGGGTTAAGCTTGGATATCATCAGTTCTATTCCGGTAATAACAGGGAAGTGTTCGGCAACAGATTTGATAATGCGGCCTGCGACGTGTTCAAGCAGATGTGATTTCTGCTCCATCTCTGTTTTAACGACAGTATAAAGACTGGAGTAATTGATGGTGTCGTGAAGATGATCACTTTGTTCGGCAGCCGAGGTGTCGGTCTCCACACAGAGATCCACAATAAACTTCGTCCCGATAAGCTGTTCCTCCTGAAAACAACCATGGTAAGCGAAAAACTCCATCCCGTCCAAAGCGATCTTTCCCATGCCGCGAAATTATCAAAATCCACTCAATAATCAGCTGTTTCCCTAATTTTAAGTAGCTTTGCAGGCTGTTTTCAGACAGCTTACTGAATAATTTTACAATATGATGGAAGAGAGTTTAAACAAAGAGGAAACTACTGTTAGATCACTTAATTTCATTGAGGAAATCATAGAAGAAGATCTTCGCACCCAAAAGAACGACAATAGAGTTCATACACGGTTTCCCCCCGAACCCAACGGATATCTTCATATAGGTCATGCAAAATCGATCTGTCTTAATTTCGGACTTGGCAAAAGATATCAGGGCAAAACAAATCTGCGTTTTGACGATACAAATCCGGTTAAAGAAGATGTAGAATATGTCGATTCGATAAAAGAGGACGTGCGCTGGCTCGGATTCGACTGGGAGGACAGGGAATGCTATGCCTCCGATTATTTTGAACAGCTGTATGAATATGCGCTCATCCTGATCCGCAACGGAAAAGCATATGTATGCGATATGAGTGCCGAAGAGATGAGTGAAACCAAGGGTACTCCTACCCGCCCGGGGCAGGACAGTCCTTGCAGAAACAGGCCTGTGGAAGAAAACCTGAAGCTGTTTACCCAAATGCGTGCCGGTGAATTCCCCGATGGTTCAAAGGTTCTCAGGGCTAAAATTGATATGGCTTCACCCAATATGCATATGAGAGATCCTGTGATTTACAGGATACTCCATACATCTCATCACCGCACCGGAGATGCATGGTGCATTTACCCCATGTACGATTTTGCTCACGGGCAGTCCGACTCGATCGAGAAAATAACCCATTCCATCTGTACACTTGAATTTGAAGTGCACCGTCCTTTGTATGACTGGCTGATTAGGGAGATCGGGATTTATGCCCCCCGTCAGATCGAATTTGCCCGCCTGAACCTGAGCTATACCGTGATGAGTAAAAGAAAGCTCCTGGAGCTTGTATTGGATAAACAGGTGAGCGGATGGGACGATCCCCGCATGCCTACCATCTGCGGCCTCAGGAGAAGGGGATACACCCCTGAATCAATCAGGAATTTCGCCGATATCATAGGCGTGGCAAAACGGGATAATGTGATCGATATCAGCCTTCTGGAATTTACTATCAGGGAAGACCTGAATAAAAAAGCCGGCCGGGTCATGGGAGTGCTTAATCCCCTTAAGATAATACTGGATAATTATCCTGAAAACCTTGTGGAAGAAATGGATGCAATGAACAATCCTGAAGATCCATCAGCCGGAAACAGAAAAGTTCCTTTTTCAAGAGAACTTTATATTGAACAGGATGACTTCATGGAAGATCCACCGAATAAATTTTACAGACTTGCACCCGGAAGGGAAGTCAGGCTGCGGTCAGCTTATATCATTAAATGCGAATCGGTGGTCAGAGACCCGGAAAATGGCCGGATTGTGGAAGTTCATTGCTCGTACGACCCTCAAACAAAAAGCGGGATGCCTGAAAGCAGCCGAAAAGTCAAAGGAACCCTGCACTGGGTTTCAGCCAAACATGCAATACCAGCTGAGATCCGCCTCTATGACCGGCTTTTCATGGTCGAGAACCCCGATGATGCCGGAGAAGGAAAAACGTATAAAGATCATCTGAACCCTGACTCCTTAATGATAAAGACCGGATATTTAGAGCCATCGGTGCTGAATTCGGTTCCCGGACAAAAATACCAGTTCGAACGACTGGGTTATTACAGCGTGGATTATGATTCGAAGCCCGGCAACATCGTGTTCAACTGCGTGGTTCCTTTAAAAGACGGCTGGTCCAGGAAAGAAAAAGGCAAATAAATTTGAAATTTACTTCAAATTTGGTAATTTTGCAGCCGCATTGTCCGATGGTGTAACTGGCAACACGTCTGCCTCTGGAGCAGAAGAGTCTAGGTTCGATTCCTAGTCGGACAACAATTAAAAACATTAACAGGCTGTAAACTAATCATTTACGGCCTGTTTTGTTTATATTGCCCCCCGATATACCCCACTTTTTGCTATCTTTTCACCCCTTCCCATTTTCCCTATTCATATGTTAGCAATTCCATGCCAGGCATAGTGCAGGGCAATTATTTATCTATAAAACCATAAACCATGATGAAAAAAATCGAATCAGGCATGGCGGGTGAAGTTCTGGCAGCCGCAAATGAACTGTTTAACGCAAACAGTATTGAAGGTATGCGTAAGAATCTGCGTGAAATGATGGATAGCTTTTTCCTGCAGCAAGGCCAGGATGGTGAGGCCTCTCTTGATGAATGTTACTGCACCTTCAAGGAACTGGATAAATTACTGATGAAACTCGACACAATGTCGAAGGCCGCACCAGTGGCAGCCAGGATGGAACAACCCAACTGAATAAAATCAAGCTACAAGTGTACTGCATATGTAGCCGCAATGCGGTGAATCCCTGGCATAATAGGCCGGGGGTTCACTTTATCTGATTGATTATAGGGTGAATTGAATTTTACCCCTAACCTACCTGTAAACTATTGGCCGGGGTACTTTTGCCTACCTATTGGTATTGAATAAGTCACCCCGGTGCATCCGCATAGATCAGTTTTCCTTTTCGGGTGACGGGGTGGATTTATAGTAATTAAATTACTCCGTTCACTTGAACACACACCGAAAAAATCTACACCCCCTGCCTTTATTAGCGACCCCCCCTGGGTCTATTAGTGAGGGTTGGGTGGTTGGCATGTTGTTATATGTGAAGAATGGATTATTACCCTTAATTTTGTATACAATATGAAATAAAAAAGGAAATGCATATCATTCATCAGTATGATCTCGAAAGACTCTTGGCTTATAATAGAAACGAAAGACAGGACAACCGCATCAAGGTAGAACTGTCCGGAGATATTGGGATTTTTTCATTTCCGGAAGTGAACTATTTCAATTATATCTGGGTCGATGAGACAAGGTTACTGACTCATAATGATCTGGATTTTTTCATCTCCTTTTATGCCAGCCAGGGAATAAATGGGCACAGGATTCTTATTCCAGCCATGGCTTCAGATAATACGGAATTTGTTCGAAATGACCGGAATTACGATCATGCCGGAAAATTAGTGATGACGGGCTATCCGCGAATAAAAAAAATAGATCTCCCAAACGAACAAAGAATTCGCCTTGTCCCTGCAGGGATGAACAATCTTACAATTTTCACCGAACTGTACCTATTGGGATTTGAAGCCGAAGATAGGGTTCTAGACAGGGTTATCAGTAATTTCCGGCAACTTCTCTCTGTTAAGGGAATGGAATTGTTCATAGTTATGTATGATAGCCAACCTGCTGGCATCAATATTCTTTTCAGGCAGGGGCATGATTACTTTCTTGCTGGTGGGGCGGTTTTACCAAAATTCCGAAACCGGCAGATTCATAAAATTTCAATGGCCATGCGGATTAACCGCTGCCTGGATGATGTACATTGTGGCAGCATTGTGTCATGGGCCTATGACGAGAGTATCAGTCTCCAAAACATGATGAAACTCGGAATGACAATATTTGAAGAACGAATGATCTATGCATATACCGGATAAGCTGACCGAGAATTTCTCGTCATTCGCCGATCGGCCTGCTGTGTCGGACCTTTCCAGAATAATCACTTACAGGGAAGCGGGGGAATCATCTAAACGGCTGGCCAGGCACCTGATTGGGATGAACTTACGGAACCGATGCATCGGGATCGATATCAGCGACAGGATTGATCATGTTGTGGCCATCATGGCCGTTATCCTTTCTGGCAATTACTATCTATCCATAACCAGTGAAAACAGGCATTATATCGTTGACCTGAAGATACTGCCTGTGGATTATATCCTTTCTTCAGAACAGTTGACATTCACCAGTGACAGAATGGATGACACGATGTATGGCGATGCTGGCCTTCAGTTTTGTGCCTTTCTGACCTCCGGGACGACAGGGGAGCCAAAGGTTGTGGTCCATTCAACGCTTACAATTTTAGAAGATACATTAAGACAGATCGAAGAAAACCATATTACATCCAAAGACAAGATCGACCTTGCATTCTCTTTTGCATTCAGCGCTTCTCTTGCTTCTATTTTCCCCGCGCTGCTCACTGGTGCTGAACTTTGTATTTTTGATACGGGAAAGTTCGGCATTGAGAAAATCCCCTCTTTTTGGGAAGAAAAGGGCATTACTTTCACCACCTTGTCCGTGTCATCCTTCAGGACCCTGTGCGTTCTTTTTTCATCATTCAGACAACTCATAAATCTCAGGTTTGTATCCATAGGTGCCGAACCTCAAAGTGAAAAGGATATCCACAATTTTTATGAAAAATTTCCAGCGCATACCATTCTCCAGGTTGCCTATGCCACTACGGAAACACGCACCATTGCACAATTTAAAACAGGGCAGGAGTTTGGTCATTCTCCTTATCCTGCTTCTGTCGGCCTGTGTGTAAGAAACAAAATGGTAAAGATTCTTTCGGACGAAGCAGAAGAGTTGCCTCCCTATGCTATAGGAGAGATCGTGGTAGAATCGGACTACATCGCTTCCAGGTACGGGAACGAATCATCGACAGAGCACACTTTTGTCATCTCTGATGGAAGCCGGATCAGCTTTTTCACCGGTGATCTGGGATACTTGAATCCGGAGGGTTATCTTTTCTATACTGGACGGAAACACGAGGAATTGAAGATTAACGGAATGAAAGTCAACCTGGCACTGATTGAACAGACCATCAGAAATAACTTTAATGTCAGGCAGGCCGCTGTTGTCATTAATTCGACGATTCCGGGCCGGCATGTCATTGCCGCCTTCGTGTTGCCGGAGGAGTCGACGGTGATGGACAAAATCAGTTCGCAGGTTGCCGCCCTTTTGCCGTTTAGCCACCCTGCGGTGCTCTTTATCCCACTCTATGATTATCCGGTAACCCATTCTGGGAAAATTGACAAGAAAAAACTCGAATCGTATCCTTTGCAGGACAATGCGATCAGGAATTCCATTAATTTTTCATCTTTACCGGATGAAGCCTTGGTTGAATCGATCATATGCATTTGGTCCCAACTGCTCAATGTTCGGCACATTGGCTTTAAAAGCCACTATTTTGATAACCTGGGAGGTGATTCACTGACCAGCTTGCTATGTATTAAGGCAATGGAAACGGAGTTTCAGTTAAGTCTGCCCGTCAATGCGCTTTCTTCATATCCAACACCTGAGGCGATGGCACATTTCATCAGCAACTTTCTTGGGCAGGATCCGGTTGCCCTTATCAGGCATAATACTTATATTCCGGGCAGGAAGAACATGTTTATTGTCGGCCACTATGGTACAGGAAAGGAATTTGAGATTCTGCTAAATACGAAACTCTCACATGTGTTCAACATTGCCTTTCTTAACTATGATTTGATTGGGAGTTCAGGGTATGAGGGAGGAGCGCAGCGTGTGTTGGATAGAATGAAGGAGATCATCGCCGTAGAAAAAGAGACCGTAATTGCCGGCTATAGTTTCAATGGGTACATTGCCCACCAGCTTGCTGGCGTCATTCCACAAGTTTCCTGTTGTATACTTTTCGATACCCCTGATTATTTCAATTTCGAACCCTATCGTCATCGCATTCTTTCGAAAGTCGCGGTCAGTATTTTAAAAACTACTTTTTTGGAAAAAGATTTCCGATTCCCCTGGTTTGTGCTCGGGATAATTGCAAGATCTCTGAAGCGCAAAATTAGGAAGAGTGATCCGGACCCATCTGCACTGGAGGAAAGCAAGATATTCATTGATGCGATCAACAATTATATTTTACATTTAAATCAAAAATCAGTGCCTTCAAACTGTCTGTTTGTTAAAGCAACCCGGGCTTTTGGCTGGAATTACGATCATGGTTACAGCTGGCAGGATCATTTTTCTGGAGTGTTTAAGATGCTTGTTATCAGGGGTGATCATGGTGATGTTCTTGGGAGCAGGTATGCAAATAAAATAGTGGATTTCATTATTCATGCTAACCTGGGCCTGGGCAGGTTTCGTTAATTTTTAAATATTTCAAAACATATTTGACTTAACCCAAGAATATCAATACCAGCAGAAATCATATTTGTTTATTTTTACTGAAAACATTACTGTCAGTGGTTTTCAGAATTCCCAGATACTTAAAACCTTATAATGCATTGAAAAATATTTTCAGCACGATGAAATTCTCTAAAAATCAAAAACCTGGTGAAGCTTTTTCTTCCCTGGATGATTACGATTCCGGAATCAGGCAAATTATTCCTCACTATGACTTGATGCAAGATGTCATAATTTCTATGATATCCAGCGATGCCAGGACCATTCTTGAACTTGGAAGCGGAACTGGCGAGTTGACCATTAAGTTACTGAACCGCAACCCCAGTATTCAAGCACTCTGCATCGACTATTCTTCTCGCATGATCGATTACATGAAAACAAAGGTTGAAAACGCAGGTAATAGAAACCGAGTTCAATGGATCCTGAATGATTTCAGCGATCTTGACAGGCTTGATCACCCCTACCTGAAAGAAGAGTCTTTGGATGCCTGCATAAGTATGTTGGCTGTTCATCATCTTGAAGCCAGAAAAAAAATGAATCTTATCCGACATGTCTATTCTATGCTTAAACCCGGCGGTCATTTCTGGATTGCCGATGTTCTGATACCAAAAAGCAGAGAGATGGAAGTTTATTATCTGGGAGCCCGTGAAAAATGGCTGATGCAGCAAAACCTCACCCAAGAGACGCTTGCAGCTCAGATGATTGACAGGGAGGCATCTGCCCTGCAAAATCATGACATGCCGGATAGTATCCATTTGCAATTGGAAATGTTTGAAAGTGCCGGATTCCGATCGGTGGACATTCTCTGGAAATATTTTGGAACTGGAATCTTTGGAGGAATAAAATGAATTTCTCCTGGACTGAAGATGATCTAAACCGGCCAGTATCGGAACGTTTTTCACTGGTGGTCGAATCTTGCAACGAAAGCACGGCACTTATTGATCATTGCAGATCCTTTACATTTCTTGATATTGACCGGCTTTCGGAGAGGATTGCCTTATTCATTCATCAAAGTGGTATTTCTCAAAAAGAAGCCGTTGCTGTCATGTTTGGTCCATCTGTTTACAGGGTGGCCGGAACCTTGGGTGTCATTAGGAGCGGACGTCCATATGTTCCTTTGGACCCGGTAAACCCAGTATCTAGAAACCTGATGATTCTTCTTGCTTCAGGAGCTAAAATCGTTATCACCGACCACTACTGCGCTGAAATGGCTTGCGAAATAGCTGGTCATGTGCACCAGGTTGTCAATCCTGATAGTCTTCCGGAAAAAAAATACAATAATTCTTTATTACCGAAAATATCGGTAACTGATCCGTGCGTGATCATATATACATCCGGATCAACAGGCAAACCTAAAGGAGTGGTCCACACTCATGAAAGTGTTCTATGTGAAGCCCGGAATACAAGTCTTTCAATGGGTCTCTCCACCAACGATCGGTTTATCCAGGTCTCGCCAATCGGATCTGTAGCCTCATTATCTCAAACCATTTCGGCTGTTTTGAGCGGATGTGTCAGCATCCCGTTTAATTTAAGGGAACATGGGCTTCACACTTTGGGATCATGGATTCGCGAAAAAAACGTCACCGTGTTCAGCGGCACTCCAACTGTTTTCAGGAACCTCTGCAAGGAGTTTAACACAAGCAATGCATTTGACAAACTCCGCATAGTTAGATTGGGGGGCGAAACCGTTTACTGGAGCGATGCAGCACTATGCCGGAAACATTGCAGCATCCAAGCCACTTTTCAGGTGGCTTACGGATCGACCGAAACCGGGATCAATACTGTTCGTGACATACTCCACGGAACCAGAATTCCCAAACATCCGGGAATAATACCAATTGGTTTTCCTGTCCAGGACAAGATGATCCGCCTTGTTGATGAAAAACTCCTGGAGGTCAAAATGGGACATCCAGGTGAAATCTTGGTTGGGGGAAAAGGACTTGCACTGGAGTACTTTTTGGAACCTGGTCTCAGCGCTGAGAGATTCCTTTCATTTGATACAGATCGAAAGAAATCCAAGAAATTTTACAGGACAGGTGATATAGGACATTTCAATTTCAACGGTGAATTGGAATTTAAGGGGCGGTTCGATGAACAGGTGAAAATCCATGGTTACCGCATTGAGTGTGGAGAAATCGAAGCGGCGATCATGGCGGATGAAATAATTTGTGAATGTACGGTGAATCTTATGAAGACTGGTGAGAAGGAGTTCCTCATCGCCCATATCGTCCTTTATCCTGGTTATCAATTTGATGAGATGTCATTTCGAAAATCTTTGGCCAACGCTCTCCCGGACTCTATGATACCAGGTATTTTCACAGTAATGGAACACCTCCCGATTAATACTAACGGAAAGATTGATAAAAAAGCCCTTCTGATCCCGGAGATGACAATGTTAAAGGATTTACATCCTGGCACGGAAAACTTGACCATCGAGTCGGAACTGATCTCTTTATGGGAAGAAGTGCTACACACAAAAAAGACCGGAATGGATGATAACTTCTTTCATCTCGGTGGAGATTCTCTGATGATGCTGACCATGGTTGAGGAGATCAGGAAAAGGTTATATAAAATCGTAAACATTGGACTATTCCTGCAAAATCCGACAATCAGGAATCTTACCATGATAATCAAGGCTGAGAAAGGAAGCAATGAATACCAGGTAATGAAAATGGGGGCGAAGAATGATCGAATTCCACTAATTGTGATCGGCCAGGGAGAGTATATTAACCAAATAGCAAATGATTTTTCCCATATCAGACCTGTGTGGTATTTTTTTCTGCCTAACCACATCGAATTACTGGTATGGAAAGGGAAGGAAAGCGATTTCACCATCAGGAACATGGCCCGGATTTATACAGATTTAATCTTGAAGCATATTAAAAATGACAAAGTGATTATTGCAGGATACTCCTTTAATGGAATCCTCGCAATGGAAGTCGCCAGTCAGCTAGAAAATGCCGGCCTTAATCCTGAACTTGTTATTCTTTTTGATACCGCGAATAGGAAAATGATACATCTCATCAAGCAATGGAAGTTTATTTTAACCATTTGGCTAAAAAATGGTTCTGAAACGATGCATTCATTTTCCAGTACTCACTTAGGGAAAGTTAATAACCTGAAATATCTCAGATTCAAACAGGATGATCCAATTTTTATAGCTCCTTTGCACAAGACAATCCTGTCCAGATATGCTATCTCAGGAACTGTTGACTTATGGGACGATTTTCATAAAATCATGATCTATGTTCACTACCAAATTCTGAGTCGTTATAAAATAAAGAAGCTTAGAGGGAAGGGAATCCTGATCAGGATCAAAAAAAGGAAAACCGATATCAAACATTTAATGTTACCGGACTACGGCTGGGGGAGGTATTTTAAAGGAGGACTAAAAACGTTTGAGATCGAAAGCACCCACAGCAATATGGTACAATCTCCTGACCTTAAAATCCTTATAAAGAAATTAGTTGAATTACTCACGAATATTGGCATTTCAGAATGACACACCACGAAAGGTTGTATGATTGCCTCAATAATACGTTTCATTCGGAAACACCGGTTTCATTCTGGCGTCATTTTCCTCATGACGACCAGAATGCAGTTAGTTTGGCAAATGTTACCGTTGACTGGCAGAAAAAATACGATTTTGATTTTGTTAAAGTAACCCCCTCCTCCTCCTTTTGCTTGAAAGACTGGGGAGTTCAGGATGTATTCACCGACAATCCTTTTGGGCTTCGAACTTACCCCGATCCCCTTGTTAAATCGCCAGAAGACTGGTCTAAACTAACCACCCTGGACCCGGAAAGAGGATATCTTGCACAACAAATCACAGTGTTGAAATACATCAAAAAAATCCTTGGTAATTCAGTTCCAGTTATTCAGTCCGTTTTCAGTCCAATGGTACAACTTGAAAACCTGGCAGGTAATCAAACAATGAACCATCATATGGCCTGTCACCCTGAATTCCTGCAGCAAGGCCTTGAGGTTATCACCCGAAGCACTGTCCTTTTTGTCGAGAAGGCAGCAAAGATTGGGATTGACGGAATATTTTACATAATTAAACATCCTTCTCCCGGTCGTTTAAGTCCATCTCAATACATCACTTTTGGATTGCCAAATGATTTAAGATGCCTGTCCGCAGCTGAAAAATTATGGTTCAATATGCTGCACCTGCATATCAGTGGTGTCAATCTTGAGCCTTTTCTTCATTTACCAACCAAAATTCTTAGTGTTCATGAAATCGGCAGTTTGGATGCAATGAAAAATCTGGCTATGGCCGCTAAGCCTATATGCGGAGGATTGGAGCGTGAAAATCTTTTTGTCAATAAAACTCCACAAGATATATTCAAACAATCTAAGAC
>Ga0194062_1000446_pt1 | contig 17318 bp, 15 predicted proteins | sample SepL2225m_MetaG_FD_155481 | JGI IMG/M metagenome (GOLD analysis project Ga0194062, IMG submission 155481) | Anoxic zone freshwater microbial communities from boreal shield lake in IISD Experimental Lakes Area, Ontario, Canada - Sep2016-L224-25m | ecosystem: Environmental > Aquatic > Freshwater >... | reverse complement strand
GAGTAATATCAAGCTTTTTCAAAATACGTCAATCCGTAGTCAGTGGGATGCAGATAAAGAACAGTGGCTGTTTAGTGTGATTGATGTAGTAGGCGCGCTGACCGGAAGCGAGAACCCCAGAAAATATTGGAGCGTACTTAAGACTCGCCTGAAAAAGGAAGGCAGTCAGTTGGCTACAAATTGTAGCCAACTGAAAATGCCCTCGGCAGATGGCAAGTCTTATCTGACTGATGTCGCGAATACCGAGTCCTTGTTGCGTTTGATTCAGTCTATTCCGTCGCCACGCGCTGAGCCTTTTAAGTTGTGGCTGGCTCAGGTGGGTTATGAGCGGCTTGAGGAAAACGAAGACCCGGAGCTGTCTATTGACCGAGCATTAGAAGCGTATCTCGCCAAGGGCTATTCGAAAGAGTGGATCAATCAGCGCCTGAAAAGTATCGAGGTGCGCAAAGAACTGACGGATGAATGGGAGCTGCGCGGAGTGAGCCGAGGGCAGGAGTTTGCGATGCTCACCGATGAAATTACCCGTGCATGGAGCGGTCTATCTACCAAAGGGTATAAGCAGCACAAGGGGCTGAAAAAGGAAAATCTCCGCGACAATATGAGTAACCTTGAGCTGGTGTTAAATATGTTGGCGGAGGCCACGACGACGGAAATATCAAAAGAAAAATTGCCTCAATCATTGGATGAAAATCGAGTGGTTGCCCGTCAAGGTGGTGAGGTTGCGGGGAATGCACGCAAAGAGATTGAGGCGAAGACGGGAAAGAAAGTGATTAGCGATAAAAATGCAAAACAGCTTGGGCGTACAAAGAGTTTGGAACTACCTAAAAAATGAACTGAGCGCACCGCGCAGGCATTACGCTTCTCTCATCAAAAGGCTTTCTGTAGATGGAATTGTGCTCCTTAGCTTTTCTCCGAAAGTTTTTTCATCAGGATGTCGTTCAACTGAGCAGGGTTCGCCTTGCCTTTGCTGGCTTTCATGGCAATGCCGACAAAGAAACCGAACAATTTGTCTTTGCCACTGCGATACTCGGCAACTTTCTCCGCATTCGCCGCAATAATTTCATCCACCAGCGCTTCAATCGCGCCGCTGTCTGAAACTTGTTTGAGGCCCTTGGCTTCGATGATGGCATCGGCTTCACCGCCTTCCGCCCACATGCTACGGAATACTTCTTTGGCGCCAGAATTGGAGATGGTGCCATCGCTGATGCGTTGCAGCATGCCGCCGAGCTGTTGCGCGCTGATCGGGCATTGCGACATCTCCAGGCTATCACGATTTAACTGCGCATTCACTTCGCCCATGATCCAGTTGGCACACATCTTTGCAGAGGAAGAAGATTGATTTTCTCGTTCGCTTCCTCCCCCGTTTGCGGGGGAGGATTGAGGAGAGGGGGAGAGAATAACGGCTAAAGCAGTCTCAAAAAAGTTCGCCATTTCGCGCGAAGCGGTGAGCACGCTGGCATCGTAAGCGGTCAGTCCGTATTCACCGATATAGCGCTCACGTTTGGTGTGCGGTAGCTCAGGCAGAGTAGCGCGAACTTGCTCGATCCACGCTGTAGAAATTTCCAGTGGCAACAAATCTGGGTCGGGGAAATAGCGGTAGTCGTGTGCATCTTCTTTGCTGCGCATGGCGCGCGTCTCGCCGGTGTCCGGGTTAAACAGAATCGTGGCTTGCTGCACTTTTCCGCCATTCTCGATGGTGTCAATTTGCCATTGCACCTCAAAGTCGATGGCCTGCTGCATGAACTTAAACGAGTTGAGGTTTTTGATCTCACGCCGTGTACCGAGCGGTTCGCCTGGCTTGCGCACGGAGACGTTTACGTCGCAACGGAACGAGCCTTCCTGCATATTGCCATCGCAAATGCCGATCCAGCGCACCAAGGAATGCAAGGCTTTGGCATAAGCCACCGCCTCTGCCGCCGAGCACATGTCTGGCTCGGAAACAATTTCTAACAATGGTGTGCCAGCACGATTTAAGTCGATGCCGGTCATGCCATGAAAATCGCCGTGCATAGATTTGCCAGCGTCCTCTTCCAAATGCGCGCGGGTGATGCGTACCGTTTTTTCGTAAGGCTTGGCGTTGCCAGATAGTGGTTCAACTTGAATGGTTAGCTCGCCTTTACCGACAACGGGGAGATCAAATTGACTGATCTGATACCCCTTGGGAAGGTCGGGGTAGAAATAATTTTTACGTGCAAACACCGAGCGTGGCGCAATGTGCGAGCCAGTGGCTAAACCAAATTTAATAGCGCGTTCAACTGCACCCTTGTTTAGTACCGGCAATACGCCGGGGAGTGCGATGCTTACGGCATCGGCTTGGGTATTGGGTTCAGCGCCAAAAGCTGTCGAAGCGCCAGAGAAAATTTTAGTGTTAGTGGAAAGCTGCGTGTGCACTTCCAGTCCGATTACGATTTCCCAAGTCATGGTGTTAATCCTTGTTTCTTAGAGCGGAGTGCACTTCATCCCAAAGTTGGATGCGCGCTTTTATAGCTTTGGCGGCAGCTTTTTCCGCCACGAGTTTTTTCTTGTCGTTGTCGCCACATAGTAAATCCAATAGTTTTAGTGACATCGGACCGTGAAATTCATCATCAAGATGGATGTGGCGCTCAAGGTAATAGTGAAATAACGGTGCCTTTTTCTTGCTGATGCCAATATCTTTAAGCAATGCGCGGAACATGCTGGGAATAACTTGCTCACGGCCATAGGCGAAAGCGGCAGCGATGACGTGCGGTTTTTCGGTGGCCAGAAATTTGAAAGTCGTTTTCATGAAACGGCGTGACGGCTCGGGAATGTCTGGATGCTTTAATGCGGCATCCAAACCATGTTTTTTGACAGCTTTAAGGAAGGCGCGAATTGGCTGAGTATTTGCGCCAACTTCTTCCATCGCACCTAAATACAAATCAAAGTGGCTGACAAAGGCGGGCCCTTTGCCGCCGGGAAGTCCTTCGTCGCTTTCTTCGCCCAACACAATTTCATTGATAAAGCGTTGTGCAGCGGTACGATTAGCATCATTGGTTGGCATCCACGGGGTGCCGGAGGGGGCGACGGTATGTTGTAGCGATTTCACCAGTGACATGAAATCCCATACCGGAAATGCGTGGTGCTCCATGAAGCCGCGCAAGTCTTCGATGGTGTGAACTGCGCTGTAGAGTGGATGTTGCTCTAGTTGTGCTTTGAGTTGAGTAACGCTGGAAAAATCAGTTGGTTTCATGATGAGCTTAGAGTGTGGGTGCGCGAGTGTGCCAATCAGTCGCTTGTTGATATTGATGCGCTACGTTGAGCATGCGCGCTTCATCGAAATAATTGCCGATAATTTGTAGGCCAACGGGCATGTTGTTTGCCCCGAAGCCGCAAGGAATCGACATGCCGGGTAGCCCCGCCAAGTTCACCGCGATGGTGTAGATGTCGGATAGATACATCTGCACCGGATCGTCACCTTTTTCACCGAGCTTAAAAGCAGTAGAGGGTGCGGTTGGACCCATGATGACATCGCATTGTTTGTAGGCTTCGGTGAAGTCTTGCCCGATCAGGCGGCGAATCTTTTGTGCCTGCAAGTAGTAGGCGTCGTAGTAACCGTGGCTTAGAACGTAAGTGCCAATCATGATGCGCCGCTTCACTTCTGCGCCGAAACCTTGTGCGCGCGATTTCTCGTACATGTCAGCGAGATCGGTGTATTCCGGTGCGCGATAGCCGTATCGCACACCATCGAAGCGCGACAGGTTGCTGGAGGCTTCAGCGGGTGCCAGTACGTAATACACGGGTACCGAAAGTTTGGAATTCGGCAGCGAAATGTCGACGACGGTTGCGCCGAGTTTTTTGTATTCGGTGATGGCGGCTTCTACCGCTTGCGCCACGTCGTTGTCTAAACCTTCAGCGAAAAACTCTTTCGGCAAACCGATGCGCAGGCCATTAAGAGGCTTGTTCAAATCACGAGCGTAATCTTCTTTTTCACGCTGCAGGGAAGTGGAGTCGCGCTCATCAAAGCCTGCCATAGTGTTAAGGAGCAACGCTAGGTCTTCTGCGCTACGACCCATTGGGCCTGCTTGGTCGAGGCTGGAAGCAAAGGCGATCATGCCGTAACGAGACACCACACCATAAGTTGGTTTTAGACCAGAGATGCCACACAGCGCAGCAGGTTGGCGAATCGAGCCGCCGGTGTCGGTGCCAGTTGCCGCCGCACACAAACGTGCCGCCACCGCTGCTGCTGTACCACCCGAAGAGCCGCCTGGTACGCGCGCCAAATCCCACGGGTTTTTCACTGGGCCGTAATGAGAGGTTTCATTCGACGACCCCATGGCGAATTCGTCCATGTTGGTCTTGCCGAGGTTGATCGCGCCAGCGTTGTTGAACTGCGAAATCACATGCGCATCGTAAGGTGAGACAAAGTTGTGCAACATTTTTGAGCCGCAGGTGGTGAGCCAACCTTTAGCGCAGAAAATGTCTTTTTGCGCGATGGGGATGCCAGTCAGCGCCTCAGCGTTACCAGCGGTTAAGCGCGCATCCGCAGCGCGAGCTTGCGCTAGCGACAGGTCGGGGTTGAGCGTAATAAACGCATTAACATCTTGATTATATTTAGATATTCTTAAAAGATAATTTTGAGTAAGCTCGACACTAGAGATTTTCTTGGTGCGTAAAGCATCGCCAAGTTGGCGTAGAGAAGAATTTAAAAAATCGCTCATTCGATCACCTGCGGCACAAGATATAAACCCGCTTCAATTTGTGGAGAAATGGCTTGAAAAGCCTCTCGCTGATTGGTTTCGCTGACGACATCTTCACGCAATCGTTGACTTAAATCCTGACTGTGCGACATCGGTTCGATGCCGGTGGTGTCCACCGCCTGCATTTCGGCGATCAAGCCAAAGATGTTCGACAGTTGCATCTGGGCGGTTTGAATCTCTTGCTCGGTCATCGCCAGACGGGCGAGGCGAGCGACTTTTTCTACATCGGCTATGCTCAAAGACATGGTGTGAAGGCTTTATCAAAAGGATCTTAATAGGTTATCATAAACGACTTTATAGACGCACCTCTTCTACACTTAAGGCAGAAAAATGTTCAATTACTTCAACGGCTACTTTTCCAACGACTTGGCGATTGACCTCGGCACTGCCAACACCCTGATCTGGGCGCGTGGCCAAGGCATCGTACTCAATGAGCCATCAGTAGTGGCGATTCGGCAAGAAGGCGGCCCTAACGGCAAGAAAGTAATTCAACAAGTTGGCACAGCCGCGAAACAAATGTTAGGCCGCACACCGGGCAACATTACGGCGATTCGCCCGATGAAAGATGGCGTGATCGCTGACTTTACCGTGACCGAGCAAATGCTCAAGCAGTTTATTCGTCGCGTTCACAAATCAAGTATTTTCACGCCAAGTCCGCGCATTGTGATTTGCGTGCCGTGCGGCTCTACTCAAGTTGAGCGTCGTGCGATTCGTGAATCTGCCTTTGGCGCAGGTGCGCGTCGTGTTGAGTTGATCGAAGAGCCAATGGCCGCCGCGATTGGCGCTGATCTGCCCGTGGAAGAAGCAACCGGCTCGATGGTGGTGGATATCGGTGGCGGCACCACGGAGGTGGGCGTGATCTCGCTGGGTGGCGCGGTTTACTCGGGTTCGGTGCGCGTTGGGGGTGACAAATTCGACGAAGCCATCATCAACTATATTCGCCGTAACTACGGCATGTTGATCGGTGAAACCACGGCCGAGCTAATCAAAAAAGAAATTGGCTCCGCTTTCCCTGGCAGTGAAGTGCGCGAGATGGAAGTGAACGGCCGCAACTTGGCAGAAGGGGTGCCGCGTAGCTTTACCATTTCTAGCAACGAAATTTTGGAAGCGCTAACTGATCCGCTGAATAGCATTGTGAGTGCAGTGAAAACGGCATTGGAACAAACTCCTCCTGAGTTGGGCGCCGACATTGCGAACAAAGGCATGGTGCTAACCGGTGGCGGCGCGTTGTTGCGTGATATTGATCGCTTGCTCATGGAAGAAACTGGTTTGCCAGTGGTGATTGCTGATGACCCGTTGACCTGTGTGGTGCGCGGTTCCGGTAAATCACTCGATAAAATGGACAAGTTCAGCGGCATCTTCGCAAGCGATTGATCGTTCGACCGCACTTTGGACAACTCTACTTCCTTTCGCTTTTTTAAGCGCGGCCCGAGCGCAATCGTGCGCTTGGTGTTTTTCGTTGTTCTTTCCCTGATGCTGCTTTTCATCGATGCGCGCTTCAAGTATCTGGAATCCACGCGCAAGGTTGTCTCCATTGTCATTTATCCGTTTCAGCGCTTGACCGCCTTGCCGGGTATGGCGTGGCAGCAGATTGCGGTGCACTTCGAAACACAAGGTCATCTCCTGCAAGAAAATTCGCAAATGCGCCAGCAACGTAGCCAAGATCTGGTACAGCTGAAACTGCTAGAGGTGGTACAGAACGAGAATGCGCAGCTACATCGCTTGCTAGAAATGCCGCAACGCATTAACTATCTCATGCAAATGGCAGAAATTGTTTATGTCGAGCGAGATGTTTTTAAGCGCAAAATTCTTGTCAACAAAGGTGCGCAGGCCAACGTGCTACTGGGCCAAATCGTGATGGATGATATTGGCATTGTGGGTCAAGTTACCCGTGTGTACCCGTGGTTGTCTGAAGTCACTCTGGTGACGGATAAAGATCATGCGGTGCCGGTGGAAATCATGCGTAATGGCATTCGAGCAGTGGTTTTCGGCGCAGGAAATATCAGCGAGATGGCGCTGCGTTATATGCCAGTGAGTTCGGATATTCAGAGTGGTGATGTCTTGGTGACGTCAGGAATTGATGGCACCTATCCGCAAGGTTTGCCAGTGGCGAAGGTGGTAAGCATTGAACGTAACCCTGCTTATCCTTTTGCCAAGATTGTTTGTGCACCCATGGCCGGTGTTGATAGGCACCGTCATCTGCTGATTGTTGCTGGTGCGCCTCAATTGCCACCGCGCCCAGAGCCAGAAGCGGCAGAAGAAAAACCGAAATTCGCTGACAAGCGGAAAAGCCCATGAGTAATGCATTAGTAAAAGATCAAGAATTTTTGTTGCCAGCGAGCGGGCTATTCATTGCGTTGAGCCTGTGTGTGTCGGTGTTACTAGATTGGTTGCCCTGGAGTGGTTGGGGCTTAATCATCAAGCCAGATTTTGTGGCGCTTGTGCTACTTTATTGGTGCACGCACAAACCATACCGTGTCGGGATTGGCATTGCGTGGATGGTCGGAATTTTTGCAGATGTTGCAGATGCGAGCTTGTTTGGTCAGCATGCGCTGGCCTATGCGGTGTTGGCATTTGGCGGCACGGTTCTGCATCGTCGAATTCAAATGTTTGATCTACGCCAGCAAACGATGCAGATTTTCCCGCTCTTGCTTATCACTTATGTGGTTTATGCCTTAGTGCATTGGCAGGTGAGCCATTTCGTGGTGTGGGAATATTTTATTGGTTGTGTGGTGTCCACAGCACTTTGGATTCCAATGACTGTTCTACTACAAAATTTGCGCCGCCCTCGGTCAGACCCTAACGAACTATGAAGCGCCACGTCGAGCTGAAAAACCATCAGCGCGAAATATATTATTTCCGTTTGCGCCTCATACTGAGTCTTGGCTTTGTGTTAACCCTGCTGTTTATTTTGTTGTCGCGGTTTGTCTATTTACAACTCATCAAGCACGATTACTTTCAGACCATGGCGGAAAGCAATCGCATCGCGGTGGTGCCCGTGGTGCCGAATCGTGGCTTGATTCTCGATCGCAATGGTGTCGTGTTGGCGCGTAATTACTCCGGCTACACCCTAGAAATTTCATCGCGCAAAGTGGCCAATTTGGAGGCCACGATTAATGAGCTGGCAACGATCGTTGATATTCAGCCGAAAGACCGTAAGCGTTTTAAAAAACTATTAGCGGAAAGCCGCAATTTCGATACTTTACCTATTCGTAACCGCTTGAGTGACGAGGAGGTTGCCCGCTTCGCTACTCAGCGTTATCGCTTTCCTGGAGTTGAAATTAAAGCGCGCTTATTCCGTGAATATCCTTTTGCTGATGGCACCTCACATTTGATTGGCTACATCGGCCGCATTAACGAAAAAGATGTTGAGCAACTGCAAGAAGATGAGATGGCGTCCAATTATTTAGGTTCGGATTACATCGGCAAGACGGGGCTGGAGCAAAGCTACGAAAAAGAATTGCATGGAACCACCGGCTTTGATCAGGTCGAAGTTGATGCGGGTGGTAGAGCGGTGCGCGCGCTGTCTCGTATTCCGCCTAAATCCGGAAATACCTTGGTGCTAACACTTGATGCGAAATTGCAGGAAATTGCAGAGCAGGCATTTGGAAAATATCGTGGCGCATTGGTGGCAATTGACCCGAGTAACGGAGATATTTTGGCGTTTGTGAGCAAGCCGGGATATGACCCCAATTTATTTATCGACGGTATCGATACTGAAAACTGGGAAGCGCTAAATAACTCACCCGACGTGCCATTGAACAATCGAGCTTTGCGTGGCCAATATCCACCGGGTTCGACAATTAAACCGTTTATGGCATTGGCTGGTTTGAACTATAACGAGCGTTCGCCAAGTTACACCATTAGCGATCCGGGATATTTCAGATTGGCGGGCAGTAGCCATCAATATCGTGACTGGAAGAAGGGTGGGCATGGCCGCGTGGATATGTTTAAGTCGATCGTGATTTCGTGCGATACCTATTATTACGGCTTGGCCACGGAAATGGGTATCGACAAAATTCATGAGTACTTGACGGAATTTGGTTTTGGCAAAAAAACCGGCGTGGATATGGAAGGCGAGGTCTCCGGTTTGATCCCTTCACAAGAGTGGAAAATGAAGCGCTACAAGCAGCCATGGTATGCCGGTGATACGGTATCAGTGGGTATCGGGCAGGGCTATAACTTAGTTACGCCATTACAACTGGCTTCGGCTACTGCCACCTTGGCAAATGATGGCATCGCGTTTAAGCCTCATTTTGTAAAAGAAATACAACGTGCAGGAGGAAGTAGTCCGGCATCAGAAAACAAGCCTGTATTTGATTTGAAGATCAAACCAGAAAATATTGATCTAGTAAAACGTGCGATGGAAGCGGTGACGCAACCCGGCGGTACAGCGGCGGGCGCAAGCGCGGGCGCGGGCTATCGTATGGCTGGAAAAACGGGAACCGCACAGGTGGTGGGAATGAAGCAAGGCGAGAAATATGATGCCAGCAAAATCTCAGAATACAATCGTGACCATGCTTGGTTTATCGCGTTTGCACCTGTTGAAAAACCGCGCATTGCAGTAGCGGTGCTCGCCGAAAACGGTGGCCACGGCGGCTCCACTGCGGCGCCGATTGCGCGCAAAATATTCGATTACTATTTGCTTGGAAAAATTCCAAAGCCACTCGATGCGGCGGATGAAAAGGAAGGGGCGGAGCATGATTAACCGCATGCAACGATTTCTATGATTACTAAAAAAGCATTTCAGCGAATTTTTATGGCACATCTAGACCCTATTCTGTTGGCTGGGGTGGGGATGTTAATGTTGCTTAGCTTAGTGATTTTATATAGCGCTACCGATGGCAATTGGCTGCGTGTTTTTGGACAGGTAGTGAATATCTTGGTGGCTTTCGGCGCTTTATGGATGGTGGCTAATATGCCATTGCATTACCTGATGCGAAGTGCTGTGCCGATTTATATCTTTGGTATGGTGTTACTCATTGCGGTGGCCCTATTTGGTGAAATTAGTCACGGCGCAAGGCGCTGGTTAAATATTGGCGTTGCAACGATCCAGCCATCCGAACTAATGAAAATTGGCGTGCCGTTGATGATGGCTTGGTACTTTGAAAAACACGAAGCCACGTTGACCTTAAAAAACTACTTTGTGGCTGCGATTTTGTTGTTACTTCCTGTGGCGCTGATCGCTCGCCAGCCTGACTTGGGCACTTCAATTTTAATTGGCGCGAGCGGATTTTACGTGCTTTTTTTGGCAGGGTTGAGTTGGCGCGTAATGGGTGGAATGGCGGTGGTCGGAATTGCGAGCGCACCATTTATGTGGTCGGCACTCCACGATTATCAGCGACATCGAATCTTGATGTTATTCGATCCTTCGCAAGATGCGCTGGGCAAGGGCTATCACACTATCCAAGGTATGATCGCCGTAGGCTCTGGAGGACTGTTGGGCAAAGGCTACTTGAACGGAACTCAAACGCATTTGGATTTTTTACCTGAACGCACGACCGACTTCATTTTTGCGGTATGGTCCGAAGAATTTGGTTTCCTCGGTAATTTGATTTTGTTGGGGATATATATTTTTGTAATAGGACGTGGCTTTGTTATTACCGCTAACGCATCGACCTATTTCACGCGCTTGATGGCAGGCAGTATCACGCTAACCTTCTTTACCTATGCTTTCGTTAATATGGGCATGGTCAGCGGCATTTTGCCAGTGGTGGGGGTGCCATTACCTTTGGTGAGTTATGGTGGCACATCGATCCTCACCTTGTTGCTCGGATTTGGTATGCTGATGAGCATTCATTCGCATAAGCAGTTAGTTAAAACTTAAGGAGTTAAACGATGAACAAGCGGGTCGTGTTTTTGGTGTTGTTGGCTTCTACATTAGCTGCGTGCTCTTCCCCCTTAACTAAGGGAAAAGGCGCGAAGGCTGCGCCGATTGTTGACTTGGCATCGGGTCCGAGTGCGCCTGCACCGAAAGAAGAGCCTAAAGCTGAGGCGAGCGCGGTGGTAGCAACTACAGAGCCAGAAAAAACAGGCGGCTATCTGGAGGGTGACGGGCCAGACGCAGAGGTGCCGGCAAACTTAGATGACACACCAGATGCTGTGCCGAAAGCTGAACCGCTACATCGCTATGCTAATCGTGAATATACCGCCTTGGGTAAAACTTACACACCGCTCACCGAAAACGGTAAATATAAAGAAATTGGAATTGCATCTTGGTACGGTAAAAAATTTCATGGACAAAAAACTTCTATCGGAGAAGTTTATGACATGTACGCCATGACCGCGGCGCACATTACTTTGCCGGTGCCGAGTTATGCACGGGTAACTAACCTCGCCAATAAAAAATCAGTGATCGTGCGAGTAAATGATCGTGGTCCATTTTTACATGAGCGCATCATTGATCTTTCTTACGTGGCAGCGCACAAGCTGGGCATCATTAGCAATGGTAGCGCTCAGGTGGAAGTAGAAAGCATTGCAGTGGATGGTGGTGCGCTGGTTCCAGCAACCGTCATTTCCACGCCAATTACTTCTGCGCCAATTCCTGTGGAGCCAACCCCTCCGGTGGTCGTTATTGCAGATAAGCCGACCGGTGCAATGCCAGCGACGGCAAAAGGAAACGTTTATCTGCAACTGGGTGCGTTTAAATCTGCCGAAGGTGCAGCCAGTTTTCTGGCTAAAATGCGTTCGAAGTTAGGTGATCAAGGTAAAGCGCTCAGCCAAATTCAAAAAGAAGGTTTTGAGCGTATTAATATTGGGCCCTATGTTACTAAGGATGAGGCGCGTGCAGCCAGTATCAAACTGAAATCGCAACTCGGCTTTAAACCATTTATCAGCGCGCACTAACGTCGCTTATTGAAGAATAAAAGATGAAAAAGAAAAACTTACTACGTGTGCCGGTGACCGCAGGTCTAAAAAACATTTATGCGATGGACATGCATGCTGCCTATCAGGCGGCATGCATAAATCGCTTCACCGTCACTTCATTTGGTCGTTTGGCTGCCGCAATTTCGGTCGTGCGTACGGCATTGGTGACACACGACACTAAAATTGAAAATGCTGTTCAACTATTGGATAGTGCAATAGAGGTGCTACTTCAAGTTCGCCACAAAGGAGATCAAACTGAAGTTTGGGAAATTACTGAAGATCAACGTCCAGCAATTTGGACGGGCATCGAAGTGGCCGAGCAGTGTATTGGGACGCTAGATGTTGCTTTGTTGGCAGAAACCGCGCACCAGTTGTTGCAAAATGTGGCTGCCGAGTAGAATTGTTTTCCGAGCGTACTTAGTCGAAAAATACTGATATGTCAGAACTTAACCTTAGCCATCACTTTTTGATCGCGATGCCGGCGATGACAGACCCGTACTTTGCCAAATCACTCACTTATGTGTGCGAGCACAGCGAGCAAGGTGCAATGGGTATTGTCGTTAATCGTCCGATCAGCCTGACCCTTAGTGAGCTGTTTGCGCAGATTAATATGGAGCTTAAACCTACTGAGTTGGAAGATGTGTTGGTGCATTTTGGTGGGCCAGTGCAGACTGATCGAGGTTTTGTGCTACATGAGCCAAATGGCGAATGGCAATCGACTTTGCATATCAATAGCAAAGTTGAGCTGACTACCTCAAAAGATATTTTGCAGGCGATTGGTGAAGGCCAAGGTCCGCGCCATTTGCTGATGACACTTGGCTATGCCGGTTGGTCAGAAGGGCAGTTGGAACAAGAGTTGTCGCAGAATGCTTGGCTCAGCGTGCCGGCGGATGAGCGCATCATGTTTGACCTGCCCGCAGAGGAACGCTTGTCCGCTGCAATGGCTTTACTGGGAATTGATTTTGCTTCTCTTTCTGAGGAAGCCGGACATGCCTGAGGGCGTGACCACGACTCCTTCCGGTACGCTTCTCGCATTCGATTTTGGCACAAAACGTATTGGCATTGCCGTCGGCAATACGATCTCTGCCACGGCGCAACCCCTCTCCACCATCAACGACGAAAAAAACGATGTGCGCTTTACTGCCATTGCGGCACTTATCGCAGAATGGCAACCGGCTGCCTTGGTAGTTGGCTTGCCCTGTAATGATGATGGCACACCGCACGAGATGACCGCACTGTGTCGTCGTTTTGCAAATCGTTTAAAAGGGCGCTTTAATTTGCCAATTTTGTTGGTCGATGAGCGATATACTTCTGCCGCCGCCAGCACCGCATTAACAGAGCGTGGCGTGTTTGGTAGAAAACAAAAAACCTTGATTGACCAGTATGCTGCGCAGCAAATTTTGCAGGCGTATTTTGATGAACCTAGTGCAGGAATCTACGCATGAATAATCCTCAATTAAATCAACATGGTGAGTTGCAACATCTGCTCTCAACCGAAGGCCTGCCGGTGCAGATTCTGCGCAATATTTTGGACACCGCTTCTGAGTTTGTGAATCTCGCCGAGGGTAGCGAAATCCGCAAAGTGCCGTTGCTACATGGGAAGTCGGTGTTTAACGTGTTTTTTGAAAATAGCACGCGTACACGCACTACTTTTGAAATCGCCGCCAAAAAACTATCCGCCGACGTGGTGAATTTAAATATTGGCTCATCAAGTACCAGCAAGGGCGAGACCTTGCTCGATACCGTGGATAACCTATGCGCGATGCACGCCAATATGTTTGTGGTGCGTCATTCTTCCAGTGGTGCGGCGCACCTGATCGCCAAACATGTTGCGCCAGAAATTCACGTGATCAACGCTGGTGATGGTCGCCACGCGCATCCTACGCAAGCGCTGTTGGATATGTTTACGATTCGCCACTACAAGAAAGAATTTCACAACCTCCGTGTTGCGATTGTAGGTGATGTGTTGCATTCACGCGTAGCACGTTCACAGATTCACGCGCTGACTACTTTGGGCGTGCCCGAAGTGCGTGTGGTCGCACCTAAGACTTTGTTGCCAACCCATGTAGAAAAATTGGGTGTGCAGGTTTATCACGATATGGAGCGCGGTTTAAGAGATGTCGACGTGGTGATGATGTTGCGCTTACAAAATGAACGGATGCAGGGCGCGCTGTTACCCTCAGCACAAGAGTATTTTAAATACTACGGGCTCACGCAAGAGCGGCTCGCATTAGCGAAACCGGATGCCATCGTGTTACATCCTGGCCCGATGAATCGCGGTGTAGAAATTGACTCGAGTGTGGCGGATGGATCGCAGTCGGTAATATTGCCGCAAGTGACTTTTGGAATTGCGGTGCGCATGGCGGTGATGAGTACCCTGGCAGGAGGTAAGCAATGAGTATTCACATTAAAAATGGTCGCCTAATCGACCCTAAAAATAAAATCGACGCACAGCAAGATGTGTTCATCGTGGATAAACGCATTGCTGCGATAGGCGCAGCGCCACAGGGTTTTGTGGCATTACAAGTGATTGATGCGAGTGGCTTGATTGTGATGCCGGGGCTGGTGGATGTTGCAGCGCGCTTGCGCGAACCCGGTTACGAATATCGGGCGACCTTGGAATCTGAAATGGAAGCTGCGATGGCGGGCGGAGTGACATCGCTTTCTTGCCCACCTGATACTGATCCGCCGCTGGATGAGCCGGGCTTAGTTGAGATGTTGAAACATCGCGCACGCATGCTCAATAAAGCGCGAGTATTTCCGGTCGGCGCGCTAACCTACGGATTGAAAGGCGCGGAACTCACCGAGATGGTCGAGTTAACCGAAGCGGGCTGTAAGGCGTTTAGCCAAGCGGATACGCCACTCACAGATACCAGAGTGTTGATGCGGGCAATGCAATATGCGGCAACATTTGATTATCGAGTTTGGTTACGCCCGCGCGATGCGTTTCTTGCAAAAGATGGCGTTGCACATGATGGTGAAGTTGCAACACGCCTAGGTTTGCCCGCCATTCCCGTGGTGGCAGAAACGATCGCGTTGGCGACTATGCTGCAATTGGCTAAAGAGACAGGCGTTAAATTGCACATCTGTCGTATCTCCAGCGCAGAGGGTGTGGCGATGGTGCGCGAAGCTAAACGTAACGGCTTGCCAGTGACCTGCGATGTGTCGATGAATCATATTCACCTGTCCGAAATGGACATTGGCTTTTTTGATTCTAACTGCCACCTTATTCCACCCTTGCGTAGCCAACGCGACAAAACTGCGTTACGTGCAGGCGTGCTCGATGGCACCATTGACGCAGTTTGCTCGAATCATTCACCCGTTGATGAAGACGCGAAACAGCTTCCTTTTGCGGAAGCCGAAGCAGGCGCAACGGGTATGGAATTATTGTTACCGCTGATGTTGAAATGGGCTGAGCAAGAGAGCGTATCACTGCTCGATGCACTTGCTCGCGTGACCATTAACCCAGCGCAACTGCTTGGAGTGAAAACGGGACATCTGTCAGTGGGTGCACATGCCGACGTATGCGTGTTTGACCCGAACGCAACTTGGAAAGTTGAGCCTGGCGCGCTGAGGAGTCAGGGTAAAAATACGCCGTTCAACGGTTACAACATGCAAGGCCGGGTGCGTCACACTATCGTCGAAGGCCTTATCGCATATTCAATTTAGGCATTAGTAAATGAATCCATTATTAGATTTTTCTGGTTTACCTCGTTTCGCAGATATTAAACCCGAGCATGTTAGCTTGGCGGTCGATGAGTTGCTCGCGCGTAATCGTGAGCTGACAAAGCAATTGTTGGCTGATAGTTCTGAGCCAACTTGGTCTAGTTTTGTACAGCCATTCGAAAATGCGAATGAGCATTTGTCGCGCGCGTGGGGGCAAGTTGGGCATCTCAATATGGTGATGAACTCACCTGAGTTGCGCGAAGTCTATAACGCGAATCTGCCTAAAGTGACGCAGTACTACGCCGAGCTATCTCAAAATTTGGCGTTGTTTCAAAAATACAAAGCGATCCGTCAATGCAATGGCTACGCATCGCTGAGTATGGCGCAGAAGAAAATTCTGGAAAATGAGTTGCGCGATTTTCGCCTGGGGGGTGCTGAGCTAGCAGAAGAAAAGAAAGCGCGCTTCATGGCTATTCAAGAACAGCACTCCGAACTGACGTCGAAATTTTCCGATAATTTATTAGATGCCACCAACGCTTATACCTGCGGGATTGAAAATGAGAGTGAGTTAGCGGGAATTCCGGCCGATGAACGACAAGTTGCTGCCGATGCAGCGAAAGAAGGGGGTAAGCAAGGTTGGCTATTCACGCTGAAAGCGCCATCTTACGGGCCAGTTTTGCAGTATGCCGACAACCGTGCTTTGCGTGAGCGCATGTATCGTGCGTACACCTCCCGTGCAAGTGAGCAACTTGCTGAAGGCTCAAAAATCGAGCACCCGCAAGGGGTAGGCCGTGGTTGTAAAGCCGCTGAAGCGGCAACAACCACGCTCTGGGATAACACGCCACTGATGTCGCAAATTTTGGCATTGAGAGAGGAAGAAGCTCATATGCTCGGTTTTGCTAACTACGCTGAACTATCACTAGCGAGCAAGATGGCCGATACGCCACAACAGGTGTCCGAGTTTTTGTTGGAGCTTGCACAGCGTGCACGCCCGTTTGCTGAAAAAGATTTGCAGGAGTTACGTACATTCGCTGCTGAGCAGATTGGATTGAATGATTTGCAAGCGTGGGACATCGCGTATGTCAGCGAAAAGCTACGTCAGCAGCGCTATGCTTTTTCTGAGCAGGAAGTAAAACAATATTTCCCTGAGGATGCGGTGTTGGCGGGCCTGTTTGGTTTGGTTGAAAAGTTGTTCGGTCTCTCAATCAAATTATCATTAGCGCCGGTGTGGCATGAGTCGGTGCGTTTTTTCGACATTCGCGATGCGGTTGGTGAGTTGCTAGGTCAGTTTTATATCGACCTATACGCACGCGCCAGCAAGCGCGGTGGTGCCTGGATGGACGATGCGATTGGACGGCGCAACACAGCGAAAGGCATTCAAACCCCAGTCGCTTATTTGAATTGCAACTTTGCCTCGCCACTTGGAAATAAGCCGGCATTATTTACTCATGACGAGGTGATCACCTTGTTTCATGAGTTTGGCCACGGCTTGCATCATTTGCTGACGCAGGTGGAGGAGCTAGGAGTATCAGGCATCAATGGGGTGGAGTGGGATGCGGTCGAGTTGCCCTCGCAGTTTATGGAAAATTTCTGCTGGGAATGGGATGTGCTGCAAGGCATGACTCGCCATGCAGAAACAGGCGAAAAACTCCCACGGACGTTGTTCGATAAAATGATCGCGGCAAAGAATTTCCAAAGCGGCTTACAAACTTTGCGGCAAATTGAGTTTTCACTTTTTGACTTGCGTCTACATAGCGAATTCAACGCCGAAAAACAAACGGTGCAAGAGTTGTTGAATGAGGTGCGTCGCGAAGTGGCAGTACTGATTCCGCCCTCTTTCAATCGCTTCCAAAATAGCTTCTCACATATTTTTGCGGGGGGGTATGCCGCTGGCTATTACAGCTACAAATGGGCAGAGGTATTGTCCTCAGACGCTTATAGTATGTTTGAAGAAAATGGAGTGTTGAACCCCGCGATTGGTGCGCACTTCCGCGAACAAATTTTAGCGGTAGGCGGCAGTCGCGGTGCGATGGATTCGTTCAAGGCGTTTCGTGGCAGAGAGCCTTCAAT
>Ga0194062_1000444_pt1 | contig 17384 bp, 11 predicted proteins | sample SepL2225m_MetaG_FD_155481 | JGI IMG/M metagenome (GOLD analysis project Ga0194062, IMG submission 155481) | Anoxic zone freshwater microbial communities from boreal shield lake in IISD Experimental Lakes Area, Ontario, Canada - Sep2016-L224-25m | ecosystem: Environmental > Aquatic > Freshwater >... | reverse complement strand
CTCTTTCACCATACCCTTTTGCTACCAGCCGATCAGGGTCGATACCTCTCGATATCAGGTAATCGACAACGCTTTGAGCACGCTTCTGCGAAAGGATATCGTTGCGTTCGTCACTGTCGCGTGAGTCGGTATGAGCTGCAAGTTCTATCACCACAGTCTCATTAGCATCAAGGGTTTCTATCAGTCCCTGGAGTGAATCCTGGTACTGGGGCTTCAGATCCCATTTTGCCAGGTCGTACAGGATATCGGGCAGTACAACCGGCTTTTTAGGAATAGGTTTTAATACAAAATTCCTGGTAAGATCCTTGCTCTTTTCAAGGCCGACTGTTGTTTCCCTGCCTTTCTCATTGAAATAATCTTTTTTTGTAATGAGAATATCGTATGTCGTATTGGAAGTGATCTGCATTTTATTGAAACCGTAATGCCCTTTTTCGTCGGTAGTGTATTTGAATGAACGTCCGTTGGTTCCTACAGCCCTAACTTCAGCGCCTTGTAGCGGAAGCAGGGAACGGTCGTCGGTCACAACGCCTTCGAGTGTATAATAAATAGGCGGGATGACAAAGGAATATAAATCGTCTCTTCCTTTTCCACCCGGCCGGTTCGACGTGAACAGGCCCTCCTCCGATTCTTCAGCATTGAATACGATAGCCACATCATCGGCAGGGGAGTTAATAGGTGATCTCATATTTTCGGCGAGGCTCCATTTCCCTTTTGAGTAAACCGACCTGAAAATGTCCATACCCCCCATTCCGGGAAGGCCGTCGGAGGCAAAATATAATATACTGTCGTTCCTGATAAAAGGGAATAATTCATTTCCCGATGAATTAATAGCCGGGCCTAGGTTTTCTTTAGCCCATTTGCCACTTTTTTTAGTTGCCCTCCATATATCTTTTCCTCCTGCTCCCCCGGGTAATTCAGCCGAGAAATAGATAACATCTCCGTCAGCTACCGACGGATGCCCGTAAATACTGGTGCTGTCGCCTCCCAGATCAACCTTTTCAGGTTCTCCCCAGTTATTTGTCCCAATGCGGCTGGCCATGAATATCTGGCAACCGTTCTTTTTCTTTGAGTCGTTATAGCAGCGGGTAAAATAGAAATGGATGAATTTCGGGTCGAACTGGCCCACTCCGTCATTCGCTTTGGTATTAATCATACCGGCGGCATCAGCCAGCACCGGTTTACTCCATTCATTTTTGCGGTCCTTTCTGGCAGAAAACAGATCTGAGAATTTCAGGCCTGTCCAGTTGTCCATATCCTTGCCGTTAGAAGCATCCCGGTCGGAAGTGAAAATGATCGAGCCGAATTTTTTATCGGCATAGGCAGGGGCAAAGTCATCTTCTTTGGAATTCAGAGTCTTTTCCCATTTGACGGTATATTTGGTCGGGTTGGCAATCCATTCCTTGGCCATTTTACAGCTCTCTATCCCCTGTTCTCCTTTAGGGTCTTTTGGCGCAAGATCTTTGTAGGCCTGGTACTGTTTGATAGCTTCATCGTAATTGCCATTTGCTTTAAGAGCATTGGCATAATACAGTAACACCCGGGGCTCATCTTTAACAAATTTGACATTATTTAAAAGCCGTTTATATGCAGTCTCGGCTTTCTTCGTATTGTTCATCATCCGGTAACACTCGGCAATGCGGAAAGTGATCCTGTCGCGTTCGGCTTTGTTATTCTTTACTTTGGATGAGGCTTTCTGGTATTTTTGAAGAGCTGTGAGATACAGCTGGTTGGCAAATGCATCATCAGCAGCCCTGGAGGTTTTATTCTGGGTCAGAGCCGTAAGCGTGAAAAACAACGAAATGACTATACAAATAACACGGCTTTTCATTTGCATCTGAGAAAAATTCTTAGCCTGTTTATTTGGCTTTCTTGCTGGCTTCGAGTTCTTTTCTTTCCTTGCGGCGTTTCTGTGCCAGAATAATGTCATAGGCGACAGGCGTGGCATTGAACACCGAGGAATAAGTCCCGGAGACAACACCGATAAGAAGAGCGAAAGTGAATCCGCGCAAAACTTCTCCGCCGAAAATGAAAATTACGATCAAAACCACCAAAGTGACACCCGAAGTGTTGATTGTTCGGCCCAGGGTAGAGTTGATAGCTGCGTTGATATTGTCGGCCAGATCACGTTTGGGATATAATCCCCGGTATTCACGGATCCTGTCGAAGATGATTACCGTATCCATGATAGAGTAACCGATGATGGTCAGAAGAGCAGCAATAAACTGCTGGTCGACTTCCATGCTGAACGGCAATATGCCATGGAACAAGGTGAACATCGTAATAATAATAAGCGTGTCATGGGCAAGTGAAACAACACCACCTATACCAAATTGCCAATTCTTGAACCTTAGAGCAATATATACAAATATAATAATGAGTGAGAAGAACACCGCGAGCACAGCCTGCCAGATCAGGGCATAACTGATAGTCGGGTCAACCCGCTGGGAACTCATTTCTCCGATTACTTTTTTCGGGTCTGTAGCTTTGAAGTCGCTAAAGCTGAGCGGCGTCTTGTAGAAACTTTTAACACCTTCAAACAGGTTTGCATTCACGATAGAGTCAGCCTGGGGTGTACGGTCATTGATCAGGTATTTTGTAGTAATCTTAACCTGGTTTGAAGGACCAAACGTTTTTACTTCAGGATATTCCTTGAATATTTTTCCGAGAGACTCGCGTAAATCGGAGGTTTTTACAGGTTCATCAAAACGAACCACATAGCTGCGACCACCGGTAAAATCAAGGCCAGGATCCAGTCCGCGGACAAAAATGGAAATTATACCGGGAATGATAATGGCGATCGAGAGGATATACATTTTATACCTCAGTCCGATGAAATTGATGTGAATGTTCTGGAAGGCATTCATTGTAAATCTGTTGCCCACGGTGATATTGATGTTCCTGTCGAGCATCCATTCGAAAAGCAGTCGTGCAATAAAGATCGATGAGAACAATGAAAGGAGCAAACCGATTACCAGGGTAGTTGCAAAACCCTGCACCGGGCCTGATCCAAAGATGTACAGCACGATACCGGTAAGAATCGTGGTGACGTGGCCGTCGATAATTGCCGAGAGGGCATGTTTGAAACCGTCTTTGACGACCAGCCTCATGCCTTTACCGGCTCGTATTTCCTCTCGCATACGTTCGTAAATGATCACGTTGGAGTCGACCGCCATGGCAAGGGTAAGAACGATACCTGCAATGCCGGGGAGAGTAAGCACAGCGCCGATAGAAGCGAGGACGCCGAACAGGAAGAAGACGTTGGCGAACAATGCGACGTCGGCAACAAGACCGGCACGGTTATAGTACAGCGACATATAAAGGAGAACCCCGATAAAGGCAATGATGAATGATATCAGACCGGCATTGATAGATTCTTTACCTAAGGACGGGCCTACAACTTCTTCCTGGACAATACGGGCAGGGGCCGGGAGCTTGCCGGCTTTCAGGATATTTGCAAGGTCCTGTGCTTCTTCAACAGTCATGCTGCCTCCGGTGATCGACGACATTCCATTCGGGATTTCCCCGTTAACATTGGGATAGCTGTATACGTAACCATCCAGAACAATAGCAATCTGTTTTCCGATATTATCACCGGTAAGACGTTTCCATATACGTGCTCCTTCGGAGTTCATCGACATGGAGACTTCAACCCTTCCGTTCTGGTCATAGTCCTGACGGGCATTGGTGATCACATCACCCCCCAGGGCCGGGGATCCGTCACGGGATGTAACTTTAAGTGCAACCAGTTCAAGAATGTCTTTGGCTTCATCCCTGGGTTTTACAGTCCATGCAAGTTTCATGTCCCTGGGAAATAAATTTTTTGCCAGACGAAGCATGTAGTTGACCCTGGCTGTATCCTTGATCATAGCTCTTCCGACCATAGCGGTCTGACCAGCTTCATACTGACCGTCTTTATTCTGGAAGATCGCCATTGCAAGGACAGCAAACAGGGGGTTGTTCTTCAACCACTGCTCTGTTTCAACCTTCTTGTTCATGGCTGAAGTTTTCGAAGTGTCCTTTCCCAGCTGTTTCAGCAAAGCATTGCCGCCGGATGTATCTTTTTTCGCACTGTCATTCTTAACACTGGCAGCTGCTTTTGCAGTGGCTGCCGATTTGGTAGTTGTTTTTTTCTCGGCCAGAGCCAGCTTATTATTGATAGCCTTTGAGGTTCCGGCAGTATCTGTTTTTGCAGTATCAGCTTTCAGAGTATCGCTACCGGTACTCATGATCGCAGCAATTCTCTTGTTGGCTTCGGTGAAGAATTGATGCAATTGGGTGAATTGGTAGGTTTCCCAGAATTCAAGCTGGGCTGTCCCTTGCAGGAGCTTACGTACACGCTCCGGATCTTTGATGCCCGGGAGTTCAATAAGAATGCGGCCTGCGGTCTGTAGCCTCTGGATATTCGGCTGAACCACGCCAAAACGGTCAATACGCGTAGTTAAAATATGGTAGGTTCTGTCAATAGCTGCATTTGTTTCATCTCTGATTACTTTGATGACCTCTGCATTGGTAGTATTGAAATTGATCCTGTCCTTTAATTCAACGGTGTTAAAAATAGCTGCCAGTTTGGCATTTGGATCCACCTGCTTGAACGATTCAGCAAAGATGTCGACAAAGTCGGAAGTGCTGTTCTTCTCTTTCTGAATAGCTATCTGCAAGGCTTTGGTGAAAGTAGGATCCTGGCTGTAACCCGATAGGGCACGGATCACTTCCGGTACCGAAACGGCCATCGTCACGTTCATACCGCCTTTAAGGTCAAGGCCAAGGTTTATTTCGCGCTCCCTGACATCCTTAAGTGTGTATTTCTTCAGAAGGATGTTATACACATCAGTGCCGGCCATGGAATCATTAAAATACTCATTCCTTGAACGGATCACCGAATCGGTAAGGTATTCCAGCCGGGCCTGATCACCCTTGGCTAATTTAACTGCCAGTTCTTTGCCAACCGGGGCGTTGGCATAATCATCAGCTTTCACCGAATAACGATAGCTGATAAAAGTAAACGACAACTGGAATAAACAAACTAAACCGAATACTATCGCAAATAGCTTGACAGCGCCTTTATTCTGCATGAGGATAAAATTTAATTAAACTATTTATTGTCTGATTTTTTAGAGGGTGCAAAATTAGAACTTTTCCCGGAAAAATCAAATAGCTTAATGAATTATATTTCCCTTGAAATTGATAGTCCCCTTAACAGTACCGGGAGGAAGCCGCAGCAGAATGAATTTACGCCAGCTGTAATTGGGGTTCGTTGCTGCTGTTTCAGGCTTGTCAGCATCTCTTATGCTGAACTTTGAATCATCGTTGACAATGAGATCTTTTTTACCCTCAAATTTATCCTCCGTGATGGTTGTCATTGCCCAGTACCCAATCGTATCTTTAGCCGAAATACGCTCAAAGACAAGTCTTTCCCCTCCCGGCCCTATGGTGTACCAGCCACTTGTCGCCCAGTAACCTCCTTCGGAAACATAACGGCACATGGCTACGTAAATCTGGGATGTGTAGTTGTTTTTAAAAGTAATCTGCGGATGGCCCTCTGCCATAAATAAAATCAGGACGGCCGTGAAAATAAATCGGGTCATGTTTTTCAAAATTTACGCTAAAGATAAGAATATTTCCGATGGCTGATTGCAGATCACGGATGGTAAATGGCAGATGGCAGATGTCAGATGCCCGATAGTTTCTTCAGAATCTTCAGCATGTCCGGTCTGCGCTGGGGTTAAAACCGATTTAATTTGTGATCAAAATTAGTAAAAAACAAATAATGTATTAAATCTTGTTCTACTTTTGCAGAAAAAATGAAACCTGAGTGAGTTACATTGAGTAAAAAGATATAAAGTAAGTTACTTACATATAAGAGCTTTGATATGAAAATCAAGTACAGTGATCTGGTTGATCAGACTTTTGAGTTCCCGCAATCTGCGTTTGAAGTGATTGAAAATGAGTTACATTTTCATAAAGTTTCATTAATGGACATCATTAAACAGTACGGAACTCCACTAAGAATTACCTATCTTCCGAAGATAAGCCAGCAAATCCAGAAAGCTAAACGACTGTTTAATGTCGCAATGGCCAAAGTTGATTACCAGGGTGATTATCATTATTGCTATTGTACAAAGAGCAGTCATTTTAGTTTTGTACTCGAAGAAGTCCTGAAAAACGAGGTGCATATTGAAACTTCATCGGCTTTCGACATGCCAATTATCGAAGACTTGTACAAAAGAGGTTTCATTAAAAAGGAGAATTACATCATCTGCAATGGATTTAAACGCCCGCAGTATATCGAAAATATGATCAGCCTGGTAAATAATGGTTTTTCGAATACTATTGCCGTATTGGACAGTTTACTTGAGATCGACAAATACGAGCCTTTTCTTAAAACCAAAATGAAAGTTGGTATCAGAATTGCTTCTGAAGAAGAACCCAAGTTTGATTTTTATACCTCCAGACTGGGTATCCGATACAATGACATCGTTCCGTTTTATATGGAGAAGCTAAGAAATAATCCAAATTTTGAGCTCAAAATGCTTCATTTTTTCATCAATACCGGTATCAAGGATACTGCGTACTACTGGAATGAGTTGAACAAATCGGTATCGGTATATTGTGAGCTAAAGAAAGTTTGTCCTGAACTTACAGGTTTGAACATAGGAGGAGGTTTCCCCATTAAGAACTCTCTGGAGTTCATTTATGACTATGAATACATGGCTGAAGAGATTACTGCACAGATCAAGAATATCTGTGAGAAAAACGAAGTGCCCGAACCGGATATATTTACTGAATTCGGTTCTTTTACAGTAGGTGAATCCGGCGCAATTCTTTTCAGCATTGTTGATCAGAAGAAGCAAAATGACCGGGAGGCCTGGGACATGATCGATAGTTCGTTCATAACGACTCTTCCCGACACCTGGGCTATCAACCAGAAATTTATTTTACTGGCAATAAACAACTGGGATTCTGAATATGAAAGGGTCTTTCTTGGCGGACTGACTTGCGACAGTGAGGATTATTACAATGCCGAAGGCCATACCAACGCTGTGTTTCTTCCGAAATTCTCGACCGATCCGCCCCTGTATATAGGGATGTTTCATACAGGGGCTTACCAGGAATCTCTTGGTGGTTATGGAGGTATACAGCATTGCCTGATCCCTGCTCCGAAACATGTGGTTATCGACCTGGACGAAAATAATGAGATTTATACAAAATTATTTTCCAAAGAACAGAGTTATAAATCGATGCTGAAAATTCTGGGCTATTAATTACCTTTGCAGCCCTAAATCAGTCTACATAAATTTAAACATACATGGCAAAGAAATCGAAACAAAAGCTGGAATACCTGAAGAATGTAATCCGGCATATTGATGTCAAATCATTTGACTCCACGCCCATCATTGACTCAATGCGCGATATGTCGTTCACCTCGAGGGATACAGCGGTTGCAGCCGATATCCTTAACCGGATGATCAAAGACAAAGGCTGTACGGTTTTTCTGACTATAGCAGGCAGCACCAGCGCCGGCGGCTGCATGCAGGTATACGTTGATATGGTTAAAAACAATATGGTCGATGCAATTATCGCTACCGGAGCCACTATCGTTGACATGGACTTTTTTGAAGCCCTTGGGTTCAAACATTACAAAGGGATATCCACAGCCGATGACAAGGATCTGAGAAAACATTACATCGACCGGATCTATGATACTTATATCGATGAAGAAGAACTTCAGAATTGCGATATGACGATCAAGAAAATTGCCGACACCCTTGAGAAACGCCCATATTCTTCACGTGAGTTTATCCGTGAGATGGGAAAATGGCTGGTAAAGAATTCAAAGAAGAAAGATAGCCTGGTGCAGGTCGCATATGAGCATAATGTGCCTATCTTCTGTCCGGCATTCAGCGACTCGAGTGCTGGCTTCGGTCTCGTTTCCCATCAGTGGGAAAATCCCAAATCACATGTCTCCATCGATTCGGTGAAAGACTTTTTAGAGCTGACAAAAATAAAAATGGCCTCAAAAGCTTCCGGACTTTTCATGATCGGCGGAGGAGTACCTAAGAATTTTGTGCAGGATACCGTGATTTGTGCCGAAGTCCTTGGCAAGGACACTGGTATGCATAAGTATGCCGTGCAGATCACTGTTGCCGATCCCCGCGATGGCGCCTGTTCGAGCTCAACTCTTAAGGAAGCTGCTTCCTGGGGAAAAGTAGAGACCGTTTATGAGCAGATGGTATATGCAGAAGCTACAAGCGTTCTGCCCCTGATCATCAGCTATGTATATCACAGGAAAGACTGGAAAAAGCGGAAAAAATACGAGTGGACCAAAATGCTCGACAAATAGCCAATATTTCGCTACCTCGCTACTTCGCTACTTGAACTTTCGCTATTTCGCTATTTCGCTACCTGGCTAGTTATTCGCACCTATTGCTTATTTCTTTTGCGTGCTCATTTCTGCTTCGCCGAACGCTACTTAATACCTCAGCCACTTCCAAAGCTCCTTATAGCTTACTTTCTTGCCGTACATCAGAATTCCGGTGCGGTAAATCTTCGCAGCCATCCATGTAGTGCCAAGGAAAGTAATTATGAGCAATCCCATCGATAATGCGACCTGCCAGTAAGGGACACCAAATGGGATCCTGATCATCATGGCAACGGGGGCAGTAAGCGGGAAGACCGAGAACCAGAAAGCCACCTGACCTGAAGGGTCTTGTATAAAGTACTGCATCATTACTATAGAAAGTATCAGCGGCACGGTGATGGGAAGCATAAACTGCTGGGTGTCGGCTTCGCTGTCGACAGCCCCGCCAATCGCGGCAAAGAGAGCGCCGTACATCAGATAACCGAACAGGAAGAAAAATATGAAAGCCCCGATCATTACCGGAAAATTAACCGAATTAAGGGCTTCGAAGATCTGGTTGACTCCTTCATCCTGAGGTTTTATTAATGCCGAAGAGTCAGGCATAGCCAGGTTGTCGGGATTATATTTGGTTGCATTCTGTATCACCGTTTGCTCAATCGAAGGTTTATGTGCCCCTTTCCCCGCAAATGTTGAGGTAACTACCGTGACGATCCCGAAAGTGAGCACGACCCAAAGCAGAAACTGTGTAAGACCGACCAGTCCGACACCAATGATTTTGCCCATCATCAGCTCAAACGGTTTGACCGATGAGATAATCACTTCAATGATGCGGTTCGTCTTTTCTTCGATAACTCCTCTCATCACCTGGGATCCGAACATGAAAATAAAAAAGTAAATCAGGATACCCGCAAAAGTCCCCAGAACCATACTGATCTCGGTATAGCTCTTTTCTTCTTTGCCTTCATCGGTGATCTTGATCGTATTCACGTCGATGATCGTTTTTACCGAACGAAGGATGTCTTCAACATTGAGAGGATTGTTCTTGTCGGTCTGAAGGTCTTTTAGCTTGGCTTCCAGCTTCATATCCTCGACCTGCTTGGTCATCACGTTGCGGATATAACTCTTCACGTTGATCGATACGTTGTTCTCGGCGTATAATATGGCATTTGTCGGAATGCTGACTTCGGTTTTGGGAATGAAAAGCAGGGCGTAATCGCCGCTTTTCCTGAAACCGGACTTGGCTGAACCTATATCACTTACAAGATAATGGAATTTGATATTATCGGTATCCTTGAATTTCTCAAAAAAAATACCTGTCTGGTCGATTACAGCTACTGTTTTCATTTCATTCCCGCGGGTGGCCATATAGATAGGAACGATCACGATAGCTGCCATCAGAAGGGGGCCAAGGATGGTCATTACGAGAAATGATTTTTTTCTTACCCGGGTCAGGTATTCCCGCTTGATGATGAGGAAAATCTTATGCATAAAATTAGTTCAGAACAGCTTCTGTTTTTTCTTCGGTAACCACTTTGATAAAAATATCGTTCATGTTCGGCACAAGTTCTATGAACGAATGCAGCATGACATATGGCAGAAGGGAAGAGATCAGCTGGTTTGGTCCGGAATCGGAAGGTATTCTAACGGTAGCCATCCGCAGATCATGATCATTCCATTCTTTTATTATAGTGAAGGCTGAAGGCAGTATCCCGCTTAACTCAGCCTGGTAGTTGGTATATGATATTTCGAACGTATTTGTCTTATATGTCTTTTTTATGTCTCTGACCCGGCCATCAAGAACCACCCTGGAGTTGTTGATCAGGGAAATATGGTCGCAGAGTTCTTCCACCGAAGCCATGTTATGCGTGGAAAAGATGATCGTGGCGCCATTTTCTTTCTGGGCGATGATTTCATCTTTGAGCATGCTCGCATTGATGGGATCAAACCCGCTGAAAGGTTCGTCAAAGATCAGGAGTTTAGGTTCATGAATGATAGTGATCAGGAACTGGACTTTTTGTTGCATTCCTTTGGAAAGTTCTTCGACTTTTTTGTTCCACCATGATTTCATTTCAAATTTTTCAAACCAATGGTTCAGCCGTCTCTGAGCTTCCTGCCGGCTTAACCCCTTGAGCTGAGCCAGGTACATAGCCTGTTCACCGACAGTCATTTTTTTATACAGCCCACGTTCTTCAGGAAGGTAGCCGATATTATATATATCGTTAGGCTTCAGCTCCCTGCCGTTGTAAAAGAGCTTTCCATCATCAGGAGCGATGATCTGGTTGATGATGCGGATGAAGGTTGTTTTTCCTGCTCCGTTAGGACCCAGCAGGCCGAAGATACTGCCCTCGGGAATATTTATACTTACGTTATCAAGAGCTTTATGCCCGGAAAACTGTTTGGAGATATTCAGAGCGGAGAATAGTTCCATGATAAGAGAGTTAGAATGTACGATGTACGATGTACGATGTATGATTTACGGTTTTATTCGAAGATGTCTTTCATTTTAGAGAAAAAGCCCTTTTCCTTTTCGGTTGGGGCAGGTACAAAGTTCGCTGATTTTGCGAGTTTCTCGAGCAGCGCTTTTTCTTCCTTCGACAGGACTTTCGGGGTCCAGACATGGATTGTGATAAGCATGTCGCCTTTGCCTTCATAAGCATTCACGCTGGGCAGGCCTTTACCTTTGAGACGGATTATCCTTCCACCCTGAGTGCCGGGTTCAATTTTGATTTTAATTTTTCCATCAATGCCGGGGATCTCCCCGCTGGATCCCAAAGCAGCTTCCGGGATAGATATATAGTGATTGAACAACAGGTCGTTTCCTTCACGAATCAGATCGGGATGTTTGATCTCTTCAATCTGGATCAGCAGATCTCCGGGAATTCCTCCCCTGGCGGCGGCATTCCCTTTGCCGCTCATCGAAAGTTGCATGCCTTCGCCAACACCTGCAGGTATGTTGATTGATATGACTTCTTCACCTTTAAGGATGCCGTTCCCACTGCAATCAAGACATTTGTCGGTAATGATTTTTCCTTCTCCACCGCAATTAGGACAGGTTGAAGTAGTCTGCATCTGGCCTATAAAAGTGGATGTTACACGGGTTACATGGCCCGAGCCTTTGCAGGTGGAACAAGTCTGGTAGGCGCTGCCGCTTTTTGCCCCTGTTCCCTTGCAGCTGGTACAGGAGATATATTTATTTACCTTGATCTTTTTTTCAACCCCGTGAGCGATTTCCTCAAGGCTCAGCTTAACCCTTACTCTGAGGTTGGATCCCCTGTTTACCGTGCGGCCTCCCCTGCGACCTCCTCCTCCGAAAAAAGAAGAAAACGGATCATCCATACCTCCTCCGAAAATATCACCGAAGTGGCTGAAGATGTCTTCCATATTCATTCCCCCTCCAAATCCTCCAAAACCACCGTTATTACCTAAGCCGGCATGCCCGTATTGGTCATACCTCTGGCGCTTGGCCGGATCGCTAAGGATTTCATATGCCTCGGCTGCTTCCTTGAACTTTTCTTCAGATGCCTTATCCCCCGGATTTTTATCTGGATGAAAGCGGATTGCCTGCTGACGGTATGCTTTTTTCAACTCTTCGGGAGAAGCGTTCTTACTTATTTCAAGTATTTCGTAAAAATCTCGTTTCGACATTCTGGGTTTTTAGTTCTTGGCTTATATTCCCTGATTCGTAAATCGTACATCGTACATCGCACATCGTACATCGTACATTCTTATGACCCAACTACCACTTTTGCATACCTGATGACTTTGCCATTCAGCAAATAGCCTTTTTCGATCTCATCAACTACCTTGTTCTTCATTTCAGGGTTCAGAGCGGGGATGTTTGTAAGAGCCTCGTGGAAATCGGTATTGAAGGTTTCTCCAACAGTTTTCATCTGTTCCAGCCCCTGATTTGTGAGAATGGTCATGAATTTGTTAAATATCAGGATGATACCTTCTTTCAATGCCTGGGCATCTACGGTCGCATCAAAGGCCTTGATTGCTCTTTCGAAATCATCCAGAACAGGCAGCAACTTAACCACCATGTCCTCCGAAGCGTTTTTACGGATATCACCGATATCCTTCAGTGTGCGCCTGCGGTAATTGTCAAAATCTGAATACAGCCTGAGATATTTATCGTTTAGTTCGTCCACCTTGTCTGCGAGGTCTTCATCAGTATTTTCTGATTTTTCTGTTCTCGCTGATGTGCCGGATGGAGGGTTCTGAGCTTCCGGAGAAGCCGTTTCCTTCCCGGAGGCTATAGGTTCCTGAGATTTTTCTTTTTCTTCTTTTTTAGACATATCAATATCAAAATTCAAACGAATTCACTGTGTGCTATCAAAAAATTTGCCAAAGGGATTTGTACGCCAAAATGTCAGGAATTTATGCGTTTGATCTCTGCTCCGAGCTTATTCAGCCTGACATCAATATTCTGGTAGCCCCGGTCAATCTGTTCTATGTTGTCAATAATACTTTTCCCCTGTGCCGATAGTGCCGCGATGAGCAGGGCAACACCCGCACGTATATCGGGGGATGACATCCGCAGGCCACGCAGAGGATATTGATGGTCCAGCCCGATGACGGTAGCCCGGTGGGGGTCGCAAAGAATGATCTTCGCTCCCATGTCGATCAGTTTATCTACGAAAAAAAGCCTGCTTTCAAACATTTTCTGATGTATCAGTACGCTTCCCCTCGACTGGGTTGCAACGACCAGTACGATGCTGATAAGGTCGGGAGTAAAGCCGGGCCATGGTGCATCGGCAATGGTCATGATGGAGCCGTCCATAAATGACTCGACTTCATAATGCTCCTGGCGTGGTATGAAAATATCATCTCCTCGCAACTGCATCCTGATACCCAGCTTGCCGAACACATCGGGGATGAGCCCGAGATGACGGATACCTGCATTTTTAATGGTTATTTCGGAGCCTGTCATCGCTGCAAGTCCGATGAAACTTCCAACCTCGATCATGTCCGATAACAAGGTATGTTCACAGCCCTGAAGAGTTTCGACACCTTCGATCATCAGCAGGTTCGAGCCTGTGCCGGTGATCTTTGCACCCATGCTGATGAGCATTGAACAAAGCTGGTAAATATAGGGTTCGCAGGCGGCATTGAATATCGTAGTTGTGCCCCGGGAGAGTGCGGCCGCCATGATAATATTGGCGGTACCCGTAACAGACGCTTCATCAAGAAGCATGTAACTTCCTCTCAGGTCAGGGGCTTCCACACTGTACAGTCCTTCATCAGCATTGAACGAGAATTTTGCTCCCAGTTTGCCCAGTCCGATAAAGTGAGTGTCGAGGCGTCTCCGGCCTATTTTGTCGCCTCCGGGAAGGTAGACAAATCCACGCCCGAAACGCGCAAGCATAGGGCCCAGGATCATTATAGACCCTCTGAGGCTGCCAATTTTTTCACGGAAATCCTTAGTCTGCAGAAAATCAAAATCGACTTCTGCAGCCTGAAATGTAACGGAAGCTCCTGAACGTGTGACACAAACACCCAGTGCCTCCAACAGTTCAATGAGCTTATTCACATCCCGGATGTCGGGGATATTATGTATAGTGACTTTTTCGCTTGTCAGAAGACAGGCACAGATCACCTGAAGGGCTTCGTTTTTGGCTCCCTGGGGAGTGATTTCCCCCTGAAGCTGCCTGCTTCCGGTGATCTCGAAAGAACTCATTGCTGCGGGCGGTTCCTGTTCCTGGGGTTATATTTGCCGGTCGGACTCGGGCGGAAGGGTTTCTTTTTCTTATTAAGCCCTAGAATGTCGTTTGTATGCTGGAATTTGAAATCCTGGTTCAGCTTGGCTTTTCCTTTCGATAACTGCTTCAGATGGATTTCGATAAGGTCGTCATCGACTGATTCCCGGTTCCAGTTGAGATATGATTTTTTCATATGCTGGGCGATGGCATGCACCAGTGAGTCTTTTTCGGGACCATCCTCGTAATCAACCGCTTTTTCGAGCATCAGGGCAATATTTTTCCCGTAATGGCGAAACTCTATAGACTTGTCGTGGTATTGCAGCTTTTCGGGTTTCAGGCTGGTCGAAAGGGGAGGGGGAGGAGGATATGGGGCATCAACATCCAGTTTAAAATCAGAGATGATGTACATATGGTCCCAGAGCTTATGCTTGAAGTCGAGTAACTCTTTGGCTGTAGGATAGAGCTGTCCCATCACGTTGATAACGAATTTAGCGGCTTTTGTCCTGCGCTCCCTATCATCGATAGTGCACAGGTACTCAATCATTTTCTGCACGTTTCTTCCGTATTCGGGAATGACCATCTGGTCGCGTGTGGTATTATATTCCATTGTAAAAAATTTGTGCAAAGATACAACTTATTCGGCGATCCTGAGCTTGGCGAATTTAAGCAATAGCTGTTTCTGCCCGATAGAAGGGAAAAAGACCGTTGCTTTTTTGTTTGGACCGATGCCTTCGATTGCAAGTACTTTTCCTTTGCCGAAACGTTCATGTTCCACGTCCATGCCGGTCTGGATGTTCTCGATATCGGCCGGGGGGATGGCCGATACGGCAGGGTTCACGGGGGGTACGATGGGCTTTGGAGGAGGGACTTTTGAGGCAGGCTGGGGTGAAGGCTTTACAGTTTGATAACCTCCCGGTTTCCTCGGTGGGAGGGTCATCCCGTCAAGCATATTTGAGAAGTTTTCGGCAGAATTAAAACTTGCCTTAGCCGGCGATGACCTTTTGGGAAAATCAATCAGTTTTTCAGGGATCTCATTGATGAACCGGCTGGGTTCGCACATCGTAAGATTCCCCCAGCGGTAACGGTTTTCAGCATAGGCAAGGCTTAGTTTTACCTCGGCACGGGTCACCGCCACATAAAACAACCGACGCTCCTCCTCCAGGTCGTTCCTTGAATTCATCGACTGCATCGAAGGGAAAAGGTTCTCTTCCATTCCCACCACGAACACATACGGAAACTCCAGTCCTTTAGCCGCATGTACCGTCATCAGTGCAACCCTGTCCTTATCGTCCTTATCACCGTAATCTGCATCGGTAAGTAGCGCTACATCCTGAAGGAACTCATCCAGCGTACGTATTACATTCTCCTCGATCTCGCCGGTTTCGAGGTTGGTTCTCGGAGTCTCGGTAAACTCTTTGATAGCGTTGAAGAGTTCCTCCATGTTCTCGAAACGGCTCACTCCTTCGGGTGTTTTATCGTCGTGCAGCTCTTTGATAAGACCTGAAGAAGCTGCGATATGCTTGGCCATATCAAAAGCATTTCTGGTTTTAAGCAGGGCGCCGAAGCTTTTGATCATGGTGATAAATCCGGTCACTTTGGCCCAGGTGTTATCGGGGAACCTCATCGTGGCAGGTGGGCTGCCAATAAGATCGAAAAGACTCATTTTATGCTCGTCGGCAAGCACGATGAGCTTTTCAACCGTTGTTTTTCCGATGCCACGTGCCGGATAGTTGATCACTCGCAGAAGGGCATCTTCATCTCTCGGATTGATAGCCAGCCGGTAATAGGAAAGCATATCCTTGATCTCTTTTCTCTGGTAAAACGAAACGCCTCCGTAAACCCTGCAGGGAATATTCAGTTTGCGCAAAGCTTCTTCCATGATCCTCGACTGGGAGTTGGTCCTGTAAAGGATAGCAAAAGAATAATTGGGCAACTGCTTATTCATTTTATGTTCGAAGATGGCCTGGGCCACAAGGCTGCCTTCTTCATTATCGGTAGAGGCATGCAGCAGGGCGATTTTGGAACCTTCTCCGTTATCAGTCCATATTTCCTTGAAGATCTGATTCTTGTTGTTGAGGATGACCTTGTTGGCCGCTTCTACTATGGTTTTTGTAGAACGGTAATTCTGCTCCAGTTTGAACACTTTATGGTCGGGATAATCGCTTCTGAAATTCAGTATGTTCTGGATGTTCGCTCCGCGGAAGGCGTAAATACTTTGGGCATCATCGCCCACCACACAGAGGTTCTCGTTGTTCGCGGCAAGTTTTTTAACAATGAGGTACTGAGCGTAATTCGTGTCCTGGTACTCATCCACCAGGATATACCTGAATTTTTGCTGGTATTTGTACAGCACATCAGGGAAATCGCGCAGAAGTACATTCATATTGAACAAAAGGTCGTCGAAGTCCATCGCAGAGGAACGCATCAGCCGGGCCTGGTACTGCAGGTATATCTTGCCGGTGAACGGCTTCCCGGCTGAACTGTCGTATTCCTGTATTTCAGGGATGGACTGGTATTCTTCCGATGAGATCAGGCTGGTCTTGGCAGCCGAGATCCGCTGGGCGACATAACCCGGCTGATAGAGTTTCTCATCGAGATTATTTTCTTTAACCAGATTCCGGATGACCCGCTTGGAGTCGTCAGAATCATAAATGGTATAGTTGGCAGGATAACCCAGACGATGGCCTTCGATACGCAGTACGCGGGCAAAAACAGAGTGGAAGGTGCCCATCCATACGTTTTTGGCTTCCTTGTTCCCGACCAGGGTAATGATACGCTCAGTCATCTCCCTGGATGCCTTGTTGGTGAAGGTCAGGGCAAGAATATGAAAAGGGTCGACTCCAAGTTCGAGCAGGTGGGCAACACGGTAAGTAAGTACACGGGTTTTGCCTGATCCGGCGCCGGCAATAACCATCACCGGCCCTTCTGTCTCAACCACAGCCTGGCGCTGGGCTTCATTTAATTTTTCGAGGATTCCCGACATGCTTTTAAAATAGGCCCAAAGGTAAGAGATTAGAACGCCGGACAGGAAATTGTGAAAAACTATTTACTTTCTGGGCTGATAAGCAGAATTGTTAAATTATAAAAATCCCGTTTACATAGAAAAAAGCTTCAGATACCATATAAAAGACAACACCTGCTTATTTATGCTTGCAATCGCCTTACTGCTTGTTGTATCTTTACATTATTATTTGTGATTTAAATCAAAATAACTGCCTATCCCTTTCGGTCAAGTTGATTTTATAATTTCTTTAAACGGTTGAGGAGGAGTATCTACTGCTTGCTGCATCAGTCGATAAAACAACTTCCCTCTATATGTTGATAAC
>Ga0194062_1000442_pt1 | contig 17395 bp, 16 predicted proteins | sample SepL2225m_MetaG_FD_155481 | JGI IMG/M metagenome (GOLD analysis project Ga0194062, IMG submission 155481) | Anoxic zone freshwater microbial communities from boreal shield lake in IISD Experimental Lakes Area, Ontario, Canada - Sep2016-L224-25m | ecosystem: Environmental > Aquatic > Freshwater >... | reverse complement strand
ATAATTTCTTCTGTCGTTGATTCAATTTTATTCTCATTCTTTCGTGGATCTACGTATACTTCGAGCTTTGGTCTTTCTCCTTTTCTCTTATATTCCATAATAGTATCCATAAACTTCAATCCGTCAAATGCATCATTTGCGTAATATACATCACCATTATACATTTCTCTTAATTCCCCTTCGACGAAACGTTTATTTAAAGCTGCGCCTCCAAGAATAACTGGTGCTGTCAGATTTCTGTCATTCATTATTTCTAAATTCTCTTTCATTATTGCAGTTGACTTTACCAGTAATCCGCTCATTCCAATTGCATCTGCGTTGTTGGTGGTGTAGGACTCAAGCATAGTTTCTAATGAACATTTGATGCCTAAATTTATAACATTAAAACCGTTATTTGTAAGGATTATATCCACCAGATTCTTTCCGATATCATGAACGTCACCTTTAACTGTTGCAAGCACCATTATTCCCTTTGAAGACTCGCCTTCAACTTTGTCAATATACGGTTCCAAATAACTCACGCATGCCTTCATACATTCTGCAGATTGCAGAACAAAAGGAAGTTGCATCTGTCCTGACCCGAATAATTCACCTACAACTTTCATTCCTTCGAGTAAAATGTCATTTATAATCTGTAACGCAGAATACTTCTTTAATGCCTTTACCAGTTCTTTCTCCACGCCAATCTTATCTCCGTCAACAATTCTGTTCTTTAACATATCTTCAATTGATATGTTGATATCAGTTTTTACTGTTCTCTTTTCTCCTTTATCCTTACCGTAATACTCCATTAATTCCTGTAAGGGGTCATATATACATCTGAATTCTTTCATTTTATTTGTTAGTTACCATCCTTTCTCTTATTCTGTGAGTAATGATTAAAATTGCTGATATTAATGCTGTTAATATAAATATTACAATCCATGTTTTAAAGTTCAAATGAATTATCTCATAAAAGGTTCTGAGTAAATTTAATATATAAGTATCAATTTTTATTCCCGCTAAAAAAACAAACAATACAATCAAAAATGTACCATATATGTAATAAATATTCTTTCTTTCTCCTGATTCAGATGATACTATAAAGAAGTTAATTACTGATAATATTATTAATACTGTCATTAATGCCATATCTAGTTCAGGCTTTGGAATACTAACAAATTTTGAAATGAATATCTGTGAAAAATAAGTCCCTACCAGCATCAATGTAGAAGATGTAAGAACAAAAGAGAATACGTCTTTAACAAAGTTTCTGCATTTATGCGTATTGTTGTTCTTTAAAGTAATAATAAAAGCAGGTAAACCAATGCTGAAAATATTTAATAATGATACTCTTCTTGGTGTGAGAGGGAAGTCTAATAAAGATAATAATGATGCCAGTGTTAAATATATAACAAGAAAATTCTTTGTTAAAAATAATTTGGATATTGCGTTGACTGAATTTACTATCTTATTTCCTTCGTCAAATATTTCCGGTAATAAAGAAAATTTATTCTTTAATAAAACTATATCGGCAACTTCTTTTGTAATTGCACTTCCTTCTTCCATAGCAATCCCTATGTCTGCCTGTTTTATGGCAGGTAAATCGTTAACACCGTCACCAATCATTGCTACATGCTTCTTGTGACTCTTGAAAGTCTTAATAATCTTTAGTTTATGTTCTGGTTTTAAACGGGCAAATAGTGTTTTATTAAAAATAACATCCGAAAACTCTTTCTCATTGAGTTCATCAAGCTGTGTACCTGTTGTCATCTCATCAATCGTTACGTCCCAGCCGATTTCTTTTAAAATAGCACTAACTGCCTCAGGCGAATCTCCAGTCAGAATCTTAAACTTTATCCCGTTATCTTTAAACAGATTAATTGCATCTAATACATCTTGTCTTATAGTATCCGAAATGGAAACGATACAAAATGGTTTTATTGCAATAAGCCCGATTAATTCTTCCTGGGAAATCTCAGATAACTTTATATTTTCTATTTCTCCGAACAGTAAATTTCTGTATATGCTCAGATTCTGATTGTGGAATATACTCTCAAGTTTCTCTTTCTCTGGTTCATTTACTTTATTCAGTAAAATGTCATATCCGCCGAAAACAAAAACTCTCTTTTGGGAAGCTATCTCAAGTTCCAGTATGCTCATTTTGATTTCTGAACTGAATGGTATCTCATTTATGTATTTTGCATCTGAATACTTCGGTAGATGTTCTATGGCTTTTATTGTCGCATTTTGTTCCGATGAATTAAACGCAAAAGTTCCCAGCATCATCTCGGCCTTTTCATTTGGTATTACTGAATTTATTGAATGGACTTTCAGTTTGTTCTCAGTCAGAGTTCCTGTCTTGTCCATACAGACGTATTCAACGTTAGAAAATGATTCTATGGCATTTAACTTTTGAACAATTGCACCAATTTTGCTTATCCTGTATACACCAATCGCGAAAGTAACCGATGCAGTTAATACAAGACCCTGAGGTACTAATGAAATAAGTATTGTGGCTATCTTTCTTATATGCTCGACAAATGTATAGGTATGTGTAGTCTCAAGATTGTAAACAAGTATTTCAATCAATACCAGCAGAAGGGCAATACCGAATAGTACTTTAAGAATAAAATTAATTCTCTTTTGTAAAGGTGTTAAGGAGAATTTAAATTTCTTTGCCAAATTTGTTACTTTGTTCGCGTGACTTTCAATTCCAACTTTCACGGCTTTATAATATCCGTTTCCTGAGACGCAAAAACTTCCTGATAATACCGTGTCACCCGTACTTTTCTCAATTGGTATGGACTCACCTGTTAACAGCGATTCATCAATTTCGAGTCTTTTTGTCCCGATAACAATTCCATCAACAATAATCTGGTCTCCCCTTACAATTTCTATTATGTCGTCAACCACAACTTTAGTCTGGTCAATACTTTGTTTCTTGCCCTCGCGGATAACTATTACTTCTCTTTTGAGTAACAGGTTAACTTTGTCTAATGCTTTTTTAGATTTAATTTCCTGAAAAAGGGCTATCCCGGTGTTTGTAATAGCAATAAATAATATACCAATTGAATCGAGTAATAGTCTTTCGTCATTGTTACGTATATAAAATGTGATGACAAATATTATTATGCTGAAAGTAATGAGATTAAATAGCGAGAATATGTTTTCAACAGTAATCTCTCTGTAGGTCTTTGTCTTGTGAGCAGCATATTGATTGCTTAAACCTTTATCCGTTCTTTCCCGTACTTCTTTCGATGTTAATCCTGTTATTTCCAATGTGAATGATTATCTCCTCATAATCATAACTCTTTTACTGCCCGAATAAATTCCCTGAAAATCGGTTGAGGGTTAATTAACCGTGACTTTAATTCCGGATGAAATTGTGAGGCAATAAAAAACGGATGCATCTTCTGAGGTAATTCAATCATTTCAACTAAAGACTCATCAGGGGATAATCCTGAAAGTATCATTTTGTTGTCTGTAAGTACTTTTCTGTAATTATTGTTGACTTCATATCTGTGTCTGTGTCTTTCGTTAATAAATTCTCTTTTGTAACATTTGTATGCCAGCGAATTTTTATCGATTATGCACGGATAAGAACCTAATCTCATTGAAGCCCCCTTTAATACAACAGATTTCTGATATTCCATAATATCAATGACATTGTATTTTGATTGTCTGAATTCTGTTGAGTTTGCATTCTTCAGTCCGCATACGTTTCTTGAATATTCTATTACAGCACACTGCAATCCTAAGCATATACCAAAAAATGGTATCTTATTCTCTCTAGCATACTTAATTGTCGCAATCTTTCCTTCTATCCCTCTGTCTCCAAACCCTGGACACACAAGCAAACCTTTAATACCTTTCAGGTATTCTTTAATCTTAGCAGGGTTCTTTTCAATATCCTCTGCATCAATCCATTTCAAGTTAACTTTTACGTCGTTGTATGCACCTGCATGTATAAACGACTCCATTATGCTTTTATATGCGTCAGGTACAAGATTATATTTCCCGCAAATGCCAACTGTCACTTCACGCTTTGGATTAATAATTTTGTTAAGTGCTTTATTCCACTCTGTAAGTTTTGGCTTTGAACATTTTAAGTTAAGTTTCTTTATTATGACATCATCGAATCCTTCTTTATGAAGATTTATTGGCACACTGTAAATTGAACTGGCATCAAGTGCCTGCATAACAGACCCGGTCTCAACATTGCAAAAGAGCCCAATTTTCGATTTCATTTCTTTTGAAATCTCCTGTTCGCTTCTGCATAATAAAATGTCAGGTTGAATACCTATCTCTAAAAGTGTCTTTACTGAATGCTGTGTTGGTTTGGTTTTCAACTCTCCTGCTGCCCTGATATATGGTACTAGTGTTAAATGGACACAAAGGGAATTGGTTTTTCCTACTTCGTGCATTAATTGTCTCATTGCTTCCAGAAAAGGTAAAGATTCAATGTCACCAACCGTACCCCCGATTTCAGTTATTATTACATCGTATATCCCGTCTTTCGATAATTGCGTCATTCTTTTCTTGATCTCGTCTGTTATGTGCGGAATTACCTGTACTGTTGCACCTAAATAATCTCCTTTTCTTTCTTTGTTTATTACAGTGTTGTATACCTGCCCTGTAGTAGTATTGTTATTCCTGTTCATGTTTTCGTCCAGGAATCTCTCATAGTGTCCTAAATCAAGGTCGGCCTCTGCACCGTCTTCGGTGACAAAGACTTCTCCATGCTGAAGAGGGGACATAGTGCCTGGGTCAACATTTATGTACGGGTCAAATTTCTGTATAGTAACTTTCAACCCTCTGGATTTAAGCAGTAATCCTAATGAGGCTGATGCTATTCCTTTGCCTAATGATGAAACTACTCCTCCTGTCAGAAAAATGTATTTTGTTTGCTTCATTCTTATTTCCCTCTCGTAATAATATAATTAGGTATTTTTCGTAAATCTGATTTTGTATCGATTGAAATTGAATCTTCTTTTGTGAGTACCACTCTTATCTTTTCTCCCATCCATAGAATTCTCAGTTGTTCAAGACTCTCTGCAAGTTCAATATCTGCTTGTTTGGCCTTGCTGAATTTAAGCAGAAAATTCTTCCTGTAAACATATAAACCAAGATGCTTGTAGTATTTTAACTTTCTGATACTCTTAAAGTTATTTGGAATCAAAGACCGTGAAAATAATAATGCATTGTTGTTCTTGTCAAATACAACTTTAACCTTATTGTTATCATAAAAGTCCTGTGACAACTCAACGGCTAATGTTGAAACATTTAACGTTTTATCCTTTAATAAGGGTTTGACAGCATTGTCAATGTTTCTTGGATTGATAAATGGTTCATCGCCCTGTATGTTTACTATTATATCCGATTTTATTTTCTGCGCTACCTCACAAATTCTGTCCGTTCCTGTTTTATGCATCTTAGAAGTCATTATTGCGTTCCCTTTAAAACTATTCACGCAATCAAAAATCTCGTCACTGTCTGTCGCAACTACAACTTGATTTAGTAATTTAGATTTCTGTGCCTGTTCATATACTCTTTGTATCATGGTTTTTCCGTCTATAAGTATAAGTGGCTTTCCCGGAAACCTTGTAGATGCATATCTTGCCGGTATTATTCCTGTAATAATCATTGTTTTATCTGTTCACATTTATGTTCGTTACTATAACATCCCTTATTTTATTCAAAAGCCGATTGTCTTTCTCGAATTTAATCGGTTCTTCAATTATTACTTTTACTTTCCCAGGTTTAATACTAAAACTATCTTTTCTGAGTATTAAATTAGTGCCAATTATTGATACCGGGATTATTTCAACTTCTGCTAATTCCGCAAGCATAAATATCCCTTTTTTGAATTCAGCTGTTTCTCCTGTTATGCTTCGTGTCCCTTCCGGAAAAATCAATATAGAAATTGATTTTTTAAACCGGGTTACTGCTTTCTTTAATGACCCTATTGCGCTTCTTGCATTCTTTCTGTCAATCGGAACATATCCGCCGAAATATAATGCCCATCCGAAAACCGGAATATTCGTCAGCGATTTCTTATAAATAAACCTGATGTTCTTGGGTAACGATACCATTAAAACCGGAATGTCCAGATAACTTAAGTGATTTGAAACGAAAATATATTCTTTATCTTTTTCAATATCACCTTTTAATTCTATTGTTAATTTAATTCCGCATATCAAAAGTAGTGTTCTGCCTAAACCTTTATATGCCCAGTAAGTACCAATCCCTTTCCAGAAATTCAAAGGAGTGAATAAGATAGAAAGCGTGGAAAATATAACTGTCGATATTATTATTAATGCTAATCTTAAATAATTCAAAATGGTTATTTAACGATTTTTGAAATTGCTTTGAACATGTCACTCCCGGATACTTCGCACAATTCAAATAATATCGATTCGTAAGTGGATATAATAGCACCTTCTTGCCGCATTCTCTCTATTGCTATAACTTTATCATTTAAACTCCTTGACGAAACACAATCCTCTATTAATACAGGCTGATATCCCATTGCAATTAAATCCACGGTGGTCTGTAATACACAAACATGTGATTCTATGCCGATTACAATAACGTTCTTCTTTTCTGATTTACTTAAAGTGTCGCATACTTCTTTTGAACCGCAACTGCTGAAAGTGTCTTTTTCAATATGTCCATAATTACCTAATGCTTCCTTTATTTCCGGTATAGTATGACCCAATCCTTTTGAATATTGTTCTGTTGTAATCATTTTTATCTCTAAAACATTCAATCCGTTAATAAGACGCACAACGTTCTTTGTCAATTTCTCATTGTCATGAATCAGGGGATAAAGTCTTTCCTGGAAGTCTATTACAATCGCAACAGTATTGTCTCTTTTTATTCTCATATTTATAATAGTTTATTCTTAGATTATGCTTATAAAATACTCAAATTAAAGCTGAAAAACTTTGAAAAAAAGCAATATGAAAAGAAGAAAATTCCTCTTCTGAAATTCGATAAAATCAGTACCTTTTGAAAACTGATTTTAATTTTAGTAATAAATCCTGTTTCTAAAATTGTTTAGTTAAATAATGCGTGCATCCGTACCTTAAATAATTCACTTTGACTTTCTCCTTCACAAAAGCAGTATCGGCAATTATTGGAATATCATTGCATGTTTTGAGTGTTTTACCTTTTTGAGTTGCTTCTAAACCTGTAATTCCCTCTCCAAGATTTATATCCATTTTAAGGATTATTTTATTAGTAAATTAATTATCTTTACCTAAATTAATATGCTGGCCGTATGAAAAGAAAAGTAATCGTTGCTGTCGGAGCACATCCCGATGATATTGAATTTGGCTGTCCGGTAACTCTTTCAAATTACAAAGAGGATGGATACGAAATACATTATATTGTTGCTACTAACGGAGAAAACGGCTTTAAGGTTAAATCTCTTTCCAGTAAAGAACGAATCGACATAAGGAAGAAAGAGCAACTAATTGCTGCCCGTAAAGTAGGTGTGAAAGAAGTTCATTTCCTTGGCTATAAAGATGGCTTTCTCGATTATGATGATATTCTTCGTGAAAAACTTACTCTGCTGTTTAAAGAATTAAAACCCGAAATTGTATTTTCATTCGACCCCGCTAATATGGGATTTGATAATATTAATTTAAATCACAGAGACCACAGGAATATTTCTGTAGCTGTCTTCGATGCTGTGTTTGCCGCAAAGAATGATTTCATTTATCCCGACAAAAATGGTTTGCACAGGATTGAGAAACTCTTTTTTTTTGGGACGCATAAACCAAATTACGAAGTTGACATTACTGATAAACTTGAGTTCAAACTTGATGTTCTTAGTTCTTTTAACTCACAATTCCCTAACTTTGATAACTTTGCAAATTTTTTTAAGGAACATATAGGCAGAGATTCTGAAAAGTATAAATATGCAGAAGTGTTTCGCGTTGTTGATGTAGTCCAGATAAGTTATTAATTTAATTTCACGGCAGTAAGAATAAGGTCTTTGGATAACCTTGAATTAAATTTAGATTTATTCAAATCAGAATATAGTTTGATTCCGGAAAATCCTGCTCTGCTTAGTAATGTCTTCAGCTCGTTTCCTTTGTGTTCGTAGAGTTCAGTTGTGATTAAATTGTAATCATGAAAATCATTATCATTAACCTTAAGAACATTGAAGTTAAGTTTGTTCTTCTCGAAATCATAAAACCTTATAAACAAACTTTCCTTCCCTCTGGTAATATTCACAATCCTTTTATTCGTTTTCCTTATTGAATTATAATTCAGGATTTGTATAATAAATGAACCCCCGGGTCTTAGCAATTTATATACTTTCCTGAATATTTTTTTAAGAATAACCGGGTGAATGTTTGCAACAGCATTACCAAGCGAAACCACTAAATCATACTTTGAATGATTAATACTGCTTATGCTCTGAACAAGGGAGTCTGAAAATCTTATTTTTAAACTTCTTTCTTTCGCATTTAGCTTTGCTTTTTGTATCATCTTTAGCGAAGTATCATAACCCGTAACGCTCAATCCGTTATTCGTTAAAGCAATAGAGTCGGCGCCCGTTCCGCATCCTATATCAATTGCGCATTTGTATTCACTTTTAATAAACTTACTTAATGCTTTAGTTCTGTTGGTTACAAGTTTCTCAAAATTCAGCATTGAATCATAATCTGATGATAAATCGTCGTAGAATTGATTGTTCTTCAATCAATCCTCCCAGATAAACCTGAATAGAAATAAAGAAACCACAGTTATAACGACGGTATAAGAAACCAATATCTGAAAGTTACCCATTAATTCTACGGTAGGAACACCTTCCGAGGCAAGTTTTGTAGCATCTATCATCGTTATCAGTAATGGCAGTAATACAGGAAAAGCTAATACAGGGTAAAGTGTACCTTTAGAATTAGCTTTTGCTATTATGGCGGCAATAATTGTTGAAGCGGATACTATTCCAAAATTACCAAGTATAACAGTTAATGCAAATGCAAAGAAGTTATTTATCCTTATTCCTGTAATAATTGAGAACAAAAAGAATATCACCATATTCAGCGAAAATGTTAGCACAAAGTTGAAAAACAGTTTGCCTAAAAACACTTCTGTTGCACCTGCCGATAATTTCAGGGCTAATGATGTGCCTGTCTCTTCTTCTTTGATAAAAACCCGTGATAATCCGCTGATGGCTGTAAAGAAAATAACTATCCAGAAAAGTCCTGACAATATTGTATCCTCTGCTTTTTCATCTCCAAGTGAAAACCGTATTATTGATATTGTGATAACCACAAACATCAGAAGTGAGTTTATCACATACCTGTTTTTTATCTCAGACTTTATGTCTTTCTTAAATACCGAATATGAATGTTTTAGTAATTCCAATTAATTTAATATGAATACAATTTATACTTTATAATTCAAAGATAAAATTTAAAAGCGTTATGTTTTTTGTTAAATTAGGTAATGTTTTTAGTCTTGAGTAAACGGGATATATTGTCTAATTTTGTTCAAAGCTGAGGAATAAATTTTGTTACCAAACCCATTTCGTATATTGAACAAACACTGTAATAAAGGTTTAGTTATATACTTATTAAACCAGTCTTATCCATTTATTCCTCTCGAAACTATCACTGAAAAAACCTTAATTATAAAACATACTTCTAATTTAAAAAATATCTTCCATGGAACCAATTTTTAGCAAACAGCAAAGAACAGGACCGGTATTATTTTCTAAATACAACCGAGGAGATGCCATAAAGAAAGCACTCGAAACAGGCAGGGAAAACGTTCTGTTTGAAATAAAATCTTCAAAATTAAAAGGCAGAGGTGGCGCAGGTTTTCCTACTTCTACAAAATGGATGTTAACAGCTGCTGCAAAAGCAGATCAGAAGTTTTTAGTCTGCAATGCAGATGAAGGGGAACCAGGTACGTTTAAAGACAGGGTCTTATTAACAGAATACCCTGAACTGGTTTTTGACGGAATGGTAGTTGGTGGTTATACTATAGGCGCAAAGGAAGGCATTGTTTACCTTCGCGGTGAATATGAGTATATGAAGAAATATCTTGAAGATTATCTCGACCTGATGAGGAAAGACAATTTACTCGGTAATAGTATTCTTGGAGTTTCCGATTTTAATTACGACATAAAGATTCGTATGGGTGCAGGTGCTTATGTTTGCGGTGAAGAAACAGCTTTAATAGAATCTTTAGAAGGTAACAGGGGTGAAGCCCGTAACCGTCCTCCATATCCTGTGAACACAGGTTATAACGGAAGACCTACTTCTGTTAATAATGTTGAAACACTTGCAGCAGCAGCCCATATCGTAGTAAAAGGCGGAGACTGGTATGCTAAAGTCGGAACTGATAAGTCAAGCGGTTCAAAACTGTTTTCAATATCAGGTGATTGTAATAAACCGGGAGTTTATGAACTTCCCTGGGGTACAAAGGTATCTGACCTTCTTAAATTAGTAGTTGCAAAAGAAACAAAAGCAGTTCAGGTTGGTGGTGCATCAGGAATTTGTCTTCCGGCATCACAGTTCGAAAGAACATTGGCTTATGAGGATATTGGAACAGGTGGTTCCATTATGATATTCAGCAAGAACAGGGATATGCTTAAAATCCTTAAGAATTTCATGGAGTTCTTTGTTGAAGAATCCTGTGGTCAGTGTACACCTTGCAGAATCGGTAACGTCAAATTGCTCGAAGGTGTTGAAATGATTGAAAAAGGTACATTCACTTTTGAGTATATAAATAAATTAAAAGAACTCGGTGCCACTATGCAGGTTGCTTCGAAATGCGGTCTTGGACAGTCAAGTCCAAACTCTTTCATTTCGATTCTCGATAATTTTAAAGACGAAATATTAAACAAAATTGAAGCATAAAAATGGATAAGAATAAAAAATCAAGAGCTCCAGTCAGTCAGCAGTCTTTAAAGGTTGAAAAACCTACCGATCCGACTTCAATTGGCGGTATGATTACTGTTGAACTTAATGAGAAAAAAGTTTCGGTTCCTTTAGGAACTACTATATTAGAGGCATGCAGACAAAATCAGATTCATATTCCTACTCTTTGCCACCACGAAGACCTCTGCATTGCAGGTGTCTGCCGTGTTTGTGCTGTTGAAGTTGAAGGTATGAAGACATTACAGGCATCCTGTGCATTTCCGATTACTGCATCTATCAAAGTTAAAACATCTACTTCACAGGTCAGAAAAGCAAGAAGACATATTATTGATTTAATGCTTTCCGAACATTACGGCGAATGTTATTCGTGCCTTAGAAACGGTAACTGTGAACTTCAGTCACTCGCTCAGGAATATGGTGTTGATGAATATACTTTCGGACATTGTGATAAACCTAAATATGAAATAGATAAATCTTCTTATTCTGTGGTACGTGATATGAGTAAATGTGTTCTTTGCAAAAGATGCGTAAGAACCTGTATTGACTTGCAGGAAGTCGGTGTGCTTGAGTCAATTGACAGAGGTGATAAAACCCATATCGGTACGTTTATGGAAAAACCTCTCGCAGATGTAATCTGTATTAATTGCGGTCAATGCATAAACCGTTGTCCTACAGCGGCTTTGAAGGCAAACGACCCGTCGGATGAAATCTGGGCAGCAATAGATGATCCTAAAAAACACGTTGTTATTCAGACTGCTCCATCCCCAAGAGCCGCAATAGCAGAGTGTTTTGGTATAGGAGCAGGGACATCACTTACTCAGGAACTCAACACAGCATTAAAAAGAATCGGCTTTGACGCAGTATTCGACACAAACTTTACTGCTGACTTAACGATCTTAGAAGAAGGTACCGAATTAATCATAAGACTATACAAAGCACTCGTCGGTGGTGATAAGAGCGTTGCTCTTCCTCAGTTTACGAGTTGTTCACCCGGCTGGGTTAAGTACATCGAGCATTATTATCCGGAATATCTTGATAATATGTCTTCGGCAAAATCACCCCAGCAGATGTTTGGTGCAATCCTGAAAACTTTCTATGCTCAGCAGGTTAACGTTGACCCTAAGGATATTGTCTCGGTCGCATTGATGCCTTGCTCTGCTAAAAAATTTGAATGCAACAGACCTGAAATGGATTCATCCGGCTACAAGGATGTTGACTATGGTTTAACAACCCGTGAAATGGCAAAGATGATTAAAGAAGCAGGTATCTACTTACCTGAAATGCCAAAGTCCCACTTCGACAGTCCATTCGGCGACGCATCAGGTGCAGGCTTAATATTTGGTGCAACAGGCGGTGTTATGGAAGCTGCAATCCGTTCAGTAGTTGAATTCGTTACGGGCAATAAAGCAGAGGATATATTCGCAAATGCAAACGTTACTCCTGTTCGTGGATTCGAAGGTGTTAAATATGTAGAACTTCCGCTCGGTGATAAAGTTGGTCCTGTTCCTGAATTAATTAAACACCTCGTTCCTAACTGGGACTGGCTCAAAGGCGCAACTCTGAAAGTTGCAGTTGCACACGGAACAGCGAATGCAAAGAAGATTATGGATGACATTAAAGCAGGTGGAATTTTCAGCCAGTGTCACTTCATAGAGTTTATGGCATGCCCTGGAGGTTGTATCGGAGGCGGTGGTCAGCCAATTCCTACTTCTCTTGAAATCCGTAAAGCACGTGCAAAAGCAATATATGCTGAAGACGAATCACTTGAGCTCAGAAAGTCGCACGAGAACCCATACGTAACTATGATTTATGAAAAGTTCTTAACAGACGGACCTTGCGGACATATATCCCATAAACTTTTACACACACACTATACTCCAAGAGGTAAATTCATTTCGTAAAAATAAATTATGAGGCGGTATAAGTACCGCCTCTTTTAAAATATTTGATTATGGCTAAAACAATTAAGAAATCAGTAAAGAAAGCAGCCCCAAAAAAAGTCGCTAAGAAAGTTATCCCCAAAAAGATTGTAAAGAAGGGTGTCAAAAAGACCGTGGTTAAAACTGTTTTAAAACCGACTCAGAAAATGTTTGCTCTTGAAGTTGCATTACTCGACAAACTTCAATTAGAGCTTTTTGACGCAATCGCTCAAAAGCCACAAAACATGGACTTTGACGCAATCAGACTCTTCGTCGATAATGTTTATATGACGTTGAATAAGTGTGTTACCTTGTCAAAAGATATAAAGAATACATTACTGAAAAAGGATTATAAAGATATGTTTACCGAAACATACAATTCACCTGCATAACAGATTTACTTGTTTTATAAATGAAAAAAGCCCGCAATTCTCATTGCGGGTTTTTTTATTAAAGAAAAATTTATTTAACTAATATCATCTTCTTTGTTTCGGTAAAATCATTGGAAGTCATTCTGTAAAAATAGATTCCGCTCGTAAGTTTGCTTCCGTCAAAATTTGTTTCGTAGTATCCTGCATTTGTGTATCCGTTATGTAATGTGCTTACAACCTGTCCAAGATTGTTAAATACTTCAACAGTAACATTGCCGTTTTTCGGAACATCAAATTTAATTTTTGTTGTAGGGTTAAACGGATTAGGATAGTTCTGGCTTAGTGCAAATTTCTTCGGAATATTATTGCCAATCTGACTGATGCCGACACTCGAATGGTTTCCTATAAACACATCATCAATATTACACCATAAACCATCGACGCTTGTGTCCATAAAATATCTGAAGGCAATACAAATTGTTTGTCCCGCAAAAGCAGAAAGACTAAATTTGAAAATCTTCCATACGTTTGTGGCTAACGGCACTCCGGCACTATCATTACTTTTTAAAGTTCCAAGTTTCTGTAAGGTCAGAACAGAAGATTGGTCATACATAGTCCATACCTGCATTGTGTCAATGTATGGTGTCATTCCTGCAGGACTTCCAAAAAGCATCCAGAAAATTAAACTGTCGCCAGTTTGAACTTTGAAAGTGTCTGTAAATACCCAGTCATCTGCAACCGGATTTCCAGCACTCCAAGGGATTGTAAGAGCTCTTTTGCTGTTATGGGCCTTTGCAATTACATACTGACTTGTTCCTACATAACCAGTTCCTGAATCTCTGACAGCCCACTGTTTACCAGGGCCACCAACAGGATCAACATTCTCCATTAACCAGCCTGGAGGCATACTATCAATTCCAAAACCTGTAGTTTCAAAATTCTGATTTACAATAACTCTTTGCGCAAAAATGGCAGGGACAAAAAACAATAGAACCAAAAATGTAAATATAACTTTTTTCATATACTTTCCTTTCCTTTTTGTTTCACTAAATGTATTAATAATAATTAATTAATAAAACGGCAAATTTATTAACCTTATTTAAAATAAGGGAACTTAAAACATAAAATAATATGTAAAAATTGACTTTAGTCTTTTGCCGAACTTACTTATCTTTACTAATGCTGATAAATTATTTACCCGTAATATTAATAATGGGGTTTGCGGTTTTACTCGCAGTGGTGATGGTAAAATTCTCAACATTGTTCGGACCGCAAAGACCTAATAAAGAAAAGCAATCCACTTACGAAAGCGGTATGGAACCGATTGGGTCTGCACGTGACAGATTTTCCGTGAAGTACTATATGGTTGCTGTCAGTTTCATTGTCTTCGACCTTGAAGTAGTTTTTCTATATCCGTGGGCAATCTCGTTTTTGAACTTTTCACCACAGCAAATGTTGTATTCATTGATTATTGCCCTGCTTTTTATACTGATTTTAGTGGTTGGGCTGATTTATGAATATAAAAAAGGAGTACTGAATTGGGATTAGAAGAAAAACTCAGCAAAGACGGTTTTGTCACTGCTAAACTTGATGACCTTATTCAATGGTCACGCAAGAATTCTCTCTGGCCTATGCCGATGGGTATTTCCTGCTGTGCAATTGAAATGATGGCTGTTGCGGCATCGCGTTTCGACATTTCCCGTTTTGGCTCAGAGGTGTTTCGTTTTTCACCGCGTCAAAGTGATGTGATGATTGTTGCGGGTACAACAACTTATAAGATGGCAAAGGTAGTCCGTAAAATTTATGACCAGATGGCTGAACCTAAATGGGTAATCGCTATGGGTGCCTGTACTTCTTCGGGTGGTATGTATCGCAGCTATTCTGTAGTACAGGGCATCGACCAGTTCCTTCCTGTTGATGTTTACGTGGCAGGCTGTCCGCCGCGTCCTGATAATCTTTTACATGCATTAATGACTTTGCAGGAAAAAGTTCTTGCAAGCAAACCAAAGAAAGAGAAAGTATAAATATTTAATCAAAGCTTTTTTAAGAAGTAATCCGCACTATTTCTTATATTTTATGGTACATATTATCAATCAGATGCTTGTACTTTTCCTCAACATACTTCCTCTTCACTTTTAAAGTAGGCGTAAGCTCTCCGCTTTCAATAGTAAAAGGTGTCTGAAGCAAACTGAATTTCCTTATCTTTTCATATGAAGCAAGATTCTTCTGTACGTCATTAACATCTTTTTCAATCGTCTTTAAAATTATCGGGTTCGTAAACAAGTCGGACTCAAACTCAATACTAACATTTATCTTCTTTGCAAGAGTCTTCAGTTCATTTACGTCTGGCACAATCAGCGCTGTAACGTACATTCTTTCATTGCCGACAACTAAAATCTGGTCGACGTAAGGCAGGTTGCTGACGATTTCTTCAATATGTGTGGGTGCAACGTATTTACCACCCGATGATTTAAAGAGAGACTTTTTTCTGTCAGTGATTTTTAAAAATCCGTCTGAATCAAACTCGCCAATATCACCTGTGTGAAACCAGCCGTCTATAATCGCATCAGCAGTTTCACCCGGCTGATTAAAGTAACCCTTCATCACAATATCACCTTTAACGAGTATTTCTCCGTCTTCAGCTATTTTTACCTGTACTCCCCGCATTGGTGGACCAACGGTCCCATACTTATTCTTGCTTATCCTGTTTACTGAAACAACAGGTGAGGTTTCCGTTAAACCATATCCTTCAAGTGTCACAATTCCGATCCCTTCAAAAAATTCTCCGATAGTCCTGTTTAATGCACCTCCGCCTGAACAAAACAGGTTTAATTTCCCGCCGGTCTTCTCTCTGATTTTAGTAAAGACAAGTTTGTCGGCAAGTTTCCATTTTACCGTATTCTTCTTGTCCCAGTGTGACCTTGCAACGCTTATACCCCAGTTAAAGATTTTTTTCCTGTAACCTTCATCCATATCGACGGCAGTCTTCATCAGTTTGTTGTATATCTTGTCGAGTAAACGGGGGACGGTAATTACAATGGTCGGTTTCACTTCAGTCATCTGCAATGCAATCGTGTCAATGCTTTGCGCATAATATACTTTCGAGCCTGCAAAGAATGGCAGATAGTATCCCGCCGTCCTTTCAAATATATGTGAGTAGGGAAGGTAAGAAAGGAATACTTCTTTCTCGCTGACGTGTAATACATCAGGGAATGTCTCTAAATTTGAATATATGTTCTTATGAGTCAGCATTACCCCTTTCGGAATTCCTGTTGTGCCCGAAGTATAGATAATTGTCAGTAAATCATCTTCCTTTACGTTGTCCGATATAACAGCTAACTTTTCAAGTAACTCATTCTTTGTTAAACTTTTTTTCTCGCAGAATATATTCTGGAAAGAAATTATGTGTTCCTTTTCGTTTGCTCTTTCCACACTGTTGAACGAAATAATGTATTTTAAGTCCGGACAGTCTTTTTTAATAGAAAGAATCTTGTCAAGTTGTAATCCTGTTGAAACAAAAACTATCTCCGCCTGGCAATCATTAAGGATATACTTTATTGACTCTGAAGAAAGTGAAGGATAAATCGGAACTGTTCTGTTCTCAGAAAATATACAGGCTAAATCTGTAATAACCCATTCAACTCTGTTCTCCGATATAATCGCAAGGTTACTATTTTTCCTTAGCCCCAGTCCCTGAAGATAATTCATAATACACATTGCATAGTTAACAATCTCAAACCTGCTGATTCCTTCGTACACATCATTCTTTTTCGTAAAAAGAATGTCGCTCATTATATCAAATTTCTTAATGCCGTCAATAAGTAACTGCACAAGAGTCTTTTTGTGAATATTCATTTCTGTCTTTTCATTATATTATATAACAGGCAAAGGTACAAAAATTTAACACCAATTTAAAGAAAGGATTTAATCAGTAAAATTCACGAATAATGACAATTCCTGTTGTTTTTGAATTGTTATAATAGTTAAAATTGCTGAATTTAATCTCTTAGGGTAAATTCCCCGCCGCTTGCGGCGAAAGGTTTTTACAAATATAATAAATAGATACCCCGCTGCTTGCGGCGGGGAGTTTCATTTAAATTTATAAAATTATTTTCTTCTGCCTATATATAGCCATGTTTGGCCACTCCAATTATAGGCAACATAAAAATTATCATTCACTCTGTTTAATCTTGTTTCAAAAGCATCAAAGTTTCTTACT
>Ga0194062_1000439_pt1 | contig 17442 bp, 17 predicted proteins | sample SepL2225m_MetaG_FD_155481 | JGI IMG/M metagenome (GOLD analysis project Ga0194062, IMG submission 155481) | Anoxic zone freshwater microbial communities from boreal shield lake in IISD Experimental Lakes Area, Ontario, Canada - Sep2016-L224-25m | ecosystem: Environmental > Aquatic > Freshwater >... | reverse complement strand
ACCCATGTCTTCCCCTGGTGGATGACCCTGCTCGCGAACGGCGAGACCATCCGGGTGCCCCGGGTGGCCGATATGGCGGAGATTGCCCGGGCGGAACACGACATCCTCCAGGCACAGGGCATCCTGTCGATCCTGGTGATTCCCCTTGTGCATCAGGGTGATTTGCTCGGATTCATCGGGTTCGATGCGGTGCGTGCCGAGATTATATGGGACGATGACTCCGTTGAGCTGCTGCGGTTCGTGGGTGATATTATCGTGAACGCCATCGAGCAGAAACGCACCCGGCAGACGTTGATGGAGGCCAAGGAGGAAGCGGAGCGGGCCAAGCGAACCCAGGTGATGTTCCTGGCCAATATGTCCCATGAAATCCGGACACCCCTGAATGCCATTCTGGGCTACGCCCAGATCCTCCGGCACGAGGAGGCCGTGCGCGGGGCACCACCTACCCGCGCACTGGCCGTCATCCTGCGTAGCGGGGAACAACTCCTGGAATTGATCGACTCCCTCATCAGCTTGTCCCGGGTTCATGCTGACGGGCTCGTCCTGGTGCAGGACCCCTTCGACCTGCATGGAACCCTGGCGATGCTCCGCGACATGTTCGCGCCCCTGGCGGCCTCCCGCAACCTGGGGTTGAGCCTGGAGGTGGCCGGATCCGTTCCGTGCCTGGTGAACGGTGACGAGGCCAAGATACGCCAGGTGATCCTGAACCTGGTGAGCAATGCCCTCCGGTTTACCCACGTGGGGCAGATTTTCATCAAGGCCGCGCTGCTTCCTGCGTCCGGCGATTCCGCTACGGGCTACACCCTGACGGTGTCCGTGAGGGATACAGGATGCGGCATCGACCGGGAGGAGCAGGCGCTGATTTTCGAGGAATTCAAGCAGGCGGCAGCGGGACGGCACCAGATGAGCGGCGCCGGCCTGGGGCTGGCCCTGAGCCGGCATTATGCCAGGCTGATGGGGGGGGATCTTTCCGTCGAGAGTACACCCGGGGCAGGCAGTCTCTTCACCTTCAGGTTCAAGGTTCAAGCCGCGATGGGCGAGCCCCGCGTCCAGCTGACAGACACTCACCGGATTGCCCGGCTTGTCGGCGACACGCCGCCGCCCCGGCTGCTGGTCGTGGATGATGACGAAGCCAACCGGGATATGCTGATGACGCTTCTGGAGCTCGCTGGTTTTGATGTGCGAGTGGCCAATGATGGGGAAGACGCCTGCTCCACGGCCCGGGCCTGGAAACCCGATGCGGTTCTATTGGATAAACGCATGCCGGGCCAGCCGTGTGTCGAGACAATTCGCCGGTTGAAGGATCTCCCGGGAGAAACGCCGCCGTTTGTGCTGCTTGTGACGGCCGATGTGATGCAGGAACCGGCTGAGGAGATGGCGCTCTACAAGGCTGACGGCTTCATCGCCAAGCCCATCCAGCCGGACGTTCTCTTTTCGGAGCTGCAACGCCTGTTGAAGCTCACCTACACCTCCCGCGTTGAGAGAGAACCGGTGGCGGTGATCGACCCTTCGGTTGAGTCCAGTTTGGCCCGGTGGCTTCCCGGTGGTGTCCGTGGCCGGATGTGCGACGCGATTGACCGGGGCGATATCGCCGAACTCAGGCGGCATATCGACGGCTGTACGTCGGGCTTTCCCCTGCTGGCGCGCCAATTGCGATATCTTGCCGACCGGTTTGCGTATGATCGACTGCTTGAATTGTTAAACGAGAGGAAGGAAAACACACATGCCTCGACTTGACCCCCAGGCCACCATCATGATCGTGGATGACGAGCCTGAAAACCTGCACGTTCTCCATGAGATCCTGAAGTCGCGGAAACACCGGGTGGTGGCGTTTCCCTCCGGCGAGTTGGCGCTGAAGGCGGCGGTGGCGGCGCCTCCGGACGTGGTGCTGCTCGATATCCGGATGCCCGTGATGGACGGCTACGAGGTGTGCCGGCGCTTCAAGGCTGATAAAAAGCTGCGTGATATTCCCATTCTGTTCCTCAGCGCGCTAACCGGGAGTAGTGAGAAAATTGACGCGTTCGCGGCCGGCGCGGTGGATTATCTTCAGAAGCCGTTGAGCGAGGTTGAGGTGCTGGCGCGGGTGGAAACCCATCTGCGTCTCCGGCGCTATACGCTGGAGCTGGAACGGCTTGTCAAGGAACGGTCGGAAGCCCTGGAGGAATCCAACCGCCGGTTGAAAGTCCTGGATGGAGCGGGTTAGGCTCTTACGAGTTGAATACGACAAGATGAGTGTGTAATACTTGAACCGATTGAAGGAGATCATGAGGTGAGTATGAGCGGATTGGGCAAAATCAAAAAGCATCGGGCGAGGATAGTGGCCATTGCCGCAAAATATGGTGCTGATCATTTGCGGGCATTTGGATCGGTCGTTCGCGGCGAAGACCGGCCAGGCAGTGATATTGATTTGCTAGTGACCATGCAGCCTGGGCGAGATTTATTGGATCTTGTGGGATTGGCGCAAGAGCTTGAGGAATTACTTCATCAAAAAATGGATGTGGTATCTGACGAAGAGGTCAGTCCGTATCTAAGAGCCCGGATTCATCAGGAGGCGGTGTCGATCTGAAGTTGGTGTGGGGCGTTGTCGAGAGTCGTCTTGACGAACTGGATAAAGTAATCCAGGCAGAATTCAATCTGCTCCTCTAAGGCTGGTGCGGCGGCCTGCCGGCAACGCTGCGCGTAGTGCTGCGGGCGGAGGTACGCCGTGCCAGCGTGAAATAGTGAAACCAAATCCCTGGCTCATGCGCCGCAGGCAAAACAATTCTCCTCTTTGCGGGCTTTGCGAGCTTCCATGTTCAAAATCTTCTCTTCTCCGTGCAGGAGAGATTCAAATATCGATAGACAGGATATACAGGATAAAGAGGAATATCCTGAACATCATGTCTATCCATGTTAACCCTCTTCTCCTTATGACTAATGAATCAATAGTATCCAATCAGGAAGCCGAGTCGTTTACCCAGCTCCGGCAGGCGATAGTAGCTCCGCTTGAGGCGGTTCCCGTCACCCCTCGTCGCTGTGTTCTTGAGGATCAGATCATCTGGGGGCGATCACCCGTGCGGTTGGACTTGGCTGGAGGCTGGACCGATACTCCGCCCTACTGCATTGAGCACGGGGGGCGGGTGGTCAATCTGGCGGTCAACCTCAACGGACAGCCCCCCATCCAGGTATTTGCGCGGCCGATCGAGAGTCACGAACTGGTGATGCGCTCGATAGACCTGGGGGTGGGGGAGCGGTTGACCAGTTATGAGGATGTCGCCAATTTCATGAAACTGGGCAGCGGGTTTTCTATTGCCCGGGCCGCCTTCGCCCTTGCGGGATTCCATCCCCGTTTCAATGGCGCGGCCTACGGTTCACTTGAGGAACAGCTGCGCGCCATGGGTGGAGGACTCGAAATAAGCCTTCTTGCGGCGGTGCCCAAGGGGTCAGGACTTGGAACCAGCAGTATTCTTGCCTCCACGTTGTTGAGTACCCTTTCCGATTTTTGCGGTCTTGGTTGGACCCATGAGGATGTTTTCCGCCGTACCCTTGCCCTCGAGCAACTTTTGACCAGTGGCGGAGGCTGGCAGGATCAGATCGGGGGGCTTGAGCACGGGGTCAAGATGATTGAAACCGCGCCCGGGCTGGAGCAAAATCCCGTTGTGCGGTGGCTTCCCGAAAGGCTTTTCTCAGGCGACTACGCCAATGGCATGCTGATGCTCTACTACACCGGCATCACCCGCGTTGCGCACAACATTCTCGGGGAGATTGTCCGGCATATGTTCACCGGGCATGAGACTACCCTGGAGAGCATCGACCAGATCAAGCGCAACGCCAGTGTCACAAATGACGCGATTCAACGTCAGGACTGGGCAGCCTTTACCGCTGGCATCGAGAGGAGCTGGGAACTGAACCAGCGTTTGGATCCGGGAACCAATCCGCCTGCCATCCGGGAGCTGCTGGGGACTATTCAGGGGCAATTGGCGTCGGCAAAACTTCTGGGCGCCGGCGGAGGTGGCTATCTCTTGATGTTGGCCAACGATCTGGATTCAGCCCACACCATACGGCGCAAATTGAAACATAGCCCGGTAAACAGTCGTGCCCGCTTTGTGGATTTCAGCATTTCCCAAACAGGGGTACAGATCACGCGGAGCTGACGGCCGGGGTTAATAGAATTAGATCAAATCCGTGTGCCATGAAGTGCCACTGTGTGCCACAAACAGTCAGGAAACAATTCAAACATCGATAGACAGGATGCACAGGATAAAGAGGAATATCCAGAACATCATGTCAAACCCGGAAGGACCAAAAAGATAAACAAATTGTGAAAAGTGAAGACGTGCCCCTGCGAGTCAAGCGTCCCCATTGACATGATAAATACACATGATATCATGCAGATATGAAAACAATGATCACCATGGTTACTGAGCGAGGGCAGATATCCATACCTTCCGCCATCAGGCGATCCTTGGGTGTCAGTCCGGGTGAGCGGTTGATATGGGAGTCGTCTGGCGAACATGAATGCCGGGTGCGCCGATTGGTGGACGAGCCCATTAAAGGGGCTATGTCTATGAGAGGGTTTGCCAGACAGTTTCGCAAAACGCGTCCTACGGCAGAGTGGCTGCGCGAATTACGTGAAGGAGAAGCTGACTGATGGCCTGGGTGGTTGACACGTGTTTACTTTTGGATGTGTTAGACGATGATCCGTCTTTCGGTGAGTCATCCGCAAGATGCATCGAGCGCTATCAGCATGATGGATTGACGGTATGTCCCGTAACTCTGATTGAAATGGCGCCCGCTTTTTTGGGTGACTGGCGTCAGGCTACAGAATTTATGAGGCAGGTGGGAATCGATCAGGCTGAAGGTTGGATTGCGGCTGACACCCACGCCGCCTTTACCGCATGGAATCGCCAGGTCGAGTTGAAGCGAGCCGGCAAGACAGGACGGAGGCCGGTAGCCGACGTCCAAATCGGATCTTTTGCATTGCGTCACCAAGGGCTTCTGACGCGGAATATGGGCGATTTTAAACGCTGGTTTCCATCATTAAAAATGCCAACCTGCTGAATGAGCGGGGGGAAGGTAGAGACGTGCCCGGCCCCCTGCGTTCAGGAAACAATTCAAACATCGATAGACAGGATACACAGGATGAAGAGGTTAGGGCATTCCCCCTAAAACTATCCTGGACATCATGTTTATCCATGTTAACCCTATTTTTCTAATTCAACGTTCGAAGTTGAATGTTGACTGTTCAATGTTCGTTTACATGTTTCCCGCAATGTTACTTGTTACGATGTGACCCTGCGCCCTCTGCAAGGTGGCAGCCGCCGTCCCCGGCGGCTGATCTAAGATCCAAGAAAGAGAAGATGAGCGGATTGCCGAATGTGGAGACGTTACCCTGCTCCCTCACCTGATCTTTGCCAATATTCAATAGAACGTATCGCGATTTATTGACAATTATTAATTTTGTGATACTTTATTATTCCAACAATAAATATCAATAATTTAAATGATTCATTTTCAACGAACGCATCTAGCAGAAGAACTTGCCACAGCGCTGCAAGGTAAGACTATCTTCAGTGACGCACCGAATGGACTGTTTCTAGCAGCTCCGCGGCGTACGGGGAAATCCACCTTTCTACAAGCTGATTTAAAGCCCGCACTGGAGCGGAGGGGCATAGTCGTGGCGTATGTGGATTTATGGGCTGATCAGCGAAGGGATCCGGGCGATTTGATAGCCGAAACCATCGGCAGGGAGCTGGAGCGACATCTCGGGCCTTTGGCACGGTTGGCCAAATCCGCTGGTGTAGATAGCCTCAATGTTGCGGGTTGGCTACAGATCGATACGCGCAAGATTGGAAAACTGGATGGAGTTACGCTTGCCGAGGCGCTGAAGACCCTTTATGAAGCCGCAAAGGGGCCGATTGCACTAATCGTTGATGAGGCGCAACATGCGTTAACCAGTGAAGCGGGTGAAGCGGCCATGGCGGCACTCAAATCCGCGCGGGATCACCTCAACCGGCCCGGCGAGATCAAACTCATGCTGGTCATGACCGGTTCAGACCGCGACAAACTGATGCGTCTGGTCAACACGGGCGGAGCGCCCTTTTATGGATCCCAAATCCACCACATGCCAGAACTGGGCACTGACTTCATTGACCACATCGCCAGATTGATTGAGGCTCGGCACGCGGATCTCAAGCCTGTGGACGAGGAGACGTTGTTCCTGGCGTTTCAGGGGTTTGGTTCCCGGCCGCAATTTTTCATGGAAGCGCTAGGAGCCGCGCTCAGCCCGCTCTCGGATGCGACGGGGCGTTTCGAGGCTGCCGTCCTGGAGGCCGCCCGACAGCGCCAGAGGGACGATGAAGCGCAAATGGAATCCGACTATCTTAGCCTCAAGCCGTTGGAGCAGGCGGTCTTGTGGCGGTTGTTGTCACAAGGGGCACGATTCCGTCCCTACGACGGGGAAACGCTGGCCTTCTACCAGGAAAAGACCGTCACAGGCGTTACGCCGCAAAAAGCGCAAAACGCATTGGAAGCCCTGCGCCATCGCACCCCCGCAATGGTATGGAAATCCGCACGGGGTGAATATGCCGTGGATGATGCTGCGATGTACCGTTGGTTTGAACAACGGGTCGCCAACAATACTTGGCCTCCCGCGACGAAAGGGAAAATGTCGAATGTGGAGACGTGACCCTGCTTTCTCCGTTAAGTGGCTGAAAGAATAGTAATGGGTCACTGACGAGGGGGTAAGTAAAAGGACCGAAGGACTTGTAGTAACCGGCGTCCTCGCCGGTAGTGTGCAAAGAGTGCCGCCGACACGGCGGCTACTACAGCGATGCCCTCATGAGTGACCCATTACAAAGAATATCGCTTGTCTGGCCAAATTCAGGGGGCTATACTTTAACCATGAGAGTATCCGGAAAAAATATAGCCACATTCAAAAACGCTATTCGGGTAGCCTTTTCAGGGCAACCTAAAGTGTTTTTGTTTGGCTCCCGAGTTGATGATAACAAACGGGGTGGTGATATTGATCTGATGGTGGTGAGCGGTCTGCATCGGAATGAACTGGAGATCGCTAAAATAAAAGCGATTACTAAGATCCAAATGGCTCTGGGTGAGCAAAAGATTGACTTGATTGTCACCAATGACCCCGAGAGAGATCCTCGCCCTGTTGTCCGTGAGGTTTTGCAGCATGGGGTTGAATTATGAGTGATATGTTGCGTCTCAAGATTGAAGCGGCTCTCCAAGAAGGCGACGTTGAATCAATTGGAGAAGGCGGGCCTCATCTCTTCCGTGGAAACTTGGCAAACTCTGCGTGTACTGCGGAACAATCTCGCTCACGATTACCCTGACAGCAAGGAGCAGTGTGTTGCCACGCTGAACATGCTTTTTTTGCAGTGGCGCGAATTGGAAGCCATGTTCATCTCCGCCAAAACCTATTATCAGGAAAAGCTTCTTCCGTTGATCCCTTGATTTGCTTACGTTCCAAAGCAGTCAAGAGGAGATTCAAACATCGATAGACAGGATACACAGGATAAAAAGGTAGTGCATTTCCCTAAAACCATCCTGAACATCATGTATATCCATGTTAACCCTCTTTTCCGTTTCCAAAATTGATTCAACGTTCGAAGTTGAATGTTGACTGTTCGATGTTCATTTATCATGTTCGCACAATGTTACTTGTTACGATGTGACCCTGCGCACCGCGTTAAAAATGCCAACCTGCTGAATGAGCGGGGGGAAGGTAGAGACGTGCCCGGCCCCCTGCGTTCAGGAAACAATTCAAACATCGATAGACAGGATGCACAGGATGAAGAGGTTAGAGCATTCCCCCTAAAACTATCCTGAACATCATGTTTATCTCCGCCGCAGGCGGATGCGCCCGTGGCGCACATGTTAACCCTATTTTTCTAATTCAACGTTCGAAGTTGAATGTTGACTGTTCGATGTTCATTTCCCCCAAGGTGGCAGCCGACGTCCCGGCGGCTGCACTGGACCCCGGGCAAGCGCATGCGTTCGCCGAGGACGTCGAACGCCACCTTGAATATGGCAGTGTCCACTTGACCGCAATCATAGAGAACGAGAAGAAGTAAGTGGCTGAAAAGACGATAAGCCAATTGTGAAAAGTGAAGACGTAACCGCGCGCCTTCGTCGAAAAATTACTATTTAAGGGATGACCCCGATGACTCTCGACTCGCCAGAGTCTGTGAATGTAGTTGAAATTGTGACATCTTAATCACAATCGTAAGCCTGCGTTTTCAGGCGCACTTCTAGTAGTGTTATATCGACTCACCCGACATAGAACAGTCTTCAACGTCCTGCATAATTCACGGGCACGAAGTGTGTCGTAAAGTGATTACTCCCGAAGAAAAGGCAGCGGATGCTAAATGTAATATGTTGAGATCTGACCCCATCCCTCTCCGAAAAGTTCCGTTGAGCCATTTGTGAGTGGCGGGCAGGGAGAATTTGATAAGTCGATTATGCAAGAATAACGAGTTCATCCAGATCTCAGGCAAGGGGCGGAGAACGAGAAGAAATAATTGGCTGAAGAGAAAATGAAGGAATTGTTAAAAGTGAAGACGTGACCCTGCTCCTATGGGGTGGCAGCCGACGTCCCCGGCGGCTGATCTGGACCCCCGGAAGGCGCATGCGTTCGCCGGAGACGTCGAACGCCACCTGAGACCGCAGAGAACGAGAAGAAGTAAGTGGCTGAAAAGACGATAAGCCAATTGTGAAAAGTGAAGACGTAACCTCGCGCCTTCGTCGAAAATTTACTATTTAAGGGCTGACCCCGATGACTTCTTTGTTACTATTTTATTAAGGAAAAACATGACTACACCTAAACGCGCATTGATTACCGGCATCACCGGTCAGGATGGATCTTATCTAGCTGAACTTCTTCTTGAAAAAGGCTATGACGTAGTCGGAATCGTACGCCGCTCAAGCTCCATCAGTCGGACACGTATTGACCACCTTTTGGAGGGAACTGCCAAGGGCACGCTTCGACTAGAGTACGGGGATCTCGCCGACAGTTCATCTTTGCGTCATGTGATGACCAAAGCGCAACCCGACGAAGTGTATAATCTTGCTGCACAATCCCATGTCCGGATTTCATTTGATCAACCGGAATATACGGCCGATGTCACAGGGCTGGGAGTGTTAAGAGTGCTGGAAGCCGTTCGCGACTATAATAACGCCTCAGGGGCAAAGGTTCGCGTCTATCAGGCGTCATCCTCCGAAATGTTTGGGTCTGCGCCCCCGCCACAAGGCGAAGCGACCCAATTCCATCCCAGGAGCCCCTATGCTGTGGCCAAGGTGGCGGGATACTGGCAAATCGTGAATTACCGGGAGTCCTATGGAATGCACGCCAGCAATGGCATCCTGTTCAACCATGAAAGCGAGCGGCGCGGCGAAAATTTTGTCACACGCAAAATCACGCGAGCGGCCGGTCGGATCAAGGCCGGGCTTCAGAAAGAACTGTTCCTTGGGAATCTCAACGCTAAGCGGGACTGGGGCCATGCCCGGGATTACGTCGAAGCCATGTGGCGCATGCTGCAGCAGGATGAGCCCGATGACTATGTAGTCGCCACCGGTGAATCCTATAGTGTAGCGGAATTCCTCGATGAAGTTTTCGGACATTTGAAACTCGACTGGCATGATTTCGTCAAAATCGACCCGCGGTTTTACCGGCCGGCGGAAGTAGACTATCTGTTAGGTGATGCAACCAAGGCACGAACCAAGCTGGGCTGGATCCCGCGCATCACATTCCGCGAACTCGCCCGTATCATGACCGAATACGATTTAGATCTGGCGCAGCGCGAAGCGCATGCCGCATCCTTCCCCGCCAAGTAGTCAGCCCAATATCTGTGCGTGAGAAACTCCTGTAACGAAAGGTAGATATGATCCCAGTCAACGAACCCCTGCTTGGTGGCAAAGAACTTGAATATGTCAGCGAATGTGTAAGAACCGCATGGATTTCATCCGCGGGCTCGTTCATCGACCGCTTTGAAAAAGAATGGGCTGCCTACTGTAATCGCAAGCATGGCGTTGCCGTCTGTAATGGTACGGTGGCTTTGGAATTGGCGCTGTCCGTTCTGGATCTACCGAAAGACGGCGAAGTCATTCTGCCGTCTTTTACCATCGTCAGTTGCCTCGAAGCCGTGTTGCGCAACAATCTCGTCCCTGTTCTTGTTGACTGCGATCCGAAGACGTACTGCATGGATGTCGAGGACGCACGCCGAAAGATCACGCCGAAGACCGTCGCGGTCATGCCGGTTCATATCTATGGCCACCCCGTCAACATGGAGCCGCTTCTCGCGCTTTGCACGAAGCACGGCCTCAAAATCATCGAGGATGCCGCTGAAGCCCATGGGGCCGAGTGCCGTGTTCAAGGGGTGTGGAAGCGATGCGGCGGATTCGGCGACGTGTCAACGTTCTCGTTCTATGCGAACAAGAATATCACCTGTGGCGAAGGGGGAATGGTCCTGACGGACGATGACAAACTCGCCGCCGGACTCAAGTCCCGACGTAACCTTGCCTTTGGATCGAAAGAACGGTTCAAACATGAGGATCGTGGGTGGAACTTCAGGATGACGAACATTCAGGCGGCGCTAGGCTGTGCGCAGTTGGAGCAAATGGATGGCTTCCTGAGCCGCAAGCTGGAAATGGCGGCACACTACACCCGCGGACTCGCCGGATTGCCTTTGCAGGTACCCCATGTTGAGCGTTGGGCGAAGACATCGGTTTGGATGTACGCCATTGTACTCGATGATGCCGTTGGTTTTGATGCCGTTGAATTTGCGCGGCGTCTTGACAAGGCGGGCGTTCAGACCCGTCCATTCTTCCTGGGCATGCATGAGCAACCCGTTTACCGCGAAATGGGCTTCTTCGGACACGATGTTCATCCGGTCACTGAAAAGATCTACCGCCGCGGTTTGTATCTGCCGAGCGGACAGGCTATCACGAACGAACAGATCGCCAACGTGATTGAGGCAGTGAAAAGCGTGTTGTCATAGGCAGAATTGTTGTGTCCGGTGTCCTCGCCGGCATGAACTTGAGAACGAAAGGACCAAATCATGGAACCGACTGTTGAGACGATTGTTGATGGATTAGAACCGATCGCGTTGATCGTGCGCGCCAGCTTTGATGAGCCGGGCCTTCACTTCCTGACCCCGCCGAGTTTCTCCCAGCAAGTGGCCGTCATGCGGCATCCCAAGGGCAAGTGCATTGCGCCACACGTGCATAACCTTGTATCGCGCCAGGTGCTCTACACCCAGGAGGTTATCTGGATACGTAAAGGGCGCGTCAAGGTGAGCCTGTTCAATTCCCACCGCAAGTTGCTTTGCTCGCCGGTTCTCAACGCAAACGATCTGATCCTTCTGTGCGGAGGCGGTCACTCGTTCGAAATGCTGGAGGAGACGACGATGGTTGAAGTCAAGCAAGGCCCGTACGCGGGAGAGAATGACAAAACGAGGTTTGAGGAGGCAAAGTCATGAGTGATGCCCCTGTGTTTTCTGAATATGCCCGCTACTACGATCTGCTTTACAAGGACAAAGACTACGCCGGCGAAGCGGACTATGTTCATCGCTTGATCCAGCGCTGGAACCCCAGTGCGAAGACCGTCCTGGAGTTGGGCTCGGGCACGGGTAAGCACGCTTCTCTTCTGGCTGACAAAGGCTATGTGGTTCATGGCGTTGAGCGTAGTGCCGAGATGCTGGCGGGCGCCGAACGCCTTGTGAAGCAGAGGGGCACGCGTGCCGACGGTGTCATCCCCACCTTCTCCCAGGGTGATATACGGACCGCCAAGGTCGACCGGACATTCGATGCGGCTATCTCTCTTTTTCACGTGCTCAGTTACCTGATTTCAAATGACGATCTGCTTGCCGCGCTGAAGACCGCCCGGGCTCATCTGAACGCACGCGGTATCTTCCTGTTCGACATCTGGTACGGTCCAGCCGTGATGACGGACCGGCCGGCCGTCCGCGTCAAACGCATGGCCGATGACCAGATCGAGGTCACCCGACTGGCCGAACCGGTGATGCACCCCAACGAGAACGTTGTGGACGTCAACTACCACGTCTTCATCCGCAGCAAAGCGACAGGTCTCGTGACGGAAACCCGGGAAACCCATCATATGCGCTACCTGTTCAAGCCGGAGATTGAGCTATTGGCTGCTATGTCGGGATTTGCGCTTGAACAAAGCGAAGAGTGGCTGACGGGGAATCCGATCGGGTGTGGTACATGGGGCGCGTGTTTCATCCTCCGGGCTATCTGACACTATCCGACATGATTAGCAACGCGACTATGCATTTCACCATGACAAGGGCTTTGAGGTGGGCCGCGCGACAACCTTTGCGTTGGCGGCAGCACGCACGCATCTCGCTGCAATTGCCCCGACTCATAAAGAACGTGCGGCGCGAGCTTCAACGAGGAACCATCAACTCCGAAATAGTGCAGCGCGGAACGCTCAGCTATGTGCAGTCGAATCGGCGGCCCGACTTGGGGTCTGGTGTATACACTTACCGGATAGGGGGCGCACCGTTGGTCTACGCCTCAGCATATGCCGCGCTGACCCGGCATCTCTTCGGGGATCTCGAATCGCTCTCTGCCGTGGAGCGGAATGCTTGGATCAGTTACTTGCAGCAGCATCAGTCCGACGACGGTCTGTTCCGGGATCCACTCATCGCCTGCGAACAAGCGGAGCAAGTGGATTGGTGGGGGTGGCGGCACATGACACTTCATGTGCTAATGGCCTTGGGCGCTTTGGGTGGCACTGCGTCAAAGGAGTTCCATTCGATCCAACCTTTTCGTTCCTCAGGCCGGATGCGCCAGTGGCTCGACGGGCGGAACTGGAAGGGCGATGCCGCCGGCGTGAGCAACGAGGTGCAAAACCATGGTACCATGCTTCAGTATGCGAGGGATTTTCAAGGGCAGGGCTGGTGTGGGGATGCTCTTGACGAAATGTACGACTGGCTGGATCGGTATCAAGATGCGCGGACCGGTTGCTGGGGATACGGGAATAGTACGCCGTGGGAACGTTCGCAAGGGGTTCAGACCGGGTATCATTTTTGGTGCCTCTGCTTCTATGACCGACGTCCCATTCAGTATGTTGATCGAATTATCGATAGTTGTCTTTCGACCCAGAACCGGATGGGAGGGTATGGCGTAGCATTGAATTCAAGCGCGTGTGAAGATATCGATTCCATTGACCCGCTTGCCCGGCTTAGTATCCAAACGGATTACAGGCGTGACGAGGTGCTTGATTCTCTCCGGCGCGCATTACCATGGGTGCTTGCCAATCGTAACCCCGCGGATGGCGGCTGGGTGTTTCGCCGCTATCAACCCTATGCCATAGTTCCGCACAAAGCCATGTGGGCGGAAGAGAATGAGAGTTTTATTGCCTACACTTGGTTCCGTTCACTCAGCCTCGCTTATCTTGCTCAGGCTTTGCCGTCAGCATCGGCGGTCCCCTGCGTCGCGCACTTTTCCCGTTTCCCAGGCCATCAGTTTTGGCGGCAAGGCAACTCGTAATGACTCTTCACACTAGCGGCGTACTTCAAAAGGCGGCCCGTTCTGTCAAATGGTCTACGCTCAGCGAGATTGTCTCTCGAACGGTTCCGCCGCTTGTCTTTGTTGTCTTGGCCAAGTTGCTGACGCCTGAGGACTACGGCGTGGTGGGCACGGCCATGATCGCGATATCATTTTGCCAAATGTTCTGGGATGCAGGGCTGAGTAAAGCGCTGGTACAAACCAAAGACTCGCCGTTGGACGCGGCGCATGTGGTGTTCTGGACCAATCTGCTGCTGGGCTTGGCCATATATGCCGTTCTCTTTGCCGGAGCCCCGTGGATTGCTGATTTCTTTCACAGCCCTAAATCCGCCCTCGTCTTGCGCGTACTTGGCCTTCAAGTGGTTTTGGCTTCTCTGACGTCAGTTCAGCAGGCCCTTCTGGTGCGGGATATGGGGTTTCAGCGGCTCTTTTGGGTTAAGCTCATCACGTCGTTTGTGCCCGGCGTCATCTCCATACCGTTGGCCATTTTTGGAAAGGGCGTTTGGGCTCTGGTCGCGGGAACATTGATCGGGCAAACGGTGAATCTGGTACTGATGTGGGAGTTAAGCTCTTGGCGGCCACGATGGCAGTACGATTCGGTTCTTGCGCGCAAACTTTTTGGCTTCGGCCTGTGGGTTGTGTTGGAGAGCTTTGGCGCCTGGTTGATGATCTGGGGGGACAGCGTGATCGTTGGGCGCTATCTTGGCGTTCATGATTTGGGCGTTTACCGAACGGGCGTTATGATGGTGATGATTGTGTTTGGCCTGGCACTCAATCCGATTGTTCCGATCTTGTTTCCGACCTTTGCAAGGCTACAGGATGACGTGTCTTCCTTGAGAAGTGTCTTCCACCGAGTTAACCGCATGGTGATTGCCTTTGCGCTGCCTATTGGCACGGGTTCGTTATTGGTCGGGTCTGAGGCGGCAGCATTTCTGTTTGGAGACAAATGGAACGGACTGGGCCAAGTTCTCTCGGTGCTTGGATTCTCCTCAGGCCTTTCTTGGACCGTATGCTTGAATACCGAAGTTTACCGCGCCATGGGCATTTCGAAAATGGCCGCCCTAATAATGTGGCTTCATTTGGTGATATATCTACCTGCCTACTGGATGAGCGCACATTACGGGCTGCAGGCATTCCTCTTTACGCGATTAGGTCTTGTGCTCGTCGGCGCGGTCATTCATGTGGCATTCTTTGTGAATTTGCTCCGTGTTTCACCGTTCTACCTTTGGCATGAAGGCAAGGCGATGATTCTAGGCGCGGCGGCGATGGCGGTGGTGGTGCTGGCGGCCAAGGCTGCTCTCTTTCAGCATGCGGCTTCCAGCCCGGGTTGGCTGGTTCTAGCCTTGCTGGTGCCGCTTGGCACGGCAACCTACATTGTTGCGGTATGGCGGTTGGATCCGCAGTTTGTTTTGAGTTTGAAGGGGATGCTTGAACGGGTGGCCAAATCATGATAAGGCTCTCGGTCATCATTCCCACCCGGAACCGAGCCAAGTTCCTTGAACGCGCTCTGGCCTCGTTTGTAGGCCAGACGTTCCCGAAAGACGAGTTTGAGGTCATTGTCGTGGACAATGGTTCTACCGATGCCACTGCGGCGGTCTGTGCCGAACTTGCTGCCCGGTTCCCACGCTTCACCTATCTGCGCGACGAGCATCCCGGTCTTCACGTTGGTCGCCATCTGGGTATGAACCATGCCCAAGCCGATATCTTGGTCTATGGCGACGATGACATAGAGGCTGGGCCAAAGTGGTTGGAAAGCATAGACCAAGCCTTTACGAATCCAGGTGTTGTTCTCGTTGGCGGCAAGAACCTGCCGATGTTCGAGGCGCCTCCGCCCGACTGGATTGCGCGTTTGTGGGCTCCCAATGACTCTGGCGAACGAATTTGCTGCCCGCTCAGTATTCTTGATCTTGGCGATGTTCCGCGCCGAATCAGCCCGTATCGGGTCTTCGGCTGCAATTTCTCTATCCGCAAATCGATTCTGCTGGCGGCTGGGGGATTTCATCCGGACGGTATGCCCAAGGAGCTGATTCGCTTCAGGGGTGATGGCGAGACTCATGTGTCCCAATTCATTGACAATCGTGGTCTAACGGCGTTTTACCACTCGGACGCTTCGGTTGGGCATTTTGTCTCCCGGGAGCGAATGACGGAAGAATACTTTTACCGTCGTTCCTTCAACCAAGGCATATCGAATTCTTTTTCGGAACTCCGCAAACAAGGCAGGTGCGCAGGCTTTAGAAAGCAATTCGTGAGTACATTGCGTCAAATTCGGGCGCGTTTTCGCTTACAGTTTGCACCCTATCCACAGGCTGGCATGGCCAAGTTTACGAGACTAGGATATCGCTATCATCAGCGGGCGTACCGCAGCGACCCCGCGCTGCGCGAGTGGGTGCGCCGTAACAACTACCTAGAGGGGATACACCTGAATTCAGAGGTAGCCCCGCAATGCCAATGAATCCGAAGCCTGAAATTCGCCGCCGGTATTCGGGCCTCGCGCTCGTCTGGGTTGTTCAGGTGTTGCTGTTCATAGCCAGTGTCGTATTCACGCAGGCTTTTCGCGAGGAGGAAAGCCTGGCGGGGACGATGCTACTCGCCGCACGTTTAGGCGCACTGGCGGCGACTGTTGCATGTGTATATTTTCCTAGTGTGACAATAGCGTTATGCGTTGTCACCACCGTCGCTATCTTTGAGCCATGCCTGCCTGTGGGTGACCTCTATAGCGAAGCGTTTTTTCTTCTTGGGAGTGGTATCCTTTGGTTCCGCGCCGGACGACCGCGACTTGGATTGACAAGTGTTCTCTTCTTGATGGTCGCGGCGTGTTTTGCCTACAACTTCGCGCGTGATGCACATGCCGAAAACAACATCATACTCAGCAAACTGTGCCTGTTCTACGTATGCGCAGGCGTCTTTTCTTGTATAGGAACTTCGAACGTGGGACGGAGTATCAAGTGGCCTTTGGTCGCCATGAGTGCCGGCGTGGCGGCGTCATTGAGTGTCATAGCCAGTATTGTATGGTGCTACGTGTATTCTGATCTAAGCGTACTAGGATTGGCCGGGTCAGGTCGGCTTGGTGCCATGAGTCTGGAGAGTGGCAATAGTGCGGCGGCGGGTTGGGCCACAGGCGTGTTGGCATGGGGCGTGTACGCGGCGTGTGGAGGAAGATGGTGGAAGGCGATTGTCGGAGGCGTTGTATGCTTGGTGGGGGTCATCCTGACAAGGGCCATGGGTGCTTCCATTGTCTTGATGTTATGTCTCCCTTTTGTGCTCCAACGCAGGCTGGGCACTGCGCGGTTGTTTTGGTGTATTGCAATAGGCGCCATTGCTCTAATTTCGGCATTTACTGTGGTTGAACGTGGAGTATCTTCCATGTTCTCTGTTGAAGACAAGGACCTGAAAACCCTGTCCAGTCGCACCCTGGTGTGGAAGATGACCGTTGACGCAGTGATAGCGCAGCCAACTGGGCATACGATGTCCGAATGGAGAAGGAAAGGCCTGGAGGAAAATCAAGGAAACAGAACGGTTGCCTTGACCCCCCATAATGCAGTCCTGCAGGCTGCAGCTTATGGAGGGGGTGTTGGTTTCATATCGTGCTTGAGTGTTATGCTCTTGGTCGTTTATAAGCCGTTGTCACGACTACGATATTACAGGAGTTGGTCACTGTTGTCAGTGTTCACATCGCTGTCTCTCTTAACCGTAGATGTGTGGTATTTCTATCCTATGCTGATGCTCTCTATGTATAACGCGCCTCAGGCAGATATAGTTTACTATCAGCGGACGACATAGGCACAAAGTGACGATTGCTATGGTTGGGGAGGGGATACAATGTGGACTTTCGCACTTTTTCAGCCTCTTTTTTATGAGCATCCGACCGTCTGTTTGCCCTGATCGCTTTTTCTTTCGGGCTCAATAAAAATACAAAAA
>Ga0194062_1000438_pt1 | contig 17445 bp, 16 predicted proteins | sample SepL2225m_MetaG_FD_155481 | JGI IMG/M metagenome (GOLD analysis project Ga0194062, IMG submission 155481) | Anoxic zone freshwater microbial communities from boreal shield lake in IISD Experimental Lakes Area, Ontario, Canada - Sep2016-L224-25m | ecosystem: Environmental > Aquatic > Freshwater >... | reverse complement strand
GGGCCGTCGGGTTGAGGCCATCGAGCAGTATTACACCCGGGTCGTGATCCGGTATCTGGCGGGAAAAGGCTCAGTCCCGGAGGCCATCTGGTTCACCAAGGCGGCATTTTCAGCAGCGGATATTTTGGAATTGGAAAAAAACTGGAAGAGCGCCGTTAAGGTGCTGGAACGCGTGGTTGATGCGCGGGTTCCGGCCAGCGGTGACGCCCGCAAGAGGATTGAACAGATCCGGGCCGAGCATTGGGTCTGGTGAGAGGTGACTTATGTTTGAACTGTTACGGCAAGGGGGATTGATTGCATGGATCATTATGGGATGCGGCCTGGCCGCCCTGATCCTTTTTCTGGAACGGCTCCTGAGCCTGCACCGGGCCCGGATCAAGTCGGAGGATTTTATTGCCGGAATCTGCAACAATCTTCGCCGCGGCAATGTCAATGAGGCCCTGGCCATCTGCGATGACACGCCCGGCCCGGTGGCAGTCATTGTTCGGGCCGCCATTTTGAACCGGCAGGCGGACAAAGAATCCATTCGTACGGCCATTGAGAATGCCGGTCGGACGGAAATCTCCCGAATGGAGCGGCGTTTGTCCCTCCTGGCGACCGTGGCGCAGGTGGCGCCGATCTTCGGGCTGCTGGGAACGGTCCTGGGGCTGATCAAGTCCCTTCAGGCGATGAAGCTGGCCGCGCCCCTGGTTCAGCCTGTGGATGTGATGTCCGGCCTCATGCAGGCGCTGGTGACGACGGCGGTCGGGTTGGCGGTGGCGGCTCCCTGTTATATTGCCTTCAGTTTCCTGGTCGGGAAAGTGGAGAAGATTGTGATTGATATGGAGCGATCGGCATCCGACCTCATCGCCTTTATGGCGGGAACCCCGATAGTTCGCGACGAACCAGTTCCGGAGAAGGACGAATGATCAAGCGCGAAACGCCCAAGACGATCGGATGGACGGTTCAGGGATTCCGGCATTATCGGCCCGTGAGTCGCCTGGATCAGGGGCTTGTAACGGCGGCGCCCTGGGTGAGTTTTGTCCTGCTTGTCGCGGCATATCTTTATTTTCTCGCCCCGAACGTGCTGCAGCCCGGGGTGGTGATCCAGCTCCCAGAAATATCTTTCACCGATGGTCGCCATTATGGCCATACCCTTGCGGTGCTGTCTTTGCCGATGGCGGGACGATCGGACCGGGACGAGATCTTTTTCTTTGATGATCAACGCTATCTGGGCAGGGAAGCCTCCGAAATGGATGCCCTGCGTGCGGCTCTGGCCACGGCGTGGAGCCAGAAGTCGAACCTGCCGTTGATGATCGAGGCGGATCGCATGGTGAGGCACGACACCATTGTAAAACTATTTGATATGGCCTCTGAGGCCGGTTTCCGCGAAGTGAACCTGGCAACGCGTCCCCCGGAAAGGTGATGATGGTGTCCAATCCCTATATCATTCCGATGCCGTGGAAAAACCTGGTGTTGGTGATTATTGGAGGACTGGCGTTATGGATTCTTCCCTGGCTGGCGTGGCCGAGAGGGACGATGTCATCCGGGCGCGATCCTCTGCGCAAGCCGCCTGTGTTCCGGTATCTCAGAACGATTCAGGGTGTCGATGGTTCTGCCTGGTCGCCCGTATTGATGCCATTGCCGACGGCAGATGGATTTAGTAAAAAGGCGGCAGTTGATGTGATGTCGCAGAAGAGCCCGGGGTTGGTGTTGAAGCCGCGGGAGCGGGAGCCACTGTATTTGGAGATGAAGTTGGCGGCCGTGCCCTCTTTGACAGGGGCTGGAATGGCGTCCTTGGAGTCCCCGGGGTTTGAGCCGGATCGTCTTCAGCCTGTTGTTTTTTCCGGTGGGTCTGCGGCGCCGCGAACGGACCTCCAAATCGAGATGGAAGACGGACTGAAAGCCCGGAACTTTGAAGCGCCGGGATTGCGAGATATGACGAATTTCGCGATGGGGGTGACCGCGATTTCCGTGACGGCATCGGTCGAAATGGATCGGAAGGGAAGCGTGGTGCATGTATTGTTGGAGCAGCCAAGCGGCATCGCATCTCTGGATTCCGCCTTCGTGAGAGGGTTGCGAGCCGGGCGCGGGAATTTGGGTGAGGGTCCGGTCGAGGGGCATGTCAGGATTGTTTTTTTGAAAGTAGACCAAGGGGAGGAAGAGCAACATGGAAATTAAAATTGAAAAATGGGCGCCCGACAAGCCGGGCAGCGTTGTCCCCTCATTCCTCAAGAGGCCTGCGTTCGATCCCGTCGCTGAAACGACCGCTCGTGAAGCTCTGGAGAATATCCGGCTCAATGGCGATATCGCTGTTCTGAAGTACGTTGAAGACTATGACGGGGTATCCCTCAAGTTGTCCGATCTTCGGGTCACCCAGGCGGAACTGGCTGAGGCGCGCGATACAGTGGATCCCCAGTTCCGGAACGCCGCCCGTGAAGTCTACAAGCGTGTGATGACCTTTTCCCGGGCCGGTATGAAAAAAGACTGGAAGATTTTCAGTCCCAAGGGGGGAGAGCTGGGCGAACAGTTTGTTCCGTTTGACCGGGTGGGGGTGTACATCCCCGGTGGACAGGCTCCGCTCGTGTCATCGGTTTTTATGACAGTAACCCTGGCCAAGGTGGCAGGTGTTCAGGAGATTGTGGTGTGTACCCCCTCTGACAGCACCGGTCGGGTAAATCCCTACATTCTCTTTGCGCTGGAGATGGCGGGTGCCACGGAAATCTACCGGGTGGGTGGCATTCAGGCGATCGGCATGATGGCCTACGGTACCAAAACCGTTCGCAAGGTTCAGAAGATTGTGGGGCCCGGCGGCGCCTATGTCACGGCGGCCAAGAAACTGGTCTATGGGGATGTGGCACTCGATCTGGTTGCCGGGCCGAGTGAAATTGCCATCCTCGCGGATGAAACCGCTCCCGCTGAGTGCGTGGCCGCAGATTTGTTGTCACAGGCCGAGCATGGCACCGGCCATGAGAAGGCTCTTCTTGTAACCAATTCGACTGTGCTGGCCAACAAGGTGTGTGATCAGCTCCTGAAACAGGCAGCAACCCTTGGGCGCAAGCAGGCGATTCTCAAAGTGTTGGAGAAGGGGACTCTCGTAGTCGTGGTGAACACGATCGGTGACGGAATGGAACTGTGCAATCAGTTTGCCCCCGAGCATCTTGAGATCATGGTGCGTGAGCCGCGTAACTGGCTGCGGAAGGTGCGTGCTGCAGGAGCCGTGTTTGTCGGTGTCTGGACGCCCGAGTCGGCTGGCGATTTTGTGGCCGGGCCCAGTCATGTCCTGCCCACGGGTGGGACGGCGTCGATGTATTCCGGGCTGACGGTCGATGATTTTCGGAGGCGGACCAGTTTTATGGCCTTTACCCGCGCGGACCTTCAGGAGACCTTGCCGGTAATTGAGGCGTTTGGACGGGTTGAGGGTTTGGATGCCCACGCGCGAGCCGCCCGAATGAGGTTTGAAGTGTGATGAATAATCTGTTGATCAGAAAATCAGTCCGGACCCTGGAAGCCTATACGCCGGGCGAACAGCTCCGGCGGCCGGGGTTGATCAAGTTGAATACCAACGAAAATCCCTATCCACCCTCGCCGTGGGTGGCGGAAGCCCTGACCGCGTTGCCTCTTGAGACGTTGCGGCTTTATCCCGATCCGGTAAGTACCGGATTGAGGCAGACGATGGCCGACCTTCATGAGGTGAAACTGGATCAGGTGTTTGCCGGAAACGGATCGGATGAAATTCTGGCACTGTGTACCCGGGCTTTTGTGGAGGATGACGGAACCATCAGCTATTTCATGCCGTCCTACTCGCTGTACCCGGTGTTGGCGGCGATTCGCGCGGTGCCGGGCGTGGCGTGCGGGTTGACGGATACTTTCGAGTGGCCTGCCCGTGATCCGGAGCCGGCCTCCCTGTTTTTCCTGGCGAATCCGAATGCGCCAACCAGCATGCTGTTTCCGAAGACCAAAGTAAGCGCCTTCTGCAAACGTTTTTCAGGTGTGGTATTGGTGGATGAGGCGTATGTGGATTTCGCCCGGGAGAGTTGCATGGATCTGGCGAAAACCATGCCGAATGTGCTGGTCATGCGCACGCTGTCGAAATCCTATTCGCTGGCCGGGATCCGTTGCGGGTATGTGGTGGGGCCTGAAGCGCTGATTTCCGCCCTGTTCAAGATCAAGGATTCCTACAACCTGAACCGGCTGACCCAGGTTGCCGCCATGGCGGCACTCAAGGATCAGGCAACCATGCGCGACAATGCGGAGCGGATCAAGGCAACCCGGGACCGGCTCTCTGCGGAATTGGAACGGCTCGGATTTACGGTTTGCCCCTCGGAGGCAAACTTTCTCTGGGCAAAACCCGCCGGCCAGGACGCCCGCGTGCTTTTTGAAGCGTTGAAGGCTGAGGGAATCCTGATCCGGCATTTCCCCGGAGAGCGGACTGGCGAGTATGTGAGGATCACAGTGGGAACGGATGAGGATGTGGATCGGTTGTTACAGGTTCTGGGAGGGATGCTATGAAAAAACGAACGGCAACGGTGGCGCGTAAGACGCGTGAGACGGATATCCAGGTGGCGGTGACGATTGACGGGACGGGCGTCAGCAGCGTGGAAACAGGAATGCCCTTCCTGAACCATATGCTGGAGCTTTTTTCAAAGCATTCCCTGATGGACCTGACGGTAAAGGCAAAAGGCGACCTGGAGGTGGATTATCACCATACGGTTGAGGATCTCGGCCTTGTGCTGGGGGATGCCCTTGACCAGGCGCTGGGAGATCGCAAAGGGATTGTCCGGTACGGATGGTCCTATATTCCGATGGATGACGCGCTCAGCCGGGCCGTTGTGGATCTGGGCGGCCGACCCTACCTGGTCTATGAGGTGGCCAACCGAACCCGCAAGATCCGGGATTTCAACCTGATCCTGATACGGGAATTTTTTCAGGCCTTTACCGTGAAAGCCCGCCTGAATCTTCATATTGCCCAGCTTTACGGTCAGGAACCCCATCACGCCTACGAGGCTATTTTCAAGGCCGTGGCGCGGGCGCTGGGCGAAGCCTGTCGCAGGGATTCCCGTGTTCAAGGCGTGCCGTCGAGCAAAGGGGCCATTTGAGGCGTCGGGGCAGATCATGATGAAGCTTTATCCGGCGATTGACTTAAAGGGCGGCCAATGCGTCCGGTTGCAGCAGGGACGCGCCGATGCCGTGACGGTGTATTCGAACGATCCCGTGGCGATGGCCCGGCACTGGGCGGATGCCGGTGGGGATTGGCTTCATGTGGTGGATTTGGACGGCGCTTTTGCCGGACATCCCGTTCATCATGATGTTGTCCGTCAGATCGTTGCCGCAATTCCGATACCGGTTGAGTTCGGCGGAGGGCTCCGCACCGATGAGGATATCCGACTCATGCTGGAGTCTGGCGTGCGGCGCGTGGTGCTGGGGACGCGGGCCTGTGCCGACCCTGATGCCCTTGCGGCACTGGTGCAGCAGTTCGGGGATCGTTTGGCCGTCGGGATTGATGCGCGTAATGGACGGGTTCAGGTCAAAGGCTGGGTCGAGACGACGGACACCCTTGCCGTGGATCTTGCCCGGCGGGTCTCGGAACTGGGAGTGAGCACCATTATCTACACGGATACTGCCACGGATGGCATGCTGACCGGACCCAATATCGAGGGTGTTCGTGCGCTCTGCTGCGCCGTGAAGGCGAAGGTTATCGCCTCCGGTGGGATTTCGACCTGTCGGGATATTACCGCACTGGCCGCGCTGAATCTTACCAATCTGGATGGAGTTATTGTGGGGAAGGCGCTGTATGAGGGCGCGGTCACTATTCCCGCCATGAAGGCCGCATTGGTATAAAGGAGACAGCATGAATCTTCGAGGTAAGACGGCATTGGTCACGGGCGGAGCGGTTCGGATCGGGAAGGCGGTCTGTGAAGCCCTTGCCGCAGAAGGCTGCCATGTGGTTATCCATTGCAGCCGCTCTGTTCAGGCGGCCGAACAGCTTGCACGGAGGCTGAGAGGGTTTGAGGTCAAGGCCTGGGTGGTGAAGGAGGCGATCGACTCCGAGGCGGATTGCCGGTCGTTGATGGCTGGAGTGTTGAAGCAGGCAGGGACGCTGGATATTCTGGTGAACAATGCGGCTGTATTTCATAAGACCCGGCTGAAAGCTGTGACAGAACAAAAACTCAGGATGGAATTCGGGATCAATCTTTTTGCTCCCATTTTGTTGACGCGGTTGTTTGCGGAGCAGGCCGAAAAGGGAGCGGTGGTCAACCTTCTGGATCGCCGGATCAAAGCCAATGATGTTGACTGCCTTCCCTATTCGCTTTCCAAAAAAGCCCTGGCGTCCTTCACAGAGGAGGCGGCGCTGGCGCTGGCCCCTGATATCACGGTGAATGCCGTGGCGCCGGGTCCGGTCCTTCCGCCCCCGGGAAAAGGCGCGCCCTATTTTCATGAGCGCGCCGGTCTGATTCCCCTCAAGTGCCGTATTACCCCGCACGATATTGCCGCGGGCGTTATCCAGCTTCTCAAGCTCGAGGGTGTGACCGGGCAGACCTTGTTCATGGACGGGGGGCAGCATCTGCTGGGTAACGGAGTTTGACAAGAGGCTGTCCGGGTGCGAAAATGTGGGTTTTAAGGAATAAGAGTGGAACCTGTCATTGTTCAACGATCTGATCATACCCTGAGTCGCGAGAATATCAGCCCGGAGGCATTAAAAGTGCTTTATGGGCTCAAGGAAGCGAACTACGTTGCCTATATTGCCGGGGGAGGGGTAAGGGATCTTCTTCTGGGGCGAACGCCCAAGGATTTCGATGTTGTTACCGATGCGACACCCAATGAGCTGAGGCGCATTTTCCGAAATTGCCGCCTGATTGGCCGCCGTTTCCGTCTTGCTCATGTTTTTTTCGGACGCGACAAGATTATCGAGGTCGCCACCTTCCGGGCCAATATGCCGCCCGAACCAGCGGATTCCGAAGATCCGGCCGATCAGACCGATCACTCTGACTCCACCGATCAAGCCCCCCAAAACAACCACCATGTGCGCCGTGATGATGGAATGATTGTGCGCGACAATCTTTTCGGCACGCCCGAGGAGGATGCGCTCCGCCGAGATTTCACCATCAATGCTTTGTTCTACAATATCCGGGATTACTCCGTGATCGACTACGTGGGTGGGCTAGAGGATCTCCAGAGGCGGGTGATCCGGTTTATCGGTGATCCCGGAGTCCGTTGTGTGGAAGATCCGGTTCGTATGATCCGGGCCGTTCGGTTTGCCGCGATGCTGGGTTTTGACTTTGAGCCCGCCACGGCGGCCGCGATCCGTGAGCATCACGCCTGTCTGGCGCTGGCAAACCGGTCCAGGCTGTATGAGGAAGTTCAAAAACTATTTTTCTGCAAGGCCGCCCAGCGGGCCTACGAGTTGCTTCGTGAATTCGGTCTCTATGGCATGTTGTTTCCGGAACTCGGCTCCTGGTTGGGGCCCAACACGGGGACTCCCGAGTGTCTGCGGATCAGCCAGGCGCTCAAGCAGGTTGATGAATGGCGGCAGGCGGGCCGTGATGTGTCGCCGGCCCTTCTGTTTGCGCTCATGTTTGGCGGCATGCACGAAGCCAGGGCCGGTGAATTGACTGAACAAGGTCAGCACAAGGGATTGGCGTTACATTCGGTGACGATGGAGCATTTCGGCGGGCTTACCGAACGGGTTCAGGTTCCCAAGACCGTGCGGTACCGGACGGCTGAAATCCTGGCTTCCCAGCCGCGGTTGACGGCCGATGGCGGCCGGCGGGCGCGGCCTCTCGCCACGCGAGATTTTTTCCCCGAAGCGGTGGCGTATCTTGAATTCATGGTGCGCCTGACCGGTGAAAATCGCGGGGCACTTGAACAGGCCCAGGCCATTGAATGGGAACCTCGCCAGTCCCGGTACGGTGACGATGGGGAACAGCGGCGTCGCCCACGCCGTCGCAGAAGAGGGCCCCCGGCTTCCGAGCCGTCCTGAGGGTTTACCCGTAAAGGGCTTTTTTCAGGGAGTCCCTCATGACTTCAACAGCCGCAGATTTTCCCGTCCAGATGGTGAACGCCTCTGCGCCCTGGTGAAGGAGCATCCCCAGTCCATTGGATGTTCTGGCGCCGCCCGAAGCGGCGGCCTGGGTGAAGCAGGTGACCGGTCGGTTGTACACGAGATCAAAGGCAAACTGCCCCGCTCGAAAGGCCGACGCGGGAAGGGGGCAGACATCCTCGGGCTTCATTCCCACGGGGGAGGCCTGAATAATGAGATCGGCCTCAGGCGTGCGGCTTGCCCAGTCTGTAGCTGTGGCACCGGCCCACTCGACCTTGACCGAAGGCGACAGGATCGCGATATCACGACTGACAGCTCTGCAGCGGGCTTCATCAATATCGGCGAGGATAAGTTTAGAGGCGCCTTCGCTGGCGGCTGTAATCGCCACCGCACGGCCGGCGCCGCCGCATCCCATCACAAACAGGGTTCGGCCGGTGACGGAGAAATCAAAGGCTTCCTTCACGGCGGTCAGAAATCCCTTTCCATCGGTGTTGTGTCCGCGCAGGCCTGTGGCGGTGAACTCAATGGTATTCACGGCACCAAGCATGCTGGCAGACGGGGCGAGGTTGCTCAAGCCCTTGAAGGCGGTTTCCTTCAGAGGCACCGTCAGGTTTACGCCGTGGAACCCCATGATTTTCATGCTGGCCAGAACGGTGAGCAACGCTTCGGGAGCCACATCAAACGCCATGTAAAGAGCATCCATCCCCAGGGATTGGAACGCCGCATTGTGCATAACAGGCGAAAGGGTATGGCCGATCGGGTGGCCCAGTACGGCGAAGGGAAGGGTGTGTCCGCTCAGCGCTTTCATAGGGCTGGCCCCGGGTCACGCTTAGCTTTCTCCTGGGCAGCCCGGTTGAAGAGGAGCCGGTTTACGCAGGACAGGTAGGCCCGGGTTCCGGCTTCGACGATATCCGTGCTGGCGGCCTTGGCGCTGATGATGTCACTGCCGAAGGCAACACGCAGGGTGACTTCCCCCATGGCGTCCTTGCCGACGGAAATAGCCTGAAGCGAGAAGTCAATGAGCTGGCCCTTGACCTTGGTGATGCGATCAATTGTTTTGAGCGCCGCATCGACGGGCCCATCGCCGCACCCCGCATCCTGGAAGACTTCAGTCCCTCGTTTCAGGCGGAGGGTGGCGGTGGGAACGGTTTCGGTTCCTGCCGAGACATGCAGATAATCAAGAACAAAGGCGTTCTCAATCACATCCATCTGGTCGCGTGCGATGGCCAGCAGGTCATCCTCGTAGATGTTCTTTTTCTTGTCGGCAAGCTCGATGAACCGGTTATAGGCATTTTCGATTTCTGAATCCGTCAGCTTCATTCCCATTTTGGCGAGTTTATCGCGGAAGGCGTGACGACCGGAGTGCTTGCCGAGAACGAGATCCGTTCCCTCAATGCCGATGTCTTCGGGACGCATGATTTCATAGGTCGTCCGTTCCTTGAGGATGCCATCCTGGTGGACGCCGGACTCATGGGCGAAGGCGTTGGCGCCTACGATGGCCTTATTGCGCTGCACGACCATGCCTGTCATGCGGCTGACCATGCGGCTGACGCGGAAGATTTCCCGAGTTTCCACATTTGTGCGGAGGTTGAAGTAGTCCTGGCGCGTGCGGATTGCCATGACGATTTCCTCCAGCGAGGTGTTGCCGGCGCGTTCTCCGAGTCCATTGATGGTGCACTCAACCTGACGTGCCCCGGCCCGGACGGCGGCCAGTGAGTTAGCCACCGCCATGCCGAGGTCGTTGTGGCAGTGAACTGAAATGATGACGCCGGGAACCCGGGCTTTCACGCGTTCAGCGATGGTCCCGATCATGATGCCGTATTCCTCAGGGATGGCGTACCCGACGGTATCCGGGATGTTGAGGGTGGTCGCGCCTGCTTCCGCTACGGCAGTGTAAAGTTCCACGAGATACCCGAGGTCGGACCGGGTGGTATCCTGGGCGGAATACTCGACATCGTCCGTGAACGTGCGCGCGAATTTCACCGCGTGAACCGAGCGTTTAAGATTCTCGGCGCGGGACATCTTCAGGATTTTCTCCAGATGAATATCGCTACCCGAGCTGAAGGTGTGAATCCTTCTTTTAGCGGCTGGAGCAATGGCCTTGCCTGCCCGCTCAATGTCTTTTTCAATGGTGCGGGCGAGGGCGGCAATGGTCGGGCCCTTGATGGTTTCGGCAATCGTATGGACCGCGTCAAAGTCATCGGGCGAGGCGATGGGGAATCCGGCCTCAATCACATCCACTTTCAGGGCCGCCAGGGCGTGGGCAATTTCCAGTTTTTCCCGGTGGTTCAGGCTGCAGCCCGGCGCCTGCTCGCCGTCACGGAGCGTGGTGTCGAAGATGATGACGCGATCCTGGTTTTTTTTTGTGCTCATGACGTCCTTATTCTTTTCTCATCGCGATGACACCTGACCGGGAGACGTCCAGAATCTTGAACGGCTTCACCAGTTCCATGAAATCTGCGACATGCTGCTGTTCCCCGACCATTTGGATAACCATGGACTCGTTCTGGACGGACACGATCTTGCCCCCGAACACGTCGGCCAGCTCAATGATTTCAGAGCGGCTTTTCCGGGTGGCGGAGATCTTGACCAGAATGCATTCCCGGTTCAGGAAAGGCTCACGGGTCAGGTCCGTTACCGAGATAACGTCCACCTGTTTATTGAGCTGTTTTGTAACCTGTTCCAGGACGCGGTCATCGCCGGGGACCTGCATGGTCATGCGGGAGATGGTAGGATCCTGGGTGGGGCCGACATTCAGGCTTTCAATGTTGTAGCCGCGACCCGAGATCAGGCCGACCACGCGCGACAGAACGCCGGGTTCGTTGTCCACAAGAGCAGTTATGGTGTGTCGTCGTACTGAGGTGTTGTTACTCATCGTTATTCTTCCTTTCACGCCAGACTTTGGACCATTTCAGACAGGGATGCGCCCGGGGGCACCATCGGGTACACATTATCATCCGGCTTGGTGATGCATTCGATCACCACCGGTCGTTTCATGGCCAGCGCCTTGCGGAGGGCGGGGGCTACCTCGCGCTTTTCGGTGACGCGCAGACCGGCTGCTCCGTGGGCTTCCGCCATTTTCACAAAGTCCGGCAGATAACCCGGTGGTTTATCCCTGAGTTTTTCGTTTCGGGCGCGGAGATTTTGATCCAGCCGGACGGCGGAGTATTCCTTTTTGTAGAACATCTCCTGCCATTGCCGGACCATGCCCAGGTAGCCGTTGTTCATGATGACCACCACGATGGGCAGGTCATGTTCGACCGCGACCACGAGTTCCTGGAAGTTCATCTGGATGCTGCCGTCACCGGAAATGGCGATGACATTGCGGTCGCGGCAACCCGCCTTGGCGCCGATAGCGGCGGGCAGGCCGAAGCCCATGGTTCCCAGACCGCCCGACGAGATAAACGAGCGTGGCTGGGTATACTTGAAGAAATGAGCCGCCCACATCTGGTGCTGCCCGACATCGGTGGTGATGATGGCGTCGCCCTTGGTCACCTCGTAGATTTGTTCTATGGCGTACTGCGCCAGAATGCGGGGCTCCTTGGCGTCGTAGGTGAACGGTGCGTCTTTTTGCCAGCCGTGAACCTGGGTCAGCCAGTCCTTCCTTGTCTGAGCCGCAATCTGGGGGAGGAGTTCCTTGAGGATGGACTTGGCGTGTCCCACGACCGGGATATCGACGCGGACGCTTTTGGCGATCGCCGAGGGATCGATGTCGATATGGGCGATGATGGCCTTCGGTGCGAATTCCGAGACTTTTCCGGTCACGCGGTCATCAAACCTGGCGCCGACGGAAATCAGGAGATCGCAATTGCTGATGGCCTGGTTTGCGGCCACGCTACCGTGCATACCGGGCATTCGGAGGGCGAGGGGATCGGTATCCGGGAAACCGCCCAGCCCGAGCAGGGTTGTTGTGACCGGGATTTTGGCCTTGCGCGCCAAGGTGGTCAGTTCCGCCGATGCGCCTGCGGCAATGACCCCGGCTCCGGCGAGAATCACCGGCTTGCGGGACGCATTGATGGCGGCGGCCAGCTTGGCGATCTGCTTGGAATTTCCCTCGTAGACGGGCTTGTAGCCACGGCGTTCAGGCTTTCCGGAGAACGTGGCGCTGGTCATCTGTCGTTGAACATCCTTGGGGATATCCACGAGGACGGGGCCGGGGCGTCCGGTTGTGGCGATTTCAAAAGCTTCGGCAATAATACGGGGCAGATCATCCACATTTTTCACAAGATAGTTGTGTTTGGTGATCGCCCGGGTGATGCCCACGGTGTCGGCTTCCTGGAAGGCGTCGTTTCCGATCATATGGGAGGGGACTTGGCCGGCAATACAAACGACGGGGATTCCGTCCATGTTGGCTGTGGCAAGACCGGTGACGGCGTTAGTGGCGCCCGGGCCGGATGTCACGATGCAGCAGCCGGGTTTGCCCGTGGCGCGGGCATAGCCGTCAGCCATATGGGTCGCACCCTGCTCGTGACGAACCAGGAAGAACTCGAGAGGCGCACGGGCCAGTTCGTCGAAAAGATCCAGGACGGTTCCGCCCGGGAGGCCGAACAGGGTTTTCACTCCCGCATCCTTCAGGGCATCAATTGTACATTTCGCGCCGCTTCTCATTGTTCACTCTCCTCTTCTGAATCCTGGCATTATAGTTATATAAACGAAAAAACCCACCGCTTTTTGCGGTGGGTTTTCTTTGCGTCGGCTATGTATCCTGTCAGATACAAACCTCCCACCGCAGGGTGCCTACCAATACCAAGCTAATGGTATTGCGACTGAGTGCGATGGGACTAATTGTTTTCACTAGTAAGTAATTTGCCAAAAGAGGGGGCTGTCGTCAATCCCGTTTTTGGTTACCGGTAAAGGGCGGTCTGAGGGCGGTCGGTGAGGATGTTGTAATGGCGCATGGCGAGCTTCCACCAAGGGGAGAGCTGTGCTTCCGGAAGTTGCCAGATGCGTTCATGGAGTTCCGCAACGGCCTGGGCATTAAGCAACAGCGCCATCTGTTCGCGTCGGGTGAGGTCGTCTGGCCCCTTGGCCAGAAGCCGGTCGGTCAGATCGCGAAGATAGCGATTGAGGGGGCGCGGGGTTCTGCGGTGCCGGATTAATGAGCCGTGGGCGGCATTGAGGTAGGGATCCAGGAGCACTTGCATCAGTCCGTAGTGGGGCGCGATCCATTCCTGTGGCGCCAGATGCCGGTGGGTGGCTTCAAGATTCTTTTCAAGATGGGTGACCACGGAAGGGGGGTGGCTTTCAGCGGGAATGATGAGAAGTTTCATGAGCCGGAGGCGCTTTCCAACGGAGGGCATGCTGAGAAGCGCCGAGATGGGGATGGATCCCATCAAGCCGAAGGTTACCGGGCTCAGCCACCAGAAAAAGGCGGGATTGATTCTCAGTGCGATCATGGCCCAGACCACGCCGACGGCGGTCTGCCCGGCATGGGCCCGTATCACGCCGCCCCAGTCGACATTCCTGTCGGCATCCCGCGACTGGGGGTTCCAGGGCACGTCACTCCCTGTCATGATTTCTATGACGAAGCGGGTGTTGAAAAACATCTGAACCGGCGCCAGCAGAATGGAGAATAGATGCTCGATAAACAATCCGACCATCAATCGAACCGCTCCCCCGAAGGCCTTCCGCCGTTCACGGTTAAAAACCGTCAGTAGCACGGCCAGGATTTTGGGCAGGGTCAGCATGACGATGGTGATCAGGAACAGGAGTAAGGCCAGACGCCCGCCACCAATGTCCAGGAAGGATGACAGACCGATGTCGGAATCGAACCGCGGCGGTGCTCCTGCAGCCCAGTAGAGTTGACATTGGACGGTGCCGAGGATCATGAAGATGAACCAGAGGGGGGAGGCAAGGTACGATAGGACGCCGAGGGCGAGGTGGAGCCGGTTGATGGGGCGGAAGCCCTTGGCTGAGAGCAGCCAGCTGTGCTGGAGATTGCCGCGGCACCAGCGCCGGTCGCGGCAGGCATGATCCACCAGGGTGGGCGGGAGATTTTCGTAGCTGCCGCCCAGTTCGTAGGCCATCCACACTTCATAATTCGCACGACGCATCAGTGCCGCTTCGACATAGTCGTGACTCATGAACCGGTTTTGTCCGCCACTGGGCGAGGCGCGCAGGGTCGGCAGGGCGCAGTGATCAATGAATGGCGCCACCCGGATGATGGCGTTGTGTCCCCAGAAGTTTCCGCTTCCCGCCTGCCAGTAATTCAGGCCCGCCTGAAAGACCGGGCCGTAGAGAACCCCTGAGAATTGCATCAGTCGGGCAAAGAAAGTATGTCCCTGTATGGGGGATGGCACGGTCTGAATAATACCGGCCGTGGGGTTCGCCTCCATCATCTGAACCATGCGCGCAAGAGTGTTTCCCTCCATCAGACTGTCGGCGTCAAGCACCACCATATAGCGGTACTTGCGACCCCAGCGGCGCAGGAAGTCGCTGATGTTTCCGCTTTTCCTGTTCAGGGCGATGTTGCGCTTGCGGTAGAAGATCCGGCCGAATCCCTTGACCTGCTTGCACAGGTCGATCCAGGCGACTTCCTCCTCGATCCATTTGTTGGGATTATTGGAGTCGCTGAGGATGAAGATATCGAACCGCTCGATGAAGCCGGTGCGCACAAGATCCAGGTAAATGGTCCGGATTCCCTCGTAGACCCGGCTTACGTCCTCGTTGTAGATCGGAATCGCAATGGCGGTGGCAGGGAGTGTGGCCATTTCGGGAAGGGTGTCCGGGAGTGTCCGCGAGATACTGCAGGGGTTTTTTCGCCGCAACATGATGAAGAAACCGAAAACAGCCTGCGTGAATCCCAGTGTCACCATGCCGAAGAGGGGGACGAAGAGGATCAGCATGGCGATTTCAATACCGTCGAGGCCGCCCCGCCAGAGAATGTCCGCCATGACCCAGGTGGCCAGACCGGTCAGGGTCAGCACCACGGTAAAGAAGAAGGCCTGGCGGGTTCCGGAGTGACGGAGGCGTCCCAGATTGACCACATTGGCAGGTTGGCTTGAGTTTGTCATCGGCGTGTGTACCAGAAAAGGAAAACAAGTCCGGCGCTGATCAAGAGCCAGAGAAACAGGGTTCGAAGGATGGGGAACCGGTCGAATGTCTCCCGGGCCGAATCCGCCAGATCGGGGATCAAGCCGCGATCCAGGGGGCGGGGGACCATGCTGCTGACTTCCAGTTCCGGGCCGGTTTTGACAAGCCGGGCATGAAGTGTTTCGGAAAAGCCGGGAGGCGACAACTGGGGGTTGAGAAAGGCGTTTGGCCAGCGCATGGGAGCATCGCACAGGTAGAGCGCCAGATACCCTTCTGGCAAGGTATAAGGACGGTCGTCAGAGCGTGGCGGAAGCAGGCCGCTCATCCATTGGGTAATCAGGCTCCTCGCTTCGTCAATGGCAAGTGTAGCCAGATGAACGGACGGGGTGCCTTCCGGTGCGGCATTCCGTTTTTCGATGGCACGCTGAAGGATCACGGCAGCCAGCCGGGCACGATGGAGGCGACTGGCCACCCGGCAGGCGCGGAGATAGTTTTCGACCTTTTCAAAGGCCTCATCCGATTCCGCGGCCATGACCGGATCCCATGCCGGTAATGTTATGGCATCCAGAGGTAAGTCCATGTTTCTGTCGCGGTCACACCGTTTTTGTTGAGCAGGGCACGAAGATCCACGCTGGATTCATTTTCATTGGCGATCACGTCGAAGGCAATGCGCCAGGTGCGGGTGTCGGGGCTGTATTCCGATGACAGCGAGAGGGGGCGGATAGTGCCCCGCGTCACGGTGACCTGAGGTTCGATTTTGACGCCGGAAGCGACATCCTGAGCCAGGGACGCCCAGGAGTAATCGAGAACGAACTTTCGGGCCCTATGCACATTAATGGAACCCGTGCGCATTCCGACGGTACGGCCAAGATCGGGGAGTGAGGCATGTTCCCCGAGCCATCGGATCTGGTAGGCAAAATCGGCCACAGCCCCGGCGGCGAGGACGCGCTCCGGCTCCCAGAAGATCACAATGTTATCTTGAAATTCCGTTCCTGCGGGGAGCTCCAGAAGTTTGACCCGGCCTTTTCCCCAGTCGCCCTGCGGACAGATCCAGGCGGAGGGGCGCTTGTGATAGTTCGCTTCAAGATCCTGATAGGCCGCGTATGAACGTTCACGCTGGAACAGGCCGAATCCCTTCGGGTTGATATCTTCGTATGAGTTCAGGCGAACCCGCCAGTCATTTTCAAGGGGGCGCCAGAGCCACTCATTTTTTCCGTTTTGCATGAGCAGGCCATCGGAATCATGAACCTCGGGCCGGTAGTCGTCGAACCGGCGGATTCCGTTTTTACCGAACCAGAACATACTGGTCAGCGGGGCAAAGCCGTAGTGGGCCAGGTTGGTTCGGGCGATAACAGCCACGCGTGCATCCATGACCGTTTCCTTGCCCGGTCTGATGACAAACGATGACACTCCGGCGAGACTGGGGCTGTCAAAAAGGCCGATCACCTGGATCTGGTTTCCCTGAATACCCGGTCTGAAAATCCACATGTCCTTGAAAATGGGGAATTCTTCCGGGGTCTCCCTGCCGCAATTGATGGTGATGGCGCGGGCGGAGAGGCCATAAAGAAGGCCAGCAGGCAGGGCGCGGAAATAGGTCGATCCGAGGAATACAGCGAGTTCATCAAGATATTCAGGAGTGTTGAGCGGATAGTGAATCCGGAGTCCTGAAAATTTAAGATGACGCAAATCCATCCATCCCAATTTGTTGGCCCCATAATCATAGAGATCCGAGTCATAGGGGAATTCCTTAACATCGTCGCCATCGACAAGGTAGTAGCCGATCTGGTCACGATTCAGGCCGCCCGGGTGGAAAAACTGAAGTTGAAAAGGGAGCCGTTCCCGACGCCAGACCGATTCCTTCGGGTTATAGCGGATATCCCGTAGCTGGTCGTAATTCAGCTCGCTGAGCTTGGGGGGGAGGGGGCGGCGGTCATCGATAAAAGGTTTGGCCGCCATTTCCCGGGCAATGCCCAGGATGCTGTCGAAATTAGGGGCAGGCGCATTATTTTTCGCCGGAGCGGGGCGGGGAAGGATAATCAAGGTCAGGAGACAGACGATCAGTACCTTTGAAATATCACGCTTCAAGTTAAGCCTCCGTGAGTGCTCTAGTGTTAAAATCAAACCACCTGCCTTTTTATATATCTCATCGAACGGTGCTGTACAAGGAGGAATGATTCGCACAAGCAACCAGTGCTTGTGTGAAGAGGGTGGGCATGGTAGTTTTCGCCTCTTTCCTATACGGGGTGTAGCGCAGCCTGGTAGCGCGCCAGCCTTGGGCGTTGGAAGTCGTGGGTTCAAATCCCACCGCCCCGACCAACTTAAAGCCCGGAGTCTGAAACCTTTAAATGAAAGGAGTTTGATAATGCCTCTTGTTAAAATTTCGTCCTCTGTTG
>Ga0194062_1000437_pt1 | contig 17449 bp, 7 predicted proteins | sample SepL2225m_MetaG_FD_155481 | JGI IMG/M metagenome (GOLD analysis project Ga0194062, IMG submission 155481) | Anoxic zone freshwater microbial communities from boreal shield lake in IISD Experimental Lakes Area, Ontario, Canada - Sep2016-L224-25m | ecosystem: Environmental > Aquatic > Freshwater >... | reverse complement strand
ACCTCCCCAGTAGTAACACTGAATGTTCCGGTCATAATAGATCCCAATCCTCCGGTTCCACCTTCGGATCCCCCTTGAGCTCCCTTTGCCGTAATTACCATGGAAGAAACCCCTTCTGGTACTGTGAAATAAACGATAGAATTTGTATAATTAAATGTTTGCGAATTACTAGAACTTGAAGGACTAACGGATTCGGCATAAAAGGTTGTGGTATTGTTTAAGGTGGTGGTCGGAGTAGCAGCTCCGCTAGCACTGCTGCCCAAAAAAGTTCCGCCGCTGGAAGCACTCCACCAATAAATACCGTTTCCTGCCGATGTCGCCGTCAAACTGGAAGTAGCTCCGCTGCAGATTGAAGCAGGTGTGGCCGTTGCAGACGTTGGTGCCGGAGGCGCAGGAGCAACGGCGAAAGCACCCGATATGGCACTAGTCACCACCGATCCGCAACTTCCGTTGACTGTGCAATAATAGTATAACGTTCCGGGTGTGGTGTTTTGCGGAGTATAACTGTAACTGTTAGCTCCATTGCCTGAAAGAGGAGTTCCACCGGAGGCGCTGGCAGTTTCATTGCTATACCACTGGTATGTTAAACTACCTCCTGTTGCTGTAACAGTTATTGGACTAAAGTTGCCCGTCGTGCACCGCTGTTGCGCCGCAGTCGACTGGGCCGTTATCGCTGTGACCGGATTTGTTATAAATGCCCCCGAAATGGCGCTGACTGCCGATCCGCAGGTTCCGGTCACAATGCAATAGTAATACAGGGTTCCTGCTGTGGTTGCCGGTGGAGTGTAGCTGGCCGATATTGCGCCGCTGATCACATCTCCTCCTGTATTTTTCTCCCCGGCATTCTTGTACCACTGGTAGCTCAAACCGGGCCCTGTTGCCGTCACACTGATGGCCGAAAAGGCAACATTGATACATCTTGTCTGCGTTGCCGTCGACTGGCCAGAAATAGCCGTGCCCGGATTGGTAATAAATGCTCCCGAGATGGCGCTGGTTGCCGATCCGCAGGTTCCGGTTACAACACAATAGTAATAAAGGGTTCCCACCGAAGTGGCCTGTGGTATATAACTGCTGGTTTGAGCTCCGTCAGCGTCAATCAGAGAGGTCCCTCCGGAGTTGGTTGCGCTGGTATTTCTGTACCACTGGTAGGTCAAACCGGGTCCTGTGGCTGTTATGGTGATGGCCGTAAAGGCATCATTGACACATTTTGTCTGCGTTGCCGTCGACTGGCTGGTGATCGCCGTTGCAGGAGTGGTTAAAAACGCCCCCGATACGGAGCTCGTCACCGATCCGCAGCTTCCAGTCACAATGCAATAGTAATAAAGCGTTCCGGTTGCCGTGGCTTGCGGTATATAACTGCTGGTTTGCGCACCATTGCTTGAACCAAGGGACGATCCTCCCGAAGTGCTTGCAGTCGCATTGCTGTACCACTGATAGTTCAGGTTTGCACCTGTGGCCGTAATAGTGATCGCACTGAAGCTTCCGTTAAAGCAGGCTGTTTGCGCCGCGGTTGACTGACTGGTTTTTGCCGTTGCAGGGTTGGTTATGAATGCCCCCGATACAGCGCCGGTGGCAGTACCGCAACTTCCAGTAACAATACAATAATAATAGAGCGTTCCGGCTGTATTGGCCCGGGGTGTATAACTGTATGTGTTTGCGCCATTGCCACTACCGAGGGAGGTTCCTCCCGAAATACTCGCATCTGTGTTCTTGTACCATTGGTAAGCCAGCCCGGTTCCTGTGGCTGTAACGGTGATGGCCGTAAAGGCATCATTGATACATTGTGTCTGTGTTGCAGTCGACTGACTGGTGATCGCCGTTGCAGGATTGGTTAAAAATGCCCCCGAAACTACACTGGTCACATCTGGTCCGCAGCTCCCTTGAACAATGCAATAGTAATAAAGGGTTCCCACTGTAGTGGCCTGGGGGGTGTAGCTGCTGGTTTGAGCCCCGTTGCCTGAACCCAGAGAAGTTCCTCCGGATGTGCTTGAGGCTGTATTGCTGTACCACTGATAGGTTAAACCAGATCCGGTCGCTGTTATGGTAACCGGATTAAAACTTCCTGTGATACACTGCGTTTGTGCCGCAGTTGACTGGGCCGTTATGGCACTGGCCTCAGTCGTATTGAATGCCCCCGATACGGAGCTTGTCACCGCTCCACAGGTTCCGGTTACAATGCAATAGTAATACAATGTTCCGACCGCTGTGGATTGCGGTGTGTAACTGCTTGTATTCGCGCCATTGCCGGTCCCAAGCGAGGTTCCCCCGGAGGTGCTTTCACTGGTGTTTTTATACCACTGATATGATAAAGTTCCTGTTCCTCCGGCAGTGACGGTTATTGGATTGAATACTACGCCAATACACTTTGTTTGTGTCGCGGTTGACTGACCGCTGATGGATGTTGCAGGATTGACAAGGAATGCCCCCGATACGGAGCTGGTTACCGATCCGCATGTTCCGGTTACAATGCAATAGTAATACAATGTTCCGGTGGCAGCAGATTGGGGTATATAACTGTTGGTTTGTGCACCATTGTTCGAACTGAGGGATATCCCTCCCGAAGTGCTTGCGGTTGTATTGCTATACCACTGGTAGACCAGGTTTGCTCCGGCAGCCGTTACGGTGATTGCATTAAAGGCCACATTGATACACCTCGTTTGTGCAGCGGTTGACTGACTGCCAATGACGGTAACAGGATTAACGAGGAACGCCCCCGATACGGCACTGGTTGCCGTCCCGCAGGTTCCGGTAACAACGCAATAATAATACAATGTTCCGGCTATGGCGGATTGTGGCGTGTAGCTGTTTGTTTGCGCACCATTTCCTGCAAAAAGAGAGGTTCCCCCGGTGACGCTTGCCGTTGTGTTTTTGTACCATTGATAAGTTAAACTGCCTCCTGTTGCCGAAACTGTTATGGCAGTGAAGGTTCCGCCTATGCACTTTGTTTGCTCCGCGGTTGACTGGCTGGCAATAGCTGTTGCAGCTGTGACGATGAAAGCCTCCGAAATGTCGCTGGTCGCAGTCCCGCAGGTTCCTGTGACGATGCAGTAGTAATACAGAGTGCCAACGGCTGTCGATTGTGGCGTATAACTGCTTGTCTGTGCTCCGTTTCCGGATCCAAGCGAGCTTCCTCCGCTCGTACTTGCCGCCGAATTGCTGTACCACTGGTAGTTCAGGCCGGGTCCTGTGGCTGTTATGGTAATTGCAGTAAAGGTCCCGTTAACACACCGTGTTTGTGTAGCCGTCGACTGACTGGTGATCGCAGTGGCAGGTGTGGTTAAAAATGCCCCCGAAACCGAACTGGTTGCATCCGAACCGCAAGTTCCATGAACGATACAAAAATAATAAAGCGTTCTCGCAGAAGTGGATTGTGGTGTGTAACTGTTCGTTTGCGCTCCGTTGTTAGTGCCAAGTGATGTTCCGCCCGAAGTACTTGCAGTTGTATTGCTGTACCATTGGTAGGTCAATGAGGCTCCTGTCACGGTTACCGAAATTGGTGTAAAGACTCCGTTAAGGCACTGTGTCTGAGCTGATGTTGACTGACTGGTAATGGCTGTTACGGAATTGGTGATAAATGCACCTGAAATCGCAGTGGTTATATCTGTTCCGCAATCTCCGTGTACGATGCAGTAATAATATAGCGTTCCGGCTATATTGGCTTGCGGGGTATAACTACTGGTATTGGCGCCATTGTTTGTGCCAAGCGAGCTTCCGCCCGAAGCACTTGAACTTGTATTTTTGTACCATTGGTAAGTTAAGCCGGATCCTGTTGCCGAAACAGATATGGCAGTATAGCTTCCATTGATGCAGGCAGTTTGTGCTGCAGTGGACTGGCTGGTGATCGCTGTAATCGGGTTAGTTATGAATGCTCCCGATATTGTACTGGTCACATCTGGTCCGCAGCTCCCATGAACAATGCAATAATAATACAGGCTTCCCACCGTGGTGGCCTGGGGGGTGTAACTGCTGGTTTGAGCCCCGTTGGCTGAACCCAGTGAAGTTCCACCCGATGCAGTGTCGGTTGAATTTTTGTACCACTGATAGGTTAACCCGGATCCGGTCGCTGTTATGGTAACCGGATTAAAACTTCCTGTGATACACTGCGTTTGCGCCGCGGTTGACTGGGCCGTTATGGCACTGGCTTCTGTCGTATTGAATGCTCCCGATACCAGACTGGTTACCGATCCGCAGCTTCCCGAAACGATGCAATAGTAATACAATGTTCCCACTGCTGTGGATTGCGGTGTATAACTGCTGGTATTCGCGCCATTGTTGGTCCCAAGCGAGGTGCCTCCGGAGGTGCTTTCACTGGTGTTTTTATACCACTGGTACAATAAAGTTCCTGTTCCTCCGGCAGTCACGGTAATGGGATTGAAGACTCCTCCAATACACTTTGTTTGTGTTGATGTTGACTGACTGCTGATGGAAGTTGCCGGATTGACCACGAATGCCCCTGAAATCACACTGGTAACATCCGATCCGCAACTCCCATGGACTATGCAATAGTAATACAATGTTCCGGTGGCAGCAGATTGGGGTGTATAACTGCTGGTTTGAGCACCATTGTTCGAGCCAAGGGATATCCCTCCCGAAGTGCTTGCTGTCGTATTGCTATACCACTGGTAAGTCAGACCACCTCCCTCTGCAGTGACTGAAATCGGAGTGAAAGCCACATTCAAACACCTTGTTTGAGCTGCTGTTGACTGACTGGTTATGGCTGTAACAGGATTTACCACGAATGCCTCTGATATTGCCGTGGTTGCCGAACCACAGGCCCCGGTGACAATGCAATAGTAATACAGTGTTCCGGCTACGGCGGTTTGTGGTGTGTAGCTGGCGGTTTGCGCGCCATTGCCTGCAAAAAGAGAGGTTCCCCCACTGGCACTTGCTGCGGTGTTTTTATACCATTGATAAGTTAAACTGCCTCCGTTTGCAGTTACGGTAATCGGACTAAAAGATCCATTGATACAGGCAGTTTGTGCTGCAGTTGACTGACTGTCGATTACTGTTGCTCCATTGACGATAAAAGCCTCCGATATGTTGCTGGTTGCCGTCCCGCAGGTTCCTGTTACGATGCAGTAGTAATACAGTGTTCCAATGATGGCTGACTGGGGAGTGTAACTGCTGGTCTGAGCCCCGTAGGCGGCGCCAAGATAGGTCCCTCCTATCGTACTTGCCACCGTGTTGCTGTACCACTGGTATGTCAGACTGGTACCTTCGGCAGTGACGGTAATCGGCGTAAAGGCTGCATTTAAACATCTTGATTGTGATAAGGTTGACTGGCTGGTGATGGTTGTACCCGGCTGCAGGATAACTAGCAATTCCCGCGACTGTTCTGCCGGACAATAGATGATGTCTCCTTCCTGATATGCAATGATGTTGCAGGTTCCGGCGCCGATAATGGTGACGGTGGATCCGTTTGTCCCGGAGCAGGTGGCCACAGTTGTATCGGAACTTGTAAAGATAACCGGATTGCCCGTTATACCTCCGGTTGCGGATACGGTAAATGGAGGATCACAGGTGCTTTTTGACGGTAAAACGTTAAACACCAGGGTCTGGGGGACACAGGAATAACCTACTCCAACGTTTCCGATGCTTGTAAAGACGTCTGAATTAGTATAGTAGGGAGCAGCATAGCTGATATCGTAAGCGCTATTGGTACTCCCGTCGCCCAGGATCATCTTTTTGGTGCCTATGGGAGAATAGCCGGTTGCATCAAGGCTGACTTTGTAAGCTATATTGCTGCCACCTGTCTGGCTTAGGGTCCAGTAACGGGCGCTGTAAATCGATGAATTTGGGGGGGCAGTTCCCGGCATCAGGCTTTCAAGCTGTTCTGCCAACACAGTGCTGGTGTCGGTAAGAGTGGAAAAGTTAAAGATGAGCGGTCTGTAATTTCCGCCTTTTCCGATAGGGAAAATTTTGTCGGCGCCGGTAGACCCGATTACACGAGCGAGTTTTCCATTGATATAGGCCGAAGATCCTGCGCCGGTGATGCTGCCCGACAGACCGATGGTAAGGACATTGGAACCTGTGGTGATGAGACTGTTCCCCAATCCGAGTACATTGTTCACCGTGGCGCTCCTTCCCAGGGTGATTCCGCTGCTGTTGTTGATGGTCAGTTTGTCGAAAACAAAGCTTGCCGTGGTGGAACCTCCTATCGTCTGTATGGTGCTGCCGGTCAGGATCACCTCACTGCCGCTTGCCGCAACACTGAACATATCAGCCCCCGCCACGTTATTGGTGATATTGCCGCTCACCTTCAGCTTACCTGAAAGCGCTACAGAACCATTGGCCGTGCCTGTTTCATTGCGAAAATTGCCCCCGCTACCGGTGATGTTGACCACCACACCGGAACCCACCACGATCTTTACGCCTTTGTTGTAAATACCCTGGGCGCCGACAATGGCAGTCAGGAGGATGAATAAAAAGGCAAACAATAACCTTGTCTTCATATATTGATCATTTGAAGCAATTACCTGTATTAACTTTATTCCGGCACTTTTGATTCAGGGCCTTTATCGTGTGTCCGGGCAAACCTAATCCTTAATGCATCTCACCGAAAGGCCCCACCTTTTGTCCTGGCTGCCTTGTGAGAAATAAGGAGTGAAGTTGGTTATAGTATAGTTATAGGAATATTGAGTCATAGTGGTAGTCTTCGTCCATAAATTTGTAGCGGTATTAAAATAACCCCAATAGGCGGGACTCGTTGTACTTCGCGCACCTGGTCCGAGGGCAGTAAAGCCGGTATAATTGTTTCCGTCGTTTGCGGGATTGGTCGGGACAGCCCAGTGGCCGTATGAGGAGTTCTCTCTCATGCACCCGCCTTCCTGGCTCCCGCTCATGCTGGTAACCACCAGGTTTGATATAATACTTTTCAGCGTATAATACTCGGGTTCAGAAGGGATATGCCAGCCGGGCGGGCATAAGCCCTGAACATTGCCTGCCGGGACCGGGTTCCAGGTAGTGGAATTGGATGCCCCGTTCAAGTATTGAACCAGTTCGGCCCATTGATAAAGACCTCCGTAGGTGGTGCAGTTTGATTCGTCATCGTTGTAACAGTATTTCTCCACCACACTGTTGTTGGTCTGATCGGTATTTTTGCCGATCATGGTGCCGATATTCAGGTTCTCTTTGAGCCAGCACTGGGTCCCCATTTGCAGGGTATGGTAAGTGAGCCCACCGTACTCAACCGTCGCCGGGGTGCAAGGGCCGGCCTGGGTAACCTGTTGAAGGTATGCCGGCTGACTATTCCCGCAGTTCGTATAGGCCCATGCGTAGGCCTGCTGCTGTGTAAAGGGCGTTAAACCCGTTTCGGTGTAGGTAAGTGCCGTTCCTACGTCAATGGCAGTTGAAAAGCTGCTGCTGGTAGAAGTAGCCCACCTATAACCGGTTGCGCCTGCAACTGCCTTCCATCTCCAGGTGATCTGTGTGTCGGTATTGGGCCCTTTGGAGGTGTCGGGAGCCACCGGGTCTTTGATGGTGGTTTTTGTAAGCGCAAGAGATGTGGAAACCCCGCAGCCTGTGTATGCCCATAGATAGCGCGTATATGGCGTATTACAGTTCAATCCCGTCTCGGTATAAGTGAGCACATTCCCCTTGTCGGTAGCCGTGGCGTAATCGTTGGTGGTATTGAACTTGTAACCCAGCGCCGTGCCGCCTGCAGGGCTTGTCCATACCCATTGAATCGAGTTAATCGTCGCCACAGGGGTGCCGGCGACCGGAGGAAGGGTGATGCAGTCCTGGTAACTTCTCCATTGGGAATTGGAGTAGAGGGCCAGTGCGCCGTTCACGCCGCAGTCGGTGCAGAAAACCATCAGGCCTTCGGCCGGATTGACAATGGCATTCCGCTGGGTGATGGTCATCCTGGGAATGAGCAGCCCCTGGCTGGTCGATTTTACATCGAGAATGGCTGACGCATTGGGTGTGCTGCCGTCAATGTTGATGCCGACACTTTGTGAAAAACTGACCATTGCTGATACCAGCAGCAAGAGGATTGAAAGGATCGCTTTTTTCATTTTACTTTGGATATGATTAATTATTGATAATCTGTTAAAAGGGTCAGAAACTATATTGGCGCTGCATACAGCCATCCTGAAATCGGGGTGATCTTCTCCGTTTTGACTGTTGCACATCATTCGTATTTTTAAATCCAGGCAAATATAAGTCCTGTCTTTTTCTTAAATCAACAATCCGGGGCACAAAAACCTTTATATAATCTTTCATTTGGAGATATCCTTCTGAAATTCAATGCTTTAATTCAGTATTCGGACGGATTACGGCTTGCAGACCGGCAACAATTAGCTAAGCAACTGCCTCATCCGCAGACAGTTAAAATAAAAATAAAGGAAAACATAAGGTGGTTTTAAATCCTGTAAAAGGCATGTCAGGGGGAAACTTCTATCCGTGAAGGTTAGTATAAGAAACCCATCAGCCAGGGCAGATTGGCTGAATAACCATTCCATCATTAAAGATGACGATACAAATCATTACATAAATATTGTGATTAATGATTGGTTTTATTACATTATTCATTATATTTGTGATTCGATTTATTACAAAATTATGTTTAAACGTAATATTTTAAGGGAGTTGCATAAATGGTCACAAAGGCCCGACCGTAAACCACTCGTACTTAGGGGAGCAAGGCAGGTTGGCAAGACTACTGTGGTGCAGGAATTTGCCAAAAGCTATGACATCTTTCTTAAACTCAATCTGGAAAAGGAGGGTGACAGGAACCTGTTCGAGGCCGCTTATCCGCTGGATGATCTCATGATGGCTATATATCTGGCGAACAAACAAGTGAGGCGTAATAAATCCACCTTATTGTTCATTGATGAAATTCAGAATTCGCCCAAGGCGGTTGCGATGATGCGATATTTTTTCGAAGAAATTCCTGATTTGCATGTAATTGCCGCGGGCTCTTTGCTCGAAAGTTTAATTGACCGTCAACTATCGTTTCCGGTGGGAAGGGTTGAGTATCTTCCTTTAAGGCCATGCTCGTTTACGGAATTTCTGGGCGCCATGGGTGAGACCGAAATGCTGGGGATGCTTGAAGCAATTTCACTGCCGGAAATTCTGCATGATAAAATGATGCGGCTTTTCAATCTTTATTCGCTGATTGGCGGTATGCCTGAGGTCGTTGCGAACTTTGCAGAAAACCGGGATATGGTTTTATTGCAGCGTGTTTTTAAATCCTTGCTGCTGGGATACCGGGATGATGTTGAAAAGTATGCGAGAAACAGTACCATGCAACTTTCCATGCGGCATATTTTGCACGCTGGATTTGCATATTCAGGGCAACGAATTAAATTTGAACGCTTTGCTAATTCGGGCTACCGCTCACGCGAGATGGGCGAGGCGTTTCGCACCCTCGAAAAGGCCATGCTCCTTGAATTAGTATATCCTTCGACAGGATATTCCGCCCCTATTTTACCCGACCTTAAAAAATCACCACGCCTTCTATGGTTCGATACCGGTCTTGTAAATTACTGCAATGGTATTCAAAAGGAAATATCCGGTCCTGATTATATAAGCGATCAATGGAGAGGGACCGTTGCCGAACATATCGTTTCCCAGGAATTACTTGCTGCTGACCTTAAAGTTTCAGCGAAACGTTCATTTTGGGTTCGCGAATCGAAAAATTCAAATGCCGAAGTCGATTTTCTTGTGCTGCATCAGAATCTGATAATCCCCGTGGAAGTAAAATCAGGTGATTCGGCAAGACTGCGTTCCCTCCATCTGTTTATGGATGGCGTATCGCATCAAACCGGTATCCGGTTCTGGGCAAAACCCATGCAAACAGATCTGGTCAAAACGTTTGAAGGAAAAGAATTCAATCTCATTAGTCTCCCGTTTTATCTCGCCGGACTGCTTGACAAGGTGCTGGCTGATGATCCTTCGGAGGATCTTCTGCCCGTTGCTGGTGATGAGCACGGTGTAAACCCCGGGCTATTTGTTTCATGCTGCAAAATAAGCAAATCTTGCAGAATGGAGATATCCTTCTGAAATCCAATGCCTTAACTCGGTATTCGGACGGATTACGGCTTGCAGACCGGCTACAATTGGCTAAGGAACAGCCTCATCCGCAGACAGTTAAACTAAAATGAAGGAAAAACGAAAGATGGTTTTTTGGGCATCAGCAACGATGGGTCGAAAAAGAAGTCAGATAAGTTGCCTTTGTTTTGCCGGATTTAAGGCATATTGCTTTTCTTCTTCAGAAAACTTATCTTTGCGATAAATACCGTGAAGATGGACACACTTAACCTGGATGCCGACAAAAGATACACCTACGCCGATTATCTCACCTGGATGGACAACGTGAGGCGTGAGTTGTTTGACGGTTTCATCAAACTGATGACCCCGGCGCCCTCGAGGAAACATCAGAAAATTTCTGCAAAAATGATGAAAATCTGGGGTGTTTACCTTGAAAATAAACCATGTGAAGTTTATCACGCCCCTTCGGATGTGCGTCTGCCAAAGGGGAAGCAAATCAAAAACAACGCGCAGATTTACACTGTTTTGCAGCCCGATATCTATGTGATTTGCGATTTGTTAAAAATGGATGAGAGAGGTTGCCTTGGCGCTCCGGACCTGATTATTGAAATAGTTTCGGCCAATAATTCTAAGCGCGATATAAAGGATAAATTTGAGATTTACCAGGAACATGGTGTGAGGGAATACTGGATCATAAACCCCAACGACGAAAATGTGACGGTCTTTGTATTAGATGAACACGGAAAGTTTCAGTTCAGGGGAATGTATGCCGGGGATGATAAAATTCCGGTAAACATTTTCAATGGGGATTTGTGCGTTGATCTCACAGAAGTGTTTCGGAATTAAATTCCCATCAGGAAAGTAGTGAGATTGTCTTTTTGTTCGAGGTTCAGCTTCTGCCTGATCCGGTGACGGGTCATGTCGATGCTTGCGACTGACAGGTTCATCATGCGGGCCATGTCTTTTGTGGAAAGGTTCATCCGTATCATAGCACAAACCTGCAACTCGGTTTTCGAGAGTGAATCGTAGCTGCTTATCAACTTCTCAAAAAAGGACTTATGCAGCTGGGTGAACAGGATCTCGAAATCGGCCAGGGGATCTTTGCCGGCTTCCCGCGTAATTTCCTGGATGACCTGAATGAATTCGGACTGGTCTTTTTTGCTGGATAATTTCAGATTGAAGGGGGTCAGTTTTTCCTGCACCGAACGGTTTATCTGCGTGAGGTCAACTCTCAGCATGGTCTGGTAAACAAGCTCCTGGTCCCGGAGTTGCATCTCAAGCTGCAGCTTCTGCATCTCTTCGTCCTTCAATTGTATTTCCAGGTCGCGCTGATTTTTTACCAAGGTCATATTCCTGATTTCGAGATCACTGAGATGCTTTCCCTCCTCTGCCAGTTTGGTCCGTTCTTCGGCGATCAATCGTTTTGCCTCGGCGAACTTCCGGCGCCGTTGCAGATAGACTGCAAATATCAGAAGCAGAATCAGGATGAATGAAGCGAGCAGGACCGTGACCAGGTTCAGGGTTTTATTGTATTTTTTTTCGATGGAAAGTTTTCCGATCTCGGCTTTCAGGATCTTGTTGCTGAAGCTTAACTCCAGCTGGTCGAATATCTCACGGCCAATCTCCACCGACAGTGAATCCTGGTATTGACCTGCAATGAGAAGGTAATCAAACGCTTTTTCGTAGTTCTCCGATTTCCGCTCCCATTCAGCCAGGATCCTGCTTGCATCCAATGCCACCGCCAATACAGAATGCCTTCTGGCCCACATAAGGCTTTGACGGGCCGTACCGAGGGCGCTGTCCTGTTGTCCTGAATTCCTGAGCAGTTCTGAATAAAGCAACATGGCCTTGTGAAATTCGGGAAGGATCCTGATCTCTCCCGTATTCTTGCTTATCCTGGCTAACAACGCCTTGGCCTCCCGGTCATTACCGCGTAAATGCAGGATCTGTGCGCGGTTGATATTGAAGCCTGATTCCACCCTTGGATCTTTAAATTCCAGGCATTCCCTGCACGAAGCCAGAAGGGAATCGGCCTGAGACAGTTCATCTGACGAGACCATGACGGAGAGAAGGTTCATCATGGCAAAGCAATACCCGGTTTTCATATGAATGGCTTCGAACACCGGGAGGCTCTTTTTAAAATAGGATTTGCTCAGGCTGAGATAGTTTTTGGATTTCTCAGGGTCGGTTTTTTTAAACAATGATCCCAGGCTCACATAAATAGTGCCTATTCCGAAGTAATGGGTCGCCATATTGGTTGAATCGTACAGTATAGTATCGTAGGATGCAGATTCAAGATAATACTGCAGCGCTTTATTATACCGGTTCTGTTCCAGGTAAACGCTTCCTATGTTGAACAGGGAGGTCATGATATAGAAATTTTTGTGCCGGCTCCTGAAATAATCCAGTGAGCGGCTCATCAGCAAAACGGCGGTATCATACTTCCCCATCATTCTGTAAAGACTTCCGGTTTGTTCCACCGTACGGTAGTGATACATGGTATCGCCGGCCTTCAGGCTGGTTACTTCGGCTTGTCCGAGATAGTAAAGGGCGCTGTCTAAATTTCCTTTGTTTTCCCAGGCCATACCAAGTACAAAATAAATGCGTCCTATGCGGTTTAGCGAAACCCCTTCTTTAAAATAGGCTTTACCCTGGTTGCCATACCATATCGATGTATCCGGGTCGATAGTCCAATAATAGGCACACAGTTTTGTCAGGTATTTAAGCCGTGTCTCAATGGGAAGATCTCCTTTCAGCAGGTTTTTCATGATGGGCATCGAGTCTTGCCTGGCCGTCTGACAAAACACCGGATGCATCAGAAGTGAAAGGAGAATGAGAATTCCGGCACCGTTTTTCATAAAATACGGTGATGATTCACTTATGCTGGCTGAATAACCATTCCATCATTAAAGGATCGCTGTAGGCTGCAAGCCATGAGAAATGCCCTGTAGCCGGATAATATGTAAGGCCTGCATGGGACCCGGCCCTGGTCAATGCGCTTATCATATCGACAGAGTAAAGGGGATTCACAGCAGAATCTTCCGATCCGTGAAAGATCCAGAGAGGAATATGTGCAATGGATGCTGCTTTTGAGACGTCACCGCCACCGCAAACCGGCACGGCAGCAGCAAACAGGCGGGGATACCGCTCAATCGCATCGTAGGTCCCGTAACCTCCCATCGAAAGCCCGGTAATATAAATACGGTTAGTATCGATAGCAAAGGTTCTGATCAGCTGATGTATCAGCCCCATTAAAAGTTCCATTGGTTTTGAGGGTTGAGGCAGAAGCTTCAATTCCCTGGTTCTTTCATTTTCGGAAAAGTTCGACCATTCCTGGTTTGCCCCACATTGGGGGGCGATGACAATAGCCGGATGCATAGCCATCGCCTGGTCTGTGGCAAAATTCATAACACCCCATTTTAACTGGGCTTCATTATCGTTTCCCCGTTCACCTGAACCATGCAGGAAGATGACAAGAGGATATTTCCTAAGGGTATCGTAATCAGGGAACAGCAGGCGGTAATTCAGTGTGTCGCCTTTGCCGTTGGTATATTTGTCGGAACTGAACCGGGATGAGGATTGAGCCCAGCTGAAGTCTGAAGCGGTCAGACACAAAAATGCAATGACGAAAAAAATGGTTAAAGGATTGATGTATTTTTCCCCGAATTCAACCATAGCTGCAGATTTATAAACAAAGGTATATCAAAAACTGCAATTTGACGGCGCAGCGTTAAGAAATCGGAAAAAAACCTGGTTTTACTTCGGATAAACCGCCATGAATGTATTTTATCCGGAGTAGCGATATGGTAACCGCCGGATTTCTTACTTTTGATTCTTCAAGGTCTGCGGCCTGACCAGGAAGAAAAAATGATAACGCAAGCACGCCAATGAATGGAGCTCTTCATGTTTTAGTTGATGAAGCCATCAAAAGAGCCATCGGGTTTCTGTTATATTCGAGGGATCTGCGGGGGCTGTGGTCCGATTTCCGCCTTCCCGTCGGAGAGAGCAGCGGGTGGGTCACGGGGTTTGTAGGTTCAGTCCTCGCCGGTACTGGTGATGACCGTGTTATCGGGGAAACGAGGGATGTTTGGAACGCGTTTGCCGCTCAAAAACTGTTCACCGGTCACGGGGGATGGGGATATAACTTGCTCACCCCCGAGGATGCCGACAGCACTGTTTGGGGTATCAGGTTTGCTCTAAGCCTCGGCCTGGAGGCGAAGTTCAGGACAAAGGCAGCGGTTCCTCCGCCTTTTATGAAAATACCGGTCGATCCCGGGAACTGGAATAAAGGAAAAGGATCTGCCTGGGGCACCGTGCTTACCGATCACAGGTCGTTGTTTACCACGGCAGCCGCGCTCGATTCACTGCTGTGCTATCAGAAAACTTACCACGGAACGATAAAACCGGAAGCGCTATGAAGCAGTTAACTCCCAATCGTTTCAACGTTTTAGCCGACTTAAAAACCCTGATAAATTAGATGCCAACCCCTGCCGAAAAGTATGCCGAACTTTATGCCCTTCAGGATAAGGCGCTTAACATTCTTTCAGGTCATTTCGGGCCATTTTATCTTACCGGTGGCGCTGCCCTCTCAAGGTTTTATCTGAACCACCGCTTTGCCTACGATCTGGATCTTTCGGTCAATCTTCTGCCTTGCTTCCTGAGAAAAGCTTTGCCGGTAGTTGAGCTGCTGAAAACTCAATTCCATGTTACGGATGACACTGCGGATGTCTTCCCGCGAACGTTACACCTGTGGATACAGAGCAGAGATAAACTCAAGATCAGCCTGGCAAACGACATTTCCGGGCAATGGGGTTTGCCGGTAATGGCAGGGCGGGTTCCGGTGGATAATATGAAGAACATGCTGGTCAAAAAACTCAAAACCATTCTGGAGCGTGATGACCCTAAAGATCTGTTCGATATCGTAAGCATTGCATCGGCATACAGCTTTCATTGGGGTGATATACTGATGCGTGCTCAACGAAAGGCCATGATGGCCCAGGTAAATGTCTTATTACAATTCAGCCGTGTTGCTTTCAAATTTTATAGTATCAGATCAGGACGGGAACCAAACGATCTGTTCAGCCTCCTTGGGGCTCCTTCGCCCATACGTTTCGACAGGGTTTATCTGACTGCATCTATAGAGCGGACGGGCATCAATTCCGAAAAACCTTCTTCGACACTGGAATCCCTGTCAGGGGAGCTCCGACGGACTGCCTTTAGACTCAAAGCTCTTTCAGAGCAGGATAATCCCGCGAATGAGCCGGCAATCCATAACATTCCAACCTGCTTCAGTCTTAATCTGGGAGGAGCCTCCATACGTATCGTCCTGGTTGAGGTGTCTGTCAGGGAAAAGGCCCTTAAACAATTCAGCATGGTTCCTGCAGAACTATACCAGGGTATGGAATGGATGAACTGCCCTGCCCGCCCAGAAGAGCTTGAAGCGAAGTTCAAACGGATCAGGAATGATATTCTCCTGGGAAAAGAAAATTCACTCGGCACCGGAAAAACACCCATTGCAGAGGCCAGGCCAGGACTTTCTCAGAATGCTGCAGTACACTGACAGCTATTTTCAACCAGAAAGCGACATACTTGTACACATAAGATATTCAAATATATACAAGTTATATTTACGATTATTTACTTCTATTGCAATTTTCTTACTTGTATTTCTTGTAGACCAGGATTTCTCATTATTACTTTGCTGAAGATATATAATCAAGAAATCCTTTAAACAATATACTATTGAATCTAAAACAAAATGACATGAAAAAAATGGTCCTGTCTCTGCTGTTTACTGTGGTATTGTTCAGCAATGGCTTTTCCAAACACGTTGACGCAAACCGTGCAAAAATGGTTGCGACAAATTACCTTTCTTCAATGCCAATCCAGTTTCCTCAGGGGATTCCCGGCGGCTTGGCATTGTCTTATTCAGCTACAGGAAGCAATATGTCCGGGCTCAAAAATTCCTCAATCCCGTTATTTTACGTCTTTAATCTAACCGGCTCCCATGGCTTTATTATTATCTCGGCGGATGATATTATCCCCCCGTTGCTGGCTTATTCCAATGAAACCAGTTTCTCTGCCGATAATATTCCACCGAATGTTGCAGGCTGGCTCAAGGGGTATGAGAATGAGATCATTTATGCCATCAGCTCGAACATCGATCCGGCTCCTGAAGTTCAGTCGGAATGGACAGCACTGGACACAGGCCCTCTGCAACGCAATGTGCTAAAATCAGCCATGGGAGTAACCCCTTTAATCACAACCCTCTGGGACCAATCCCCGTTCTATAACGATTTATGTCCTTTTGACAATACCGCTAATGAGCGTACCGTAACCGGATGTGTTGCCACAGCCATGGCCATGGTAATGAAATATCATAATTATCCAACCACCGGTATTGGCAGTTATTCTTACAACACGACCCGGTATGGAACCTTATCGGCTAATTTCGGGGCAACAACTTACAACTGGACCGCCATGCCCAACAGTGTGACCACAGCAAACACGGCAGTGGCCACCCTGATGTATCATTGCGGAGTGGGTGCCAAAATGGATTACAACGTGAGTGCCCAGGGAGGAAGTGCAGCTTACGTCGTTGCTACCGACGATCCGAAATGTGCTGAAAATGCACTGAAAGACTATTTCGGCTACGCCAATACTCTGCAGGGCAAATCGAAATCAAATTACACCAATTCCGAGTGGATCAACCTGCTGAAAACCGAACTTAATGCCAGCCGGCCGATGGTCTATGGAGGAGGAGCGCATTGCTTTGTCTGTGACGGTTATGATGACACTGACAAGTTCCATTTCAACTGGGGCTGGGGGGGGAGTTACGACGGATTTTACGCCCTTACAGCACTTATACCGGGTGGTACCGGAACCGGCGGGGGCAACGGGAATTACACCAACGGACAGGAAGCTATTATCGGGATACGTAAGCCAACTTCCTCGGGAGGCGGAAACAGGTTTTTCGAACTTGCATTAAATGCGCCTGTCACATGCCTTTCCGACACCATCAATTACGAAGATTCCCTCTCCTTTCACACTGATATTATCAATAACGGCCATGCCACCTTCCTCGGCGACATTTCAGCCTGTATCTACGACACCAACGGGATCTTTATTTCTGAAGTCCAGACTATCAAGGGAGTCGCACTCACACCCGGCAGCCACTTGCCCAACGGTGCCACCTTCAACAATTCCGGGCTCACCTCCATGCTCCCAAACACCTATTTCGTCGGTATCATGTACAGGTCGGCCGATACAAACTGGATCATCGTTCCTGATACAAATGCCTTCCACAACAATAAGCGGCTTGTGGTAATAAATTCCAACCCAATCGAAATGTATGCGGCGATGAATATAAGTCCCGGCTTAAATATAAAACAGGGAGATGCAGTATCGGTCCAGGCCGACATTGTCAACGTCGGCCTGGACCGATACTGCATCTCCC
>Ga0194062_1000436_pt1 | contig 17461 bp, 17 predicted proteins | sample SepL2225m_MetaG_FD_155481 | JGI IMG/M metagenome (GOLD analysis project Ga0194062, IMG submission 155481) | Anoxic zone freshwater microbial communities from boreal shield lake in IISD Experimental Lakes Area, Ontario, Canada - Sep2016-L224-25m | ecosystem: Environmental > Aquatic > Freshwater >... | reverse complement strand
AAATTAAGGAGTTCCTGCCAGGGTTTGCGAACTGAGTTCAACGCAAATTCTACCTGCTTGCGATCCGGGCTGAAAATTGCTGTGTCGGTACGTTCGTTACGGGTTAATTTTAATAGACCTCGATGCTGAGCATCAAGATCGAAAAACAAGCGATAGGCAATCGATAGTTGATGTACATCAGCCAGACAGGCTGCCTGAAAATTAAGCACAGCATAGTGACCATCACTGTGTTTATCAACCAGAATGTCAGCTGGTTTGAGCGGGCAATTTTTTTTATCTGCAGTAATTGCAAGCCGATTTAAAGCGTAGGCATAAACCGCTTCTTTACGTTCACGCAATTCAGACCAAATGATACTGCCGTCATCATTAGTGTCTAAACCCATCGCATAATCCAGGTCGCGAAGTGCAATATCCCATTGGCCCTGCACATGCTTACCCTCGACGTTTAAGGCCAGGTAACTATCGCTCGGTTTGTGTGCCATTACGCTAAAACTACCCAATGACAGGAAAACCAATAGCATGATGCATTTCATGAATTACCACCATTTTTAAACTTGTCGATTAAGTGTTGTAAACGGGCATCCTGCAATCGGGATTGCGCAAGAAAATCAAGTGTAGGCTGTGCCGCGTGGTTGACCTTTCCGGAAGCTAATGCCGCTTCCAGCAGAATGCGGGCATCGCGAGATTCGCGTTGGACTGACCAGTTCATTTGAGCCAGTTCCAGGGCCGGCAAGGGTTTGTTTAAAAGGTGCAGCATAAAACGCGCTTCATCGCCTTGATGGCTGGTATCACCACGCATCCGGCTGGCGGCAAAACGGGCTTCGAGTATTTCTTTATGGATGCCTGCCTCAGGTATGTTCAATTTTTGTTCGGCCATAGTCAGCCTTAGCAACAATCCGTCAGCACGGGTTTCATTTTGCAAGAGCTTAATGACTTCGTTATAGCGGTTATGATCCAGCAGGAAATCTGCATAAGTGGCTAACAAATAGCCATTGCGCTGTTCCAGAGCGAAAGCTTTACGATAATGTTGCTCGGCCAATTCATCATTTCCTTTACGCTCTGCCATCTCTGCCAGCGTTATTAATGCCCATTGTTTTTCCTGTGGCTGTTCAGTCTGAGCCATTTGTATGGCCTGGTTAAGTTGCTGATAAGCGATATCAATTTGACCGGAAAGGCTCAGCGTAGAAGTAATACAGACTTTGGCGGTCAAAGGCGACGCCAACTTGAGCAAAGGCAAACAACTATTTAAGGCAGCGGCATAATTTCCCTGCACTTCCTGAATTAGAGCCCGAGTCAGCCAGGCTTGTGCCAAGCGAGGTTGTTGGGCGAGCGCTTTGTTCAAATTATCCAATGCCGCCGGAAATTCATGACGGTTTTGAAATAAAGTAGCGCGTAGGGTTAGCGCCTCAGCGGTCGGATGCGCGCTTTGCATCCAGGGAGTTAACGCGGCTTCGGCATAGCCGTAATAGCGAGGGTCGGATTCGGCGCGGCCCAATTCAATGTAACGTCTGACCAGTTGCAGCGCTTTGGGTAAATTGTTGGGGTCGGACTCAACACTCTTTCTTAAGGATCGAATCTCGAACCAGCTTTCACCGTGGGCGGGCAGCTGCTCCAATATTTCATTATCATTCTTGGGAGTGTACGGTTGGGCGAAGGCTGCGCTATAGATTAATCCACATAGCGCCAAGCCCGTCATCAATGAGTGTTTCACTGGACAGCTCCTTTGGTAAATTGCAAAAAAATGGCTGCCCAATTAAGCCGGGACAAGTCCCTAAGGTCGGGTTAGCGATAGCGTAACCCGACGCATTGGAGCCGCAAATGTCGGGTTACGTTATCTCGCTACGCTCAATAAGCTAACCCGACCTACGAAACTTAGTTGCTTGGACAAGTTGTTAAGGTTAAAAATTTAGCATCGTAACAGCCCGACTCACTTGGATCGACGTGACGACTGTTTCGGCCACTGTTGGCAAAGGCAACGTAGGGAAAGGTTTCTTGATAGGGTCTATCGTTAGCGTTCACGCCATCGGCAATCCGGTTATTTGGGAACACATTAAAGGCCGGATTCAATACCCCAACGACTGCTTGCGCTGCAATGTCGGTCACATCGTCGGAAACTCTGCGGCCATTGGGAAAGCCAGCATTATCGCCTGCCAGAAAACCCATGCGTTTACGCGCGTTGGCAAGTGTTGGCGGGATGCCGGTGTTGAGCCTCAACAAGTCCGCAATCGGACCCTTTTGGTTCGCTGTGCATCCGGGACAAATAGGCGCAGTGTAAAAAACGAGCGGTGCCAGGTCGAGTCTGGGAGCTTCCGGAATCGTCACCGCGCCGCCATACGCGGCATTGATGACTCTGGCCAGCAGCGGATCGAGCAAATAGTTGGAAAATTTCGCATCGTTCTCAGGCTTGCTCATGCTGAACTTATCTTTATCGCCGGTACCAATCAGTAGTTCATTGATCAGAGGGTTACCCATGCGTTGAATCTGGGTTAGTCTGGTGGAGAGCTGAGGTTTGCCGCCCGGAATTTCACAAAATTTCTTGGTGAACGGTCTGGAGGTACTGGCGTAAGTTCCGAGTACGGCCAGTGCATCACCTGCGGAATGTATCTGACCATCTTGAGTTAATAGCGAGATAGGGAGTTCGATGGCGATGGTATTGACGTTAAAGCCTGCGACATCGTCGGCAGCAAAATTTTTATTATTGGCATTATTCTGTGCTTCGGAAAATACGCCTGGAATACCGGTACTAAAAGCATTTGCGCGAAAATTGAAGGTGTCGAAAGCTGCACCCAAATCAATGTAAAATGGATCATCTACAGTCCCTGCAAAAACGCGCACACCTCCCGTTAAATGATAAACCCCCTGACTGGCCAAATTGTTGTAATTCGGCATGGTTCTCGGGCCGACGTTTGAGGGTACCGCGTAAAGCTTCTGTTGTTTAGTCAGATCAATCACTTGCCGATTTCTGCCTGTTCCTTTAATGAGCGTGATGGTATAACTTTGACGCAAGCCCAATCCTTCAGAACCCGGGCCATTAAGTGCGGTGATCGCGGGCTGCACTATCGGTGTACCGGGAGGAAATTTATCCGGGTTCGGTGAATTTGCCGGCGCAAAAATACCTGTGCCAGCACCTACAAAGCCGGTAAAAACACCCGGTAAACGGTTTTCAGTTTTAAAACGAAATTGCAAGGTAATGTCTTCGTCCGCATCGAAATTATTGTCAACTTTCATTTCATAAAGAATTTCGGGGTCAAACGGAAAATAATTAGGTCCGTTGCTTGCTTCCAGAAATGGATCGACATTTAATATCATCGTGACCTTGCCAGGGTTGTCATAGCTGACAAAGGCATACCAGTCAGTGATGTCGGCTTTGGTATCAAGCGCAGTCAACGGTGCTTCCCGGTGATTGGCGGCATGAGTTGATTCGATGGAGCCCAGCATAAGCAATGCACTGGAAAGTAGGGCTAATGTCCAGTGTGAAGGTTGAAATATATTTTTCATGATTGATTCCTGTGTTTAACAATAAATACAAATTTAGATTGCATAGTTGATACGAAATAAACTGCCAATTGGATGCTTTTGTATTGAAAAGAATGTCGGGGAAATCCCGAGAATCGGACGGTTTTGATCATTGGTATCAGTTTTTGATTGACTCAACATTATAAAATAACTTATTAATCAATGTGATACTGCCAATTCTCAACCGTTTTGGGATATTCAGGTAATGACTCACGACCAACGCACGCCCTACTATGCAAACGGGAAAAGGGGGCAGGGTTTATGGCAGGTCTATAGTTAAACCTCAAAATCTAATCGCGAACGATCACAGATCACAACGTCGTTACTCACCTTACTTCTCTCAACTCGAAAGAAATTATCCGGCCGCAAAATTGAAAATTGATTAAAATAACAAAACGAAAATCAAACGTTCCTTTTGAAGTTGATATTGGCTCGTTCACACTTAGGATGCTGTCAAAAACCGTTTTAGCATCCAATCAATTGTTTTTGGCGTATAGCTGATTAAGGAATGACGATAAACAAGATGATCGAAAATGGCATGGATAATGATGTGAATAGCTGGCAAATCAGGGAGCCAGAGAAAACCGATCAAGCCATAGCTTCCGAACAGTCGCTTCAGGAGTGGATTGCCTGTGTCGTGGATAGTGATCAGATCGCGCTTGGTTTGTTGTATGAAAGTCTGGTCGGACAGGTTTATGGACTGGCTTTACGGATCACAAGGCGAGTGCAGTTGGCAGAAGAAGTGGTTCAGGATACGTTCTGGCAGGTTTGGCGTCAGGCACCAAGGTTCGGTCCTGAAAGGGGATCGGCAAAAGCCTGGGTCATGACTATTGCCCGGAGTCGGGCGCTGGACGCTCTTCGCCGTATCGAACCGAATGAATGCAACCTCGAACCTGAAGCACTGGCATTATTCGAAGCCTCTGATGACGATATTCCTCCGGACTTGCTGGAAGCGATACAGCAAGGAGATCAATTGCATGCTGCGTTGGCAAGTCTCGACTCCATGCCTAGACAACTGGTATCTTTAGCATTCTTTCGGGGACTAAGTCATGACGAAATTTCCGGACATACCGGTTTGCCGCTGGGTACCGTCAAGTCCAATATCCGGCGGGCATTGCTAACATTACAACAAATACTGACAGCCAATGTCACTGAGGTTATATAAAATTATGCGTAACAAACCAGAATCCCTGGATGATTTCGACGAATCGGATCAAGTCGAGCTGAACCACCTTCTCTTGGCTGGTTTGGTACCTATCGCTCCCAACTCCAAGCAGCAGGAGATTCTGCGAACGGGTATTATGGAGCGAATCACTCATAGCATTGCCGAGCATGCGGACTTGTTGACAGTCCGGTTAAAGAACGGCGTATGGCAAACACTCAAATCGGGTATTCGCTTCAAACTACTATGGACTGGAACGGAAGGAAGCTCGGTATTGATCGAATTTGCGCCTGGCGCAAGCCTTCCGGGGCATCGTCACAGTTGGGTAGAAGAAGGTATTGTGTTACGAGGCGACCTGGAAATGGGCGAACTGAAGCTTGGGCCATTGGATTACCACATGTCCCCGATCGGCAGTCGTCATGCAAGTATCCGTTCTCGCCAAGGGGCACTGGCTTATCTGCGTGGAACTTCTCTTGGTCATAAAACATCGGTTTTGCGAGAATTGTTAGGCGGCTTGCTGCCATTAGGGGGCGATTCTTCCCTAACGGTTTTCGCTAACGAAAATGAAAAATGGGTAGAAATAATAGACGGCGTATTTAAGAGAGAATTGTGGTCCGATAGTGTTTGGGTTTCACGAATTTACCGCCTGGAACCTGGAGCACTGGTTCCGGGACACTCGCACCTGCTGGCTGAAGAATGCATGATGCTTCAAGGCGAAGTGTTTTTGGGAGATATTTTGCTGCGTGCAGGGGAATATCAGTTGGCTCCAGCGGGTAGCCGGCATGGTGAAGTCTATAGTGATGTAGGGGCTACGTTATTCGTCCGCGGGGCACGAGATTATTAAATTTTATGTCCTGCCTAACCCGGCCTGTAACAACCGGTTCCAGATACAAGCGCCACCGGCTTTTTCAATCGCTTCCAAACGCAGCTGATGGGCAGCCGATTCCTCATCAGTACAGCGGATAACTTTTAATGCCGGGCGATCGGCAGAAACACGCTTGATGCCGGTAGCCTTACTTGATGCAGATATTCCCGATTGAACCTCATCAAGTAAAGACGACTGTCCACCCGTCATTAGCAAAAATACATCGGCTAAAATTTCTGCATCCAGTAATGCGCCATGTAAATCACGATGGCTATTATCAATGCCGTAGCGTTTACAAAGTGCATCCAGACTGTTTCTTTGTCCCGGATGCTTTTTTCTGGCGTATCTAAGCGTATCAAAAACCTCGCATAAACCTGCGACGGTTTCTGCCTGGTTTTTTAGCCGCGAGAACTCATGGTTGATAAAGCCGACATCAAATGGCGCATTGTGTATAACTAATTCTGCACCTTTAATAAACGCTATAAAATCTTCAACTATTTGCTCAAAATGAGGTTTATCGTCTAAAAATTGGTTAGTGATGCCATGAACTGCAATTGCGCCTTCATCAATGACACGATCAGGATTAATGTAAACATGAAAGCGTTTGCCCGTTAAGCGGCGCTTAACCATTTCCACGCAACCAATTTCAATGATCCTGTGGCCTTCCTGAGGATTTAACCCCGTGGTTTCGGTATCAAGAACCACGATGCGGTTTGTATATGCCCGATTATCCATACAGATTCTTTACTTAAAATTAATGGGGGATTAGTTTAATTACTCATAAACTGTCGATGATCTAAGTCTTTAGATATTTCCACAAAAACCAACTGTTTACAAATAACAATTTACGTATTGGTGATTTGACTAACAAAAGCACTAATCCTATCGAATATAAACACCAGACTGCCGCCCATTCATTAGGATTACTCGTGGTGAGGTAAGCTAAAAATGTACCTGTGAGAATGTGATAGCTGGTCATTTTCCAGGAACCATATAGATAAGGCAGTATGAATGATGCGACGATGTACATGTTAAACAACACGAGATTAGCTGTAGCAGGAATTTCCCAAGCAATATGCCAGTCCCCTGAAATCGAACAGATTCTTTTGCCGCAAAAGGGCACATTAAAAGAGTCAATGTATTGGCTAAACAAGATAAACCGGGTTTTAACCTCGTAACATGCAGGTGCCCATTCGAAGGGATAAAGACGTATCAACAAACAAACAGTAGCTACGAAACAGATGAAATGCACCGTTGGAGATATTTTCTTTCTGATTTTTTCCGGAATGAAATACAGCGAAACGGCGTTAATAAAAAATGGCTGAAAAGCAATATGTATATAACCCAATAGTGTCGCCAACTGATTAGCGGGATTGGAACATTCATCAATTACTGTATAGGTATAAGCTTGCAATACTTCCATCAAAGAAAAGTATCCCAAGGCCGCACAGAGTGCCGCAGGTTCTTTTTTATAATAAAAATATACAGTGCTTGATAAACCAATGGTTGCTAATACTATTGATGCTTCGCCACTCCAGCACATAAATCCCTCATAAACAGGTAATTGGGTGTTACTGAGGGCAGGTGCAAGACCTGCCTCTACATCCATTTGGATAAAGCATCTTGCTATTCAGGAAACGGGTCGTCAACTCAGAGTTGCCAATTAGCTTTAAACATAGCCCAGCGGGTTTTTAGTCTGCCAGTTCCAGGTGTCTGCTACCATGTCATCCAGATTTTTTTCAACTTTCCAGTTAAGTTCTTTTAACGCCAGCTCAGGGTTGGCAAAACATTCTGCCAGATCGCCCGATCGACGTGGAGAAATTTTATAATTGATGGTTTTACCGGTTATTTTTTCGAAGGCATTGATAATTTCGAGGACACTGTATCCTCTCCCTGCGCCAAGATTATAGGCTATACATCCACCTGTCGCGTACTTATTGCCGTCCAATACGGCGAGTGCCTTGATATGACCTTTTACCAGATCAACCACATGGATATAATCCCGGATACCGGTGCCATCCCGAGTTGGATAGTCATCTCCAAATACCGATAATTGCTTTAATTTACCAATGGCGACCTGGGCAACATAAGGGATCAGGTTATTGGGAATGCCATTGGGATCTTCCCCGATCATACCGCTTTCATGTGCGCCTATCGGATTAAAGTAGCGTAATAAAGCAATCTTCCAGGGAAATTCAGTAGGGTTAAGTTTATCAGCTGCCGATAAGTCTCTTAGAATGTCCTCAATCATAGCTTTTGACCGGCCATAAGGATTGATGGCACCGAGAGGGAAATCTTCAGAATACTGCGGTGAGGACGATTCGCCATAAACAGTCGCGGACGAACTGAAGATCAATTTTTTTACGTTCGCATTGCTCATCACTTCCGTAAGCACCAGCGTTCCATAAACGTTGTTATGATAGTACAGAAAGGGTTGCGCACAGGATTCGCCAACGGCTTTTAAGCCAGCAAAATGCATCACTGTTGAAGGTGATTCTTTGGCAAAGATATCAGTTAACGCTTGTTTGTCACGAATATCAGCTTGATAAAAAGCCAGTGTTTTACCCGTGATCTGCTCTACGCGCGCCAAAGATTCGGGTTTGCTGTTTGACAAATTATCAACGACTACGACCTTGTAACCTGCTTGCAATAATTCAACGCATGCATGGCTACCAATATAACCAGCGCCACCCGTTACCAGCACTGTCTTATTATTCATATCTGCTTTCCTGCCACTTGGTTATTTTGAGTTTTAAGTTTTATAAGGTGCACACGCCGATTATCCGCTCTAACCACTTCAAAGCGCATATTGTCCACCAAGACATTTTCACCCTTTTTAGGCATGTGTTCCAACTGGCTCACGAGAAATCCGCCGATAGTGTCGTATTCATCCGTAGTAAAGTTTGTGGAAAAATACTCATCAAACTCATCAATAGGCATGAGCGCTTTTATCATGAATTCATTTGCGCTACGTTGGAAAACATAACCCTCGTCCTCATGGTCGTCATGTTCGTCCTCAATTTCTCCAACGATTTCTTCCAACACGTCCTCAATGGTTACCAAACCGGCAGCCTGTCCGTATTCATCGACAACAATGGCCATATGATTGCCGGTCGTCCGTAATTCCTTAAGTAAAACATTTAAGCGCTTACTTTCAGGAACGACGCAGGCATGCCGCATTATTTCCTGGACCGTCATGGTTTTATTTTGTAATACACGCGCCAGCAAGTCTTTTGCCAATAAGACACCTACTACTTTACTGCGGTCGCCATCAATCACGGGATAACGGGAATGGCAAAACTCGATTACCAGTGGAAAGATTGTTTCAAGTTCGGCATCTTTTGGCACGACGACCATTTGAACACGGGGTATCATAATATCCCTCACCCGCATTTGTGAAACCTGCAATACCCCCTCAATCATGGATAAAGCATCAGTATCCAAGAGGTGGTTTTCCCGAGCTTCCCGCAGTATCTCAAGAAGGTCATCCAAGTCTTGTGGCTCCCCGGAAAATAATTGGCTGATTCGTTCCACCCAACGTTTTCCGGGGGCGGTTCTACTTGGAGGTTGCTCATCGCTCATTCTTCATTGTCCTGTAGGTAAGGATTTTTTATGGTTAACTTGTTCAAAATTATTATTTCTTTGCTTTCCATAAGCTCCGCCTCATCATCGTTGATGTGGTCGTAACCCACTAAATGCAAAACGCCATGCACAATGATATGTGCCCAATGATCGGATAACGCTTTGTGTTGTTCCAACGCTTCCCTTTCAAGAACGGGGGCGCATACGACTAAATCGCCCAGTAAATTCAGCTCAATGCCATCAGGCACATCAACCGGAAAACTGAGAATATTGGTGGGGCCTTGTTTATGACGGTATTGTTCATTGAGTTCAGCGCTTTCCTGTTCATCGACAATACGCACAACGATTTCTGTGTCTTGATTGAAGCCATCCAGTGCAGCATCGACCCAGCGTTGAATGTGCTCCTCATCAGGTTGCCCGGTTGACTTATACAGGGTCTGGATTTCGACTAGATTCATAGTCCGGGTTTGTTTTTTTGCTCATAGGCTTCATAAGCGCAAACAATACGTTGCACCAGAGGATGCCTGACGACATCCCTTGTCCCAAAGAAAGTAAAACTGATGCCCTCTATATCCTTTAGAACTTCAAGCACTTGCCGTAAGCCGGACATTTTTTCCGAAGGCAGATCTGTTTGCGTAATATCCCCTGTGACAACGGCGGTCGAACCAAAACCAACACGCGTAAGAAACATTTTAATCTGCTCTGTCGTGGTGTTTTGCGCCTCATCCAGGATAATAAAGGCGTCGTTCAATGTTCGCCCGCGCATAAAAGCCAGTGGCGCAACCTCTATGATGCCTTTATCAATCATTTTTTCAACCCGTTCAAAGCCAAGCATTTCATATAACGCATCATACAAAGGCCGTAAATAGGGGTCGACTTTTTGCGCCATATCACCCGGTAAAAAACCCAGTTTTTCACCGGCCTCCACAGCAGGGCGCACCAGAATTATTTTCCTGACTTGTTCATTTTGCAGGGCTTCAATGGCACAGGCAACAGCCAGATAGGTTTTTCCGGTTCCAGCCGGCCCTACGCCAAAATTGATGTCATGGGAGACAATTTTTCTTAAGTAGGCTTGCTGATTGGCTCCCCGGCCTTTGATCAAACCGAATTTTGTTTTGATAGCGACATCTTGTTCCACCTCTGTTTCCGAAGCGTCCAGCATTCCATCAATCGTGGAATCCTGCATAGCCAAATGGATCAATTCAGCGGTTAACTGTTCTTGTTCAGTACTGGCAAATAATTTCTGCATGACAGCACAAGCCGCCTTTACGGAACTATCTAACCCGGTCACTTTAAACTGGTTGCCACGATTGGCTATTTCAACCTGAAGACGCTTTTCTATCTGTCGCAGGTGGGTGTCTAATTGACCACAAAAATTGGATAATCTGCCGTTATCGGCAGGGAATAAAGAAATTTCCTGAGAAGTCATTATGATAAATCAGTTATGGGTGAGGATTTTGTCGACAGAAGCCTCTACTAGCCGGCCCCTTAAAGAATTAGGCAGCGCTTCTGCAATCAGGACATCAACAAACTGTCCGGCCAATCTGGGGTGGGCAATAAAGTTGACTACCCGGTTATTTTCGGTTCTACCCTGCATTTGTAAAGGATTCTTTTTTGATTGCCCTTCGACTAAAACAGTCTGCATTGTACCGATCATGCTATTGGAAATTGCGGTGGCCATTTCATTAATACGATGCTGAAAACGCTCCAAACGCTGCTTTTTTACTTCTGCGGGTACGTCATCAGGCAAATCAGCGGCCGGTGTTCCGGGTCGTTGGCTATAAACAAAGCTAAAAGACAAATCGAAACCGATTTCTTCGATGAAGGCCAGGGTTTCTTCAAATTCCTCATCGGTTTCACCCGGAAAGCCAATGATAAAATCCGAAGACAGGCAAATGTTGGGACGCACTGCACGTAATTTTCGGATAATTTCCTTGTAATCGGCGCTTGTATGGCCGCGCTTCATCATTTTCAGGATATGATCACTGCCGCTTTGTACCGGCAAATGCAGATGATCAACAAGTTGAGGTAGTTCAGCAAAGGCATCAACCAAACTATCTGTAAATTCAACCGGGTGTGAGGTCGTGAAACGAAGGCGATCTATCCCGTCTATGGCCGCCACATAATGCAGCAAGAGTGCAAAATCGGCGATATCACCATCGTCCATTTCGCCGCGATAGGCATTGACATTTTGCCCCAATAAATTGATTTCACGCACACCTTGTCTGGCCAGTATTGTAATTTCAGCGATGACATCTTTTAGAGGACGGCTGATTTCCTCGCCACGGGTATAAGGTACAACGCAAAAAGAACAATATTTGCTGCAACCTTCCATGACCGATACAAAGGCTTTTGGACCTTCAGCCCTGGGCTCGGGCAATGCGTCAAATTTTTCAATTTCCGGAAAGGAAACATCAATAACAGGTTTATGTTTACTGAGGACTTGATCAAGCAATTGAGGCAAGCGGTGTAAAGTTTGCGGCCCAAAAACCATGTCCACAAATGGCGCGCGTTTTTGGATCGCCCCTCCTTCCTGACTCGCTACACAACCACCCACGCCAATTATCACGTCAGGGCGCTTGTCTTTAATCTTGCGCCATTTACCCAAGGCAGAAAAAACCTTCTCCTGAGCCTTTTCGCGTATTGAACAAGTATTAAGCAGAAGAACATCCGCCAGTTTTGGATCATCAATCAATTCAAATCCATGAGATGCTTGTAGTACGTCCCGCATTTTGTCGGAATCATATTCGTTCATCTGGCAACCATTGGTTTGAATATAAAGTTTTTGTGTCATAGCTTGTCTGGATAACTCCTCTTGAAATCACTAAGGTTTTTTTGTTTCATTTAAATGTAATGGCGGTACACACTGCTGAATTCTTGATAAAAAAACTGAGGTGCTACCCATTCTTATTACATTTATGCTGGTGGTCATTATAACCTGAAGACAGATTAAACAAGAAATACGTCTATTCTTTAAGAATTGGAATGTCGGGTGAGATCAAAATTACATTGATTCAGAAATACTGATGAGTCAAGCGCTCTCATCACGGCTTGGTGCCTTCGCTAAACTTTTCCTCATGAAAAAGTTGTGCAGCAATAACTTCAATGTCGAATAATCCGGTTTGTCGGTGTTTTATGGGGAAATTCTCTACCAGAGGGCTGTTCGCTATTATCCCATATCACAGCACATTGGCTTCCCGATAAAAAAATCGCGGCAAGTTGGGAGGGAGTATATTTAGAGATGGCCTTAACTTTGTATCCGGAAAAGTGTTGATAAGTTAGCCGCTTTTGAAGATAACCGGGGTATATTACTATTCAGGTTATTTTTTAAACAGTGTGATCAATTGGGTTTTATCATCAATGTTAATTTGATAACGCCCTAAAACACTCATTCCCAACAACCGGGTTTTTCCTAAAAGTGAATCTGCAACGAAAGCCACGTCAACATTTTCAATGGATTCCCCTCCCATTTTAAGTTCCTTTAGCTTGCCAATTTTTGCTTCGGTCGTTCCATTGGCGGTCTGCATCTTTTGCTTGGTAAACAGGCTATCCGTAAGACCCAATTGATCAATCATGGATTCCGGCAAAACGACTAAATCGGCCCCTGTGTCGATAATCATATCTTGGGTTAGCCATAGCGAGCCATTGCCGGTTAAGTCTACAGAAACGATGAAATGATTGCCTTGGACACTGGTTGGTAAAACAATCTGACTGACTTCGGGTTTTTGTTTTTTATTGACTATAACGATACGCTCAATCTGCCCTTTTGCATTTCGGCTGGTGATGTGATTATACGAAACCAATAGTTGTTCAATTTGCTGTTCCGGATTATTGCCGCGGGTAATGACTTTTTCTTCATCCCGGATTTTCTCCAAGCCGGTAATCTCAATATTCATCCGGCTTTGCAGCGACTGGATTTGTTGAAACAGATCGACGGGATCTTCAGCATGCACGCTAATGGCAAACAACAATGAGGAAAAAACAGCAATTAAACGCAATTGTTTGGTGGCAGATATAAGGGAGGGGGTGGTTGTCATTTAAAATTAACCCATTATGGGTAAAATAAGCATATTAAGACGTTAAAGCAAAACACTTCGAAAAGCGAATTTTAGTTTTAAAAAATCGAGTGGGGCATATAACCCCGATCACATCTTTTATAGTGTAGATCAACCCATTCGTTTTCATCAAAAAAAACGAACAAGGCCCTCCTTCTTAGCGACTTTAGCTTGGCAAATATTAGAATGATTGTTGTGTAAATGCCATAAAGAACACCAGGAAACGCTTAATCAAGCAACGTCTTACGCAGTTTTTTACTTCATTTAGGCTGCAGGAAACAGCCTCAGAACGCGGTGCGGGCTTGTAAACGCCTCACCGAGTGAAGTCATTGATGTAATTAATTTTATACCTGTTGTGCCAATCACATTAATTTAAATAGTCATCATTTAAGGGACATCAACCGGCATAAAAATCAGGACGAAATACTAAGCAAACCCTGCCGGGTTCCATTCATCCATCATCTTCTGGCTTGCCGAAGTGAGGCGCACCGACATCAATTCTGCAAATTTTTTTAACAATTCGTAGCCGAATTTTGGTTCCTGCTCGCATCGCGCCAGTAAGGCAGTTCCGTCAAACTGGAGCAATTCCGTGTCTTCCTCGGCCTTGGTTTGAAAATGCCATTTATAGGGTGCTATCAGCCAAGACCACCCCAAGACCTGGTCTTTACCAACACTCTGGATCTCTAAGGTCGGACCCATTATCGCCGGCATTTGTATGGAGATGCATCCATCGAGGATTACATAGAACTTGTCCGCATTTTCGCCCAGGAGAAACAAAATTTGCCCCTTTTTAATCTCGCGCATGCTCGAACATTCGCAAAGGAATTTCAGAACGTCATCGCTGAAGTCGGAGAAAAACTCGTGGGCCGACAGATACTCGGCAGTTGATTGATTGATCATTGTTTATCTCCACAAATCAATAGTTACGATAGCGATAAAATTAAATTTTAACGCACCTTTTCTTATAGCGAAAGCGCTTTGACGATGGAACCTTAAAACAGGCAAAGAGGTGGCGTATTCCGGACCCAAGCTACCCACTGATTCCTGCAAATGCAGCCATTTCCCCTGAAAGCGCGTGCCCTGCCAGAGCAAAAACGGCATCATGGATCAATCGTTTCTGCATTTTACAGAATGCCTCATCCAGGCTACCGGTGTTCGTCTAAATTCAGAAATTACCGCGAAATGGGGAAGCTATGGATATTTTTGATTAGTTTCACACCCCCCAAAGGGCCCCATCCGGCGGAAATATCTGACTACCTTCATAGTGCAATCCTGGTTGACGGTCTTTAGTCAACAACAAAGGTCCATCCAAATCCACATAACGGGTACCTTGCGTCAGAAAAAAAAGCGGGAGCCATCGCCAAAGATGTTCCCATGATGCATCCGACCATGACCTTAATGACGCGTTGCTCAGCCAACCCTTCATTAGCAGTGCCCCAGTTAACCCGCCCGTTATATCAAGCTTTATATTAACGACGTCGTAAAGTCCGATTAATCGGTCAAAGTTTTTGCTATCATAGCAGGATTCATCGGCACAAATCGGCTATATTTTGGCAACGAGGCCAGACAACTGTCGGGACGCTCAGGAAAGCGTTGTTCCAGCTATCCACACCCGGACGAACCAGCTCTGGTGTAAAGTCCTCCGGCTGAACGCCATGTAAAATGTATCAGAAGAGACTGGACAGGAAACAGAAGCTCAAGCTCAAGCTCAAGCACATCCTCACGAATAGTGGCAAGCCTGATGAGAATCCATGCCGGAACAACGACTCTTTTACATTTGCTGAAGCATCTTGCTAATCAGGATAATATTTGTCACACAAGCCAGCTAAGAATGGTTAAAATTAGATATCCTGTCCCATAACTGAATGAAGATTAAAAATGAGCATTAAATCCGGATTAGTAAAAATGGTAATAAAATTGACGCCCAACCTATTGATAATTTGGGTGTCGAATATAATTCTTAAGGGTATTGCAGAGTTAACAGAATTTAATTTTGATCTTGAAGCCCGAAAAGTATACGTTCAAACAATTCTCTACGGTGAAAAGGAAGCGATTGAAATTTGTCTGGAGGATTTTTCTGTTTTTAGTGACGGTGACTCCTACCGATTTATCATTAATCAAGCAAAATCAGACCGACCTTGGCTGAATAATATATTGGCCCATATCACAGGAAAAGCCTGGAAAATTCCGGCGATACCTCAATTGACGTCTCAACTTGAGCTTTTAACCGAGTTGTTAAATACCAAAACTCCGGTACTGGAAAAAAATGATTGAGATTGAGCCAAATCATGGCTGAGAAAAAACAAGCTAAATTTGCCGGTATCAATGGGCAAACAAATCAGACGTCATTTATTGAATTGTGTCAAAATGCTTTTGAGTATTTTCCGTGCTGTAAAACCCCTCCGGAGTAATAAAAATGCGCCGCTTGCTAATAAAGCACGTAACAACCTATCAATACGCTGAAGCGGTAACATTGTTGCCGCACAAATTACTCTTACGCCCGCGTGAAGGGCATGATATCCGTATTGAATCGGTCGAGCTGGATATTTCTCCTGCCCATCAACTGGATTGGCAGCGGGATGTATACGACAATGCCATGGCTCAGGTGACTTTTCTTGAGCCTGCCAGCACCCTGTCGATCAGTAGCCGCGTTCTGATCCAACACTATGATGACCAGCCCTTAAACTTTCTGGTGGCGGATTATGCGGTGTCTTTCCCCTTTCAGTACGATGTCGCCGAGCGCATGGATTTGGAGCCTTACCTGTCAGCGATCTTTGAGGAAGACCAACCGTTATTACGGTCGTGGTTGAGACAATTCTGGATTTCCGGTCAAGTGGTTGAAACCTATCTGCTGTTGGAATGGATCAACAAAGCGATTGCGACCGGATTTACCTATCAACAACGCGAAGAGCCGGGCGTTCAGACACCGGAAACCACCTTGACCCGATGCACCGGTTCCTGTCGTGATTTTGCGACTTTGTTCATAGAAGCCTGTCGATTTCTGGGGTTGGCAACGCGATTTGTCAGCGGATATTTGTATACGCCTTCGCTGCCGCAAGGGCAGGGCGCAACCCATGCCTGGTCAGAAGTTTACCTGCCCGGCGCCGGTTGGAAAGGCTTTGATTCCACGACCGGGTTAGTGGTCGGCAACGATCATATCGCTGTGGCTATGGGCCGACACCCCGAATCACTGCCACCCGTATCCGGCTCATTTCAAGCCGTTAACCCCCAATCACCCCTTATGGGTGTGATGGTGGAGGTGGCGGAAATGCTGGATTAGCGATGCCTCTGCCGTAGCCGGTGAAGGGCGGTTGCTGCGTTCGCGAAGTAGCTGTTTTGGTGCTACTGAACAGGCAACGTTCAGCTTAATAATTAAACTTTTTTTAGCAAAATTTGTAATTCAGCCTGGATTTTTTTGCGGTAAAATAGAAACTTCCAACGGGTACCCCCACATTGCCGCCACAAGATGGCTGATCGTATCCCTGCCAGCAAACAGGCTCGTATTTTATTGGCAGTTTCGGGTCTTGATAAATAATCCTGTTCGCCATTTACCATGATTCTTGGTTGTAACGTACTGATTGTATTCTGATAAACTTCGCCAAGATTAGCCAGTATATTTTCATGCAGCAAACCAAAGTGTTCGCTCTGTGCCTGCGCTTTAGTGATGCCGATTTGGATGGCTTTAAGCAGGTCCTTGCGGTCTGATAGCTGATTTTCGAGGAAAACCAAAGATGCGGAATAACGCGCCTGTTCAGGATTGACAATTTTATAGCCATTCATTTGAATATTAAGTTGGGTCAGCCCCAGTTTTAACCCGTCCAGACTGCCATAAATATCAATGACACTGTCTGAATCAATTTTCAAAACACTGGCAATACTGGTTTCCAGCGCTGTTTGGTCGGCGGTGCCCTTGGTCGCTAATTGTTGAACCAGCGCCGCCGCTTGGGCAATGCCGGCAAGGGCAATGGTTTGATTAGTGATGGTGTTTAATTGCATAAGTCACGGTTGGAGGTATATTTGGTTGTATTGTCAAAATATCTTGATAGTCTAAAACATTTCCTGTCAAGGGGACTATCAATATTTGACAGCTGTTAGCGCTAAGTAGTAATGTCCGCTTTCTCCCAAATAGAAATGTCCGCTTGTGATTAAATTCACCCCTTGTAAATACAGGGCGGATAATTTTGGGAATGAAAAAACTAATGAGTCAAAAAGAAGCAACGCGAGCACAAGTTTTAAATTTAGTAGATGAACTAAAGATAACTCAGAAAGAGGCCGCAAAAC
>Ga0194062_1000434_pt1 | contig 17488 bp, 10 predicted proteins | sample SepL2225m_MetaG_FD_155481 | JGI IMG/M metagenome (GOLD analysis project Ga0194062, IMG submission 155481) | Anoxic zone freshwater microbial communities from boreal shield lake in IISD Experimental Lakes Area, Ontario, Canada - Sep2016-L224-25m | ecosystem: Environmental > Aquatic > Freshwater >... | reverse complement strand
GCATCATATAGGGTATATAGAACTACAACCAGTGGTACCTATACGACTGACTCATACTACAACGTAACTACAAACTATCTTAATGACACGGGTGCAACTGCAACCGGAACAAACCTTGTTCCACCAACCATTTCTAACTTCTATGCCAATAATCTAAGTGGTGGAGCTAATGCAAAGATTACAGTTGGAAATATTGGTACAGCTACATCACAGGTCTACATTGGCGGACAAATTCCATCCTCGGCTATTGGTACAGTTACCACTGGAACTGGTCCAGTCTCAGTCACAGTATCTGGACGCTATGCCTATGTTGCTAATTATACTTCGGCTAGCATGCAGGTTATAGACATTTCTAACCCTGCGAGTCCAGTAGTTGTTGGTACAGTAGCGACTGGAACTAATCCATATTCGTTAGCAGTTTCAGGACGCTATGCCTATGTTACTAATAATGGTTCGGCTAATATGCAGGTTATAGACATATCTAACCCCGCGAGTCCTACGGTTGTTGGTTCAGTAACGACTGGAAATAATCCACGGTCAGTTTCAGTTTCAGGTCGATATGCCTATGTTGCTAATCAAAGTCCAAATAATATTCAGGTTATAGACATTTCTAACCCTGCGAGTCCGACGGTTGTTGGTACTGTTACAACTGGAACCAATCCAATCTCAGTCACAGTCTCTGGACGCTATGCCTATGTTGCAAATAACGTTTCGGCTAATATGCAGGTTATAGATGTATCTAATCCTGCAAGTCCTACGGTTGTTGGTACAGTTACGACTGGAACTCAGCCAATATCAGTAGCAGTCTCTGGACGCTATGCCTATGTTGCTAATTATACTTCGGCTAGCATGCAGGTTATAGATGTATCTAATCCTGCAAGTCCTACGGTAATTGGTACGATTACAACTGGATCGGGCCCACAATTTGCCACAGTTTCAGGACGCTATGCCTATGTTACTAATAATGGTTCGGCTAATATGCAGGTTATAGATGTATCTAATCCTGCAAGTCCTACGGTTGTTGGTACAGTAACGACTGGGACTAATCCAAAATCAGTAGCAGTGTCTGGGCGCTATGCCTATGTTGCTAATTATGGTCCGACTAACATGCAAATCTTTGATCTTGGTGGCGAATACGCTTCAAACCTTGAAGCTGGAACTGCTCAAATAGGAAATCTTGGAGTAGATAATAATCTACTAGTTCAAGGTAGTATATCAACAGCTAGTGGAATTAATGTTGGGGGCTCGGCCAATATAACCGGTAATGTATCAATAAGTGGTGGTTCGGTAACTATAGGCGGAGTTGGCATAACATCTCTTGTAACTCCTAATGCTCCAATCATCGCAAACTCTGGAACTACAGGTACATCTACCTGGTCTTATTCAGTATCGGCCGTCGGAGCTGGTGGTGGTATAACTGCAGCATCATTAGCAGGAACTACGAACACTGGAGCTGCAACACTAACTAAATATAGTACGGGCACAATAATACAATCCGGGACATCTACTATAACTGGAACTGGAACTGTCTTCACGAGCGCAATGACTGGAAATACTATTACTTATAGTGATGGCACTACTGCTACAGTAACCTATGTTTCGGGGACTTCACTAACCAGTAGTAATACAACCAAAACAGTTCCAGCCGGATCAACTTACTCAATAGCTACAGCTGGAAATACAATAACCTGGGGTTCTGTTCCTGGTGCCGTGAGCTATAACGTGTACAGGACTGTACGTGGAACTTCTCCAGCTACAACTGGTCTGATTGGAAACACAACCCTAACAACACTTGTTGACGCAGGCACAGCTGGAACAACTGCAGCTCCAACAACAGATACCTCAAACCAGTTATCGGTAAATGGTTTCACGACATTTAAGAATGCAGCTAATAGTACGACTGCCTACCAATTCCAAAATGCCAGCGGAGTGAGTGTATTGAACATCGACACTACTAACCAGAATGTTTCTATGGGAAGTTTAAGTGTGTCTGGAAGTGCTTCATTATTCGGTTCGTTAAATGCCGGTGGAGATATTACATCATCAGGTACCGTAACATCAAATAATTCCAATGTATATAACTCCAATACTGGCTACAGCGCAATGGGTGTTAGTACTATAAGTTACTCTGCAAATGTAATTCAGAACCCAAGTTTTGAATCATCTAATGGTCAGTATCCTTCACAAACATCAACCACTGGCTGGTCGGCTTGGGGAAGTGGCGTATTAGCTCAAGATTGTACTCAGTATTATGTTGGTACATGTGCACTAAAGATAACATCTACGGCTGCGAGTGGAGGGGCTAATTATTCAACAGCTTTAACTGCCTCAACAAGCTATACCGTATCTTTCTTTGCAAGAGCATACTCGTCGAATGCATCCGGAATACAAATGGGGTACGGCACAAGCAGTATTTCACAAACAGCATGTTCGGCTAATGCAATTAACGGTCAAGCGACAACAACAGTAACAACTAGTGGTTGGACACAATTTACTTGTACATTTACCACTCCTAGCTCAGGATCCAATTATCTGTTCATTTCATCGACCAGTGCAAGTGATATTTTCTACATTGATGCAGTGCAGATACTCTCCGGTAGCGCCAATACAATATTTAATCCAGCTGGTCAGATAAGTATAAATGGAGTAGTTTCGAGCCAGTTCTCGCTTCAAAATACAGTTAACTCAACATCATCATTTGTAATAAATAATGCCTCGGGAACCTCTTTGCTTGCTGCAGATACAACTAATTCTCAGGTCATAATTGGATCTGGTGCGAACACTGTTGCATTATCAAGTACAGGAGTAACGCTTTATGGTACAGCTCAAAGAGCCAGAACTATAACCTTAACTGCCGAATATACTGGTGCTATCCTAGATAATGGTGCTAGCGATCCTTCTTATACCGGTAGTACATCGGGAACAGTAGGGTCAATGACTGCCGGATTCGATTCATCCGCTTCAATAAATAGCAGTTATGGTGAAAATTATTACCAATGGACAAATAGTCAATCTACGGCTCAAGGATATGATGTGGTTGTGAGGATTCCTCTCCCTTCAGACTTCTCATCTTTCAACACAACAACACCTTTCAGTATCAACACAAAGGGTAGTTCTGGGGCCAATGTGACTGGATTCCTTTGGGACACAGGAAGTACAACGAGTGAAACTAGTTGGTCATTTACAGGAAGTGGTGGATGCTCTATAGCGGTAACAACTTCATGGGTGAAGAATACTGGATGTACAGTAACTGGAACCAACACTGCAGACGGAATAATGACACTGAGACTAAGAATGGTTGCTGCAGCAAGTGGCGGTACAGTACAGCTTGGTAGCATATCTATCAAATACCTATCCAAGTGGTAGGGCTTAAAAAGACTAAGCATTAGTTGCTCGTCATATTAAATAAAAAAGGCAATATAACTCCTTCAATATTTTGCGACACTGTAATAATGCTCTACTAGTAACTTCTCTAGCCATTTTTATCTAATAAAAATAGCCACTTTTTACAGTGGCTATTGATTTATATAGAAACTTTTATCATCAGGGTGGAGTATCCAATGTTTGCAGGCTATTATTTCCAAACGATGAACCTCCCCTAAGTCTGGCATTATTTGCTGCATGATAATACCAGTTATAGTTAGAAATAGTTGTCTTATTAGACAAAGAATCAGGGAAGGTAGCAGTTTGAGAATCATCAATAGTGTACCTGGTCCAAACATATCTACTATTTCCAATCGCATTATTCGGCGAGCTACATGCGCTAGTTGTATTAGTTGCTGGCTGTATAGTACCAAATAGAGTACTAATGTATGTCAAGTTAACTGAAGAGTTAAAAGCAGTACAAATATTTCTAGCAAATGCGTAGGCAATAGAGACACCTCCAGGACCGTTGAGCCCACCACTACCAGAAGTCGGTAAATTATTTATTGAACTCGTGGAACATGCTGAACCAGAGGCACAGGCACCACCATTAACTGACAGCTCAAAAGGTGTAGGATCTTGACTGCTAGATCCAGTCAAATCCTGCAGCTGAGAATAATATCCTATTCTTGGAATTGATTGAAGCGCAGTGTAATATGTTCTGCTTGTGGCAGAATATGCTTGACCCTGTGAGCTATATTGGCTTGCTCCGGATACAATGTAGACATATCCATTATTGGCTGCTAATCCATAAGCCAACAAGCTATCCGGTAGCACTGGAGAGGGGCTACCCGGTTGAGTTAAAAATACGACATTGTCTACGTAGAATACGTCTGCTGCATTAGTAGTGGCAGAAACATAGATATTGACAGTTCCAGTGACTGATGCTGGGGTGGTAAAAGTACAATAAAATAGGGTAAATGAGGTCGTACTTGCTCCGCTCGCACTAGCATAACCTGTGGTAGTAGTCGGACAAATACCGGCCGTATCCACTCCATAATTCTGATAGCCAATCGCCAGATCTGTTATTGTCGAGCCAGAAGCCTTAATATTCATAGACAAGTTATATGTAGTAGATGGTTGAAGAGTCAATGAATATGCAGCGCCTCCTGTAGCTGTCGTTGATGTGACCTGCAAGCTACAACTTCCGTAACCTAAATATGAATTTGCATTACTAGTTGTTATCGAGCTTCCGTTACGAGCACTCCATCCGGTTGATGAACAGCCACTACCACTAGTTCCTTCAAAACTGGAATTCGAAACGAGAAAACTGCTAGCAGTACTAGTATACCAATTACCTATTGAACCATTTGCATTAATTGGGGCATACTCCGTACTATTCGGAGGGATGTACCCATAACCTAAACTTCCCCCAAATACGTAAATGTATCCATCATATGCAACTGATTGAACTCCGACTCTATTTTCCAATAGTGATGAAGTTGCATTCCATGATCCCAAAGATCCATCGCTGTTTATTTTTGCATAATAAGTTTTATTACCGTTAGAGTTGTAACCGCCGCCAATCATATAAATGTATCCGTTATATACAGCGGAAGCAAAATTGGCATTAGCGGATTGGAGATTCGATGTGGCAGTCCAAGACCCTAATGAGCCGTCACTATTTATTTTTGCATAATATGCCACTGATTGGGGTACGAAAACTCCACTGATATTAACAGTCAGACCTCCAAATATATAAACATATCCGTTCCATTGCTGAAGACCAAATGTTTCTACGCCAACAGGCATCGGTGTAGCTGAAAGTAATGTCCATGATCCCAGTGTGCCATTTGAATTTATTGGGGCTCTAAGCACATCATTACAGGCCCAATTAGACCCTAGACCAGAAGGACAGTAAGGGCTTGTAACGGTATTATATCCACCCATCACATATGCAAATCCATTATACATGAAAGACGAAGGACCAAAATCATTAAATGGAATAGGTGATGTTGTATAAGACCAAACACCTATAGATCCGTCGCTATTTAGCGTGGCGTAGAGAACGGTATTCCTAAATAAATATATCTTGCCGTTATATACTGAAACACTTGCGCCTGTATATGCATTTGGTAATAGATTGGCGCTTGTATACCAACCATTAGTTTGCCCGGATCCACCATTGAAAATTTGAGAATAGTAAGTATTCGAATTGTAGTTTGTCTTATCCCAACCACCCATATAATAGGCATAGCCCTGATAAATGACTGATCCCATAGCTCCAAGTCCAGAACTGCTATTAGGATTTATCGTAGATGTAGTTGAGTTAAAGCTTCCAAGAGATCCATTTGAAGCGATTTGAGCATAATATGTATTGCTATTATAGCTTCCTAAATAATATATATATCCGTTACTAACAAAAGAACAGCCCTCAGCAGATGCTGCAGGCAAAGAGTTGGTGCTTAGCGTAAAAGCACCTAGACTACCATCGCTATTTAATTGGGCATAGTAAACATTTGCCGTGCTACTACCTGTATTTCCTCCAAGTAAATATAAATATCCTCCATAAGCTGATGCGGTAGATTGTTGTGTGGCAACAGGTAGGCTAACAGATAATGATGTAGTCCAACTATTTACTGTGCCACTATTGTTATACGAGGCATAGTATATAGCGCTAGATGATGCACCTGAACTAACAGATGATGTAGCTGAGCTAACACCACCAATTACATAAATATACCCACCATAAACAACGCTCACAGCTGAGTAAATATAGTTTTGCAAGTTTGTTGTAGCATTCCATCCAGCTAGAGTTCCATCCGGATTAATTGCAGAATAGTAAGTCTTGTTGCTAATAGTACTGCTGGCGGAAAGCCCACCCATTAAATACATATAGCCGTTAACTGCTACTGCAGTACCTTGTGATGAAGCTAGTGATAGGGAAGTAGTTGTGCCCCAAGAGCTTAAAGAACCAGCACTACTCGAATTTGTACAATTAGTAGCAAAAGCAGTTGTAGTATTTTGACCCGTACAAATAGCTGCATAATATGAAGTGGTTAGATAATTAGTCCCGTCGGTTCCACCCATCACATATATGTATCCGTTATACGCAACTGATTCGAAATTTTTAATATTCGAAAGTGAACTAGAGGTAGAAGTCCAGCCACTTAACAATCCAGGTGCGGTTACAGTCGTCTTAAAAATGCTGCCATTTCCATTAATATAATAAAGATTTCCATTGTAAGAATTAATTCCAGAGTTTAATGAAGTCCCCAAACTTGAACTTAAATTATTGACACTTGTTTGCCATTTTCCAAGCGTACCGTCAGTATTTATTTGACTGAAGTATGTCGTTGTATTAGAGCTACCCCCAATAAGATACACATACCCCCCACTAATAGCTCCGCTTGCGATGGATCTAGTGGCCGGTAATGATGAGGTAGATTGCCATGATCCTATATTTCCACCGCTTTGTATCTGGGCATAATATGAGTTAGATCCGTTATTACTTCCGCCAATGTAGTAAATATAATTATTGTATATGACAGAATAGCCTCCAGCCCCAGTAATTGGCATAGTTGAGCCAGTACTCCAGGTGCCAATCGAACCATCTGCATTGATTTTTGCATAGTATGTATTTGCTGAAAAACCTTGAATGTCGTATAGATAACCGTTATATGCAGTAACATTTGGCTTTTGTTCGGCGGCAGGTAAAGAATTTGATTCTGCTTTCCAAGAACTGATCGAACCAGGGCTACTGGACTTGTCACAATTTACACTAAACTGTGAAGTTGTATTATTGCCAGTGCAAACAGCGGCAAAATAGTAACCCGCAGAGGTTGCTGATGCAGAGTTTTGGCCAGCTCCCGCAAAAATATAACCATTATAGGCAGTACCGCCGAGATTAGCAGCTCCGCTTACTCCTGATGAAAGATTGGGAAATACAGAAGTTGATAAACTGAATGGGCCTACGTTTCCACTGGAACTTATAGATGCGTAGTAAGTATTTGCAAACCAAGTAGTCCCATCATACCCGCCGATAATATAAATATAGTTATTATAAATAACCTCTAGACTATTAGAAACATATCTTGGAACTGAGTTTGCAGATGTAGTCCATGAAGAAATTTCACCCCCACCAATTCCAGACTGATATATCTGATTATTAGTAGAATCATAAGTTATATCACCCTCATTATTGCCGCCATTTTGGAATGAACTAATGCTCGCAACTACAACACTTGGGTCTATAGAAAATGCACCCTTTATAGAACTAAGATTAGTTGCAGAAATTGTTATTTCGTTGTTTTTAAGTTCAATTGAAGTTTTTGCCTTGTTGCTACCCTTAGCAACGATAGTTGGAGCAGGTATAACAAACACAAGATTGTTCTTGGCAGCTTTCTGTTTTGCTAAATCAACTTTTTGCTTATCTGCATCTGAGCTATATGAAATATTTCCATAAAGATATGAATCAGCAGAATATATTCCAATATTGCCATCTGAAGTTTTCTTGGCCTCAAGCCCGGTAGGCAAGTCTAGCCTATATTTATAGCTTGCTGAATTACTAGATGCTTTAGAGTAGACAATGTCTTCCTGAGTGCCATTGTGTTTTATGGTATAAACAAGTTTTGGACCGTTAACACTGGTAGGGTAAATAACATGCCCATTACTTGCTCTCGCATCCATTGTTTTAAATTCAGGGGTCAAAGTAAAAGATAGATTCTGTGAATTATCATATGTAGTAATACCTCTGGATGAATTCAATGAAAGGCGTGAACTATATCCTGAAACTGCGCCGTCGCCAACAGATTTCATGCCAGCGCTCTTATTACCAATATCTGACTTAGCTAAAAAATATGATTTGGATTGTTTATCATAAGAAAACTTTCTGAGAATATTTTGATCAGGACTACCAATAACTGAAAGCAATTTTGGAGATAACTTATAGCTATTATTGATTGTTTGGAAATAAGTAAAAGTTATTATCCCGAATACGATTAAGCTAATTCCGGCTGCTTCTGAAATAGTTAGTATAAGCTTGCGGTGATTACCAGGAATCCGATTCAATAATTTACGTATTTTTCGAGAACTTTTAAGTACAAATCTATGGATTTTAATAGTAATAGAACGCCAGATTTTTTTACCCTTTCGCATAAGCGTAATTATATAGCTTTTTAAAATGTTTTTAAAGGGTGTTTTTGCTAATAATTTTAACTATTTTTTAGCAGGAGTAGGAGCGGGACATGAAGGGGTTTTTGGATTCGATTTTTCGTAATTAGTTATGGCCTGAGCAACTTGACCGTCAGACTGCAAGTTTTCGTACCAATTCACACTACTTCTATTTATCATCATCCTATTGATTGGCTTATCTATTTGACAAACTAATGGTTCAAGCTGGATGTTTGATCCATTAGCTGATGAGGGAATGTAGAACACATCATCTAGCACAATGTATTTACTTGTGATTTTCTTAATTTTACCAAAATATATCTGGTCGCCATTATTGGATCCACCGATGCTTACATCTACAGCTTGGATTTTATCGCTTTTAACGTAAAGAGATTCCATGTTGAAACCAATCATAGACCAAATACCAAAGAGAACGGCGACAATAGTTATTACTAGCATAGCTCTAAATGAGGTGACTTTAAGAAATTTCTTTTTAGTTGCTGACTTAGCAGCACTGACTGTGTTTGAATCCTGTGCTTTGTTTTTTTGCTGTGAGCTAATAATATCCATTAATTTCCCTCTATTATTGTTACTAATTGTATTTATTGTAGGCCATAAACTTCCATGTTTCAAGTAAGAGCCTATGCTTTAATGGGTATGAATCAGTCGTTACCAATCAAAGTTCCAATTTTTTCACCCTTGATCGCATTAATTATATTACCTTTAACTAGACTGTCGAAAATAATAATTGGCATATTGTGTTCTAGGGCAAGACCAAGCGCTGCTTGATCCATAACTTTAATATTAGATTCTTCAAGAGCTTTCTGATGAGATATCTTATCTATTTTAACTGCATCTTGATGTTTTGCTGGATCTTTGTCATATACTCCATTAACTTTAGTGGCCTTAAGTACTACCTCGCAATCTAGCTCGAGAGCTAACTCAACCGCAGCGGTATCAGTGGTAAGATATGGTCGTCCAGTACCACCGGCGACAATTACCACTCGACCATTATCTAGATGCTTATTGGCCAAGCGATGTATAAACTTCTCGGCAACTTGTTCAGCAAATATATTAGACAAACATCTAGTTTGAAGTCCGTTTGCTTCAAATATATCCGTTAGGGCAAGAGCATTTATCATAGTCGCGAGCATACCCATGTGATCTGCTGTAACTCTTTGGATACCATGACCGGCAATTTGTGCACCGCGGATAAAGTTACCACCACCAACCATAATTACAACTTCAGTTCCATTTTCTCTAGCTTTTTGTATTTCTTTAGATAGCCATGATGCGAATACTGGATCAATTCCAGAATCAAATTTACCAGCGAGTTGTTCACCTGAAAGTTTTAACAGTACTCTTTTATAGCTCATTAACTGTTAATTCTAGCAAGTTTTCCTCTCTCAAGCTATACTTATTTATATATTATGATTCGAATTTGTTCATGGAACGTAAACGGGATTAGAGCAGTAGACCGAAAAGGCCTATTTCAACCTTTTATAGATACAGTAAAACCGGACATTATTTGTCTTCAAGAAACAAAGGCCAACAAAGACCAAGTTGAAATCGACTTCAAGGAATATAAAGAATTCTGGAATTCAGCAGAGAAAAAAGGCTACTCAGGTACAGCTATTTTTACAAAAATAGAGCCAATAAAAATAATTAATGGCTTACCTGAAAATCTTATAGAAAAATACGACCTGGATTCTGATAGCTATGGCAACCCGAACAAAGAGGGAAGAGTTATAACTGCAGAGTTTGAAAAATTCTTTCTAACTACTGTATATACTCCAAATGCCAAGGACGATCTATCGAGACTCAATCTTAGACACAAACAATGGGATCCTGCATTTCTGGAATTCACAAAAAGCCTAGAAAAAACCAAGCCTGTTGTGTTCTGTGGTGATTTGAATGTTGCTCACACTGAAGATGACCTATCTAATCCAAAACCAAATGTCGGCAAGAAAGGTTTTACAAATGAGGAAAGAGAAGGCTTTGAAAGCTTCGTTAAAGCTGGATTTGTAGACACTTTTAGAATTAATCACCAAGGTAATGGGCACTATAGTTGGTGGTCTCACTGGGCAAACGCTAGAGCCAGAAATGTCGGCTGGAGAATAGACTATGTATTGGTTTCTAGGGAGATAAAAAGTTCTGTAAAGGAAGCTAATATACATGCAGATATTATGGGTTCTGATCACTGTCCGGTAAGTATTGATTTGGATATATAGGCATGGGTGAAGAAAATATAAATTATCAAACAAAAAGCAATCCGCTTTTTGGAGATCTACTATGGAGTAGACCCGAAAACAAACAACATGCCGGAAAGCTTCTGATAATTGGGGGGAACAAATTTAGCTTTAACTCACCAGCTGAAGCATATAACGAAGCTGAGCGAGCTGGGGCTGGAGCGATTCGAGTAATTCTTCCAGATTCGCTCAGAACTACAATATCTAAGATTTTCCCAGCAGCAGATTTCGCTCCGAGCAATCCAAGCGGTGGCTTCTCAAATGCTGCGCTTGCTGAGGTAGTAGAACAAATGGATTGGGCAAACTGCACCCTACTTAGCGGTGACTTTGGACACAATTCTGAAACAGCAGTTTTAATTGAAAAAATAGTTTCATCCAAAAACATTTTAGTAATCGCCGGTGATGCAGTAGACAGCTTCTTGCTCAGCCCCGGTAGCATTATAAATAGAGAAAACCTACTAATAACTTTGAACTTTCAAAAGCTACAGAAAATATCTACTCATCTAAAAATTGAAAGACCGCTAACATCAATGATGCCAATTCAATTACTGATTGATGCAATTAGAGAAATAAGCTCAAAATATAGGGCAATAATAGAGCTAGAGCACGACAACAGAATATATATAGGATATAAAGGACGAGTTAGCGTAACTGAGATAACTAAGGATGCTAATTTAGAAAATAAGGTAGCAGCGCACTCAAGTGTTTGGTGGATGCAAAACCCATCTAAACCATTTGAAGCAATAACAACTTCGCTAGTTGATTTTGCAATCTAAATAATTACTGCTGATTTAATTGGCTCATAGATTGCTTCCAATTAGAACGCAATAAAATATAGTCTTGTTGTGTTTTGTCTGCTAGGGTTGCAACTTGTAAATAGCCACCATAGCTACCAATTGCATCAAAGGAGTACTTTGGATTAATTTTTGTTAAATGATGAGATTCAATTAGCGCAGTGCAACTACTAGTTATTGAAACGCAACTATTTCCAATATCAACCCAACTAGATAAATTAGAATCATATGGGACAGTCATAGAAACTGAAAGATTTAATGCATCACGACCATCTTGATCTAGTTGATCGAATATGAAATTGCCCATCGAATAAACAATTAATTTACTTTTATAGACCTCAGTATTCTGAACCCAATGAGTTCCATTACCGACTACGAAATCTGCACCATAATCTATCATCTTATGGGCAACATTAGCCTGATCAACACCAGCAATATGTTTATACTCCGGCCCGCCATTCATAAGACCAATAACTGGCATAATTTTCGACCATTTCTTTATACTTTCGAGTTCGCCTGGGCTTGGAGAATAAATAATCTTATAGTTGTATGAACATAATGCAATCGGCAAAGATCCAGCTACCTGAACAGAATTAGTCTTCACTAAATGAATTGGCAAAACCACTATTTTGCAATTATCCTTCTCAGCATGAGGATTGTAATTTCCAACTGTTTGTATGCCGCCATTGGTTAAATTGGATACTGTGTCCTTATAGCCCTGAGATCCCTGGTCATTGAGGTGGTCGCTAGATAAACTCAAAACTGGGAAGTATTTTTTAAGATATGGCACCCAAGCTGGATTACAGTTGAAAATTAAATTATTTCTTTGGTTCTCGTAACTATCTGCATTATTAGTTATAGGGCATTCAAGTACCCCTATATTGGCGTCATATTTACCCAAAGTACTCATTCCGCTAAATGGTTGATCATAGTTTCCATTTGAATAGGTACCAACAGCTCGTCCAAGCATTACCGTGCCACTAAATAGGTAATTGCCTAATAATTCTGAATAGGCCACGGAAGGAGCCTTATTTGACGTCACGGGGATATGATTAGCACTGGGTATGGATTTATTAATAAAACCGTGAATTATGAAGTAATATAATCCAAATAAGCAAAGTACAATAATAAATAATATGAAACTATGCTTAGTTCTACTGTTAGAGCGCCGTTTATTATTTCTATTCTGACGAGTCATACTTATTTTAGATTATAATCTCAGATTGCGCTCAAGCAACTATAAAAAAGTATGAATCTAGCTTATTTTGACAATATTAGTGCTAATAGAGCATAATCAACTTAGAAATTTATAAATAAAGGATGTAGATACAATGACGTTATATATAATCATAGGAGTAGTAATAATAATTTTAATAGCTGTGGTAGCCGGACTCTACAACAGCCTAGTTAAGTTAAATGTTAAAACTGATGAAGCATGGAGTGATATAACCGTACAGCTAAAAAGAAGAGCAGATTTAATACCCAATCTAGTAAACACAGTTAAGGGATATGCAACTCATGAAAAGTCTGTATTCGAAGATGTAGCTAATGCAAGATCGGCAATTATGAGCGCTAAAGGTCCTGCAGAATCCGCAAAGGCAGATAATATGCTAACGTCAACCATGAAAAGCTTATTTGCTGTTGCAGAAAACTATCCAGAACTTAAAGCGAACCAAAATTTCCTTGATCTCCAAACTCAACTTACAGATACTGAGGACAAGGTCCAGGCTTCAAGAAGCATCTATAACAGTAATGTAAAGGACTTCAATACTAAAAGAAAAGTTTTCCCTACAAACATTTTTGCTGGAATGCTTGGATTCAAAGTTGATCGAGAATTCTTTGATGCAGGTGGTGACACAAGTATCAACAACCCAGTAGCTGTTAAATTCTAAACATGAATCCTTACATTTTATTGAGTAGTCTCAGTAAACTCATTGCTTTTGCTGGTGGCGGTGGTTCCGGTGGTGGAGGAGGTACTGGTGGCGGTGACTCCAGTGGTGGAGGAGGCGTAGCTTTCATATTTCTTATCGGTTATGCGCCCATGCATCTTATTGGAGCATTTGTCAGGAAACTAAAGAAGAAAGAAGCTGAATGGATTGCAGGGCAGATTATCGGATGGTTAATCTGTATAGTTGCTTTAATCGGACTCATAATTCTTAGTGCGACAATTACTGGGTTATTCTTCATTGCTGCTATTGGGGCTCCTTTTGGAATGGCTGCCGGACTTTATAACCTCTTTGGCAGATTGAAGCAATCCAAATCAACCAAACTGGCACTTCAAAAAGCTGAACAATCGGATAGCGCTTGGAATGAAGCAGGATTGACTGGTTACTCAAAAAAGATTTTCATGCAGTATCAGCAGGACTGGTCAAACTTCAATATAGACAACATGAAAAGCTATATGACAGATAATTACCATAATCATGCGAAACTCATGATGGCAGCACTTAAAATAGCTAATAGAAGAGATAATGTAATGAGTCCAGTAATAGATAATGCCCTAGTAACTTCATTGAATGATGAGGTGGATAATTCAAATGATACGGTAATAATTGGATTCACGGCTCATGCAGATGATCAGCTAATGGATACATCGACAAATAAAGTGCTGTTTAGAAATAAAAGTTCTATAACAGAATTCTGGAGATTTAAACGAACCGGAAATAACTGGTTACTTGATGGTATACAGCCATCTACAGCTAACATGTGGTCCCACAATCAAACGCTTGAAACATTTGCTAGTCAGCAAGGTTTTTACTACTCGCTTGACTGGGGCTATCTATTACTTCCTTCTAGGGGACAAATATTCGGCAAAGGTCAGTTTGGCGTTTCAGACATAAATAACCATATTATCGGTTTATATAAAAATATAGTCGTTCAGCTCTACACCTATAACGAGAATCCTAATGCTCAGTATGGGAGTGATAAATTTCTTGTTGTCCAAACTAGCCTTCCGAAGAGTTACGGGAATATAGTAGTTAGGCAAAATAAAAAACTTCAGTTGGGGATAAGAGGACTACAAAAGGTTTCAATGGAATGGGGTCAATTCAATAGCCGTTATGAGGTATATGCTACCAGTTCAGAACAAGCGACGAGTTTTGAGCTTTTGAATCCGCTTTACATGCAGAAACTTCAAGCTTTGAATTTCGAAGTAAACATGGAAGTAGTCGACAATATCCTCTATCTTTATACAGCAATTAAATATGATGCGACAACCAGCAATTTGACGGAATATCAGACTATGCTTGATCTTCTAAAAGATGCATTTGAACAAATGAAAATGTAATAATTGAAATCTGTTAACCAGTATTGATATATTTAAGTGTTTATGTTATAATCTAATTAATGGAAAAATTTATTATGCCCTCGGAGTTTGACTCAATCAGCGAAGTTCAATTTCAATTAGATCAATTTCTTAGAGTTACAGAAATGGCTGAATCTCTAGTTTCTAGTCAACTGATCAAAGGCGCCTTAAACCTAAACTTTAAAGCACCTGAGGATTTAAAAATTGCAATTTATTCGAAAAATAAAAATGATGTACTTATAGCGGATAAGTTTGACGCTGATGAGGAAGAAAAATCTGGAATTATACTCTTTGATAGTAAGTTTCCTTTGATTGTTGATGAGTTAAGAACGTTTAGAGATGCTAAAAACCCCTTCAAGATAGATGTTGATTGTATCGCTAATCGTGAAGATAGTCGGATTCTATATTCAGCCAAAAATCTGAGTCGCCTAATCTTTGCAGTTAAATATTAATTAAAAAAGACTTTCAGTAATTGAAGTCTTTTTTGGTGGGCGAGGAGGGACTTGAACCCTCACGATATTGCTATCACAGGATTTTGAGTCCGGCGCGTCTACCAATTCCGCCACTCGCCCATGAATATAAATTATTAATCTGCTATGTGCTTATAGAGGTGTATTGTACTATACTTATTCAAGGATAACTAGCACAAGAACTATAAAGATTATGTCAGATTTAGAGGACCAAAGAAAAGAACAAATAAAAGAAGCTGCGGCAGAATTAATTCGCCGTAAAGTTTCTAATATCTATGCGGATGAACCTGGATACAAAGAAGAACTCAAAGAAATACCTACTAATTACAAAAATCTCTCCGTCCATCAGAAATATGTCGAAGAACTTCACAGTTCAGGTAAATCTAGCGCAGAAATTCAACAACTTTGGCACCAATATTATGAAAGCTTATCCGATGAAGACAAGAGGCAGGTTTGGGATGAATTCTACAAGGCCAGTGGTCAAGGTAGTGAATTCTTCGATAAGGTAACTAAAAGAGTACAAGAAGCCAGAAAGACCGATGATCCAGACAATGTAGCTACGAAAGTTTATGTGTCGGACCATGTCTACGCGCCCCAAACTCGTCTTGAATCACATAAAAAACGCAGCCTTAATAATCCGAAAAAAAGATTGGCTAAGGCTCAAAAACTAAGAAACTCCCAACACTTAAAGTCCTTAGGTTTTGGGCTTATTGCTGGTACATTTGCTATTCTTATCTTTTTATTTAGCTTCTTTAATCAGGTTATATTAGTTCCTTTCATTCAGCCAAGCAGAAATGCAGTAGCAACACCAATAATATTAAATACTACTGGAATATCTAACGTTACTACTCCTGAAATAATAATTCCTAAATTGAATCTGCAACTTCCAGTAAATTATATCGAAACGTCCACAAATGAAAGTGATATCGAGAATGATCTCAATAGTGGAGTAGTCCGTTATCCAAGTACTGTTTTGCCTGGAGAAAATGGCAATACCGCTTATTTCGGGCACTCTAGCAATAATATATTTAATCCAGGTAAGTATAAGTTTGCATTCGTGCTTTTGCATACCTTAGAAAAAGGTGACACATTCTATCTGGTTTATAACTCCAAGGTTTTTGTTTATCAAGTTTTTAGCAAAACAGTAGTTCCTCCAAGTGATGTGTCGGTACTCGATCCGATAGCGGGTCATACTGCAACTGCAACTCTAATAACCTGTGACCCACCAGGGACTTCTATAAACAGACTAGTTGTATCGGCCGATCAAATTAGCCCAAGCCTAGACAACAATACGTCAGCAGCTTCTAACAACGCCTCAACGAATACTCCAACGAGCCTTCCAGGTAACGCCAAATCTTTATGGCAGAGAATTCTGCAGTGGCTATAAATCAGCAGCTAATCTAATTGGGGTTTGATTCAGGGTATAATTATTAAGCTTATCTTGAGTTATGCTAGGGGCAACAGTATAAAGATATTTAAAGTTTACATTGAACAGAGGCAATAAAGACGAATTACCTGAAACAAGCTGCTGGAGATTAATCCCATCATAGTCAATGATATTAACAACACCCGAACTTACGTACACAAACCTCTCACCATCCATCCATGTAACATTTGTTTGAGGAGAGTCCAAAGCACCAGGCAAGGTAAAGGAATAGCTATTGTTAGCGAAGTTATCGTATGTAGCTATATTCAAGCCATTTTCAGCGACTATTTTGGTTTTATCGGCAGAGAATTGTACATAGTTAACGCCTTCTACTTTCATGATGTCTACTGGCGCTAAAGGCACGTTAGGGAACTGCTGTAATGTTTGTTCTGGATTCTCATATACAAATGCCCGATTATCTAATGTTGATGCAGTGACTACAAACCAATTACCATTGTTTTGAGCCATGTCGAAATAGTAGTTAGAGCCTGCTGCGTAAAGTCTAAGATTGTAGTTTGTTTGATCGTCTAGAAGCCTAATAGCTACCGTATTAGGAGAAACCTTTTCTTCAGATGCATAAAGGACCATTTTACTTCCGAATGTTTTATATGCTAAAACTCCGCTCAATACCTTATTGAGAGAAACTTCATTAAGATTCGCTCTATATAGGACCTTAGTGTCGGGCTTATAGATATAATATTGATCGTATT
>Ga0194062_1000431_pt1 | contig 17571 bp, 12 predicted proteins | sample SepL2225m_MetaG_FD_155481 | JGI IMG/M metagenome (GOLD analysis project Ga0194062, IMG submission 155481) | Anoxic zone freshwater microbial communities from boreal shield lake in IISD Experimental Lakes Area, Ontario, Canada - Sep2016-L224-25m | ecosystem: Environmental > Aquatic > Freshwater >... | reverse complement strand
TCGAATTGAAGTAGGCATATTAAACTCTGTTGAATAAAGTCATTAAATACATGTATTCAATATATCACAGTCCTTGATTTAATGTGCCTTGCAAAATCGACTATAAAGCATGCCCGATTAAGGACTTGTAAGGATTTAGTTAAGGCGCAACAGTAACTTTTTGTACAGGCGTATACTCACCATTCGCATCACCTTTATCCCACCATCTTAACCGATACTCACGTATCTCGGGCGAGGTATCAACCAACAAAGCGCGGTCATCGTACCAGGGTTTCGTAACTACAACACCCAAAACCTCCCACGGACCGCCATTACGGCGACTCTCAACAATCACTCCACCATGATTATATTTGGTAAAGGTCAATTTAAAGCGCTCAATGGTAGGTCCACGTTCTGTGGTCACGGTAAAATCAGGCACATCAGAGTCAGCCGTGCTCTGAGTACCTATAATACCTACATCTTTACCCACCACCAGGTTATAAGTCGCGGCTATTTTAATGCGTTGGATCAGATTAAATAAGCGCATCAAAACACCCGGCAACACCAGCACAGGCTCTGGGTCAAAAACCACATGGGCGGGTAATGCCACCAGCTCACTACTTGAACCCGTCCTTATCAGCGCTTTAAAAGCCGAAGCTTCCACTGCATTTTTCCGAACAGCGGGGCTCCAGCTCAGTACCAGCCAGATATAAAAATCAATATCCGCCAAGGTACTGGCAATATCATCAAGAGAAAAGCCAAGCTCCATGCGATGAACCGGCAGCTTGGTGCGAAAATGCGTTAGTCAAACACAGCGTTCGGCCTCACTTATTAAGAAAACAACATAACTGACTTTCTCAATGACTACAAAGAGAACTTCAGACCTTACGCGCACTTATAAAAACTAATCGTGATCCGTCCCTGGTGCTTTGTAGGAAGCTATAATACCTAACGTGAGATGCCTAACACCTCTTTTTAACTCATCGGGTAGCTGATATTACCCAGTAGGGTGCTAATAACACCCCTGTGACAAGCATTGAACTGGCTGAAGGCTGCTATTTTTGAAGGCTATTCACCCACTATCACTAAAAATAACACTCACAATCAAGCTCAACAACCTGATGCGGCCTTCTTCACCACTATCAGAACAACTAAAAAAGGTGGGAGTATTACTAATACCTTGCAAAGTATTAGCAACACCTCGGCTATAGGCCCTATTTTAGATAAGGGATAGTTATAAATAACTTTATTTACAAGCTAACTGAGAAATCCTTACGATTGGTTGATAGGTAACGAATATATTAATTTTTGGGAGTGATGTAGTCTTCCCGTGTGCTATGATTAAATGATCAGTAAATACTTTAATCCTTATGTAGACAAGACTGGATGCATTTAATATATGGCATCATTCATGCTTCATTTTTCACAGAACTAAACAACACATAGCTGAAGTGCCATGAAATCAATCTGGAAAAACTATAAAACTGACATTGCTTACGATGAACTGATGCATTCAGAATTCCAATCTCGTCCAGTGAGTCATCGATTATGTCAATATTTGGATTCACTCAAAAAGGAGGACATCGACAAAAGAAAGATAGCAGCAGAACTGGCTATTATGGAAATGGGCATCAGCTTTACTGTCTATAGTGATGAGGGAAACATAGATAGGGCTTGGCCTTTTGACATCATCCCACGCATTATTGCCGCTACTGAATGGAAAATCATAGAAAAAGGCCTAAAGCAGCGCTTAACAGCCTTAAATTGTTTCATCAGCGATGTTTATGGCGAACAGGCTTTTCTTAAAGATGGCAAAATGCCTAGCGAGATTATTACTAGCTCCAAGAATTTTCGTAAAGAATGCATCGGCATGAAACCCAAGCATAATGTCTGGGCTAACATTTGTGGCACTGATTTGGTGCGTGACAAAGATGGCATTATGTATGTTCTGGAAGATAATTTACGGGTCCCGTCAGGGGTTTCGTATATGTTAGAAAACAGAGTTATTACAAAACGGGTTTTTCCTGAGCTTTTGCAAGACATTGATATTCTGCCCATTGACGATTACCCTACGCATTTACACGATATGCTTACGTCAATTGCACCTAAACAAGATGGATTAATTACCTGTGCCGTTTTAACCCCCGGTATTTATAATTCTGCCTATTTTGAACATGCTTATTTAGCGCAACAAATTGGTGCGCAACTGGTAGAAGGAAATGACCTGGTAGTCAATGATGACAATTGCGTCTACATGAAAACAATTGAGGGTCTTGAAAGAGTCGATGTTATCTACCGACGTATTGATGATGACTTCCTGGACCCTGAAGTTTTTCGTAAAGACTCGACACTCGGTGTACCAGGCTTAATGCGTGCATGGAAAGCAGGCAATGTGGCTCTTGCTAATGCTCCGGGCGCCGGAGTTGCGGATGATAAAGTAGTGTATGCCTATGTCCCTGAAATGATCCGTTATTTTCTCAACGAAGAGCCTATATTACCCAACGTCCCTACTTATTTATGTAGCAACAAGGATGATTTTGATTATGTGCTAGAGCACCTTGCTGAATTGGTTGTAAAACCAGCCAATGAATCGGGTGGTTACGGTATGTTAGTGGGGCCTCACGCAACTGCCAAGGAAGTTGAAAGTTTCCGGCAAATTATTAAAAAAGATCCTCGCAATTATATTGCCCAACCCACACTTTCAATATCAACCGCACCAACTTTGTGCAAAGGAAAGCTGGAACCGCGTCATATTGACCTGCGCCCTTTTATTTTACAAGGAGAAAACACCTTCGTTACTGCAGGTGGATTAACTAGAGTGGCCTTAAGAAAAGGCTCACTGGTTGTAAATTCATCGCAAGGAGGTGGTAGTAAAGATACCTGGATTATTAATATGGAGGACAGCTAATGTTATCTCGCTCAGCAGAACGCCTGTATTGGCTCGCCCGTTATCTGGAACGTACAGAAAATATAGCCAGACTGGTTAACGTACACATGAATTTATTAATGGATCTGCCCAAAGGTGTTGAAATGGGTTGGAGACAGTTAATCTCGATTAATGCCTCAGAGCAAGAGTTTTACAAGAAAAACAATGTTGCGACTGAACGTAACGTCACCCGTTTCCTACTTGCAGATCAGACTTATCCAGGCTCTTTATTTTCTTCATTAACGGCTGCCAGGGAAAACATCCGTACCTCTAGAGAATTATTACCCGACGAAGCTTGGGAACAAGTCAACGAAATGTATTTGTTCGCAAAAAATAATTTAGAGACAGTGGCTAATCGTCGTCAAAGAGTTATTTTTCTAAATGAAATACTGAAAGGATGCCAACGCTTTACGGGCTTATTGTCTGGCTATATGAGCCACAACCACCCCTATAGCTTTATTCGCTTAGGCAGAAATATTGAACGGGCTGATATGACTAGCCGTATTCTTGATTTAGCGTCTTTGCTACTGTCAGAATCGCGCAGTGACGAAGTTCGCCAATATGAAACCATTCTGTGGATGAACATATTAAAAGCATTAAATGCTTTGCTTATGTACCGTCAACAGAAACACAATCGAGTGAATGGGGATGATGTTCTTAACTTTCTTTTACAAGATACGAATCTACCCCGTTCCGTTATTTGCTGTATCTCAGAAATTTCAACTTGTATCAACAAACTTCCTAATAGCCATGTACTACCGGCTAAAGTTAATGAACTGGAAGCTTATGTTAAATCTATTGATTCCGAAAATACCACCCAGATACAACTACGGGGCATCCTTGATGATCTACAGAATAAACTGGGCAGCCTGCACAATCAAATAGCTGATAACTGGTTTCTGATTTCAACGCCAGAATAGCAAAGTTTAGATACTGTCTTAAATTAAGCCATCATGGACATATTATGTGTCCATGATGGCCAATGCATATAAATCGAATTAAGATTTATAAAACCATTCGAATGAGTTTATTTGATTTTTTATCTAACGCTGGCAAAGCCGCAATTGCCTCACGCAGTTTATTTTCCCAACTGCGTCTAAGCTGCAACATATAATCATCGTCATCATCAAAACAATAATATTCATCCAAACTATAACTGTTTTTACGATAAATCAACATTTCTACTGGCGATCCGACACTCGCATTACTACGGATGGTTGAATCCATGGAAACCAGACAGCAACGCGCTGCTTCATCAATCGACGTATTCAACTTAAGAAAACGATCCAGGATCGGTTTGCCATATTTACTTTCACCGATTTGAAGGAAAGGCGTATTAGCTGAACTGGTAATGCTATTACCCTCCGCGTATATCATATAGGCGCCATGTGGATCGCCGCCAATCTGACCCGCAAGAATAAAACTAGCCGTTGGATTAAAAGCTGATTGACCCTGTGAGCTTTTATATTGCTTTTGTTTTTCTACACTGACGTGACCTAAATAATCTGCCGCTTCAAATAAGCTTTCAACATTATTTAAGTTGATCGTTGCATTTTTTAGTTTATCACGATGTAACTGTTCTAAAACAGCTTGTGTTGTCGCTAGATTGCCTGCACAAAGAAGCACTATCTTGCGATCACTTGTTGTTTCAAATGCATGCATCTTGCCATGTGTGCTCACATTATCAATACCAGCATTAGTTCTTGAATCTGAAACCAGAATAAGTCCTTCATCTATAGAAGCTGCAATACAATAAGTCATGAACTCTGCCGTTATTAAAAAGTTATAATATGCTAATTATCCAGCAAATCGACGCGAACGTCCATGCTATTCAACAAACAACCTGATCCAAACTGATGGAATATAGACACATCGGCTGCATCGCGTCCAAAAGCAATAATCACTCGCCCCCCTTTTAACTCAGCTTGTGTGGGGTCAAAAGTATACCATTTATCCCCCACATAAACCTCAAACCAGGCATGTAAATCCATTGGCTGCAGGTTATATAAATAGCCTACAACCAGTCTAGCTGGAATACTGATGCTGCGACATAAGGCTATTGCAACCTGAGCCAGATCCCTACAGACCCCATAACCACGGAGATGTACTTCGGCTGCAGACATTGGAAATTCACTAGAGCCCGGAACATACTTTATGGTATCTCGAACCCAATCGTTAATTTTACTCACTTGATCATAACCTGGAAGACTATCAAACGTTATTTCTCTTGCCAGGTCACCAAACCGGTCAGATTCACAATAACGACTGGGTAATAAATACGGTAATATTTCATTAGGAAGATAGTGTATCTCAACAAAATAATTTCCAGGGGCTGCTTCAACCTTGTCTGCCACAATAACATCTGTCGAGGTGTATATCAGAAAATTTCCGACCGGCACTCTTATGCGCTGCAACGAATTACCAAAGCTATCAACACTTTCTATCATAGGCGTTACTGGCTTGATAATATAAACCTCTCGATTAATCCATTGCTGAATACCTCTATACGGCCGTAGCATTAAAATCAATACTGTCGTTTCAATAATCTGAAATCGAAGACTGCAACTCACCCTCAATTTCATGAAGCTTAACTTCCTGTAAATATAAAAGATATTACAACCGAATTCATCTTAGACACCAACAGATTCGATTTCTTTATAAGCATGATTTAACCAGATTTTAACTCGCTGCCTTTCAAGTAATCCCAAGGCATCCACGCTTTCAAGGTCTTTATTTTTTGCAGCCCAAAAGCTATAACTATTATTGTCAATCTTAGTCATTACAGGCGCATGAAGCCGCTTCAAAGTCATCACCTTAGCATCAAATGCCAAAGCACGCTCTTTAACACCTGAAAACTCTAAAATATTGAAATGCTCATCACGGATTTGATTTTGCACCAACACATAGTTAATTCGAGTATTAAACTGCGTCAGCAATTTATTTAATAAATCGACCGAATCCTTGCCAGAGTCCATTACATTCCAATAGGTGATAGTAATACCCAATTCTTCTGCCAACTCTAAAACCCCTGATTCATCTATCCATTGCGCTAACGCTTGATGGGTTTGTGCCGCTAAATCCACTAGAATGCGCTGCTCGGGCTTTTCTGCAGCAACCTCCATAATCGCATCCAGACTCTGATAATTATCAATGATTGTTGGTGAAGCATAGTCGGTATAAAAGCGCAATAATGACCCATGCGATTTATCGGTATCAAAGCCGATAAACGGGATTTGACGGTCAATCATATATTGCGCTAACAATCGCGCAACAACCGATTTACCTACTCCGCCTTTTTCTCCGCCAATAAGATGTATAGTAGACATGTAACCTCCATTAAAGTAAAAATTAAGATGTTTGTAACGAATTAAAAATAGTAAAACTTACTCAATCCTTAACACATCAACTGATACGGACAAGACGTGCTGACCACCACCAAAAGCAATGCCCTTAAGGGGTGTTACATCTGAAAAATCACGTCCCCATGCTAAAGTAATATGCTGATCAAGAGGAATGGTATTATTTGTTGGATCAAAATCTAGCCAACCCGAATTAGGGATATAAACAGAAAACCAGGCATGCGAAGCATCAGCACCAGTCAGTCGCTGCTTACCCGGTTCGGGCAAGGTTTCAACATAACCACTGATGTATCGGGCAGCTATTCCATAAGCCCGCAAACAGCCAATAGCTAAATGAGCAAAATCCTGACAGACACCGCGCCGAAAATTCAGCACATCTGATAAAGGGGTTGCTATTGTGGTAAACGTTGGATCGTAAGTAAAATCATTGTAAATACGCGCCATTAAATCATGAACGACATCAACCAATGGCCGATTGGGTTGAAATGAGATTCGCGCATATTCAGCAAGTTCTGGGGTAACCTTAACCATAGGCGAATCCAGAAGAAATTGCTTGGCATCAAATAGTTCTTGCGCATAGTCCTGGTTTTGCCATAAAACTTGACTTTGCTGACTTTGCGACTGTGAGAGACCTTGTAGCGGTAATCCCTGTAAAATATTGCGGACCGACTCCCATGCTATCTGATTGAAGAGCTCTAATACATTTTGCTTAGGGAATATAGTCACTTCACTGATAGCGGTCACATTCAATTTGGTGTGTGGTTTCTGAACAGCGAAATAGGTCACACGATTACCAAAATAATCCAGGCGCTCCTGAAAATCAATAGGCTCAGGCGTAATATCGAAATAACTCGTATGACAATGCTGACGCCAAAAGTTTCTGGGTTGCAATCGCGCTTCATTCTGACATAACCCAACTGGCTGACTGTAATGATACAGCGTACTATGCGTAATTCTGTATTTCAAAGTTCATCCTCAGTGGATTTATGAGCGATTAATTGCGAAGTTTGAGAATGACTAAAGTAAGCGTTTGCAATACTCTCAGAGAGTTTCCACAACAAAGCGGTGGTATCGTAAAGTAATTTCTCAAAGTCAGCATAAATACCCTCTTCTTCGCCCGTTTGGGTTAATTCAAATACATTACACAATCGTAGATCAGTGTAAGCTTTTAAAATTAACCGCTCCTCTTCACTGAGCTGGCTATTAACCTTTACTCTGGGTAAGGCCGCGATATGAATAGATAACTCATGCAGTTGATACGCAACTGACCTAGGATGCGTCTCATCCAGTAATAATAACTCCAGCACTAACGGTAACTGTATATATGACCGATAACGACGCTGATAAATGGTTAAACTATCGGTTGAAACCAATACGGCTTCGAGCACCTGGTTTTGTAAGACGTCTTCGTGGCGTAACGCCAATGTGGAACGCATTAAGGCAATAAGAGCCAATGCACGCTCTAGCCTACGACCACTATCCATCATTAACCAGGCCGCTTCTCGCGTCATGCTTTCACTGGTTAAACCCGTAAAAGCAACAATGCCAGTAATTAAATCGTCTAAGTGATTGGGCAATTGATCGGTATTAATTTCATTACCAATAACCCTTTGCTGCCAGCGCCGTTGGATGTTATCAACGCTACGCCAAGTATCTTGTGACCACAAATCCCGAATACTAAAGGCCGCCTGGAAAAATGCCTGAATATTAGCCGTGAGAGAACCTCTTCTGTAAACATCTTTTACGAGTGACAGTAACTCCGGCACCGGTGAGTTAAGCAGTTCTTCCTCACACGTTATAAATCCGGGATATGTTCCTGTTACTTGCGTGAAGGTGCGTAATAATACTCTTAGACATTCGGTATCAATCGAATCTTTCGATTCATTAGCCACTCTATATTTAACCAATACTGTACGTAATAACCTGGTTACCGCTTCTGTACGCTCAAGATGCCGACCCACCCAAAAGAGATTGTCCGCTGCACGACTGGTCAGTGGTTCAGTGACGGCATCAATCAGTTGATTACGTTTAGGTTGAGTCCATAAACTCACTGGCTTATCGGGTTCAGGGGCTAAAACCCAGGTGTCTTTACTAATCCCCCCCGCCTGATTTGAAACAACAAAGTTATCTTTCTGGCGAGCAACACGGGTTAAGCCACCGGGCATCACTTCGTAATCATCACCAGATGCCACAAGAAAATTACGCAAAACTGCATTACGAGGCTCGATTTGATGATCAATAAAAGCAGGCAATGTAGAAAAGCTAACTCGCTCCTGACCAATAAACAAATGTGGCTTAGCTAAGATTTGACTCCGTAAATCGTCTTTTTCCTTGACACTTAAAGCGCCTCCAAACACCCCCTGATTACCAATACTGCGATTGATGGGCTTAATAACCAGACTATCAATATTTTGCAACACGAACTCACGTTCACGACGCTGCCCACACCACCATGTTGCAATAGAGGGTAACTTAAGATCTTCATTGAGATAGTGACGCGCTAATCGAGGTAAAAATGCCAGTAAGGCAGGGTTTTCTAAAACACTACTACCAAATGGATTAGCAATCGCAACATTACCTCTTCGAACCACTTCAAGCAATCCTGCCACACCCAATTTTGATTCGCTGCGAAACTCAAGTGGATCACAAAACGAATCATCGACCCGTCTTAAAATAACATCAACAGCCTGTAAGCCCGCTAATGACTTAAGCCAGACACGACCATCACGAACTGTTAAATCACCACCTTGCACCAACGTATAACCCAAATAAGCCGCTAAATAAGCATGCTCAAAATAAGTTTCATTCAGTGGTCCCGGCGTCATGATGACAATACGTGGATCTTCTTTATTATTGGGCGCTATATCAACAAGCCCCTTATGTAGGGACTTAAAAAAACCTGAGAGACGATGAACCTGCGTTTCACGATATATATCGGGTAAAACTCGTGCCATGACGGTACGGTTTTCCAAGGCATATCCAGAACCTGAAGGGGCTTGCGTCCTATCATCCAACACCCACATCAAGCCATTAGGACCCCGTGCAAGATTGGCTGAATAAATAGTTAAATGTCGCTTTTGATTTTGCAAAGCGCCGACACAAGGATGCAAGAATCCTTCATGTCCGAATACTAATTCCGCAGGCAACAGACCTTTTTTTAAGAGATTCTGTTTACCGTAAATGTCTTTTAAGATTAAATCCAGCAGATCAGCGCGTTGCTTTAAGCCTGCCTCAATAACTAACCATTCTTCACTACTAATCAGTAATGGAACGGGATCAAGTCGCCAGGGCCTGGTCAGATTCTGCGAGTCACCATAGACATTATAGGTAACCCCATTTTCACGCAGTAATCGCTGAGCTTCCCTTCGACGAAGCTCAAGCTTTTCACTTCCCATGCTGTTAAGGGCGGCCATAAACCGCTCCCAATAGGGTAATGCTTTATTTTCTTTGGCATACATTTCATCGTATATGCCCAACTGTGTCGCGTAATACTGCGCACCAATATCATCGGCAGAACTTTTGTTGTTACGCACGTATTTTTCCTTATACTCTATTCATTATCGAGCTTATCGCCCTACCCAGGGGCTGACTTTCTTCACGTTTGCCGACTTATAATCACTATAAATTCAATAATAAAAGCTATAGATTTTCAGATAAATAAAAACTGGCGTGCAAACGCTTCAGCTATTGCCTACAAAAACAGCTGAAGCTATTTTACTCCACTTTTAGATTCTTACCCCTGTGAACTAAAGCTTGGCATTATGGAAGTTTAATTTCTGAAAGACTCTATATTATCTAAGAGGAACCTCAAATTATATGTGATAGCTTACCAGTACCAACCTAACTTTTATTTCCTCTCAATTTCTTATCCTAGCAAGTCCTTTGACTTATTTCCTGATAGTGGCGCATTTTCTCGCCCGTATATATTTGTCGTGGCCGATAAATAGTCACTGTTTCACCATGAATCATTTCACGCCAATGAGCGAGCCAACCCGGCATTCGACCAATCGCAAAAATAACGGTAAACATGTTAGTAGGAATACCTGCGGCTCTGAGTATAAGCCCAGAGTAAAAATCTACATTGGGGTACAACTTTCGAGAAATAAAATACTCGTCTTTCAATGCTATTTCTTCTATACGTCTTGCTATATCCAATAATGGATCATTGATGCCGGACTTATTAAGCAATTTATCACAGTGCTGCTTTAATACCTGAGCACGGGGATCAAAGTTTTTATAAACCCGATGACCAAAGCCCATCAGACGCTTTCCAGACTTTTTGTCTTTGGCCTGATTAATAAACTCTGTACCATCACCCCCCTCTGCATGAATCTGTTCAAGCATAGAAATTACTTCCTGGTTAGCCCCACCATGACGAGGCCCCCAAAGCGCAGCAATACCTGCCGTGATTACTGCATAAACATTAGCCATACTTGAGCCAGCAGTCCGTACAGACGAAGTACTGCAATTTTGCTCATGATCCGCATGCAGTATCAACACCATATCAATAGCACGCACAATATCGGCATCCAACTGATAATCACGCACCGGTGAAGAGAACATCATATTCATAAAGTTGCTGGTATATTTGTACTTAATAGAAGGATAGACCAAAGGCTCACCAATCGATTTCTTGTACGAAAACGCAGCAATCGTCCGTACCTGAGAAACCAGATTAGCCACAATTTGTATTTCTGTCGCCTCATCCAGACGATCAGGAACCGGATAAAAAGTCGACAGCGACGCAACCATCGTAGTAAGAATCCCCATAGGATGCGAACCACGCGGAAAGCCATTAAAGAAATGATGCATATCCTCATGAATAATAGAGGACTCATTCAGACGTGTGGAAAAAGATAATAACTTATCAGCCGTAGGCAGTTCACCATAGAGCAATAAATAAGCAACCTCAACAAATCGGGAATGTTCAGCTAACTCTTCTATAGGATAACCACGGTAACGAAGTATGCCCTTTTCTCCATCAATATACGTGATCGCACTCTCACAAGCCCCCGTATTGCCGTAGCCATCATCCAAAGTCACATACCCGGTTTCACTACGTAACTTGGTTATGTCTATGGCCTTTTCACCCTCAACACCCATATAGGTAGGCAATGAATAGCTCTTATCATCAAGTGTTAATGTGGCGGGTGCCAGTAATTTTAATTTATTGCTCATTTAAATACATCTCCTAGTCATCTGTTATTCATGTCTACCGATTAGAGTGGCGCAAATCTAAAGTAAATGGATATTCCCTGCTCAATTCTTCAACTGGCGGAGCCATTGCCCTAGGTAACTCATCACTGGCTTTAAAGTTCTTCAGGAAAGGCTCATCTGAAGCAATATCACGCGTAGTGGCTAAAGGCGGTCTAATAATAACGCCAGGGGTATGTCCATAATCCCAGAAACGCGTCATCCGTCGGGTTTCTGCAGCGTAATCATTAATAGGGAAATCATCATAACTACGTCCCCCTGGATGAGCGACATAATAAGTACAACCACCGACTGAACGACCATTCCAGGTATCAATCACATCAAAAACCAAGGGTGTATGAGGTGCAATCGTTGGATGTAAAGCTGAAGGTGGTTGCCATGCTCTATAACGCACACCGGCAACATATTCGCCTTTTCGGCCGGTGCTACGCATCGGCACACGACGACCATTACAGGCAATAATATAACGTCCTTCTGTAAAGCCAGTCACTGAGACCTGTACACGCTCCACGGAAGAATCTACATAACGAGCCGTACCCGAACTGCTCATTTCTTCACCCAGCACATGCCAAGGCTCAATGGCGAAACGCAGCTCCATATCCATACCATCAATTAAGGTATTACCATAACGAGGGAATCTAAATTCAAAGAACGGAGCCAACCATTCCAGATCAAAAGCAAAACCAGCACGCTGTAAATCTTGAGTCACCTGGCGCAAATCTTCATGCACATAATGCGGTAGCATAAACCGATCATGTAACTCAGTACCCCAACGGACCAGATCATGTTTGTAAGGCTCACGCCAGAACCAGGCAATCAACGATCTTAGCAACACGACTTGCACTAATGACATTTGCGCATGGGGTGGCATTTCAAATGAACGCAACTCCAAAATACCTAAACGACCGGTAGAACTATCGGGCGAATACAATTTATCAATACAGAACTCTGACCGATGCGTATTACCGGTAATATCCGTCAATAAATGTCGCAATAATCTATCAACCAACCAGGGCGCTGGCACTTCGCCTTCAGGCATTTGTTGAAAGGCAATTTCCAGCTCATAAAGCTTTTCATCACGACCTTCATCGACACGTGGCGCCTGACTGGTGGGTCCAATAAACATACCAGAAAACAGATAAGACAAGCCCGGATGGTGTTGCCAATACGTTATCAAACTACGCAATATATCAGGACGACGTAACATCGGACTATCAGAAGGCATCTCAGCACCCATAGTAATATGGTTACCACCCCCCGTTCCCGTATGTCGGCCATCTTGCATAAACTTTTCAGTGCCTAAACGACATTGTCGTGCCTGCTCATAGATAATATGCGTTTTTTCTACGAGCTCGTCCCACGTCTTTGAGGGATGAATGTTGACTTCAATAACACCTGGATCAGGTGTCACCATCAGGCGTTCAACTCGATAATCTCTAGGTGGCTCATAACCTTCAAACACCACTGGAATAGCCAAATTTTCTGCAGTTGCTTCAACGACAGAGACCAACTCCAAATAATGCTCAAGGGTCGTTAAGGGCGGCATAAAGATATGGATTCGACCATTTCTAGCCTCGACACACATTGCCGTATGAGGCACTTCGACTTGTGAGTTGAAACTATCCCCTACTTCCTGTTCAATAATTTCAGGATGCTCATTAACTTTAGCTTCGATATGACTGTATCTACGCGTCACCTCACCGTAATAATCACCTAACTCTGGCAACTCACCAAATAAACTTTGAGGCTCTTGTGAATCTCGTTTATCCGGTGCAACCCAAGGCAAACTGGCTAAGGGTAAACGCATACCCATCGGCGAATTACCCGGAATTAAAAACATGGCACCGCGTCTGAATTCCCAAGGACCACTTTTCCAGACGTGATCATACCAGTTCCATTTAATCGGCAGAGTAAAGCCCACCGGCTGGTCTAACCCTGTTTCCAATAGCTTGGTTAAGGTTTTACGCTCAATAGAATCCTTTAAATCATACTTTAAGGAGTCCAGATTATCTGGCAAAGTCCCTTCCTGCCACAAATGATAAAAACGGTCCTCAAAGGCTGTCACAATATACTTTGATGACACACCTAAGCGCTGCGCTACTTGAAAAATAAATTTCTGGGCCTGCTTAACCGTATGCCCATAATCTTTATTAATATCGGCTAACAATGAAGGATTACGCCACATAGGCTCATCATCTTTACGCCAAAAGATACCGTATTGCCAACGTGGAAGCGGTTCACCGGGATACCATTTGCCTTGCCCATAATGAAGCATTGCGCCTTTAGCAAATACATCACGTAAACGCATGGTCAAATGTTGTGCACGCTCACGCTTGTTTGCACCATCAGCGTGCGTATTCCATTCATCACCTTCCATGTCATCAACGGAAACAAAGGTAGGCTCGCCACCCATGGTCAGTCGGACATCATCTTCTTCCAGGCGTTTATCAACAAACTTGCCCAAAGCATCAATGTGATACCACTGTTCTTCGGTATAAGGTTTGGTTACACGTGGATCTTCATGCAAACGCTCAACCGTGTTACTAAACTCAAATTCAACTTCACATTTATCAGTCCCTCCGGTTACCGGCGCAGCACTGGCAGGGTCTGGCGTACAAGCTAATGGAATATGACCTTCACCCGTCAACAAACCCGAAGTAGGATCTAAACCAATCCAGCCAGCACCGGGCACATACACTTCTGTCCAGGCATGTAAATCGGTAAAATCCTGCTCAGGGCCAGAGGGTCCATCCAAGGCCTTGACATCAGAGGTTAATTGCACCAGATAACCAGACACAAAACGTGCCGCCAAGCCTAAATGTCTTAAAGCCTGCACTAATAACCAGGCCGAATCCCGACAGGAGCCACTGCGGATTTTTAAGGTTTCTTCGCTGCTTTGGATGCCCACTTCCATGCGAATGTTATAACTAATGGCTAGAAAAATAGCCCGATTAATATCCACCAGGAAATCATTGATAGATCGCTCAGTCTTATCGAACTCTTTAACCCATTGTTTTAATAAGGGTCCATTTTCAGTCACTTCAAGATAAGGCTGTAACTCCTTTTGAGTCATCTCATCATATTTAAACGGATATTTTTCAGCATAATCCTCTACAAAAAAATCAAACGGATTAATGACTGTCATATCGGCAATCACTTCGACCTCAACACTCAATTTTTGGCATTTATCAGGAAACACTACTCGACCCAAAATATTGCCAAAAGGATCCTGTTGCCAATTAATGAAATGATTCTTGGGTTCTATCCGCAAAGCGTAGGCTTTAATGGGGGTTCGGCAATGCACCGCAGGGCGTAAACGAAAGACATGAGGTGATAAAGATACCGGCCTATCAAAGTTGTAAATCGTTTTGTGACGAATGGCGACGCGTATGGTCATAATCTCTTTTCCTATTGCCTAATGGTAGTTTGGCTTCATTTAACAACCCACTCGCTGTTGAATGAAACTCTATGCGATATGTATAGCATTTTTTGTTCCAGATTTTAATTATTGGGCTAACTAAAAAACGATAAGCTCCCTAATAGCCTGATAACTAAAATCTATTGATGAATTGCTACTGTTATTTTGAAAATCCGATAAAGTGTCGATAGGGGGAATCTTGTTTCCAAGTAAATGACTCGGTGTAGTAGTGCATTAAAGCCAGATAACCTAATAATCCTAAAGTAACCACTTTGCGCACTTCTACACCAAAAAAGAACTCTGTTATTGCACTCACGGCATGATCACCATAAGCCTGTAACACGAATGCTAATGCGAAAGAACATAAGGGTAACACAATGAATATATTAATTTTTAATTCAGCGGCTTTACGATAAAGAAAATTTTGAGGCTGTTGATGATGCTTGTTGTAATCATGCGTAACATAGAATAAATACGCTGTCACATCATGCACCAATCTGGGCACTAAGATGGCAAAAAAGTAATAATGCTGAACATAAAAATAAAAACTGCTGATGACTAACAGAATATTAGCCCATAAAAAGCAACGCCCAAACAAAGTAGAAATATAACGCTGACAATAAAGCCCGCTTAAGGCTAATGCAGTGGAAAGTACAAAGGCGATTTGTTTAATCCATTCAGTTTGCTGAGCATCTAAGCTGTTTTTAAGAAAAATCCCAATGTAAACAAACAAACCCGCAGCCACACTTAATACCAGCAAAAGATAAAATGCCCAACCCGGCAAACGACAGACGCCACGTACCACACCATGCTGCTGCTTTAAAACATGAAAGACGGTCCATCCAGCGACCAGGACATAAAAGGCCTGATAAGGAATAAACAAACTACCGACCCCAAAAAAAACAGCAATGGCGACCGTCATGCCAACCAACTTACGACGATAAAATCCCATATAATGACGACTGCCTAATAGTACAAAAGTGCTTGCAAGAATATGAGGCGTCCCAAATAATATTTGGAATAATAAAAAGTGCGTGGGTTTTGTTGGTAAACTCTCCCTTAGAAAGCCGTGTAAATAAAAAACATCCGTCATTTGAATGATAAAACACAACGGAATAATGGCATACAGACTCAACAATACCCTAAAAGAAACAGTCAGTTTTCGTTCTTCAGGCATCCCAAGTGAAGTAATTAATTGTGCAGACATAATATATCCTCTCGCTTATAGTTGTTATATTTTAAAACAGAAGATAAATTAAGCTGAATTTTAAGTGTCTTAAAACATTGCTGTCACAATAATCAAAAAAGATGACCACATTATTTCAATTACATCCGCGCTTACAACAAGATTGTATAACCCTAGGTAAATTTGACCTATGTCAGTTACTCATGATGAACGATAGCCAGTATCCCTGGTTTATCCTGGTTCCTGAACTAGCCGATATTACCGAAATTTATCAGCTCAGCAGAACGGAGCGCCTTATGCTAACAGAAGAATCGAATTACCTTGCTAAAAATTTAGCGACACTCTTCTCAGCCGATAAAATGAATATTGCCGCGATAGGAAACCTGGTTCCGCAACTACACCTGCATCATGTGGTTCGTTATCAATCTGATAGAGCCTGGCCTGCTCCGGTGTGGGGGAAGTTTGCCTCTATCCCCTATACAGATGATCAACTCACCGCCACTATCACGCGCGTAAAAGCACAACTCACTTCATTAAACGACTAACTCTATGAATAAGATCCTACAAAAATGCCTTTGGCCAGTCATCACATTTATAGGTGCTTTAGCTGTGGGCGGTATCGCAATTAATCGAGGCGAACCGATCAATGCGCTCTGGCTTATCACTGCCGCACTCTGTATCTACGCCATTGGCTATCGGTTCTATGCATTATGGATCACCTCCACCGTCTTAATCGTTGATAAAACCCGCGCAACTCCCGCAGAGCGTCTGGATAATGGCCGTGACTTTGTACCCACCAACAAATGGATTGTGTTCGGACATCATTTCGCCGCTATTGCAGGACCTGGCCCCTTAATAGGGCCTACGCTGGCAGCACAATTCGGCTATTTACCCGGAACACTGTGGATCTTATTCGGTGCCGTTATCGGTGGCTGCGTACAAGACATGGTGACCTTATTTTTATCGACCCGACGGGATGCCAAAAGCCTGGGACAAATGGCACGCGATGAATTAGGCCCCTTAGGTGGAACAGCTGCCTTAACCGCCACCTTTGCCATCATGATCATTCTCATTGCCGTACTGGGACTGGTGGTTGTTAATGCTATGAAACACAGCCCTTGGGCCACGTTTACAGTCTCTGCGACTATCCCTATTGCCATGATAATCGGCGTTTACATGCGCTACATCCGTCCTGGTCAAGTGCTAGAAGCTTCGATCATTGGCGTAACCTTATTATTGCTGTCCGTTGTCGGCGGGCGCTTTATTGACGGACATGAGACTCTACGAATACTGTTTGATCAAGAAGGACTCACGCTAGCCTGGTACGTGATGGCCTATGGTTTTGCTGCAGCCATTTTACCGGTTTGGTTATTATTAGCGCCACGCGATTATTTATCCACCTACATGAAAATTGGCACCATTACCTTGTTAGCCATCGCCATTATCCTGTTGCAACCTAATATAAAAATGCCGGCCATCACTCAGTTTA